>JADMIO011280046.1_pt1 | contig 45634 bp, 41 predicted proteins | sample 8958161 | NCBI WGS metagenome assembly JADMIO01 (sample SAMN16585339, study PRJNA669376) | soil metagenome | isolation source: Crop rotation soil | place: USA: Cullars Rotation, Alabama | collected 2011
TCGCCGCCGATCTCGGCGAACTCGTCGCGCTGCGCAGGCAGATCGCCACCGAGCGCGACAAGCTTGCGCTCGATCGCGACCGGCTGAAGGACGATCAGATCCGTCTCGCCGCGCTGGTCGACGAGCGCCAGCGGCAGCAGGCCGCGGTTGAAAAGGACATGGAAGCCGAGGGCGCCCGTGCGGTCACCCTGTCGAAGCAGGTCGACAGCCTGCAGGGCCTGATCGCCAAGATGGAGCAGGACCTCAAAACGGCGGCAAAAGCGGCCGCTACGGCCACCCTGCAGGGCACCCCTGCAATCGCGAATGGCAAGCCGAATGTGGGCGGATTCAAGGACCCCTCCCGGCTCTCCCCGGCGGTTCCTTTTGCGACCGCCAAGGGACTATTCGCTTACCCGGTTAATGGCGCCAAGATTCGCGATTTTGGCGCTTCTGACGGCGCCGGTGGCGTGGAAAAGGGCATTTCCCTGGCCTCCAAGGCCGGGGCGCAGGTCACAACCCCGTGTGACGGCTGGGTTGTTTATGCAGGTCCGTTCCGCAGCTACGGTCAACTCTTGATCCTCAATGCCGGGGGCGGGTATCATGTGCTCATCGCCGGGATGGAGCGCATTTCGGTAAATATCGGCCAGTTTGTCCTTACGGGGGAGCCGGTCGCGACCATGGGAAGAACCTCCCAGGTGGCGTCGATCCTCGCAACCACGGCGAGCCAACCCGTGCTCTATGTTGAGTTCCGCAAGGACGGCACTCCAATCGATCCAGGCCCATGGTGGGCCGCAAATGAAGGCGAGAAGGTTCGCGGATGATGCGCAAGACTTCGGTAATTCTCCTCAGCGCCGCAACCGGCGCGGCTCTTACCCTCATGGTCACACAGCCGCGTGCGGTGCTGATGGGGTCGAGCGCGCGGGCGGCAACCTCCGACACCTATCGCCAGCTCAATCTGTTCGGCGACGTGTTCGAGCGCGTGCGCAGCGACTATGTCGAGAAGCCCGACGACAGCAAGCTCGTCGAATCGGCGATCTCGGGCATGCTCGCAGGCCTCGACCCGCACTCGAGCTACATGGACGCCAAGAGCTTCCGCGACATGCAGGTGCAGACCCGCGGCGAGTTCGGCGGTCTCGGCATCGAAGTCACGATGGAAGACGGCCTGATCAAGGTGGTCTCGCCGATCGACGATACCCCGGCATCGAAGGCTGGCATCCTCGCCAACGACATCATCACCCAGCTCGACGATGAAGCGGTGCAGGGCCTGACCCTGAACCAGGCGGTCGAGAAGATGCGCGGCCCGGTCAACACCAAGATCCGGCTGAAGATCATCCGCAAGGGCCAGGACAATCCGCTCGACGTCACGCTGGTGCGCGACAATATCCGCGTCCGTTCGGTGCGCGCCCGTGTCGAGAGCGACGATATCGCCTTTGTCCGCATCGGCACCTTCAACGAGCAGACCACCGAAGGCCTCAAGCGCGAGGTCACCAATCTCACCAACCAGATCGGCGACAAGCTGAAAGGCTTTATCATCGACCTCAGGAACAACCCGGGCGGCCTGCTTGAAGAAGCCGTCACCGTGTCCGACGCCTTCCTGGAGCGTGGCGAGATCGTCTCCACGCGCGGCCGCAACTCCGAAGAGACGCAGCGCCGTGCCGCGCATGCCGGCGACCTCACCAAGGGCAAGCCGGTCATCGTGCTGATCAATGGCGGCTCGGCCTCGGCCTCGGAAATCGTCGCCGGCGCGTTGCAGGACCACAAGCGCGCGACGCTGATCGGCACGCGCTCGTTCGGCAAGGGCTCGGTGCAGACCATCATCCCGCTCGGCAGCGGCAACGGCGCGCTGCGGCTCACCACCGCGCGCTACTACACGCCGTCGGGCAAATCGATCCAGGCCAAGGGCATCGTGCCCGACATCGAGGTGCTGCAGGACGTGCCTGATGACCTGAAGGCGCGCGTCGACACCAAGGGCGAAGCCTCGCTGCGCGGCCATCTGAAGAATGACGGCGACGAGAAGACCGGTTCGCAATCCTACATTCCGCCGGACGCCAAGGACGACAAGGCGCTGAAGACGGCCGTCGACCTGCTGCACGGCATCAAGGCGACCGCAACGGCAGCACCGACGGCCACCGACAAGCCGCCGGCCAAGGCTGCGAACTGATCCGGCCTTTCCAGTAACGCGCAAAAGGGCGGCCTCAGGGCCGCCCTTTTCGTTTCATGTGACGGCCCGAACGACGCCCGCAAGCCGGCGGAACGGCGGCGAATTGGCGGTGGCGTGGTATCTTCACCGGGGGTGATTCGGGGAACTGGATGGATACGGCCGACGATCTGAGCATGCCGCTTGGACAGGAAAAGGTGCGCCGGAAGCGCCGGTTCCGCCTGCCGTTTTCGCCGATGCAGGGACTTGCCGTGCTGCTCGGCCTGTTCCTGGCGACCTTTGCCGGCTTTGCCCTGTTCAACGACAATCCGCTGGGCGGCGAGCCGACCGGGCGGATCGTGCTGCGGCAACAGCCTCAGGAAAGCTCTTTGGCGAGTTCTGCCGCCGCGCCGACCGTTGCGGGCACCGAGGCCAAGACCGCCGCCAAGCCGCCTGCCGCGAGCGGCGAGAAGACCATCACCATCATCGATGGATCGAGCGGCAAGCGGCAGGACGTCGTGATCGGCGGCGATGCGCCGGCCAAGGGCGACAGCGACCCGGCACCGGTGCCGATGGCCGGCGTCGACCAGCGCCTGCTGGAGAAGGCGCGCTACGGCATGATCCCCATGGTGGCCGACGGCCTGAAGCCGTTCACCGTCTACGCCGCCGAGGCCGACCGCGCCAAGGCGGCGAAAATGCCCGTGGTCGCAATCGTGGTCGGCGGGCTGGGCGTGGGCGCCGCCAAGACGACGGACGCCATCATGAAGCTGCCGCCGGCGATGACGCTTGCTTTCACGCCCTATGGCGCCGATCCGACAAAGCTCGCCGAGCGGGCACGCGCGCAGCGGCACGAGATCCTGCTGCAGGTCCCGATGGAGCCGTTCGACTATCCCGACAACGATCCGGGCCCGCAGACGCTGCTCTCGACCCTCGGCGCAGAGCAGAACCTCGACCGGTTGTACTGGCACCTCAGCCGCTTCCAGGGCTATGCCGGCATCGCCAACTTCATGGGCGCACGCTTCGTGGTCTCCGACAACGTGATGCAGCCGATCATCCGCGAGGCCGCCAAACGCGGGCTCGGCTACCTCGATGACGGATCGGCACCGCGCAGCGTGGCGTCCTCGCTGGCGGCAAGCCAGGCCATGCCGTTTGCCAAGGCCGACCTGACCATCGATTCCGTGCCGACCGCGGTCGAGATCGACCGCGCCCTGAGCAAGCTTGAAAGCATCGCGCGGGAGCGCGGCGTCGCGGTCGGGGTCGCATCGGCGCTGCCGATTTCGATCGACCGGCTCGCCGCCTGGAGCAAGGCGCTGGAAGGCCGCGGCATCATGCTGGTGCCATTGACAACGGCGATGCTCAAATCAAAATCAGGCTAGGGGATGATCCGGAAACCTGGGGACCGGTTTTCCGGGATGGGCCATGCCCAAGCAAGGAAACGGGCATGATCCGTCAGGATCAGCCCGGACTGGCCGGCCTGCGGGTTGACGTGGCGTCGCCGTCTGATTGTCCGGAGTTGTGAGGCGGAATGGCGCGCTACGAGGACCTGCCCTACCGGACCTGCGTCGGCATGATGCTGCTCAATGCGGACGGACTCGTCTTCATCGGCCGGCGCGCCGGCGGGGTCGAGCATGTCGACCAGTCCCATGTCTGGCAGATGCCTCAGGGCGGCGTCGATCCCGGGGAGGACGTCTGGGAGGCGGCCAAGCGCGAGCTCTATGAGGAGACCAGCGTCCGCTCGGTGGAAAAGCTCGGCGAGATGCCGGACTGGCTGATCTACGACATTCCCCGCACCGTGGCCGGGCGGGCCTGGAAGGGCCGCTATCGCGGCCAGCGCCAGAAATGGTTTGCCGCGCGCTTCACCGGCAAGGATAACGAGATCAATGTCGCCAACCCCGGCGGCGGCCACAAGGCCGAATTCATCAAGTGGCGCTGGGAGCCGATGAAGAACCTTCCCGACCTGATCGTGCCGTTCAAGCGCCCGGTCTATGAGCGCGTGGTGAAGGAATTTTCAAAGCTCGCCGGCAAGTGAAGCCGGTCGGCACCCGCAGCATCCGTTCAAGACATGTCCGCCCCAAAGCCCTATCGCCCGAATGTCGGGATCGCCCTGTTCAACGCGCAGGGCCGCGTGCTGATCGGCCGGCGCTTCAAGGATGACGGGCCCGAGATCATCCTGCCGGGGCTGGAATGGCAGATGCCGCAGGGCGGCATCGACGCCGAGGAGGATCCGCGAACGGCTGTCATGCGCGAGCTCTGGGAAGAGACCGGCGCGGTGTCGGCAAGCTATCTCGCCGAAACCGACTGGGTGACCTACGAGTTCCCGGCCTATGACGGCCCGCAGTCGCATCGCCTGGCCAAATTCCGCGGCCAGCGGCAGAAATGGTTCGCGCTGCGCTTCACCGGCGACGAAAGCGAGATCGATCCGCTGACGCCGCGCAACGGCCAGCCCACCGAATTCGACGCCTGGCGCTGGGAGCGGCTTTCGCGCGTTGCCGATCTCGTCGTGCCGTTCCGTCGCGAGGTGTATCGGATGGTGGCGCAGGAATTTGCGCAATTCGCCTAGCTCGCCGGCGTCAGTTCGGCCCGACCGCGAACGGGCCGATCGCAACGATGTGACAATCGCTGTCCGACTTCACACAATTGCCGAGCGCCTCGTTGACGGCGCTCTGTTCGTTGGTGGCCTTCACGGAGACCCCGGGGCGCCCCGCGGCACCCACCGCGATCGCACTCCACCCGGCCTGCGCCTCATTGAGCTTGCGGAACACCTCGTCGCGCGAATCGGTGGTGATCATGCGGGCATCGCCGGGGCGGAAGAAGCCGGTCACCTTCATGGTCCTGGGCACCGGCACCACAAAGGCATCGTCGAGCGCGACGATCATGCAGGGCACGCCCGCGAAGGCGCCACAGGATTCGAGATTGCGGCGCGCAGCCTCTTCGACCGACTCCACTCCGGTGGAGAAGAAGAACTGACCGCCCGGCCCCAGCGCAATCGTCTTGGTCTTGCGGCCCGGCAGGTAACCGTTTTCGAGCCGCGTCTTGGCCTGGTCGCGCACCAGCGGCATCTCGTCGGAGACGAACGGCCGCTCGACCAATGGATCGTGCCGGATCCACGGCATTTGCGGCATCGGCGGCTTGCCGTGCGCATAGACCACCGTGTTGCCGACCGCGTAGAGCTCGCACTTGCGTACCCCGCTGATCGACTCCACCTTTTTCTGACACTGCTCGAGCGCGGCGGCCTTGGCCGCATCCTCGCTTGGCTGGCCCACCACTGAGGCGTTGACGCCGGCGATGGTGGTGGCGATGGCCTTGTAGTCGGCGGCGGGGACGTACTCATTGGCCAGCGCGGTTCGCGTGCGCGTGCTGACAAAGGGCATGGTCTCGGGCGCGAATCTTTCACCCGATGCCAGTGTCGGCGGCGAGGGCTGTGGCGCCACCGCCGCAGCTTTCGCCGGCGGCAAAGCTGGTGCTGGTGTTGCCGGCGGCGCCGGCGGAGTGACGGCCACGGATTTCCCCGGCGGCGGCGGCGTCACCGGTGGCAGCGCGGGCGGCGGAGGCGGCGTCGCCACCGTCAGCGTCGGCGCAGGCGGCGGCGGTGCCGGCTCGGTCGTGGCGCTGGCAGTGGACGGCCCTTTGGGGGGCGATATCATCTCAAGCCGTTCGAGATAGAGAAAGCCGCCGACGCCGATCGCAGCGAGGCAGACCACCGTCACTGCGGCCGGCCACGCCCAGTTCGGTGCGGCTTGCGATATCCTCGCCGGCTTTTTCACCTGTGGCTTGGCGTAGGTCCCGTCCGGGCGGCGCATCGCCACCATGTAGGCGTGCACGGGATTCGGGATGTTCTTGACTTCCTGTTCGCCGATGTCGGCGAACTGCACCGACAGCTTGTTGGCGACCTGCTCATGCACCGCGCGCGAAACGCAGATGCCGCCGACTTCGGCGAGGCCCTCGAGGCGCGCTGCGATGTTGACGCCGTCGCCCAGCAGGTCACCGTCGCGTTCCACCACGTCGCCAATCGTGATGCCGATGCGAAATGACATCTGCCGGCTCGGCGGATAGGCCATGTTGCGTGTGCGCAGGCTTTCCTGGATGTCGATCGCGCAGCGCACGGCCTCGACTGCACTGGGGAATTCCGCCAGCACCGCATCACCCGCGGTGTTGAAGATGCGCCCGCCGCATTTGGCGATGAAATCGTCGGTCACCTGCCGGTAGGAGCCGAGCCGCCGCAGCGTCTCCTCCTCATCCTCGGCGATCAGTCGGCTGTAGCCGGCAATATCGGCCGCAAAAATCGCCGCGATCTTGCGCTTCATGAAGGCCAGTTTCCGAACAATAAAGGCCGCCACAGAATGCCGTTTCGCAAGCGCTGGCGCAACCGGCAACAAACGCCCGTCACCAGGTGACGAGCGTTGAATTAGCCAAATTTTTCAAACAGATGCGGCTTGCGCCGATCAATGCATCGCGGTCGAGGAGACCTGCTGCTGCACGTTCCTGTACTGGTCGAGCCGCCACAGCGCGAGATCGAGTTCGTCGCCTTCGACTTCGGCGAGCTTGGCCTCCATCTCGGCAATCGCTTCGGCAAGCTTGGCGCGGTCGAGCTCTTCGATCGACTGGGCGACGTCGGCAAGCACGGTCAGGCCCTTTTCCGAAACCTCGGCCAGACCGCCGAGCACGATGACCTGCTCTTCGTTGTCGCCGGTGTGGATGGTCAGAAAGCCCGGGCGCAGCACGGCGACAACCGGCGCGTGGCCGGCCAGCACGCCGAAGTCACCTTCCATGCCGGGAATGTCGACCTGATCCACCTCGCCGGAGAAGGCGAGCTTTTCAGGAGAGACGAGATCGAAGTGGAAGGTGGCCATGGAAGTTTCCTAGTCTTTCCGTAGTCCCCCGCGGGCTTGACCCGCGGGTCTATCCATCAAAAATTTTTCTGATGGATTGCCGGGTCAAGCCCGGCAATGACACGTATGCCTTACGCTGCCTCGGCGGCGAGCTTCTTGCCCTTCTCGACAGCCTCTTCGATGGTGCCGACCATGTAGAAGGCCTGCTCCGGCAGGTGGTCATACTTGCCTTCGCAGAGACCGCGGAAGCCCTTGATGGTGTCGGCGAGGTCGACGAACTTGCCGGGCGAGCCGGTGAAGACTTCGGCGACATGGAACGGCTGCGACAGGAAGCGCTCGATCTTGCGGGCGCGCGCCACGGCGATCTTGTCCTCTTCCGAGAGCTCGTCCATGCCGAGAATGGCGATGATGTCCTGCAGCGACTTGTAGCGCTGCAGCACCTGCTGGACCATACGGGCGGTCTCGTAATGCTCCTGGCCGACGACGAGCGGCGAGAGCATGCGCGAGGTCGAGTCGAGCGGGTCGACCGCCGGATAGATGCCCTTTTCAGAGATGGCGCGCGACAGCACGGTGGTGGCGTCCAGATGGGCGAACGAGGTCGCCGGCGCCGGGTCGGTCAAGTCGTCGGCCGGAACGTAAATGGCCTGCACCGAGGTGATCGAGCCCTTCTGCGTGGTGGTGATGCGCTCCTGCAGCGCGCCCATGTCGGTGGCGAGCGTCGGCTGGTAACCCACCGCCGAGGGGATGCGGCCGAGCAGCGCCGACACTTCGGAGCCGGCTTGCGTGAAGCGGAAGATGTTATCGACGAAGAACAGCACGTCCTGGCCCTGGTCGCGGAAGTGCTCGGCGACGGTGAGGCCGGTCAGGCCGACGCGGGCGCGGGCGCCCGGCGGCTCGTTCATCTGGCCGAACACCAGCGCGCATTTCGACTTCACGTTCGGATCGGGATTGTGCGGGTCGGCGTTGACCTTGGATTCGATGAACTCGTGATAGAGGTCGTTGCCTTCGCGGGTACGCTCGCCGACGCCGGCGAACACGGAGTAACCGCCATGCGCCTTGGCGACGTTGTTGATCAGCTCCTGGATCAGCACGGTCTTGCCGACGCCGGCGCCGCCGAACAGGCCGATCTTGCCGCCCTTCGCATACGGGGCAAGAAGATCGACGACCTTGATGCCGGTGACGAGAATTTCAGCTTCGGTGGACTGGTCGGTGTAGCTCGGCGCTTCCGCATGGATCGGGCGCTTGCCTTCGAACTTGATGGGTCCTGCTTCGTCGATCGGCTCGCCGATGACGTTCATGATGCGGCCGAGCGTGCCGTCGCCCACCGGGACTTCGATTGCGTTGCCGGTGTCCGTGACCTCCTGGCCGCGCACCAGACCTTCGGTGGCGTCCATCGCGATGGTGCGCACGGTGGATTCACCGAGATGCTGCGCGACCTCGAGCACGAGGCGGTTGCCGCCGTTCTTGGTCTCCAGCGAATTGAGAATGGCCGGCAGGTGGCCTTCGAACTGCACGTCGACGACGGCGCCCATGACCTGGGTAACGCGACCGACCTGGTTGGCTGCTGTAGCCATGTGACTGTCTCCTTCGATCCGAATTTCGTGCCCGGTCAGACTGCTTCTGCGCCGGAGATGATTTCGATGAGTTCTTTGGTGATCTGGGCCTGACGCGTGCGGTTGTAGATCTGCGTCTGCTTGCGGATCATTTCGCCGGCGTTGCGGGTAGCGTTATCCATCGAGCTCATCTGCGCACCGTAGAACGAGGCGGTGTTTTCGAGCAGGGCGCGAAAGATCTGAATTGCGAGATTGCGCGGCAGGAGCCGCGTCAGGATTTCGTCCTCTTCCGGTTCGTATTCGTAAGCCGCCGTCGGACCGTCGCTGGCCTGGCCTTCCACGACCAGCGGGATGACCTGCTGGGCGGTCGGGATTTGCGCGATCACCGACTTGAACTGCGAGTAGAACATCGTGCAGACGTCGAATTCGCCGGCATCGAAACGAGCGAGCACCTTCTTGGCGATGTCGTCGGCGTTGACGAAGCCGAGCTGGCGCACGCTGCGCAGATCGAGATGCTCGACGATCTGCCGTTCGAAGGTGCGGCGCAGCTGCTCATAGCCCTTGCGGCCAACGCAGAAGAACTTGACTTCCTTGCCTTGCGCGATCAGCGACTGGGCGTGCTCGCGCGCCAGGCGCACGATCGCGGAATTGAAGGCGCCGCACAGGCCGCGCTCGCCGGTACATACCAGCAGCATGTGGACCTGGTCCCTGCCGGTCCCGACCAGAAGCTTCGGCGCACCGGGCGAACTCGCCGCCGCAGCCGCGATGTTGCCGATCACCGTCTCCATCTTGTTGGCGTAGGGCCGGGCCGCTTCGGCGGCGACCTGCGCGCGGCGCAGCCTGGAGGCCGCGACCATCTGCATCGCCTTGGTGATCTTCTGCGTCGCCTTGGTCGAGGCGATGCGGACCCGCATGTCTTTCAGTGAAGCCATTCTTCGTTCACCCTAGCGACCTGGCATTCGAACCGGCCGCAAACCTTATCTTTCGTCATGCCCGGCCTTGTGCCGGGCATCCACGTCCTGTCTTCATCCACGTTTAAGGACGTGGATGGCCGGGACAAGCCCGGCCATGACGGTATCAAGAAAACGACTTCGCAAAGCCCTCGACGACCGATTTCAGCTTGGCGGCGCTGTCGTCGGAAAGATCGCGGCTGTCGCGGATGGCGTTGAGGAGGTCGGTATTCTTGCCGCGCAGCAGCGACAGCAGGCCGTCCTCGAAGGCGCGCACCTTGTTGAGCGGCAGCGGATCGAGATAGCCGTTGGTGCCGGCCCAGATGACGCAGACCTGTTCTTCCATCTTCAGCGGCGAGAACTGCGGCTGCTTCAGGAGTTCGGTGAGGCGCGAGCCGCGGTTGAGCAGGCGCTGGGTCGCAGCGTCGAGGTCGGAGCCGAACTGCGCGAACGCCGCCATTTCGCGGTACTGCGCCAGCTCACCCTTGATCTTGCCGGCGACCTTCTTCATCGCCTTGGTCTGCGCCGAAGAGCCGACGCGCGACACCGACAGGCCGACGTTCACCGCGGGGCGGATGCCCTGGAAGAACAGGTCGGTTTCCAGGAAGATCTGGCCGTCGGTGATCGAGATGACGTTGGTCGGGATGTAGGCCGAGACGTCGTTGGCCTGGGTTTCGATGACCGGCAGCGCGGTCAGCGAGCCGGAGCCCTGGTCCTTGTTGAGCTTCGCCGCGCGCTCGAGCAGGCGGGAATGCAGATAGAACACGTCGCCGGGATAGGCTTCGCGGCCCGGCGGGCGGCGCAGCAGCAGCGACATCTGGCGATAGGCGACGGCCTGCTTGGACAGATCGTCATAGATGATCACGGCATGCATGCCGTTGTCGCGGAAGTATTCGCCCATGGTGCAGCCGGTGAACGGCGCGATGTACTGCATCGGCGCCGGGTCGGAAGCGGTGGCGGCGACGATGATCGAATATTCCAGCGCGCCCTGCTCTTCCAGCACCTTGACGAACTGCGCCACGGTGGAGCGCTTCTGGCCGATCGCGACATAGACGCAATACAGCTTGATGTTTTCGTCGGGCTGCGCGTTGAGCGGCTTCTGGTTCAAAATGGTGTCGAGCGCGATCGCGGTCTTGCCGGTCTGACGGTCGCCGATGATCAGCTCGCGCTGGCCGCGGCCGACGGGGATCAGGGCGTCGATCGCCTTGAGGCCGGTCGCCATCGGCTCGCTCACCGACTTGCGCGGAATGATGCCGGGCGCCTTGACGTCGACGCGCATGCGCTTGTCGGCCTTGATCGGTCCCTTGCCGTCGATCGGGTTGCCGAGCGCGTCGACGACGCGGCCGAGCAGGCCCTTGCCGACCGGCGTGTCGACGATGGCGCGGGTGCGCTTGACGGTCTGGCCTTCCTTGATCTCGCGGTCGGCGCCGAAAATCACGATGCCGACATTGTCGGTCTCGAGGTTCAGCGCCATGCCGCGGGTGCCGTTCTCGAACTCGACCATTTCACCGGCCTGGACGTTGTCCAGCCCGTAGACGCGGGCGATACCGTCACCGACGGACAGCACCTGTCCGACTTCGGTAACCTCGGCTTCCTGGCCGAAATTCTTGATCTGGTCCTTGAGGATCGCGGAAATTTCCGCGGCGCGGATGTCCATCAGCCTGCCTCTTTCATCGCGTGCTTGATCGAATTGAGTTTGGTGCGAAGCGAACTATCCACCATGCGGCTGCCAAGCTTGACCACGAGGCCACCGATGATGGAGGGATCGACCTTCACGTTGAGCGCGACGTCCTTGCCCGTCACTGACTTCAGTGCGGCCTTCAGCGCGTCGAGATTCTTGTCATTGAGCTGTTCGGCGACGGTGACTTCCGCAGTCGCCTCGCCCTTGAAATTGGCCACCAGCGCGCGGAAGGCGCGGATCACGTCGGCAACTGCGAACAGGCGACGGTTGGCGGTGAGCACTCTAAGGAACTTGGCCGAGGTGCCCGTCATGCCGCCCTTGGCGAGCACCGCATCGAGCGCCCTCATCTGCACTTCGGCCGAGAAGACCGGGCTGCGCACGAGGCGCTTCAGGTCGGCGCTTTCGGCGAGCAAGGCATCGAATTTGTCGAGATCGGCCTTGACCGCGTCGATGGATTTTTCATCGCGCGCCAGTTCGAACAAGGCGGTTGCGTAACGACCGGATACTCCGGACACGGACGGATCTTGTGCAGCCACAGACGCGCTCTTTTTTGCTGTCAAACTCGCAAGGGGAAAACCGTCGCCACAAAGCGGCGCCTAGCGATCCAAGCCCTTGGAATTCAAGCGGGACTTCGATTTTCGACCGGCAAAGTCATCTGCCGGGGTCGTTAAAATCGCGGCTTTGCTAACATAGCGAGCGCGCAGGTGCAACATGACGCGCGCGTGATCGGAAGCCTTGTCGCAGCACACTTTTCCACGCCGCGAAAAGCCGATTTTGCGCGCTGTGAATAAGGACGATTCGGCCAGCAGCCCCTCCCCTCCCGGCCGACCTCTTTCTTCTCGCCCATTCGGCATCGGCCAAATCGTTCCATGCCGCCAGTTGCCGGCCGCCATGCGGAACGAAGCCGGGGTCCCCCTGCACTTGACGCTTTACTGGCGCACTTCTTCGCAATGCAGCATAGAGTAAATCTAGACAGTATTCGTAAGTATTGAAGTAGTTAAAAATTCGTTAAAGCAAAGCATTACGGAACATTGAGTAGAAATACGTATCAGTAACAAGATGTTTCAGCCCGAGATAAACGGGCATTACTGCCCAATTCATGCCGCATTGCGAAAGGAAACGCCGACCCGTCGCAACCGGGACGGGGGTTCCACTTGTCACATATGTGGCAATACTATCGAGGTACTATAGTATGCTGAAGACCAAGAAGTTGGCGCCGGGAGTAACCCGGTCGTTTACGGCGATCGCGCTCATCGCCGCAACTTTCCTGGCAGGTGGCCTGACTGAGGCCTCTGCGAAGTCCAGGAAGCATCACCACCATCACGTCGCCAAGAGCGCTGAGAAGTCCGACTGGCGGGATGCCAATGCGGCCATAACGCCGACGGCGGGCACCGGCCGCAGCTTCGCCGGCGTTGCTTCGTTCTACGGCAACGAGTCCGGCAGCCAGACGGCCTCCGGCCAGCGCTTCAACCAGAACGCCATGACGGCCGCCCACCGGTCGCTGCCATTCGGCACCAAGCTGCGCGTGACCCACAGGGGCAAGAGCGTCATCGTCACGATCAACGACCGTGGTCCCTTCATCAAGGGGCGCGTGCTGGATTTGTCGACCGGTGCTGCGCGCGCGGTCGGCCTGACGTCATCCGGCGTCGGCCACGTCACCGCCGAGGTCATCTGACCGGCGAGGCGCTCAATCTCGCGCCAATCCCGCTTTCCAACAATTTGGGTAAGCGTTGCGCAGCGTAAGCCGCGAGGATCCTTGCGTGCTGAAAAAAGAAGGCCTGCCGTCGCCAATGACGGCAGGCTTTTTTGCGTTCAGCCGAAAGCAAACACGGCAACGGAGGTCGTCACCGCAGCAATGGCGAGCAAGATGCCGAGCCGCCGTTGTCCGAGCGTCGGCGCCGCAACGCCTTGGTCCGACAGCGCGAGCAGCCCACAGCTTTTCAGCGTCAGCCAGAATGCGAAGCCGCCGATAGCCCCCAGCACAGCGCACACCGCCAGCGATGAAAAATAGCCGTCCCAGCTGCGTGCGGGGGGCGGCAGAAGCGAAATAAAAGTGATGGGAATGACACCGATGAGCAGGGCGCCGAGGACCACGCCACTCAGCCTTGTCCAGCGCTTCGCGCGGTAGAACAACGCAACGGGCAGGCCCAGGATGATGGCATGGGCGAGCGTCACGATGAACGCCAGCTGCAAGAATCGCCAGTTTGGCATGACGGCGCCATAGCAAAGAGCCGGCACGACCGCACCGAGTAAGACAGCCGCTATCCAGGGAAACATGTGACCCCTCACCTGTCGGCGCGGATCGTCCTATAAAAAGCTCTGCGGGTCGACATCGATCTCGAGCTTGAGATTGCCCTTGGTCTTCGGCCCCGCGGCGAGCCATTCGCGCAAATAGTCCGACAGGTCGACATTGCGCAGCGCCTTCACCAGCAGGCGGAAGCGATAGCGGCCCTTGATGACGGCCAGCGGCGCCTCGGCCGGGCCCAGCACCTGGATGCGTTCATCGAGCGGGGCGATGGAAGCAAGCTTGCGCGCAAAGCCTTCTGCCGTCGGCCGGTCGCCGGCGGAAATGATCAGGCTCGCCAGCCGCCCGAACGGCGGATAGCCTGAGCGTTCGCGCTGCTCGATTTCGCTGGCGTAGAAGGCTTCGCGGTCGTTGGCGATCAGCGCTTTCATCACGGGATGCTCGGGCTGATGGGTCTGCAGATAGCCGACACCGCGGCCCTGGTCGCGGCCGGCGCGGCCGATCACCTGATTCAAGAGCTGGAACGTGCGCTCCGCCGCGCGCGGATCGCCATTGCTCAAGCCCAGATCGGCGTCGACGACGCCGACCAGGTTGAGCCGCGGGAAATTGTGTCCCTTTGCGACGAGTTGCGTGCCGATGATGATGTCGACGCGGCCTTCCGCGATATCGTTGAGCTCGCTGCGCATGGCCTCGATCGAGGTGATGAGATCGCTCGACAGCACCATGGTGCGCGCGTCCGGAAACAGATTGGCCGCCTCCTCCTGCAGGCGCTCGACGCCGGGGCCGACCGCAACAAGGGATTCCTCGGCCGCGCAGTTCGGGCAAATGTGCGGGCGCGGCATCGAGAAGCCGCAGTGATGGCAGACCAGCCGCTGGCGAAAGCGGTGATCGACCAGCCAGGCGTCGCAGATGGTGCAGGCAAAGCGATGGCCGCAGGCCCGGCAAAGGGTGAGCGGGGCGTAGCCGCGGCGATTGAGGAACAACAGCGCCTGCTCGCGGCGCTCCACGGCGTGCCTGATGTCCTCGGCAAGCCGCGGCGAGATGAAGCGGCCGCGCGGCGGGGGCTCGCGCCGCATGTCGATCGCCTCGATGTGCGGCATGTGCTGGCCGCCGAAACGCGACGGCAGCACCACGCGCTGGTAGCGGCCCTTGCGCGCGTTGACCTCGCTTTCCACCGACGGCGTCGCGGAGGCCAGCACGACCGGGATTTTTGCGATGTGCGCGCGCACCACGGCCATGTCGCGGGCGTGGTAGTGCGTGCCGTCCTCCTGCTTGTAGGCCTGGTCGTGCTCTTCATCGACGACGATCAGCCCGAGATCGGCGTAGGGCATGAACAATGCCGAGCGCGCGCCGACCACCACCGGCGCCTTGCCTGCGGAGATCGCCGCCCAGTTGCGGGCGCGGGTGCGCGGCGTCAGCTCCGAATGCCATTCGATCGGACGTACGCCGAAACGCTGCGCGAAGCGGTCGAGGAACTGGCCGGTCAGCGCGATCTCCGGCATCAGGATCAGCGTCTGCTTGCCGCGGCGAATGGTTTCCGCGATCGCCTCGAAATAGACCTCGGTCTTGCCCGAGCCGGTGACGCCGTCGAGCAGCGCGACGTGAAAGCTGCCGCTGGCGGCGAGCGTACGCAGCACGTCGACGGCGCTGCGCTGCTGCCGCGTGAATTCCGGCTGCGCGTAAGCCGGATCGGGCGGCTGCGGCGGAGGCGGCGGCGGCATCGCCTCCACCATCAGCGTGCCCTCATCGACGAGACCGTCGATCACGCCGGTAGAGACGCCGGCCTCGCGCGCGGCCTCGGATTTTCCATGCAAGAGCCCGTCCGACAGCACCTCGAGCAGGCGGCGGCGCGCCGGCGTCATGCGCTGCGGCGGATCGCCGATCAGGCGCACGCCGGGACGCGCCCGCTCGGGGCCGAGGTTCTCGCCCATCCGCAAGGACATGCGCAGCACCATGCCGCGGGCCGACAGCGTGTAATTGGCGACCCAGTCGACGAGATCGCGCAGCTCGTTCTTCAGCGGCGGCACGTCGAGCTTTTCGCCGACGTCCTTCAGCCGGTTATGCAGCCGCGGATCGGGGTTGGCATTCTCTGCCCAGACCACGCCGATCACTTCGCGCGGACCCAGCGGCACGGCGACGACATCGCCGGCCGCAAGCGTCATGCCGCGCGGTACGCGATAGGAATAGGTCTGGTTCAGCGCAACCGGAACCAGCACATCGACGACATCGGTCGATGCGGCGGAGGAGCTGGTTTCGCGGGTGGAACGGTCCATCGGGGAGAATCGGTTTGACGCCGGAGGCTAGCCCGGCCCTGCCGCCTTAGCGAACGGTAAACGAAGAAGGTGCGATATAATCGGGAGAATCACGGCGTCCATGGCCAAATGACCCGAGCTGACCAGGCTGAGGCAATAATCGATCTGCAATGCGCCGATCAGACGCTCGCGCGCGAGATGACGCGCTGGCTGGCACATCTGCGGTCCGAGCGGCGGTTGTCGCCGAAAACGCTGGAAGCCTATGCCCGCGACGTGCGCCAATGCCTTGCCTTTCTCGCCGGACATTGGGGCAGGCAGGTCACGCTGAAAGCTTTTGCCGCGCTGGAGGCGACCGACATCCGCGCATTCATGGCGATGCGCCGCGCCGACGATATTGCCGGCCGCTCGCTGATGCGCGCGCTCGCGGGCCTGCGCTCGTTCGGCAAATTCCTGGAGCGCGAGGGCAAGGGCAAGGTCGGCGCACTGTCGGCCATTCGCGCGCCGAAGGTGGCAAAGAGCCTGCCCAAGCCGATCCAGATGGCGGCAGCCAAACGTCTGGCCGATGCCGACGAACGGGCCGGCGAGGAACGCGATCCCTGGATCCTGGCGCGCGATGCCGCCGTGATGGCGCTGCTCTACGGCTCCGGCCTGCGCATCTCCGAAGCGCTCGGCCTGAAGCGGCGCGACGTGCCCAAACCCGGCGAGGGCGACGTGCTCGTCGTCACCGGCAAGGGCAACAAGACCCGCATGGTGCCGGTGCTGCAGAACGTGCTGCAGCTGATCGAGGATTATGCGGCGATGTGTCCGTACGGACTTTCGCCGGCGGGGCCGATATTCGTCGGCGCGCGCGGCGGGCCGCTCAGTCCCCGCATCATCCAGCTCGCGATGGAGCGGCTGCGCGGCGCACTCGGCCTGCCCGACAGCGCAACGCCGCATGCACTGCGGCATTCCTTTGCCACGCATCTTCTGTCCCGCGGCGGCGACCTGCGCGCGATCCAGGAGCTGCTCGGCCACGCCTCGCTCTCGACCACGCAAATCTACACCGGCATCGACAGCGAGCGCCTGCTGGAAGTCTACCGCAGCGCCCATCCGCGCCGCTGACACACCCCCGTCATACGGTTGACAGCCCGGACTAGCCTCTTGCGCGCGCCATATTGTTCCGTCAATCGTAGGGTCGGCTCGTTTCACCGGAGGGACCATGGGCGCACACGAGAGCATGGAGCATGCGGAGCACGCTGAACACGCGTCCGGCTCCAACAAGAAGATAGCGTTGCTGATCGCGGTCATCGCGCTGTTTCTTGCGTTGTCAGAGACGCTCGGCAAGGGCGCCCAGACCGAATCCATCAGCAAGAACGTCGAAGCGTCGAATCTGTGGGCGTTCTTCCAGGCCAAGAGCATCCGCCGCACCGTAGTGGAGGCCACTTCAGAGCACGCCAAGCTCAGCCTCGGCGTCAGCGGGGACGATGCCGCCAAGGCGGCATTGCAAAAGCAGATCGAGAACTGGCAGAAGACTGCGGCGCGCTACCGCAGCGAGCCGGAAACCGGCGAAGGATCGGAGCAGCTCGCCAAACGCGCCAAGGATGCCGAGCATCAGCGCGACGAGGCAACGGCGAAATATCACCACTACGAGATCGCCTCCGCCCTGTTCCAGATCGGCATCGTGCTGGCGTCGGCCACCATCATCACCGGCATGATTGTGTTGGCATGGATTTCCGGTCTGCTCGCAGTCGGCGGTATCGTCATCACCGCGCTCGGGCTTTACTCGCCGCATCTGCTGCATTTGCATTGAGGATGTGACGGGCGCGAGCGTTTCACCGTCGGTCGTCATGCCCCGCTTCAAGCGGGGCATCCAGTACGCCGCGGCCTCTCGGCTCAAGCCACTAATGTCTCTGGAATACTGGATCGCCCGCCCCAGTGCGCAATTGCGCACAAGGCGGGCGATGACAGCTGTGCAGGATGGATAAGATCTACCGCGCCTCGTGGACGCTGCGCCGAAAACGCTGGATCAGCCGCAAAGTCCGCGCCGACCAGCCTTCGCCATCGCCGCGCAGGATCTCGCGGATGCGCGTCTTGATCGGCTCCACCAGGGCCGTTGCCCTTGCGCGGATCATCATGATGAAGTCGTAGAGTTTCTCGAACCAGCGCATCTCCAGAAGCTTTTCCCGCGTCACATCGAAGATGAACGCGGTGATGCCGACGCCTGCGAGTTTTGCGAACAGGATGGTGGAGATCGCCGCCAGCCAGTATTCCTGTGCCAGCAGGTACAGCCCGAGCAGTTTGAGCGGAAACAGCGGCAGCACGGGAATGGCGAACACGATCAAGGTCGTCGCCGGCGACAGCGCATCGACGCGCTCGGACAGCCACTCCTTGAATTCACGCAGCGGAATCCACGCCACCACGCGCGCCACGATGGGCTCGAGGTGATCCCACAGCCATGCCTCGATCAGAAAGACGATCGCAAGCAAGACCCAGAAGGGCTGTAAGAGGCGACGCAGCATCCACCTATTCCTGACGGCTCAGGGTACCCCAAACCGGTCGCAGATCACATATGGATCGCGCGCTTTCCAACCGCAAGCGCGGCTTCCTTGATGGCCTCGGAACGGGTCGGATGGGCGTGGCAAGTGCGCGCCAGATCCTCGGCCGAACCGCCAAATTCCATCAAGACTGCAGCCTCATGGATCATTTCGCCGGCCTCGCGGCCGATGATGTGCACGCCGAGAACACGGTCGGTTTTCGCATCTGCGAGGATCTTCACAAATCCGTCAGTGGTCTGGTTGACCTTGGAACGGCCGTTGGCGGTGAATGGAAATTTGCCCGAGGTGTAGGCGACACCGGCCTGCTTCAGCTCTTCCTCGGTCTTGCCGACGGAGGACACTTCCGGCGTGGTATACACAACACCTGGAATCACATCGTAATTCACATGGCCGGCCTGGCCTGCAAGAATTTCCGCACAGGCAACGCCCTCGTCTTCCGCCTTGTGGGCGAGCATCGGCCCGGCAACGACATCGCCGATGGCTGAGATGCCCTTCACACTGGTCGCGAAATGATGATCGATCTGCACCCGGCCGCGATTGTCGAGCGCGACGCCGGCTTCCTTGAGGCCGAGGCCGTCGGTAAAGGGCACGCGGCCGATGCAGACGAGCACGACATCGGCTTCCAGCGATTCGACGGCGCCGCCTGCTGCGGGCTCGACGCTCGCCTTCAGAGTCTTGCCTGAGGTGTCGACGGCCGTGACCTTGGCGCCGAGCTTGAACTTGAAGCCCTGCTTTTCGAGGATGCGCTGGAACTGCTTTGCGATCTCGCCGTCCATGCCGGGCAGGATGCGGTCGAGGAATTCCACCACCGTGACTTCGGCGCCGAGGCGATGCCAGACCGAGCCGAGTTCGAGGCCGATCACGCCGGCGCCGACGATCAGGAGTTTGCCCGGCACCTTTTCCAGCGACAGCGCGCCGGTCGACGACACGATGCGCTTCTCGTCGATCTCGATGCCCTTCAGCCGCGCGATGTCGGAGCCGGTGGCGATCACGATGTTCTTGGTGTCTACCGTCTGCGCCTTGCCGTCGGCGCCGGTCACCTCGACCTTGCCGGAGCCGAGGATCTTGCCCTTGCCCATCAGCACGTCGATCTTGTTCTTCTTCATCAGGAACTCGACGCCCTTGACGTTGCCGTCGATGCCCTGCTGCTTGAAGTTCATCATCGCCGGCAAATCGAGCTTCGGCGCGGAAACGCTGACGCCCATCTTGGCAAAGGAATGGCCGGCCTCCTCGAACATTTCCGAGGCATGCAGCAGCGCCTTCGACGGCATGCAGCCGACATTGAGGCAGGTGCCGCCTAGCGTGGCGTTCTTCTCGACCACGGCGACCTTCATGCCGAGTTGCGCCGCGCGCACCGCGCAGACGTAACCGCCGGGTCCGGTGCCGATGACAATGAGATCGTAGGCCATGATGGAAGTCCTGTAGCTGGTCTAAATATGACGAGCGCTAGCGCCCGCCCGACACGTCAATGGTCGTGCTGGTGACGTAAGAGGCTTCGTCCGACATCAGCCAGACGATGGTGTTGGCGATTTCCTCGGCCTGCCCGACGCGCTTCATCGGCACCATGTGGGCAAGCCGGTGTGCACGGTCGGGCTCACCGCCCGCGGCGTGGATTTCAGTGTCGATCAATCCGGGCCGGATGCCCGCGACACGGATGCCTTCGGCTGCAACCTCATGACCGAGACCGACCGTGAACGTATCGATCGCGCCCTTGGAGGCGGCATAGTCGACATAGGTATTGGCCGCACCGATCCTGGCCGCGACAGATGAGATATTGACGATGACGCCGCCCTTGCCGCCGTGTTTGGTCGACATCCGCTTCACCGCCTCGCGCGCGCACAGGATGGCGCCGGTGACGTTGATCGCCATCATTTCCCGGATGCGCTCGGCCGACATCTCGTCGACCCGCACGCCGCTCTTGCCGACGATGCCGGCATTGTTGACGAGCGCGCCCAGCGTGCCGAAACCGTCGGCGGCCTTGAACAGCGCCAGGATGTCGCTCTCATGCGCGACGTCGCACTTGACTGCGATGGCCTTGCCGTTCTTGCCCTCGATCTGCGACACGACGTCGTCCGCAGCCGCCTTGTTGGTGGCATAGCCGACAACGACCCGATAGCCGCGCGCGGCGGCCGCAATGGCTGCAGCGCGGCCGATGCCGCGGCTGCCGCCGGTGATCACAACAACCTTGTCCGTCAAACCTGCACCCCAAACCTCAACGCGACTGACCGCCGGTGAAAACTTCTTTGCTGAACATGATCTTTTCGGAAAACCGCTTCACACTTTTCCGGATCATGCTCTAGAGATCCAGCACCAGCCGCGCCGGGTCTTCCAGGCTCTCCTTGACCCGCACCAGGAACGTCACCGCTTCCTTGCCGTCGATGACGCGGTGGTCATAGGACAGCGCCAGATACATCATCGGCCGCACCTCGATCTTGCCGCCGACCACCATCGGCCGCTCCTGGATCTTGTGCATGCCCAGAATGCCGGACTGCGGCGCGTTGAGGATCGGCGTCGACATCAGCGAGCCGTAGATGCCGCCATTGGTGATGGTGAAGGTGCCGCCCTGCATCTCGTCGATCTTGAGCTGGCCGTCGCGGGCGCGGCGGCCGAAATCGGCGATGCCCTTCTCGATGTCGGAGATCGACTTGTGGTCGCAGTCGCGCACCACGGGCACGACGAGGCCCTTGTCGGTGCCGACGGCAACCCCGATGTGGTAGTAGTTCTTGAAGATCAGGTCGGAGCCGTCGATCTCGGCATTGACGGCAGGAATGTCCTTCAGCCCCTGCACCACGGCCTTGGTGAAGAAGCCCATGAAGCCGAGCTTGGTGCCATGCTTCTTCTCGAACACGTCCTTGTACTGCGCGCGCAGTGCCATGATGTGGGTCATGTCGACCTCGTTGAAGGTCGTCAGCATCGCAGCGGTGTTCTGCACGTCCTTCAGGCGGCGCGCGATGGTCTGGCGCAGCCGCGTCATCTTCACGCGCTCCTCGCGCGCGGCGTCATCGGCCGGTGACGGCGCGCGAACCTGCACGGCAGCGGCGGGCTGATTGACCGGGGTCGGTGCGGATGCCGCCTTTTCGATTGCGGCCAGCATGTCGCCCTTGGTGACACGGCCATCCTTGCCCGAACCGGGTACTGTGGAGGCATCGACGCCGCTCTCGGCGGAGAGTTTCCGCACGGAGGGCGCGAGTGGTGCATCCGATGGCGCAGCCTTCGGCGCGGCGGGCGCGGGTGCAGGGGCAGGCGCGGCGGGCTTCGTCGCGGCGGGAGCCGCTGCCGCGGGCTTTGCAGCCGCAGCGCCATCATTGATCAGGCCGAGCAGCGCGCCGACGGCGACCGTGTCGCCGTCCTTGGCTGCGATCTCGCCGAGCACGCCGGCCGATGGCGCGGGCACCTCGATCGTCACCTTGTCGGTCTCGAGCTCGACCAACGGCTCATCGACCGCCACGGCATCGCCGGCCTTCTTGAACCAGCGGCCGATGGTGGCCTCGGTCACGGACTCGCCGAGCGTCGGAACGCGAATTTCAGTCATGGTGTTTCGTTCCCTCTTGCGTCATGGCCGGGCTTGTCCCGCCATCCACGCCTTAAGCCAACATTCAAAAAAGCTAAGACGTGGATGCCCGGAACATCGTGTGGGAAGACGGTGCTTCGCACCTTTTGCCCGGGCATGACGACGTCAGTCAGTTTCCTAGTTCAATGCGTCGTCGAGCAGCGCCTTGAGCTGCGCCTGGTGCCTCGACATCAAGCCGGTTGCGGTGGCGGCCGACGCGGCGCGGCCGGCATAACGCGGACGCTTGTTCGGCGCCTGGATCTGGTTGAGCACCCATTCCAGATACGGCTCGATAAAGTGCCACGCGCCCATGTTGCGCGGCTCTTCCTGGCACCAGATGATCTCGGCGCCCTTGAAGCGGCCAAGCTCCAGCACCAGCGCCTTCAGCGGCACCGGATAGAGCTGCTCGATCCGCAGCAGATAGACGTCATCGATGCCGCGCTTCTCGCGCTCCTCATAAAGGTCGTAATAGACCTTGCCCGAGCACAGCACGACGCGGCGGATCTCGCCGTCCGGCTTCAGCTTGATCGCTTCGTTCGGCAGCATCTGGGTGTCGTCCCAGAGGATGCGGTGGAAGGTGGTGTCCTTGCCGAGTTCGTCGAGCCGCGAAACCGCGCGCTTGTGGCGCAACAGCGACTTCGGCGTCATCACGATCAGCGGCTTGCGGATTTCGCGATGCAGCTGCCGCCGCAGCATGTGGAAGTAGTTGGCGGGCGTGGTCGGATAGACCACCTGCCAGTTGTCCTCGGCGCACATCTGCAGGAAGCGCTCGAGACGGGCGGAGGAATGCTCCGGTCCCTGGCCTTCATAGCCATGCGGCAGCAGGCAGACGAGGCCGGACATGCGCAGCCACTTGCGCTCGCCCGAGGAGATGAACTGGTCGAACAGCACCTGGGCGCCGTTGGCGAAGTCGCCGAACTGGGCTTCCCACAGCGCCAGCGCATTCGGCTCGGCGAGCGAATAGCCGTATTCGAAGCCGAGCACGGCTTCTTCGGACAGCAGCGAGTTGATGACCTCGTAATGGCCCTGGTCGACGCCGAGATGGTTGAACGGCGTGTAGCGGGCTTCGGTCTCCTGATCGATCAGCACCGAGTGGCGTTGCGAGAAGGTGCCGCGCTCGGAGTCCTGACCGGACAGGCGGACGTGACGGCCCTCCTCCAGCAGCGAGCAGAATGCGAGCGCCTCGCCGGTCGCCCAGTCGATGCCGACGCCGTTGTCGATGGCTTTCGCACGGGCATCGAGGAAGCGCTGAATGGTGCGGTGTACGCGGAAGCCGTCCGGCACCCTGGTGATCTTGCGGCCGATGTCCTTCAGCACGGCGATGTCAACGCCGGTGATACCGCGCCGCGGGTCTTCTTCCTGATCCGCAAGCTTGAAGCCTGCCCATTTGCCGTCGAGCCAGTCGGCCTTGTTGGGCTTGTAGCCGGTGCCGGCCTCGAACTCGGCGTCGAGCCGCGCGCGCCAGTCGGCCTTGGCCTTCTCGACCTCGCCCTCGGTGATCACACCCTCGGCGATCAGCCGCTTGGAATAGATCTCCACCGTGCCGGGATGAGTGGCGATCTTCTTGTACATCACCGGCTGGGTGAACATCGGCTCGTCGCCTTCGTTGTGACCATGGCGGCGATAGCAAAACATGTCGATGACGACAGGCTTGTGGAATTTCTGCCGGAATTCGATCGCGACCTTGGCAGCGAACACCACGGCTTCCGGATCGTCGCCGTTCACATGGAAGATCGGCGCGTCGATCATCTTGGCGACGTCGGACGGATAGGGCGAGGAACGCGAATAGCGCGGATAGGTGGTGAAACCGATCTGGTTGTTGACGATGAAATGCAGGGAGCCGCCGGTGCGGTAACCCTTCAGGTCGGACAGCGCGAAGCATTCCGCCACAACGCCCTGGCCTGCGAACGCCGCGTCGCCATGCATCAGCATCGGCAGCACGGAAATGCGCATGTCCGGCGGATCGCCATGCTGGTCCTGCTTGGCGCGCACCTTGCCGAGCACCACGGGATCGACGATCTCCAGATGCGACGGATTGGCGGTCAGCGACAGATGGATCTTGTTGTTGTCGAACTCGCGGTCCGAGGACGCGCCGAGGTGATACTTGACGTCGCCGGAGCCTTCGACCGCGTCCGGGTTGGCCGAGCCGCCCTTGAATTCGTGGAACAGCGCGCGATGCGGCTTGCCCATCACCTGGGTCAGCACATTGAGGCGGCCGCGATGCGGCATGCCGAGCACGATTTCCTTTACGCCGAGATTGCCGCCGCGCTTGATGATCTGCTCCAGCGCCGGGATCAGCGATTCACCGCCGTCGAGGCCGAAGCGCTTGGTGCCGGTGAACTTGACGTCGCAGAACTTCTCAAAGCCCTCGGCCTCGATCAGCTTGTTGAGAATGGCGCGGCGTCCCTCCGGGGTGAAGCTGATTTCCTTGTCGGGGCCCTCGATGCGTTCCTGGATCCAGGCCTTCTGCGCGGCGTTAGAGATGTGCATGAACTCGACGCCGAGAGTCTGGCAGTACGTGCGCTCGCAGATCGCGACGATCTCGCGCAGCGAGCCGTATTCGAGCCCGAGCACGTGATCGAGGAAAATCTTGCGGTCGAAATCGGCTTCCACAAAACCGTAGGAGCGCGGATCGAGTTCCTCGCGATCCTTCTGCGCCTCGATACCGAGCGGATCGAGCTTGGCGTGGAAATGGCCGCGCATGCGGTAGGCGCGGATCAGCATCAGCGCGCGAACGGAATCGCGGGTCGCCTGGTGCACGTCGGCAGCCGAGATGTCGGCGCCCTTGGCTTGCGCCTTGGCGGTGAGCTTGGTGCTGACGGCCTTCTCGACCAGCGCCCAGTTGCCGTCGAGCGCGGATGTCAGTTCATCGCGCGGCGTCAGCGGCCAGTTATCGCGGCCCCAGGAGGCGCCTGCCGCGTTCTTTTTGACGTCGGAGGGGCCGTCTTTCAGGCTCTTGAAGAACTCCTGCCACTCGCCATCGACCGAACCGGGATCCTGCTCATAGCGGGCGTAGAGGTCGTCGATGTAGGCGGCGTTGGTGCCCTGCAAAAACGAGGAGAGGGCAAAGGCGGCGTTCGCGTCCTGACGAGACATGCTGGCGTCCTGGTGATTTCTTGCTTTCGCGCATGGAATACGGCGCGGGGGCCAGCCTGGTTTGGCGGCCGGCGGGTTGAAAAGACCATTACCTCATTTGCGTCGAATGTTCAGCCCGGAAAGAACCAAGCAGCGAATTTTCGTTCAAATCTTTGTTGAGGCTATCGCGGAGGCCTTTCGCAACGAAAAGGCCCCGGTTTTCGACGCCGGAGCCTTGGTTTCAGGTCGGCTGCTGTGCGGTGCTAGCCGCGCAGGGCCTCGACCAGGGTCTTGCCGAGGCGGGCCGGCGACGGCGACACCTTGATGCCGGCGGCTTCCATGGCGGCGGTCTTGGAGCCGGCGTCGCCCTTGCCGCCGGAGATGATGGCGCCGGCATGGCCCATGCGGCGGCCGGGAGGCGCAGTCACGCCGGCGATGAAGCCGGCCATCGGCTTCTTGCGTCCACGCTTGGCCTCGTCCTTGATGAACTGGGCGGCGTCCTCTTCGGCCGAGCCGCCGATCTCCCCGATCATGATGATCGAGGTCGTCTTGGGGTCGGCCAGGAACTTCTCCAGCATTTCGATGAATTCAGTGCCCTTCACGGGATCGCCGCCGATGCCGACCGCCGTGGTCTGGCCCAGACCCTCCCGCGTGGTCTGGAACACCGCCTCATAAGTCAGCGTGCCCGAGCGCGACACGATGCCGACGGAGCCCGGCTTGAAGATGTTGGCCGGCATGATACCGATCTTGCACTCGCCCGCCGTCATCACACCCGGGCAGTTCGGTCCGATCAGCCGCGACTTCGAGCCCGACAGCGAGCGCTTCACCTTCACCATGTCGAGCACCGGAATGCCCTCGGTGATGCAGACGATCAGCGGCACCTCCGCATCGATCGCCTCGCAGATCGCGTCCGCCGCACCCGGCGGCGGCACGTAGATCACGCTCGCGTCCGCCCCGGTCTTGGCGCGCGCTTCGGCCACCGTGTCGAACACCGGCAGGTTGAGATGCTTTGAGCCGCCCTTCCCCGGCGACGTGCCGCCGACCATTTTCGTGCCGTAAGCGATCGCGGCCTCGGAATGAAACGTGCCGTTCTTGCCGGTAAAGCCCTGGCAGATGACCTTGGTGTTCTTGTCGATCAGGATGGACATGGGCGTGATGACTTTCGCGAAACTGATGTGAGGGGCTAGTGCGCGCGCCGGTAAACGCCGGTGAGCACGTCAGCCCATCCTTCCGCGTCAGGCGAGAACTGGATCTTCATGGAGTAGCTGTTGTCGTCGATGACTTCGTAGACATGGCGCGCATTGCCGCGCAGCGAGCCGCGCACCAGGATCAGGGTCTTGCCCGTCCAGCCGCCGGAGGCCGGCGCGGGCGAGTAGTAGCCGAGCGAATCGTGCCAAAACAGTTTGTAGTGACGGTCTTCCCGGTCGTAGGTGAAGACGCCGTGGGTGGCAAAACTCTGCTTGCCGTCGCGCATCTGCACCGTGTCCTGGATCAGGTAGAAGCCGTTGAGGTCGATCCGCGCCGACACACGCGAGGTGGCGGGGCCGCCCGCGTTCCAGCGCGAGGGAAAGACCATCTCCTCGCCGGTCCATTCGCCCGCGAAGACCGCGAGCTTGCGATGTTCTTCCAACGGGGTCGGCGCGGCGAGACGGTCGGCCATGATCAGCCTCCTTTGACGGCCTTCACGATCTTCTGTGCAGCATCGTCGAGATCGTCGGCCGGCAGCACGTTGAGGCCGGACTCGCGGATGATCTTCTTGCCCTGTTCGACATTGGTGCCCTCGAGGCGCACCACCAGCGGCACTTTCAGGCCGACTTCCTTCACCGCGGCGACGACGCCTTCGGCGATGATATCGCATTTCATGATGCCGCCGAAGATGTTGACCAGGATCCCCTTCACCTGCGGATCGGCGGTGATGATCTTGAAGGCGGCTGCGACCTTTTCCTTGCTGGCGCCGCCGCCGACATCCAGGAAGTTCGCCGGCTCCATGCCGTAGAGCTTGATAATGTCCATGGTGGCCATGGCCAGTCCCGCGCCATTGACCATGCAGCCGATGGTGCCGTCGAGCGCGACATAGTTGAGATCGTAGCGCGAGGCCTCGATCTCCTTGGCGTCTTCCTCGGTCTCGTCGCGCAGTTCGGCGACCTCGGGATGGCGGTACATCGCGTTGTCGTCGAACGATATCTTGGCGTCGAGCACGCGGAGCTGGCCCTGCTTGGTGATGACAAGCGGATTGATTTCCAGCATCGCCATGTCCTTGGCGACAAAGGCCGTATAGAGCTGGTTCACCAGCTTCTCGGCCTGCTTGGCAAGATCGCCGGACAGATTGAGCGCTTTCGCAACGGTGCGGCCGTGATGGCCCATGATGCCGGTCGCGGGGTCAACGGAGAAGGTGACGATTTTCTCGGGCGTCTTGTGCGCGACTTCCTCGATATTGACGCCGCCCTCGGTGGAGACGACGAACGAGACTTCCGAGGTTTCGCGGTTGACCAGGATCGAGAGATAAAACTCCTTGTCGATGTCGGAGCCTTCCTCGATGTAGAGGCGGTTGACCTGCTTGCCATGGGCGCCGGTCTGGATCGTGACCAGCGTCTTGCCGAGCATCTGCTTGGCATTCTCGGTAACCTCGGCGACCGACTTGGCGATGCGCACGCCGCCCTTGTCGCCGGCGGCAGCCTCCTTGAATTTGCCCTTGCCGCGGCCGCCGGCATGGATCTGGCTCTTCACCACCCAGATCGGGCCAGGGAGCTGTTTGGCAGCCGCCTCGGCATCCTCAGGCTTCAGGACAGGAACGCCGCGCGAGATCGGGACGCCGAACTCGTTCAGCAACGCCTTGGCCTGATATTCGTGGATATTCATCGAGACGCTCCCCAAACCCCGTGCGGCGGGCTACGCCTCGCCTGTTTTGTGGCTGGCATACCATATACCACAAGGACTGCAAGACCGGGAGACCGAACCGGCCGATCTCCGGCCTATCTATTTGTTCGAGCGTGATCTTCTGTGAAAACCACGCTCGTGAAAGTCAGCGCCCGAGCAGATCCGGAGCGATCTTCTTGCAGGCGTCCACCAGGCCCTGCACCGCGCCGACCGACTTGTCGAAGGCGTCGCGGTCCTTGCCGGCCAGTTCGATCTCGACCACGCGCTCGACACCCTTGGAGCCGATCACGACGGGCACGCCGACATACATGTCCCGCACGCCATATTCGCCGTTGAGATAGGCGGCACAGGGCAGCACGCGCTTCTTGTCCTTCAGGTAGCTCTCGGCCATCGCGATCGCGGAGGCTGCCGGCGCATAGAACGCCGAACCGGTCTTCAGCAGGTTGACGATCTCGGCGCCGCCATTGCGGGTGCGGTCGACGATCTCGTCGATGCGCGCCTGCGAGGTCCAACCCATCTTGACGAGGTCGGGCAGCGGAATGCCGGCGACGGTGGAGTAGCGGGTCAGCGGCACCATGGTGTCGCCATGGCCGCCGAGGACGAAGGCGGTGACGTCTTCGACGGACACGTTGAACTCGTCGGCGAGGAAGTAGCGGAAGCGCGCAGAATCCAGCACGCCGGCCATGCCGACCACCTTCTTGTGCGGCATGCCGGAGGCCTTCTGCAGCGCCCAGACCATCGCATCGAGCGGGTTGGTGATGCAGATGACGAAGGAGTCGGGCGCGTACTTCTTGATGCCGGCGCCGACCTGTTCCATGACCTTGAGATTGATCGACAGGAGATCGTCGCGGCTCATGCCGGGCTTGCGCGGCACGCCGGCGGTGACGATGCAGACCTTGGCGTTGTCGAGCGCCTCATAGGAATTGGCGCCGACCAGGTGGGCGTCAAAGCCGTCGACCGGCGAGGACTGCGCGATGTCGAGCGCCTTGCCCTGCGGGATGCCTTCGGCGATGTCGAACATCACGACATCGCCGAGCTCTTTCAGGCCGATGAGGTGAGCCAGCGTTCCGCCGATCTGACCGGAGCCAATCAAGGCAATCTTGTCGCGCGCCATGGGAAATCTGTCCTTTGAACAGGGTAGGAAGGGGGGAGGAAGGAGCTTTCGGAAGGCTGGTTATCCCTTTAGCAGAACCGGTTCAAGTCGGCCCATGCCCGTTTAGCGGCGCTGCCCTGAATTCGGTCAGGTATGCCAGCGGCCCCACCCCGCCCCACCCGTCATTGCGAGCGAAGCGACGAAGCAATCCAGAGTCTCGCCCACGACTCTGGATTGCTCGCTTCGCTCGGAATGACGGGGGAACGGCTACGTCTCCACCAGCCCCGTCGTCGAACCACTGGCGGAAGAGTCCTTCCGGCCATGGGCCTGCGCCAGATAGGACTCCGAACTCATCTCGATCAGGCGTGACGACGTCCGTTTGAACTCATTGGCCTCGACGCCGTCAGTCGCGATGTAGAGCGACACCGGATCGGCGGCGGCGGACGCCATCAGCTTCACGCCGTTGTCATAGAGCGTGTCGATCAGCGAGATGAAGCGCTTGGCGGCGTTGCGCTCGCCGTAATCCATGACAGGAATGCGATCGACCAGGATGGTGTGATAGTCATGCGCCAGCCGCAGATAGTCGCTTGCCGCGAGCGGCTTCTCGCAGATGTCGGCAAAGGAGAACCGCGCCACGCCATGCGCCGAGCACGGCACATGCAGCTTGCGTCCCTTGATGGCGATGTCGCGCGGCTTGCACGGTACGTTGCCGGTCATCTTCGCCCAGGCTTTGTTCAGCGCAAGATCGGCCTCACCGTCTGATGGCACCAGCCACATCTTGGCGCCGGCGAGTTTTTCCAGCCGGAAGTCGGTGCGCGCATCGAGCCGCATCACGTCCATATGGTCGGTAATCTGCGCAATGAACGGCAGGAACAGCGCGCGGTTCAAGCCGCCCTTGTAGAGATCGTCGGGCGCGACGTTTGATGTAGCGACCACGACGGTGCCGAGTTCGAACAGCTTTGCGAACAGGCGGCCGAGGATCATTGCGTCCGCAATGTCGGTGACATGGAACTCGTCGAAGCAGAGCAGCCACGCCTCGTCGAAGATCGCAGCCGCCGTGAGACCGATGACATCGCCATCGGCGATCTCGCCGCGCGCGATGTTCTGGCGATAGGCGTAGACGCGCTCATGCACCTCGGCCATGAATTCGTGGAAATGCGCGCGACGCTTGTGGGCGACCTGCGACTGCTGGAAGAACATGTCCATCAACATGGTCTTGCCGCGGCCGACATCGCCATGGACGTAGAGGCCATGCGGCGCCGGCTCGCCCTTGTCGGCGAACAGCCGGCCGAACAGGCCCTGCTTGCTGAAGGGCGTGTAGCCGGAGAGCCGCTCGTCCAGCGCAGCAAAGGACGCTGCGGCGCGCTGTTGTGCAGGGTCCGCCTCGATCGCGCCGGAGGCGACGAGGGCCTTGTAATGGGCATGGAAGCTGGTCGACGGAGCGGACGCCATGGGCCTTCTTACGGCCTTAAGCGGACGCAAATTGCAAGCCGTGAATTGGGGTGAGGGCTATGCGTGCCGCAGCGCCGCCACACCCTCGGTCGTCAAGCCCGGCCATGACAACGGAGAGAAAATGCTCACGCACTCAGCGCGTAGGAATCTTCCACCACATACGGCCCGCCGCCGGTGGACGCCCGCGCGGAAAACAGCACGAAGCGCGAGGCGGTAAACACCTTGCTCGGGAAGTAGCCGCGCACCGAGAGATAATCGGCAACGTCCTGGCTCGAGGCATCGTGCAGCCGCGCCAGCGTGACATGCGGGGTGAATTTCCGGCCCTCGGGTAAAAGCCCGAGACGCTGCATCAGCCGCTCCTGCTCGGCCTGCAGTTCGATCAGCGCGCGGCTCGGTTCGACGGCGGCGACCACCGCGCGCGGTTTCTTGCCGCCAAAACTCGTCAACCCCTGCACCTTCACGTCAAAGGGCTTGCGGTTGACGCGAAACAGCATCGAGGCGATCTCGTTGGCGGAAACGCCGTCGATGTCGCCGATGAAGCGCAAGGTGACGTGATAATTTTCGGGATCGATCCAGCGGGCGCCCGGAAGGCCGCCTCGTAAGCTGGAAAGCGTCTGGCCGATCTCGGCCGGGACTTCCAGTCCAGTGAACAAACGCGGCATCGCAACACTCCCGATGCTTGGGCGTGACCCTGGGAAGGTCAGCCCTGTAACAGAGACCGGCGACGAATCACCGATCTCCAATTTCTACCCGACTTATGTGACTCTGCGAAGCATCACGCGTTAACAGACCGGTCAACTACGGGATTTTCAACTGCGCTGCCCGGAGATCGGGCCCAGAAGTGCCTCCACCGTAGGCAGGATATTCTTCACGATGAGATCGACGCCCTCGGCCGTCGGATGGATGCCGTCGGCCTGGTTGAGTTTTTTTTCGGCGGCAACGCCGTCGAGGAAGAACGGATAGAGCGGCACGTCAAAAGCCTTCGCCAGTTCCGGGTAGATCGCATTGAAGCGATCCGCATAGTCCTTGCCGTAGTTCGGCGGCGCGAGCATGCCGCAGAGAAGCACCGCGATCTTGCGCGCCTTCAGCCGCGTCAGAATGTCCGACAGCGCCGCGCGGGTCACGGCCGGATCGGTGCCGCGCAGCGCATCGTTGGCGCCGAGTTCGACGATCACGGCATCCGTTCCCTCCGGGATCGACCAGTCGAGCCGGTCGCGGCCGCCGGATGCGGTATCGCCGGAGACCCCGGCATTGATCATGTCGATCTTTATCCCCTTGGATTCCAAGGATTTTTGTAACCGGGCCGGGAAGGCGGCGGCGGCCTGCAGGCCATACCCGGCGCTGAGGGAATCGCCGAGCACCACCATCTTGATGGCCTTGCCGGGGGCAGCCGCCGGCGTCTGCGCCCGCGCCGTTCCTGTCATCAACAATGCCAGAATCAACACAATGATGTGCGCGAAGGACGTCAGCCGCCCCTCGACCGCAGCGGCCGAAGTGCCATATGACCGGACCATGGACAGCCTCATCGAAACCTCGCAACTCGCCGGCATCGGGCCGGACAGCATTGCCATCAACAACGTCAATCTCTCGCTCGGATCGGGCGCCGCGCGCGTGCATATCCTGAAGGATATCAGCCTGCGCGTCGGTTCGGGAGAAGCGATCGGCCTGATCGGCCCGTCGGGATCGGGGAAATCCACGCTCCTGATGGTGATGGCGGGACTGGAACGTCCCGACAGCGGAGAGGTGGTGGTGAACGGCACGCCGTTCAATGCCCTGGATGAGGACGCGCTGGCGCGCTTCCGCGGCCGCCAGGTCGGCATCGTGTTCCAGTCGTTTCATTTGATCCCGACGATGACGGCGCTGGAGAATGTCGCCGTCCCGCTCGAGCTTGCCGGCAATCCCGATGCGGGCAAGCGCGCCGCGCAGGAACTGGCGTCGGTCGGGCTCGGCGATCGCCTGCATCATTATCCGACACAACTGTCCGGCGGCGAGCAGCAGCGTGTCGCGCTGGCACGCGCGCTCGCGCCCGATCCGGTGATTCTGGTCGCAGACGAGCCGACCGGCAATCTCGACGAGACCACCGGAAAGCAGATCGTCGATCTGTTGTTTTCGAAGCATGCCGAGCGCGGCATGACGCTGGTGCTGGTGACGCACGATTCGTCGCTGGCGCAGCGCTGCGACCGCGTCATCCGGCTGCGCTCCGGGCGCATCGACGGGAAGAGCGCTTGACCACCATCGCCGACGAAACCGCCTATCAGGCGCGCACATCCTCGCTCGCGTTTCGCTATGCCTTCCGCGAATTGCGCGGCGGCCTGCGCGGTTTCTACGTCTTCATCGCCTGCATCGCACTCGGCGTGATGGCGATTGCGGGCGTCGGCTCGGTGGCGGCAAGCCTGAGCGACGGACTGGCCCGCGAGGGCCGCACCCTGCTTGGCGGCGACGTCGCATTTTCGATGACCCAGCGCGAAGCCAAGCCCGACGAGGTCGCTTTCCTGCGCACGCGCGGCAGCGTCTCGGTCACCGCGACCTTGCGAGCGATGTCGCGCACGGCCGACGGCAAGCTTGCGCTGGTCGAGTTGAAGGCGGTCGATGCCGCCTATCCCATGCTCGGCGAACTGACGCTGGAGCCTAAATTGCCGCTTGCCGACCTGCTTGCCGAGCGGGACGGCGCATTCGGTGCGGCTGTCGATTCGACGCTGCTGGCACGGCTGGACCTGAAGCTCGGCGACCGCGTCACCATCGGCAACGCCGCCTTCCAGCTGCGCAGCGTGGTCTCCTCCGAGCCGGACAAACTCTCGGTCAATGTCGGGCTTGGCCCGCGCTTCCTGACCAGCGAAGCCGGACTGCGCGCCACCGGCCTGCTGCTGCCGGGCAGCCTCGTGCGCTGGAACTATCGCGTCAAACTGCCCGACAACGCCGCCGACGATCGCGCCGCAGCGGCTTTCATCGCGGACGCACGCGCCGCCTCGCCGGAGGCCGGCTGGGAAATCCGCAGCCGCGCCAACGCCTCGCCGCAGCTCGAACGCACCATCAACCGCTTCACCCAGTTCCTGACACTTGTCGGGCTTGCTGCGCTTCTGGTCGGCGGCGTCGGCGTGGCCAATGCGGTGAAGAGCCATATCGATCGCCGCCGCGACGTCATCGCGACCTTCAAGGCGGTCGGCGCCACCGGCCGCGACGTCTTCACCATCTACACCACGCAGGTGATCGTCCTCGCGGCGCTGGGCGCGGTGATCGGGCTTGTCGCCGGCGCCGCGCTGCCCTTCGCGATTGTGGGGCTGTTCGGCAAAATCCTGCCGCTGCCGGTGGTGCCGGCGCTGCATTTTGAAGAGCTTGCGCTGTCCTTCCTCTACGGCCTGCTGACTGCGCTGGCCTTCGGCCTGTGGCCGCTCGGCCGCGTGCACGACGTGCCGGTTGCGGCGCTGTTCCGCGAAACCGTGACCAGTTCGTTGCGCCGGCCGCGCTGGCGTTACCTCGCGCTGATGGCGGTTGTCATCGCAACACTGGTCGGCGTTGCGATCGGCCTTGCCTATGACAAGCGCGTCGCCGCCGTATTCGTCGCGTCCTCGGTTGCCGTGTTCGTGCTGTTGCGCGGCATTGCCGCCGGCCTGATGGCGCTGGCGCGACGCGCGCCACGGCCCGGCAACACCATGCTGCGGCTTGCCGTCGCCAACATCTACCGGCCCGGCGCGCTGACGCCGTCGGTCGTACTGTCGCTCGGACTTGGCCTTGCCGTGCTCGTCACCATCACCCAGATCGACGGCAATCTGCGCCGGCAGTTTCTGGCGGCGTTGCCGGAGAAGGCGCCCTCGTTCTATTTCATCGACATCCCCTCATCGGAGGCCGAGCGCTTTGACGCGTTTCTGCGGAAAACCGCGCCCGATTGCACCATCGAGGACGTGCCGATGCTGCGCGGACGCATCGTCGGCGCCCGCGGCGTCAAGGCGGAAGAACTGAAGCCCGGTCAGGACACCGAATGGGTGCTGCAGAGCGACCGCGGCCTCACCTATACCGGCGAGGTTCCGAAGGGATCCAAGGTCGTCGAGGGCGAGTGGTGGGGCGCAGGCTATAGCGGCCCGCCGCTGGTCTCATTGGAGAAGAAGATCGGCGACGGATTGAAACTCAAGATCGGCGACGAAATCGTCGTCAACGTGCTCGGCCGCGACATCCCGGCGAAAATCGCCAATTTCCGCAACATCGACTGGCAGGGGCTGGGGATCAATTTCGTGCTGGTGTTCTCGCCCAACGCCTTCAAGGGTGCGCCGCACAGCCATATCGCGACCCTCACCGAAGCCCGTCCCGATCCCAAGGACGACGCCAGGATCATCAAGCAGGTCGCCGACGCCTTCCCCATGGTGACGAGCGTGCGGGTGCGCGAGGCATTGGAGACGATCGGCGGCGTGGTGACCAACCTTGCCCTGGCCATCCGGGGCGCCAGCGCCGTGACGCTGATCTCGGCCATCCTGGTGCTGGGCGGGGCGCTTGCCGCCGGTCACAACCACCGGGTCTATGACGCCGTGATCCTGAAGACGCTGGGGGCGACCCGGCTGCGGCTGCTCGGCGCCTATGCGCTGGAATACCTCATGATCGGATTTGCCACCGCGATCTTCGGCGTGATCGCGGGCTCGGTGGCTGCCTGGCTGATCGTGACGCGGCTGATGACCTTGAGCTTCGTCTGGCAGGCCGGCAGCGCGGCCGGCGTGGTCGCCGCCGCCCTCGTCGTCACCGTCGGCCTCGGGCTTGCCGGTACCCTGCTCGCGTTGAACCAGAAGCCCGCCACTGTCCTGCGGAATTTGTGACAATATGAAGCGGGCAGGCTTCAGGGTTAACGCGCTTTAAGCGGAAATTTTGCTGCAGAGCGACATTCAGCCGCGCATCGAAGCTTGCCTTGAATGTGTTAGTTTCCCACATACCAGCCAAGCCAGAAACACCGTTTGATGACAGGATTTTAATGTCGGCAGGCGGCAGGTTTCTGGGATAGATTTCGTTCCGGAGACGCGAAGCATTCGCGCCTTGCGGGACCAACCAACGGGAATTCGACCATGTCGGACCTAGACCGTAACTATGCTTCCCCCTTCGGCCGGGTAGCCGGGCGCGTTGATACCGCGACCGTCGATGCCGGCCTGCGCGCCTACATGCTGCGCATCTACAACTACATGACCATCGGCCTGGCCATCACCGGCCTTGCCGCGCTCGGCGTCTACATGGCCGCCGTGACCACCGACCAGGCCGGCGCCGCCGCCAAGTTCGGCAACGCCTTCCTGACGCCGTTCGGCTACGCGATGTATGTCAGCCCGCTGAAGTGGCTGTTCATCCTCGCGCCGCTGGTCATGGTGTTCGCGATCTCGTTCGGCATCAACCGGCTGCGGCCCGCAACCGCCCAGCTGTTGTTCTGGGCATTCGCGGCGCTGATGGGCATTTCGCTGTCCTCGATCTTCCTGGTGTACACCCAAACCTCGATCGTGCGCGTGTTCTTCATCACGGCAGCGACCTTCGGCGCGCTCAGCCTGTGGGGCTACACCACCAAGCGTGACATCAGCGGCATGGGCTCCTTCCTGTTCATGGGCCTGATCGGCATCGTCATCGCGAGCCTGGTCAACCTGTTCCTGGCGAGCTCGATGCTGCAGTTCATCGTCTCGGTGGTCGGCGTGCTGGTGTTCGCGGGCCTCACCGCCTGGGACACCCAGCGGCTGAAGAACGACTACATCTACGGCTATGCCGCCGAAGGTGGCGACATTGCCGAGCGTGCGGCGATCTCCGGCGCACTCTCGCTGTACCTGAACTTCATCAACCTGTTCACGCTGCTCCTGCAGCTGCTCGGCCAGCGCGACTGACGCTGACGCGACCTGAGCGCAACAGATCGAAGCCCCGGCCTAACCGCCGGGGCTTTTCTTTTGCGGCATCTCCCGTCATTGCGAGGAGCGAAAGCGACGAAGCAATCCAGCTTTGCCGGGGCAAGAAAGCTGGATTGCTTCGCTTCGCTCGCAATGACGAGGTTGGCGAAAGCGGCCTGCCCTCTTTCTAGGCCCCGACGAACGCTTTAGATTGCGGGCCATGCCCGCACTCGACATCAGGCCCACCATCGAGGCCGACCTTCCCGCCATCACCGCCATCTACGAACATGCCGTTCGCTTTGGCACCGCGACCTTCGAACTGATTCCGCCCGATCTGGCCGAAATGACCCGTCGCTATCGCGCGCTGATGGAGGGCGGCTACCCCTATTTCGTCGGCGTCGTCGCGGGTGAGGTGGTCGGTTATGCCTATGCCGGCGCCTACCGGCCGCGGCCGGCCTATCGCTTCACGGTAGAGAATTCGATCTACCTGAAGCCGGCGATCCATCGCCGCGGCATTGGCCTGCAACTGCTGCAGCGCCTGATCGAGGAGTGCGAGGCCCGCGGCTATCGCCAGATGATCGCCGTGATCGGCGATTCCGCCAATGCCGGATCGATCGGCGTGCACAGCCGCACCGGTTTTCAGATGATCGGGACCCATCCCAATGTCGGCCTGAAATTCGGCCGCTGGCTCGACACCGTGATGATGCAGCTTCCGCTTGGCGCTGGCGGGACGACGGTGCCTGACGACGAGGCGTGAGCTACACCACGGCCAGCTTGCGGTCGATCACCAGCAGCACGCGCTCGAGCTCGTGGCCGCGGCGCAGGATCAGGCCGGTGGCCGAGATGACGCTGTACATGCCCTGCTTGCGGGCGAGCCGCGGGTCTTTCTCGATGCGGTAGAGCGGCACTTCCGAGGAGCGGCGGAACACCGAAAACACGGCGCGGTCCTTCAGGAAGTCGATGGCGTAGTCGCGCCACTCGCCGTCGGCGACCATGCGGCCATAGAGATTGAGGATACGATTGAGTTCAAGGCGATTGAACGTGACACGATTGGGCGGCGGGGTCGCAGCGGCGGGGCGCGCCACTGCGCGAAGCTCGCTTGGATCGGTGTCCTCCGACATGATGCTCATGGAGCGCCTCCTGTCATCCCGGTGACGATCGCACTCCGAAACGGGTCCCCGCGTTTCGGATCGTCACGCCAATGACATGATCGCGCCGACTGCCGTCCGCCGCAAGGGGCGCTTCCGCAAATACCTCCGAGACGCACGAAACTGCCTCTCCTGAGCGCAAATCGGGGGGTCACGGGATCGTTAGGCGAATCTCATTGTTGCCCCACTTCCGCCAACCGCCTGCCGTGCCCGGTTGAGATAACTGATTCTGCGTTGACCCGGTCCTTTCGGTTCCGGATTCCTCAGCCCCCAGCCCCCCGGGGCCGTCGGGATCGGGTCTATCGCAGGGGGTTTAACCCCCGAGACTGGGCCAACGAGAGTTGGTCCTTTTCTTTTTCGGGCGCATCACTGCGCCGTCTCTTTTCGGGCGCATGGCTGCGCCATCGCGCACCGCGCAATCCAGACATCCACCTCATCGATTTGCTGAGTGACGCGTCACACCGGGCATGTCCCGGAATGAAACGGCGGGCTAGTGCAATGCCGTAAATGCCGCACCGAGCATCGGCCCGGGCTTGTCGCGGTTGCCGTCCTGCAGCAGCACGGCGGCGGCATCGACGCCATCGCGTCTGATGCTTTCCAGCGGCACGGTCCAGCTTCCCGGCGTGCCGTTCCAGTCGCCGACCTTGACGAGGTTGCGCACCACATTGTGGTAGGTGACCTCGCGCCCGCGATTCTCGCCTTTGCCGATGGCGATCGGCACCGCTTTCGTGATCGCGCAAATCCAGATCTCGCCGCGCGTCGGCGACGGGCTTTTGGCTTCCGCAACGGTGACGTTGAGCTGCTTGCCCGACAGCGTCAGCGTCACCGGCACCGACATCACGCGCTCGCGCTTTGCGGTGTCGCTGATCGCGCCGTCGATGCGGGCGCGGTCACTGCCGATGACATGCGCCGCACCATTGACGATCACCTGCGGCGTGTAGACGTCGCGGTCGCCGCGGATGTGCGAGTAGGCCTTTTGGCGTGCGCTGAAGCGCGCGTCCGCCAGCGTGTCTTTCCAGCCGAGATAATCCCAGTAGTCGATCGGCATGCTGAGTGCGATCACCGACGGATCCTTGGCTAGCTCGCCCAGAATCTTGTCGGCCGGCGGACAGGACGAGCAACCCTGCGAGGTGAACAGTTCCACCACCGCGCGCGGATCGGCATGGGCGGGTCGAATGACCGCAACGATCGCGCAGACACCAAGCGCACCCGACCAGCGCGAAATCAAACGATAGGCCATGGTCGCTGTCATACCGGGTACCGGAGGTTTTGCATCGCTGTCGCTATGATCCGTAATTTTACTGGTGTCGCGAACCCCAAACGCGCGAAGGCGGCCCTTGATAGGCCGCCTTCTTTTGACCGGCTACTCACTTCGCAGTGAGGCATTGATCACAAGTCCGCGTCAGGCCGCGAGTTTGCGCAGCACATAGTGCAGGATGCCGCCGTTGCGATAGTATTCGAGTTCGTCCAGCGTATCGATGCGGCACAGCAGCGGCACGCGCTGCAGCGAACCGTCGGCCGAGGTGATCTCGGCAGTCAGGGTCTGGCGCGGCTTCAGATCGCCCTGCAGGCCCCGGATGGTGACCTTCTCGTCACCCTTCAGCCCGAGCGAGGACCAGGACGTGCCGTTCTCGAAGGTGAGCGGCAGCACGCCCATGCCGACCAGGTTGGAGCGGTGGATGCGCTCAAAGCTCTGGCAGATCACGGCGCGCACGCCGAGCAGGCGCGTGCCCTTTGCGGCCCAGTCGCGCGAGGAGCCGTTGCCGTATTCGGCGCCGGCGAACACGACCAGCGGCACGCCTTCTTCCTGGTAGCGCATCGCAGCATCGTAGATCGACATCTGCTCGCCGTCGGGCCAGTGCTTGGTCAGGCCGCCTTCCGGAATGTTGCCGTCGGCGCCCTTCAGCATGAAGTTCTTGATGCGGATGTTGGCGAACGTGCCACGCATCATGACTTCATGGTTGCCGCGCCGCGTGCCGTACTGGTTGAAATCGGCCGGACGCACCTGGTGCTCGCTGAGGAATTTGCCGGCCGGCGAGGTCAGCTTGATCGAGCCTGCGGGCGAGATGTGGTCGGTCGTGATCTTGTCGCCGAACATCGCGAGGATCCGCGCATCGACGACGTCGACGATGGGTTCGGGCTGCTTCTTCATGCCGTCGAAGTAAGGCGGGTTCTGCACATAGGTCGACGACATGTTCCAGCGATAGGTCTCGCTGTCGGTGGTCTTGATCTTGCGCCAGTTGGTATCGCCCTTGAACACGTCGGCATACTTCTTCTTGAAGATCGTCGCGGTGACGTACTTCTTCATGAAGGCGTTGATCTCCTTCGTGGTCGGCCAGATGTCCCGCAGATACACCGGCTTGCCGTCCTTGCCGGTGCCGATCGGCTCGACCGCGAGATCCTTGGTCACCGTGCCGGCCAGCGCGTGGGCGACCACCAGCGGCGGCGAGGCGAGATAGTTCGCCTGCACGTCAGGCGAAACGCGGCCCTCGAAGTTGCGGTTGCCGGACAGCACGGCGGCGGCGACGATGCCGTTGTCGTTGATCGACTTGGAAATCTCCTCCGGCAGCGGACCGGAATTGCCGATGCAGGTGGTGCAGCCGAAACCGACCAGGTTGAAGCCGACCTTGTCCAGATCGGTCTGCAGGCCGGAATTGGCGAGATACTCCGCGACCACCTGGCTGCCCGGCGCGAGCGACGTCTTCACCCACGGTTTTGCCTTCAGGCCCCTGGCCGCAGCGTTGCGCGCCAACAGGCCCGCACCGATCAGCACGCTTGGATTCGAGGTATTGGTGCACGAGGTGATCGCAGCGATCACGACATCGCCATGGCCGAGATCGAAATCGCGGCCATCGACGGCGTAGCGGTGCGAGATATCGTCGCCCTTCTTGTACTCGCTGGTCATGGCAGTCGCAAAACCGGTGGAGACCGCCGGCAGCGCAATGCGGCCTTCGGGACGCTTCGGTCCGGCCATCGACGGCACGACGTCGGCGAGATCGAGCGTCAGCGTCGTCGTAAACACGGGATCGGCCGACTTGGCCGTGCGGAACAGGCCCTGCGCCTTGGCGTAGGCCGCTACCAGCTTGACGCGATCGGCCTTGCGGCCCGAAGTCTTGAGGTAATCGATGGTCGCCGCGTCGACCGGGAAGAAGCCGCAGGTCGCGCCATATTCCGGCGCCATGTTGCCGATCGTCGCCTTGTCAGCGACCGAGAGATAGTCGAGGCCGGGGCCGAAGAACTCGACGAACTTGCCGACCACGCCCACCTTGCGCAGCATCTGGGTCACCGTCAGCACGAGGTCGGTCGCGGTGACGCCTTCCTTGAGCTGGCCCTTCAGCTTGAAGCCGACCACTTCCGGCAGCAGCATCGACAGCGGCTGGCCGAGCATGCAGGCTTCGGCCTCGATGCCGCCGACGCCCCAGCCGAGCACGGCCAGACCGTTGACCATCGTGGTGTGCGAATCGGTGCCCACAAGCGAATCCGGATACGCGACCTCGAAGGTGCCGGTCTTCTTGCCGACCGTCATCTTCTCCTTCTTCGTCCATACCGTTTGCGCAAGATATTCGAGGTTGACCTGATGGCAGATGCCGGTGCCGGGCGGCACCACGGAGAAATTCGAGAACGCCTTCTGGCCCCATTTCAGGAACTCGTAGCGCTCCTGGTTCTGCTTGTACTCCTCGACCACGTTCTTGCCGAACGCCTTGTTGTCGCCGAAGAAGTTCACGATCACGGAGTGATCGATGACGAGATCGACCGGCACCAGCGGGTTGATCTTCTCGGCGTCACCGCCAAGCTTCTGCATGGCGTTACGCATCGCGGCGAGGTCGACCACCGCGGGCACGCCGGTGAAATCCTGCATCAGCACGCGCGCCGGACGGAAGGCGATTTCGTGCTCGAGCTGACGCTTCTTCAGCCACTTGCTGAAGGCGACGATGTCGTCCTTGGTGACGCTGCGGCCATCCTCGTTGCGCAGCAGGTTCTCCAGCAGCACCTTCATCGAATAAGGCAGCTTGGAAATCCCCTTCAGACCGTTCTTCTCGGCGGCGGGCAGGCTGTAATAGACATAGGTCTTGCCACCGACCTTGAGGGTCTTGCGGCTCTTGAAGCTGTCGAGAGAGGTCATGTCAGGAATCCCAGTTTTTCATGATACCCGGCAGGGTTTTGGGGTATCTTAGCACCGTCAAAGATCGGGCGGATGGCTTGCAGACACCGTTTGGGTGCTGCATCAAGTTTCGGGCTTATAGAATCTTTCCAGATGCGCCGCCACACTGACAATCGCGCAGAAGCACATCGCGAGCCACAAATTGTGATGTGCTACCCCAACTATTCCTAAGGCCGCCCGCAAGGCAGGCTCGTGAAAGATTTCAGAGGGCTGTAAAGGGACAAGATGCGGCTCTCGGGGACGGGTCTACGGTGCGTGCGGGGCGGGCGCGAGGTGTTTTCCGGCCTCGATTTTGCGACCGCCTCCGGCGAGGCGCTGGCGGTGGTCGGCGCCAACGGCGCCGGCAAGACGTCGCTGCTGCGGCTGATTGCGGGCCTGTTGCATCTGGCCGAAGGGTCGATCGAACTCCAGGGCGGCGACGACGAACTGACGCTTGCCGAGCAGGCGCATTACCTCGGCCATCGTGACGCGCTGAAGCCGGCGCTGAGTGTCATCGAAAACCTGTCCTTCTGGCGCGATTTTCTCGGCGGCGACAGCGGCGACGACGCGCAATCGCTCGCGCGCGTCGGGCTCGGTCACGCCACGCATCTGCCGGCCGCCTTCCTGTCGGCCGGCCAGCGGCGGCGGCTGTCGATGGCGCGACTGATTTGCGTGCGGCGGCCGATCTGGCTTCTGGACGAGCCGACCTCGGCGCTGGATACCGCGGGCCAGGCGCTGTTCGCCGCCCTGATGCGCGAACATCTTTCAGGCGGCGGCATGATCATCGCGGCGACTCACACCGTGCTCGGCATCGACGCGGGCGAATTGCGCATCGGAGGCGTGGCATGACCGCGCTTGCCGCCCTCATCGCCCGCGACATCCGCATTGCGCTGCGCGTCGGCGGCGGCGCGCTGATCGGCGTGCTGTTCTTCCTCATCGTGGTCGTGCTGATGCCGTTTGCGATTGGCCCCGATATTCCGCTGCTGACGCGACTGGGACCCGCCATTCTCTGGCTCGGCGCGCTGCTGGCTTCGCTGTTGACGCTCGACCGCCTGTTCGTGGCCGATCATGAGGACGGCTCGCTCGACGTGATCGTGATGAGCCGCACCCCGCTGGAGCTGACCTGCGCGGCGAAGGCGCTGGCGCACTGGCTGGCGGCCGGCCTGCCGCTGATCGTGGCAACACCGGTGCTGGGACTGTTGCTCAACCTCGATGCGACGGCGACATCAGCCGTGGCGCTGACCCTGCTCGTCGGCACGCCGGCACTGACCTTTACCGGCATGATCGGCGCTGCGCTCGCCGTGACGCTGCACCGCGGCGGGCTCCTGCTCGCCGTCCTCGTGCTGCCGCTGTCGATTCCGGTCCTGATTTTCGGCGTTGCCGCTTCCCAGGCCGCCATATCAGGGCCGCTGCCGTTCGGAACCCCGTTTTCGATCCTGTGCGCGCTGTCGCTGGCGAGCCTCGTGATCGGACCGTTTGCCGCAGCCGCCAGCCTGCGTCATGGGCTCGACTGACTTGATGCCGATCAACTTTCATCGAGAGTTGTTTGGCAGATTGCCTGCGGACGCCGCCACCAGTATCAGGGTGCCATGACGCTGATCGACCTTGCCAATCCCACCAGATTCCTGGCGCTGACCGAGCGGCTGCTGCCATGGCTGGCGGGGCTGACCGCGATCCTGCTCGCGATCGGCCTCTATGGCGCGGCGATGGCGCCCGACGACTACCAGCAGGGCGCCACCGTGAAGATCATGTTCGTCCATGTCCCGAATGCCTGGCTGTCGATGTTCGTCTGGGGCGTGATGAGCGTGGCTGCGCTGGGCACGCTGGTGTGGCGGCATCCGCTCGCCGACGTTGCGGCCAAGGCGGCAGCTCCGATCGGCGCTGCCTTCACTTTCCTCGCGCTGGTGACGGGGGCGCTGTGGGGCCGGCCGATGTGGGGCACCTATTGGGAATGGGACGCGCGGCTCACCTCGGTGCTGGTGCTGTTCCTGATGTATCTCGGCCTGATCGCGCTGTGGCGCGCAGTCGAGGATCCTTCGCGCGCGGCACGCGCCGCCGCGGTGCTGACGCTGGTCGGCGCGATCAACCTGCCGATCATCAAGTTTTCCGTCGACTGGTGGAACACGCTGCACCAGCCCGCATCGGTGCTGCGAATGGGCGGCTCGTCGCTCGACCGCTCCTTCCTGATTCCGTTGCTGGTAATGGCGGTGGCCTTCTCGCTGCTGTTCGTCACGCTGCATCTGGCCGCCATGCGTAACGAGATCCTGCGCCGCCGTGTCCGCAGCCTGCAGATGATGCAGGCGAGCCAACAGGCCGCGTGATGTCGCTCGGCCCCTACGCCTCCTTCATCACGACCGCCTATGCGCTGGTCGCCATCGTGCTGGTGACCCTGATCGGCTGGATCGCGCTCGACTATCGCAACCAGAAGGCCCGCCTGCGCGAGCTCGAAGCGAGCGGCATGACGCGCCGCTCCGGCCGCACGGCGTCGGACATCTGATGAGCACGGACACCCGCGAGACCGCGACCCGCAGCCGGCGCTGGCTGGTGATGCTGCCGCTGATCGGCTTTGGCGTCCTTGCGGCGTTGTTTCTGGTGCGGCTCTATGGCGGCGATCCCTCGAAGATTCCGTCGGCGCTGATCGGCCGGCCGGCGCCGCAGACCACCCTGCCCGCACTTGCGGGATTGGTGCGCGACGGCGCCGCCGTCCCCGGGCTCGATCCCGCCGCCTTCAAGGGCAAGGTCAGCGTCGTCAACGTCTGGGCGTCCTGGTGCGTGCCCTGCCACGACGAGGCGCCGCTGTTCACCGAACTCGGCAAGGACAAACGCCTGCAATTGGTCGGCATCAACTACAAGGATGCACCCGACAATGCGCGGCGTTTCCTCGGCCGCTACGGCAACCCGTTCTCGATCGTTGGCGTCGACGGCAACGGCCGCGCCTCGATCGAATGGGGCGTCTATGGCGTACCGGAAACTTTCATCGTCGGCCGCGACGGCACCATCATCTACAAGCTGGTCGGTCCGGTGACGCCGCAGAATATCGATCGCGTGCTCAAGGCCGAGATCGAGAAGGCGCTGAAGCAGGCTTCTCGATAATTCTAGACCTAAGGATGATACGCGTTTAGCTGCCGTTCATTCCACGGCCATCGGCGCGCCACGAAGCCACGCAAATCTTGTGACGTTGATTGAAAACGTTCCTTGGAGGGGACATTCACATGCGTAACGTCACTATTGCTTCCCTGCTTGCCACCGCGCTCACCCTTGGCCTGATGACGGCAACGCCGTCGATCGCCCAGACGGCGCAACCTGCTGCCAAGACCATCGCGCCGACGGCTGCGACTGCACCGAAGGCGGCCGAGACCAAGACCACCGACACAAAGGCCGCGCCGGAATCCAAGACGGTGGGCGCGGCGAAAACCGACCTGCTCGACATCAACACCGCAACGAGCGAGCAACTCGATGCATTGCCCGGAATCGGCAAGGCCTATTCGGCGGCGATCATCAAGGGCCGTCCCTACAAGGGCAAGGATGAGCTGGTGCAGAAGCACATCCTGCCGCAGGCGACCTACGACAAGATCAAGGATCAGGTCGTCGCCAAGCAGAAGAGCTGATCCGGTTTGTCTCTCCCATCAGCGGGAGGGACAAGTGTGCCGGCGCGGCGGGTGGGGGAAGGCTTCGCAGCTCTCAGGGCTGAGAGGCGGCCCCCACCCTGTTCCGCCCGCATGTTCCACTTGCAGATGTCGCTGGCCGAACACGCCGCTGGCAGATCCCGTCAAACAAACTTGCGGAACCTGAAACTCGACCAAACCCCGCCCGTAGCTTTCCGCCGTTCATCATCGGACACCAGCGCGGCGGGTGGGGGAAGCCTTTTGGGGCCCTCCAGGTCTGGGAGGCGGCTCCCACCCAGCGCGGTTCCAGTCCGGGCGAACCGACCTAACTCTTCCTGATATCGCCGGCCTCGGCTTCGCTGGCTTCGAGCGACGCCGGTTCCTGGTGAAAGCGCTTCATCAGCGGCATTTGGCTGATGGCAAAGCCCATCGTCAGCGGGATCGCGCCGAACGCCTTGAACGCCACCCAGAAATCCGTGGTCTGGGTACGCCAGATGATCTCGTTCAGGACGGCCATGGCGAGGAAGAACAGCGCCCAGCGCATCGTGAGCCTTTCCAGCACATTGGGATCCTAAGCTTAGAATTCCACGTGGACAAGTTGTCGCGGCCGCTTCTATAGTGTCACCTAAATACTAGTGACTCCAGCGTAACTGGACTGGCCACAGTTAGGCCGCAAATGTAATCACACTGGCTCACCTT
>JADMIO010785022.1_pt1 | contig 45633 bp, 45 predicted proteins | sample 8958161 | NCBI WGS metagenome assembly JADMIO01 (sample SAMN16585339, study PRJNA669376) | soil metagenome | isolation source: Crop rotation soil | place: USA: Cullars Rotation, Alabama | collected 2011
CTTTCCCGAAACCCTTGCAAATGCTGGATTTTCTGCCTGTGGACAGCCCCTCAAATGTCAATAGGTGCGCCCCTCATCTGTCAGCACTCTGCCCCTCAAGTGTCAAGGATCGCGCCCCTCATCTGTCAGTAGTCGCGCCCCTCAAGTGTCAATACCGCAGGGCACTTATCCCCAGGCTTGTCCACATCATCTGTGGGAAACTCGCGTAAAATCAGGCGTTTTCGCCGATTTGCGAGGCTGGCCAGCTCCACGTCGCCGGCCGAAATCGAGCCTGCCCCTCATCTGTCAACGCCGCGCCGGGTGAGTCGGCCCCTCAAGTGTCAACGTCCGCCCCTCATCTGTCAGTGAGGGCCAAGTTTTCCGCGAGGTATCCACAACGCCGGCGGCCGGCCGCGGTGTCTCGCACACGGCTTCGACGGCGTTTCTGGCGCGTTTGCAGGGCCATAGACGGCCGCCAGCCCAGCGGCGAGGGCAACCAGCCGAGGGCTTCGCCCTGTCGCTCGACTGCGGCGAGCACTACTGGCTGTAAAAGGACAGACCACATCATGGTTCTGTGTTCATTAGGTTGTTCTGTCCATTGCTGACATAATCCGCTCCACTTCAACGTAACACCGCACGAAGATTTCTATTGTTCCTGAAGGCATATTCAAATCGTTTTCGTTACCGCTTGCAGGCATCATGACAGAACACTACTTCCTATAAACGCTACACAGGCTCCTGAGATTAATAATGCGGATCTCTACGATAATGGGAGATTTTCCCGACTGTTTCGTTCGCTTCTCAGTGGATAACAGCCAGCTTCTCTGTTTAACAGACAAAAACAGCATATCCACTCAGTTCCACATTTCCATATAAAGGCCAAGGCATTTATTCTCAGGATAATTGTTTCAGCATCGCAACCGCATCAGACTCCGGCATCGCAAACTGCACCCGGTGCCGGGCAGCCACATCCAGCGCAAAAACCTTCGTGTAGACTTCCGTTGAACTGATGGACTTATGTCCCATCAGGCTTTGCAGAACTTTCAGCGGTATACCGGCATACAGCATGTGCATCGCATAGGAATGGCGGAACGTATGTGGTGTGACCGGAACAGAGAACGTCACACCGTCAGCAGCAGCGGCGGCAACCGCCTCCCCAATCCAGGTCCTGACCGTTCTGTCCGTCACTTCCCAGATCCGCGCTTTCTCTGTCCTTCCTGTGCGACGGTTACGCCGCTCCATGAGCTTATCGGGTCCACTCGCGAACGCAGAAAGGCCCACCCGAAGGTGAGCCAGTGTGATTACATTTGCGGCCTAACTGTGGCCAGTCCAGTTACGCTGGAGTCACTAGTATTTAGGTGACACTATAGAAGCGGCCGCGACAACTTGTCCACGTGGAATTCTAAGCTTAGGATCCCAATGTGCTGGAAAGATTCTTCTTATCGCTATCCGGTAAAACGCAGGATGTACTGCGCTTGCAGGATGCGGTTAATATCGCCTTAAAGAACAGCCTCGATATCCAACTGTCCACCAATGCCGTGGAGGCTAGTACCATTCTTAATAATGCCGGTGTTGCCGGGGCCCTGCCGGTGGTAACAAGCACCATTAACGACAACGAACAAAGTTCCACCATCAATCAAAAGCTCAATACCGGTGTATCGATCACCAGGAGTGCCGCGGCCACCAACAACCTTAGTTCGGGCCTGACGGCGAGCATGCTTTTATACAATGGCCACAGGGTAGTGGCTACCCGCGCAAGACTGGGCCAGTTGCAGAAACAGAGCCAGGAATTATTGAACTCACAGATACAGAATATCATCGGCAGCGTGATGACGGGCTACTACGATATCGTGCGGCAGCAGAGTTATTTGAAGACGATCGAAAGGTCCATCGATGCCAGTCAACAGCAACTGGATATTGTAAAGACAAGACAAAGCGTGGGCCTCGCCAACAATGCCGATCTGTTCCAGGCACAGATCGATCTGAATGCACTGGTTCAAACAAAAATATCGCAGCAACTGATCATCGACCAGGCAAAAACGGAACTCCTGCGGTTGCTCACGCTACGGACCGATTCCCTGATCACCATCAGCGATACGATACTGGTGGATAAAGCCCTCAATCTCGACCAGGTATTGAATAACCTACATCAGAATGCAGACATCATTGCGGCAGAAGACCAGGTTAGGATCAATGAATTGATCGTTAAAGAAACAGCTGCCCTGCGGTATCCTACTGTAAGGGCCACCACCGGTTATAATTTCAACCGCAACCAGGCCGCGGCCGGACAATTATTGCTCAACCAGAGTTATGGACCCTCCGTAGGGTTGGGCGTCACCATTCCAATTTATAATGGTTCTGCTTTTAAACGGCAACAGAAAGTGGCGCAGATCGATGTACGGAATGCAGAGCTCAATCGGAAAATATTGCTGCGGGATTATAGTTCGCAGGTGGTTAAATCCTTCCAGTCTTACGCCTCCACCATGAAGCAACTGGAAACCGAACAACTCAATTATGAACTTTCATCACAATTACTGGAACTGGTGTTAAAGCGCTTCCAGTTTAAACAGGCCACCATTGTGGATGTAAAAAATGCGCAGCAAAGTTTTGAAGAATCCGGTTACCGGCTGGTGAATTTAAATTTTGCCGCCAAATCGGCAGAAATAGAGCTGAAGCGCTTGAGCAACCAGTTGAAATTGTAAACAAAGTCGATGAATGTTGACAAGCTTCAGACAAAATAAAAAGCAGGGCATGAAGGCAAGAAATCACGAAAAATCTTGTAAATAATCTATGTGGAGGCCCGCGAAAGAATCAGCCATTTTGAAGGATATTGAGTACTGCGATGATATCTTGTTTGACAATTCTGCCTGTCAAAAATTTTGGCAGTACATAAAAATCAAGCCCGAGAAATGGACCGAAAAAACAACGGGTGAACCTGGTAATGGTTTTTGGATGGTGGCAATATTGGGAAAGTCGGTAATTTATTACAATGACATTGAAGAAGGGTACAATATTTCAGCGTTTACCAACCATGGCGAAATTGACAAGTATCTCCCTGGTCAAGCGAAACTGCACGAGGTGATCGATGGCCTGTTTTGCGAAATGATAAAATAGCGACTACTATCAGGTCAGGCACTGATCACTTTCACCGTATGCTTGATCCTGTTTGCCTGGTGTACCAGTTCCTGCCGCTCCTTGCTGAGGATGGTAATATGTCCCATTTTGCGACCCGGCCTGGTTTCTTTTTTTCCGTAGATATGCGCAAAAACATTTTCTATTTGCAGGATGTCGAACAGACCTTCATAGTGCACTTTTCCACTATGTCCTTCCGCGCCCACCAGGTTTACAATGGCGGCCGGCAAAATGTGTTCCGTGCTACCCAGCGGGTATTCCAGCATGATCCGCCAAAGCATGTCAAACTGGGATGAATAGTTAGCTTCAATCGTATGGTGACCGCTGTTATGCACCCTTGGCGCTGTTTCGTTTACCAACACATTTTCCTGCGCATCTACAAAAAGTTCCACGGCGAAGATACCCGGGCTATCCAGGTCCTTCACCACTTTCATGGCGATGGCCTCCAGTTTCCACAGCAGTTTTTCAGGCAATTCTGCCGGGCTTACCTGGTATTCGAGTAAGTTAAATCTCGGGTCAAATAACATATCCACCGCGGGGTAAACCGTTGTTTCCCTTTTATCATTTACTGCCACGATCACCGAAATCTCTTTTTTGATCTCCACCATTTTCTCCAGTATGGCCGGGGCATCAAAACCTTTTTTGATATCTGCCTTGCTCCTGAGAATTTGAACGCCTCTGCCATCGTAACCACCCATGCCAACCTTATGGACAGCAGGCAAAAACTTCTCCTGTTCCTGCAGTTCCGTTAAATTCTGCGTGATAATAAAATCGCTGGTCGGAATGCTGTGATCCCTGTAAAATTGTTTCTGTAAAATTTTATTCTTGATGGTCTTTAATGCCGAAGGCCTTGGATAAATTTTTACGCCTTCTTTTTCCAGTTGTACCAATGCGTCGTCGTTCACACTTTCAATCTCGATGGTGAGCGTATCCAGCCCTTTTCCAAAATTATAGACATCATCAAAACTGGTAATATCACCCTGCACAAAATGATGGCACAAATGCGCAGCCGGGCAGGTGGGATCACTTTCCATCACAAAGGTTTCCACGGGATAGTTTATCGCCGCCTGCAGCAGCATCCTGCCCAATTGCCCGCCGCCAAGTATTCCAGCTTTTTTCATTTGGCAAATATATACCCTGCGGACCGATGTGGCCTCAACTCAAAATTTTATTAATTGAAAATAGCTTTATAAAACGCTGATCTTTACCGGAAAAATTTATTTACAATTAATGAACAACCGGGTTTTTAACAAATCAAACTTCAATAAATTCGTTAATTTTACGTTTAACCGGTTATAATTCTATCTATTATAAATGAATAGTCGTTTTTTCAGGTTTATCCTTTTTTGTGGGTTTGGTTTGTTTGGTACACAAGTCCTTTCTGCACAAACTTCTTATATCAACTATGGAAGATCATCCGGAAAAATGCCGGAAATATTCTCGCGTATAGAAGATTCCCTAAAAAAGCAATTCGAAGAGAAAAAACTGCAATGGCCGCCCCAGGAATTATACCTGCGCAGCTTCAAATTTGATCGTCAACTGGAGGTATGGGTAAAAGACGAAGACAAATCCGCTTTTAAATTATTCAAAACATATAAGGTCTGCATGCAGAGCGGCACTATGGGCCCCAAACGCATGGAAGGTGATTACCAGGTACCTGAAGGTTTTTACTATATCAATGAATTCAACCCCAACAGCAATTATCACCTCGCCTTAGGTCTCAATTATCCCAATGCTTCCGACAAATTGCTCAGCGATTCGCTTCGCCCCGGCAACAGCATTTATATCCACGGAAGTTGCGTTTCAACTGGTTGTATCGCCATCTCCGACTTCCCGATCGAAGAGCTCTATGTAATGGCCGCACAGGCCAGGGAGATGGGTCAGGATTTTATTCCCGTACATGTATTTCCCGTTAAATACAATGTGAAAAAATCACTCGATTATCTTGCACAGGCCACCAAAGAAAACCAATCCCTGCAGGCCTTTGCCGTTTCACTAAAAGGTGCTTTTGATTATTTCGAGGCCAAGAAGCAATTGCCCGTGATCATGATCAATAAGAAGGGCCAGTATATTATCAACTAATTTTTAGCCAGGTATCGGTTTTCAAAATTGCCCCTTCAAACTCAGGGACTACTGTGTGTTGAATTCACGTACGATCTGGTTCGTGCGCTTGCCAGGCTTTACTATTACCTTCCTGATCCCGGTCCCTTCAGGGAGATCCTGGATTTGCCTGCATATTTGTCCCGCAATGGAAAAATGTACACTGATGTTGGTCACTTCGAAATTATCCGGTGAATACGTGCCATTTAAACCGGGCAATAATTTATAACTGTAAACTTCGGTTGGTTTTAAAATAAGTCCCCGCCTGATTAATTCTTCAATAACGGAGACCAGGAACCATTTGTCAATATTTTCAGGTTTTGTAAGGGCTTGCTCAAATTCCTTGATCGAAGATCTCCGGTCCGGCCACCGGTTTCAACTATTGAACTGCAGTCGGCGTTTTTTGATTTTAGGACGATGCTGGAATTTCAGCCCTTTTATTTACAGCCTTGATTTTTTGTTATTTTTTCATTAAAAAAAGTAAATGAAGACCAGTGGATAAAAATTTCTTGAAAGCTTTATTTGGTTTGCGCATTCGCCTCCGCAGCCGGCGGGGCTGCGTAACTGCAACGCCGCTGCTTTTTCTTCTTTAAAAAAATCGCTGCGCTTATTTTTTTAATTCCGATAAATCGGAACCGAAGAAAAAAAGGCGGCTTTTGCAGTTACTGGTTTAGATTTGAAGACTTTGATTTCGATAGCCCAAGATGAAAATTTATCTCGCCTTCACCTTCCCCATTGTATTTTTTCTTCCGGCCTTAAATAAAAAGTGCTAGAAATTTTCTGTATCGGCCGTTAAAAAATCAACGCTGTTTGAGCCGGGCATCGTCTTCATCTATTGAACTGCTGTCGGCGAGTTCGTTGATTTTAGGACGATGCAGGAAATTTCAGCCTTTTTATTTACAGCCTTGATTTTTTTTGTTACTTTTTTTCATCAAGGAAAAAAAAGTAAACAGAGATCAGCCTTCATCAAGGAAAAAAAGTAAACAGAGATCAGCTTTCATCAAGGAAAAAAGTAAACAGAGATCAGCCTTCATCAAGGAAAAAAAATAAACAGAGCCTAAAGAAAAAAACAGTTTAATCAAAATAAGTGTTTGCACCGCTATCCAGTGATCCTTCGCTACTTTTTCCAATGCCGGTGTCCAGGAAATAATAAGATCCCTGCCGGTCTTTGAGAAAGATGTCACCGGCATTAGTGATAATTACCGGTGTAAACCTGTTTTGTAAAAGCCACTGCCAGTCAGAGGTAATATCCGAAAGATCGATACTGTCAATGTTCCGGATGTAATTTTTATACAGCGGTATTGTATCTTGATAATTAACAGTATTTGGTTTTTGCGCAGGAGATGCTGTACCAGGCGTGGATGAATTGCAGGCTGATAATATGCAAATTATTACTAAAACAATGGCTCTGAACATATCATAGCTAATGGTAAGGCTAATCGTTCTTCAGCAATACCTGTATCGTTTCTCTCGTTTTTTGTTCCAGCAAATGCATCCTGCCTGAACTCAGTTTTTGTATCACGGAGTCATCGTAGTGGCGGATCGTTAACAGCACACAGTTTTTCTCCACCGACACGTCAAAAAATTCACTGGCCGCCAGCGCCAGCTTTTCTATTTTAGCGGCATTGTCATCCAGGCAGCAAAGCAGGCTGATGGCGCCGTTCTGCGACAGGTTCGGCCGCAGTTTCTGATCGGCAAATAGCTCATGCAGTGTGCCGGCCAATACATCTTCCACAAAAGAAAAATCCCTGGAACTGAGTTGCAGCAGCACCTGGTTATTTTTTATCACGATGATCGGTGGCAGGTTATGCACCGGCTCCATCGTGATCACAGTGCCGGCCAGGTCGGGTTTCAAAAAGCAACGCACATGCAGCGGAATGCCCTTATTCTGTAAGGGTTTGATCGTCTTGGGATGGATCACCTGCGCGCCGTAATAAGCCATCTCGATCACTTCTGAATAACTCAGACGGGCAAGGAACTGCGCATCCGGGAATTGCTTCGGATCGGCATTCATCACACCTTCCACATCTTTCCAGATCGTCTGGCTTTCCGCGTCGAGCATATTGGCAAAAATGGCGGCTGTAAAATCGCTGCCTTCGCGACCCAGCGTGGTACTTTCGTTCTCGTCCGTGGCGCCAATAAAGCCCTGTGTGATCACGATACGGGTATGATCAAACATCGGCACCACTTCCTGGTTGACCCTTTGCTGGGTAAAGTCCCACTCCACGATACCATCGCGAAAATTATCATCGGTCCTTACAATATCCCGCACATCCAGCCACTGGTTTTTTACGCCTGCTATATTCAGGTATTTACTGATGATGGCCGTGCTCAGCAGTTCGCCGCAACAAACGATCTGGTCATAATAATAATCGTATTCCCGCACGGGCTTGTCGTGCAGCAGCCATTCCACTTCCGTAAAAATATCGGTGAGACCATGCTCCGGGCCGCCGGTCAGTTGTTGTGATACAGCGGTATGCTCATCTTTAATGGCGTTGAACAAACCGATGGCCTCGTCTTTATTACCCGCGTAAAAAGCCTCGGCCACTTTTTCAAGGGCGTTGGTGGTTTTGCCCATGGCCGAAATGATGATCAGTAATTTTTCATCCTGGTACCGGCGTATGATGTTCGCTACGTTGTGGATCCTTTCGATGCTGTTGATACTTGCGCCGCCAAACTTAAAAACCTTCATTGATATGTGTTTAATCATTACCCAAAATGTGAAAATCCTGAAAACGGGTTCCGATATTTGATAATCTTACTACTTTTGCCCCGCAAATCTATATGCTAAATTTTGCAATCGGAAATTAAGTATGAGCCTGCCGGTATTGATAGAATATGAAGCCTGGTATGCCGGTGATTTCAAACGGCTCAACCTCGAATGGCTGGATATGTACGGTCTGACAGAGGCCCCGGACATCGCCATGCTGAACGATCCGCAGACACATATCCTCGATACCGGTGGTTGTATTTACCTGGTCGCAGTGGGTGATGAAATAGTGGGTTCGGCGGCGCTGATCAATGAAGGGGAGGGGAAATACGAACTGGCCAAGATGGCCGTGACAAGCGAATTCCGTGGCAAGGGCATCAGTAAAATGCTGCTGGAAAAATGCCTGCAGCAGGCAAAGGTGCTGGCCGCCAAAAGGATCTATCTTTCATCCAGCAGTAAACTAAAAACGGCCCTGTTGTTGTATGAGAAATATGGATTTAAACATGTGCCCATGGTAGACAGTCATTATGTTACCGCCGATGTGATGATGGAACTGGTCTTGTAGAGGAAGTTTTTGAAATACATTTTGTTGACCGGCATCGGTTTTTCATAGCATCGGCATTGGCGACGCTCCGTTCAACATTGGTTAAAATGGCATCAGGGTATTCAGACCGAAGGCTTAAATAATGGCAAGTTAACAATAAAATGACCCGGTTCGATTACACTAACTTCAAAAAATAGCAGTGTAATTCGTAACCCTTCCTGTAACAAAAAATTACTTGCGGCCAACAAAAAATATGCAAAAAACGATCATCTCGGTAAAAGACCTGAAAAAGAATTATGGTTCTTTTGAAGCGGTAAAAGGGATTTCCTTTGATGTATTCGAAGGAGAGATATTTGGCCTGCTCGGTCCGAATGGCGCCGGCAAATCCACCACGCTCGAGATCATCGAAACCCTTCGCCCCAAAACAAGTGGCGAAGTGATGGTGAGTGGTTTTAACCTTGATAGAGAACCGGATGCCATCAAAAAAGTGATCGGTGTTCAATTGCAGACCTCCGGGTTTTATCCGGGCCTGAACCTGCTTGAACTCATCGCCCTTTTTTCCGGTCTGTACAACCAGCAGGTAGATCCCATGGAACTTTTGAAACTGGTCAATCTTGCCGATAAGGCAAAAAATAAATACAAGGAAATGAGTGGTGGTCAGAAGCAACGCTTTTCGATCGCCACTACGCTCATCAATAAACCGAAGATAGTTTTCCTCGATGAACCCACCACCGGTCTTGATCCGCAGGCCCGCAGGAATTTATGGGAACTCATCAAAGACATCCGGCAAAAAGGCACCACGGTGATCATCACGACGCATTACATGGATGAAGCGGAGCAATTATGCGACCGCATCGCCATTATGGACGAAGGCAGGATCATTTCACTTGCATCGCCCGACAAAATGATCGACGACCTGGTAGCCACCGGTTTCGAAAAACCCAAGCCCGTAAAATCAGCCAACCTGGAAGATGTATTTATCCATCTTACCGGCAAGGAAATGCGGGAAGAATAATTCACTTATCATCATAAAACCAAAGAAAATATGAAGCAGTTTTTTTTAGCCGTTAGTGTGTCGCTGATGGGTATAGCGGCAGTGCAGGCCCAGTCTAAACCAAAATTAAAAGTGGTAAATCCTGCCGGGGTGGTCGCAAAACCGGTATCATCCTTAAGGAACGCCAATGACTCTTTCAGCTATGCGCTGGGATTGAATATTGCCAATAACCTGAAATTGCAGGGCATCGACAAGATCAGTGATGCCGCTATGCAGAAAGGGCTCAATGATGTATTTAACAAAAGGGCATTACTCCTGAATGACCAGCAGGCCAATATGTGCATACAGCAAACGATACAGGCCAATATGACCAAGAGGAATGAACTGGTGAGGGCAAAGGGTGCCGCCTACCTGGCGGAAAATAAAAAAAGACCGGGTGTGATTACCCTGCCTGATGGCTTGCAGTACGAAGTGCTGAAAACCGGTGACGCCAATTCGCCCATGCTGAAAGCGCAGGATACCTTTGTGGTGCATTATGCTGGTACCTTGATCGACGGCGAAAAATTCGATAATTCTTATGATCGCGGTGCGCCCCTTACTATGGCCGTGGCCGATGTAATTCCCGGCTGGACGGAAATCCTCATGAAGATGCACATCGGCGATAAATACAAGGTCTTTATCCCCAGCGAGCTGGGTTATGGCGAGCGGGCTTCAGGCAAGATACCCGGTGGCTCCACCCTGGTCTTTGAAATGGAGTTGCTGGGCGTGAAACCGGCTGCAACAACCGAAACACCAAAACAAAACTAATATGGAAGAGCTTCGTTACCCGGTTGGCAAGTATCAGCCACAACCCTTTTCAGAAAAGCAATTACAGGAATGGATCACCGATATTAAGTTTTTACCACAGCACCTGGAAAATGCGATACTCAACCTGGACAACAAACAGCTGGATGAACCCTATCGCCCGGACGGCTGGACGGTGAAGCAGGTGGTGCACCATGTGGCCGATAGTCATATGAATGCTTATATCCGCTTTAAGCTCGGTCTTACCGAAGACAACCCAACCATTAAACCTTATGATGAGGTGGCCTGGGCAAATTTATCCGATACACAAAATCTGCCCATCAATGTTTCGCTCACGTTGTTGCATTCGTTGCACCTGCGTTGGGTAGAAGTACTGAAGAATATCACCACCCCGGAATGGAGCCGGCCGGTTTTTCATCCCGAACAAAAAAAGGAACTTACACTCTGGATGTTGCTCGGAAGCTATGCCTGGCATGGTCGTCATCACACGGCGCATATCACTTCCCTGCGGGAAAGAAAAAAATGGTAACAAGCGCAAGCATCCCAATCATCAAATGAGCAACATGAACTGGAAAACACTCTCCTCGGAATATATTTCAAAACACCCATATTTCACCGCCCGCAAAGATGTTTGCGAAATGCCCGATGGCAAGATCGTAGAAGCGTATTACGTGGTTGAATTACCGATTTCTGTTTGTGCCCTGGCCATTACCGAAGATGGCAAGGCGTTGATGGCAAAGCAGTACCGGCACCCGATTGGTGAAACCATTATTGAATTACCCGGCGGCTTTATCGATGAAGGAGAAAAGCCTGAAGAGGCCGTGGGCCGCGAGTTATTGGAAGAAACCGGTTATGAATTTTCAAGGATCGATTTTGTAGGCAAGGTAGCGGCCAACCCCGGTGTTCTAACCGGCTATACTTATTTATATCTCGCCCTTGGCGGAAAGAAAATTGCCGCGCAAAGTCTTGATCACAATGAAGAAATAGAAGTGAGCAAGATACCAGTTGAAGAAGTGCGGGCCATGTTACAACGCAATGAAATTGTTCAGTCGCTGCATGTAAGTTGTTTATTGTATGCATTTCAAAAACTGGATGCGGAAGCGGCGCAATCTTAAAATTTGAATATTCCCATGAGAGTACATACCAGCATCGTTAAGGGAAAGACCTTGGTCGCATCGTCCATTTTCTTTCTTTCTGCCTTGCTGATGGTGCTGCCCTGCGCAGCCACTAACTACTACGTATCCGCGAAAGGCGATGACGGTGCCAGTGGTTTAAGCCCGGCTTCAGCCTGGGCCACGATCAAAAAAGTAAACAGTAGCAAATTTTTACCCGGCGATTCCATCCTGTTTAAAAGGGGCGATGCCTGGAGAGGCGGGCAGGCATTGTATATAGTTTGGAACGGCGCCATCCGACGGCCCATTGTATTCGGCACTTATGGTAAAGGCGCCAAGCCGCTGATACTTGGCAGCAGGGATATCAGTTCACCGGATTATTGGGTGAAAGGGGGCGAGAATATCTGGAAAACAACTTCCAAAATAAATCTTACCAATCGCGATTTTAATTTGCCGGGCTCGCAATACCGTCAACTGACACCGGATATTTCCAACCTTATTTTTAACAATGAAGAATCGGTCGGTGTTAAAAGGCGGTTTATCAATGGGCTAAAAAGCCAGGGCGATTATTGCCTAAACCTCGAAGACACGCTTATTTACCTGTATTCAAAAACCAATCCTGCGGAGTACTATAAAAAGATAGAAGCCACCGGCATCAGGAATGCGGAGAACAATATCGAAGTGGTGAACCGCCGCTACCTGGTTTTTACAAACCTGGATGTCCGCTATTCCAAGAACAACGGCATTTTTTTGTTCAATTGCAGCGATGTGGTGATCACTAATTGCGATTTTTCCTGGATCGGCGGTTGCTATTTTCCCATCGAAACCTTTATGAACAATCCTTCGCCCAATCTTGCGAGGATGGGCAATGGCATCCAGATGTGGCAGGGCAATGCCAACATCACCATCACCAATTGCAAGATCGACCAGGTGTACGACGCGGGTATATCGCCACAGGGTGTGGGCGCTATCTACACTATCCACAACCTGCGGATGCACCACAACGTGATCAGCAATTGTTTTTATTCCTTTGAGTTTTGGGGGCACCAGGCGGGTTCCGCAGCTGATAGTATCTTTTTTGAGAACAATACCTGCGTGAACGCTGGTGGCGGCTGGAGCACGGCACAAAGACCCGATAAGGATCGTTGTGCGCACCTGCAATTCAGTACCAGCCGTATGAAGATGTCCAATGTTTTTATCCGCAATAATATTTTTGACGGCTCTGTTTGTTTTTGTTCTGATGGTATGGAGGAGGGCTTTGGTTCCAATACGGATGCGGTGTGGGCCGGGTTTACCATGGATTACAATTGCTATTTTCAACCTACAAAACGGAAACAAATAATCAGGTGGCGGGGTGGTACGATGAAGGGTGGTGGCGACTATTTTATGGATGACCTCAAAGGTTACCGGGAAAAGTCAGGCAAGGAATTGCATACCTTATTCAGCGACCCGGCGCTCACACCTGATTTTACGCTGAGCCCCGGCTCACCGGCCATCGATGCGGGTGTGGATGCGGGCTACCCATTCAGCGGAAAGGCGCCCGATATCGGCGCCTATGAATTTTCGGGCAGTAAGTAAGGGTGGTTTAATGTTTTTCTTCGATCGGGGTATCGACTTCCCCCACTAAAAAGACGCTTCCAAAAACAACAATAATATCCTCCTTGCCGGCATTTGTCCTGGCTGCACGGATGGCTTCGTTTACATCATCAAAAACGGTCCCACTCAGGCCCTGTTCTTCGGCCCTTGTTTTTAGTTCGGCAGCGGAAAGCGCCCGCGGTATATGTGCATTGGTGAAATAGTAAGTCGCCTCTTTGGGCAGCAGCTGTAGCACTTTGTTTACTTCCTTGTCTTTCACCACGCCTATTACAAAATGTAGTTTACGGGTAACCGCGTTTATGGGGTGCCGGTAGTTTTTCAATTGTTCCAGCACCTGGCGGATACCGTCTTCATTGTGGGCAACATCCAGTACGGTCATTGGGTTTTCAGCAACGATATCCCACCTGCCCTGCAACCCGGTGAGTTCTTTTACATGAGACAGTGCATATTTTTCAGCGGCCGCTGGAATAACAAAACCTTGTTGCATCAGCAACCCTTCCGCGCAGATCACGGTTCTTAAATTTTTTACCTGGTACAGCCCGCTCAGATCCAGCGTAAAGCTTTCGGTGCAATCTTCAACAATGCTTCTTATATCACAGTGCAGTTGCAAACCATCGGTTTGTATATTGGAAACCTCGTATTCATTTTGGGCAAAATGCAGGGGCGACCCTGTTTGTGTGGCTTTCTTTTCAAATACAGGTCTTGTTTCATCCAACCACTCACCGATCACTATCGGCACGCCAGGCTTGATGATACCCGCTTTCTCAAAAGCGATCTTTTCCAGCGTATCGCCCAAAATATTCATGTGGTCGTAACCGATGTTGGTGATAATGGACAATACCGGCGTGATGATATTGGTACTGTCCAGTCTTCCGCCCAAGCCTGTCTCTATAACGGCAACGTCTACACGCTGTTGCGCGAAATACTCCAGTGCCATGACCACCGTCAATTCAAAGAAAGAAGGCTGGATGGATTCCGTTAAGTTCCTGGTTCGCTCTACAAAATGAACAATAAAATCTTCCTCTACCATGGCGCCGTTGATGCGGATGCGCTCACGGAAATCTTTTAAATGAGGGGAGGTGTACAAGCCTGTTTTATAACCGGCCTGTTGCAGCATGGCGGCCAGCATATGACTCGTACTGCCCTTGCCATTCGTGCCCGCGATATGGATCGTTTTGAATCTATCCTGGGGGTTATCCAGTGCGGTGCATAAGGCGATGGTATTGTGAAGATCTTCTTTGTAAGCGGCAGCACCGATCCGGCTAAACATCGGCAGGCGTTCATACAGGTAATCGATGGTTTGCTGATAGGTCATTGCTCAAAGATAGGAAGGTTTGCGGGTAGGAATAATTGGTAAAGATTCCGGATAAAATTGAATAAATTGTCTTGAAAGACAGCTTATTCAATTAACTATTGTACATGAAAATTAAATTGTACTGTAACAGTACTTTCGTCATCTGCCTTGTCAAATTGAATATTTCGAAGGTATTGCCTAATCTGATTCGCGTAGGCCGGAGCCTGCGTGGTAGAATTTTTACCAAACGATACAAAAGTTCCGGTGCCTGATGCCGAAACCTTTACGATGGCATATACAGTTGCCTTTTCCAGATCGCCGGGAAAAGTGTAGTGATTAACGATATGCCGGTTGCCAAATACCCTTGGTCCGCCAACCCTGCCACCCGGTGTATTGCCATAACTATCCGGTTTGCCCGAAGGATCACCGGCATCGCCACGGCCCCCTGGCTTATTGCCCTGCGAACGATAACCATTGTCCTCATCGGCGCCATTACCGGTACCTTTGCCAGGTCCATCGTAAGTAAGTTTAGGCTTTTGAGGTTTGGGTGCAGGCGGCGCTTCAACCGGGGTGGTATTGTTTGTTTTAGCCGGTTTTACCGCCGGGTGTTCTGCAATGACCGTTGTCTTTGGTTTTATTTTTTCGGGCTTTGTTACCGTCGCTGCATCATTCTCCGCATTCTCATCCGGCTCTATATTTTTGGCGGGTTCTTCTTCCTTCGCGGCAGCGGCTTTTTGCTGCTGTACTTCGGGTTCCTGCGCCGGGGCTCTTTCACCCCTGATGCGGGGCTGCTCCTGGCCAAAACCTTCCTGGTTGTTGCCCAGGTTTATTTCCAGCAGGTCCTGCGCCATGACGGGAGGTGGCGGTGGTAACATGATGGGCCAGGTGATGACAAAGGCCAGTATCAACAAAAGGGCGCAGATGCCAATGGTATAGGCAAATGCCTTTTTATTTTTTTCTGCTTCAAAAGATGCCTCCATAGATACATTAAATGTCATCCCAAAGTTATTTGATAAAATGCAAACGCTGCAATACCATGCCAAAATATATGCAGGTTGTTAAAGCTTTAACAAAATACAGTTGTCAGTGCCGGAAGAAGATATCGTAACCAAAGCGGATAATGGTACCGGCGATGATGAGCAGGAAAAATAAGCGGATAAAAGCATTGCCCTTCAGGATGGCCAGCCTGGCGCCCAGTAATGATCCGGTGAAATTACAGACGGCCATCGGCAGGGCATACTGGAAGAGGATATGCCCGCTTCCGCCAAAGAAAATGATGGAGCCGGTATTGGTGGCCAGGTTAACAAACTTCGCGTGCGCACTGGCTTTCAGAAAATCGAATCCCAGTACACTGATAAAAAACAGGATCAAAAAACTGCCCGCACCCGGACCAATAAATCCGTCATAAAAGCCGATCAGCAAAGCGAAGACGGTGGCATATATCGCCTCATTTTTACTAGAATGATTTTTTACGACAGCAATGCCAAAATTTTTGTTCGACCAGGTATAGATCGCCACAATGATCAGCATGCCGAAAATAATGGGTTTCATAAAGCTGTTGCTCACCATCGATACCGTTTTGGAACCGGCATAGGCTGCAGCCAGGGCGAGCGTGCACATCAGCGCCAGCAATTTCCAGCGAAGCTGTACTATTTTGGAATATTGCCAGGCGGCCATCGATGTGCCGAGAAAAGAGGGGATCTTGGTGGTGCCCAGTAAGGTAGCAACGGGATATTTTGGCAATGTGAACAGGAGGGCGGGTGTTTGCACCAATCCGCCGCCACCAACGACCGCATCGATAAAGCCGGCGATAAAAGCTGCGATACAAAGTGTGATAATTCCCGGCGGCATCACTTATTGTAATTTCTTTCTCCAAATAATAAACTGCCGATGCGCACCATATTGCTGCCTTCTTCCAACGCAATTTTATAATCACCGCTCATACCCATGCTCAAAATTGAATACTCCGCATGAGCTGCATATAATGATTGTAAATAGGCAAATTCTTTTCGCACCTGCGATAGATCATTGGTAAAGGAAGCCATACCCATCAGGCCGAGAACCGCTGTATGTTTCAATTCCTGCGGAGGAGGCAGCTGCTTCAAATCCGCTTCATCAAAACCAAACTTGGTTTCCTCGCTGGCGATATGCACCTGCAGCAGGCAGGGGATAATACGGTTGATCTTGGCGCCTTGTTTATTGATCTCTTTTAATAAACCAACACTATCCACGCCATGGATCAGGTGTACAAAGGGAGCAATGTATTTTACCTTATTGCTTTGCAGGTGACCGATAAAATGCCAGCGTATATCTTTTGGCAACCGGTCCGCTTTATCCACCAGTTCCTGTACGTAATTCTCTCCAAAATCACGTTGCCCCAGGTCATAGAGGGACTGTATATCTTCAACCGGTTTTGTCTTGGATACCGCTACCAGTGTAGCTTTGCCAGCCAGCTCGGCTATGATCGACTTGTATTTTTCAGTGTTGATGGGCATAATGTTTAAAGGCCTTCCTATTTCAGGATATTCCTGCTGATCACAATCCTTTGCACTTCACTGGTGCCTTCATAGATCTGGGTAATTTTTGCGTCCCGCATCATGCGTTCCACATGATATTCTTTTACAAAGCCATAGCCGCCATGGATCTGTACGGCTTCGGTAGCGGTCCACATGGCGGTTTCAGAAGCATATACCTTTGCCATGCTGCCACTTAGCGTATAATCCAGGTGCTCGTCTTTTTCCCAGGCCGCTTTGAGGCAGAGGAGTCGGGCACATTCGATGCGGGTGGCCATATCGGCCAGTTTAAATTGTATGGCCTGGTGGTTCATGATCTCCTTACCAAAGGCCTTGCGCTGTTTGCTGTAAGCAAGCGCCCGTTCATAAGCGCCACTGGCAATGCCCAGGGCCTGGGAGGCAATACCAATGCGGCCTCCGGAAAGTGTCTTCATCGCAAACTTGAATCCAAAGCCATCCTCGCCGATCCGGTTTTCGCGGGGCACTTTTACATCATTGAACAGGATGGTATGCGTATCGCTGCCGCGGATGCCCATCTTGTTTTCCTTGGCACCCACCACTACACCCGGCCAGTTTTTTTCAACAATAAAGGCATTGATACCGCGACTTCCCTTGCTCACATCGGTCTGCGCGATCACCAGGTATACGCTGGCGCTGCTGCCGTTGGTGATCCAGTTTTTGGTGCCATTGAGCAAGTAATGATCGCCCTTGTCTTCGGCCGTGGTGCGTTGCGAAGTGGCGTCGCTACCGGCTTCCGGCTCGCTTAATAAAAAGGCGCCGATATATAACTGGCCGTCTTTTTTGCCCTGTGCCAGGGGTACCAGGTATTGTTGCCGCTGTTCTTCGGTCGCATATTCCTGCAGGCCGTAACAGACCAGGCTATTATTCACACTCATACATACGCTGATGCTCGCATCTACCTTGCTGATCTCTTCCATGGCCAGCACATAGCTGATGGTGTCCATACCGCTGCCACCGTATTCGGGTTTTACCATCATGCCCATAAAACCGAGATCCGCCAGTTTTTCAATCTGTTCGCGTGGAAATTTTTGCAATTCATCTCTTTCAATTACGCCGGGCAGGCATTCGTTGATCGCAAAATCCCGGGCCGCTTTTTGGATCATGAGTTGTTCTTCCGACAGTTGAAATTGCATGGCAAGATGTTTTTGATCGTAGCACAAAAATAGTATTTCGGTACCAATTAATTTATTTGGTTCACTGGCATTCGTTCCCTGATTAAGCCGCATTGGCGTCGCACGTTTGAACGATAGTGCTGCTATTGGGCTTTTTTGCGTTGATCGTTGGGCGTTGGTCGTTGACCAATTATTAAATACGGTCGGCGGTTCCCGTCTGACCGTATTTAATAATTGGTTGCTCCGCTGGAGCAATAATGTCTCCCCCTTTTCTGCTACAAATAGGTTATGCCGCTGGCATAAAAGATCGAAATGGTCTGAGGGTCACACCTGACCATTTCGATTTCGATAGCACAGCAAATTATTCACCTACCCAATTTCCTGCGCCAGGTAACCCAATGAAATACTAAAGACAATCCAAATAAAAAATCCATCCCAAACCCTGCTAACTACTTTAGTAATTTGTATATTTGATACCCGATGTACGCGATCGTCGACATAGAAACAACCGGTGGTTATGCTTCTGCCCACGGCATCACCGAAATCGCCGTGTTCATACACGATGGCCAACGCGTGGTCAAGCGCTTTGAAACGCTGATCAATCCTTATCAGAACATTCCGCGCTATATCACGGCGCTCACCGGCATCGACAATGAAATGGTAGCAGATGCACCGGCTTTTGATGATGTGGCCGAGACTTTATTTGAACTATTGCAGGACAATATCTTCATCGCACACAATGTAAATTTTGACTACTCTTTTATTAAACACCATTTAAAGGTTTCCGGCCTCGATCTTATCGTTCCAAAAATATGCACGGTTCGATTGGGCAGAAGGGTTTTCCCCGGACTGCCTTCCTATAGCCTGGGCAATCTTTGCCGAACGCTGCGCCTGCCCATAGAAAACAGGCACCGCGCAGGCGGTGATGCAAAAGCCACCGTACTTTTATTCGAACATTACCTGGCCAATGGCGGCGATGCGCATATCCAGCAGATGCTTAAAAAAACATCCTCGGATCAATGGCTGCCGCTCTACCTGACCAAGGCCGATATCCAGCAATTACCACCCACACCTGGTGTCTATTATTTTCATGACCACAAGGGGAAAATAATTTATGTGGGCAAGGCCATCAATGTGCGCAAAAGAGTGAGCAGTCATTTCACGCACAATGATGCACAACGCAAAAGACAGAATTTTTTGCGCACCGTCAGCAAGGTCAGTTACAAGCAATGCGCCACAGAACTGGAAGCCATCGTTTTTGAAAGCACGGAGATCAAACGTTTATGGCCCAAGTACAATTACAGCCAGAAGCAACCCACGCAAAAATTCGCCCTTTATCTATTTGAAGACAACCGGGGCTATCTCCGGCTGGCGATCGATAAAAAGAAAAAAAATATACCGGCAATTTATAGTTTTAACCTCTTGCACGAAGGCCTGGTCTTATTGAAAAATATGGTAGAAGAATTCGGGCTGCATGAGAAGCTCTGCTTTATCGACAAAACACCTTTTTCGACAGCGGAATACGATCAGCTATTGCCACCTGGTGAATACAATATCAAAATAAAAAAAGCCCTGCTGGCGCTGGAAGAGAACCTGCCCACTTTTGCCGTCCTGGATAATGGATTAAAGCAGGAGGAGAGATTATGCCTGCTGGTAGAGCGGGGCAGTTTCTGGGGTATGGGTTACCTGCCATCCACCATGGCGCTGACCAGTTCGGCCGACCTGAAAAATATACTGGTGCCGTATGCTGATAATGATACCATCCGCAATAGTATTTATTCCTTTGCCGAGTTGAACCCTGAAAAGAAGATTGCGCTTAAATAATAAGTTTCATACGATGATTGAAACGAAATATCGATCGACAGTTCCTGCCGGTCGATATTTTGCTGTTGGTCGCTGTAAGCTAATTTTATTTCGAACTAAGGTCGGCTCTCATAGAAAGCATTTCTGACCATGCGTTGTCTACACAAGTTTGGAACGTTTCCATCACCTCATTCCACGAATCTACCCCGTATATCGCTTCGTACCTGTCTTTAAATGGCTTCCTGAAATTGGCATCTCTTTCTTTCAGGCCCTGTTTGTATCTTGTCACCAATGCATACTGCATTGGGCCGGAAGAACTGGAAAGGTATACAGCAACAGACTCGCCACCGGCGGCCCACACTTTTTTGTACTTTTCAATTTGCGCCTTTAGCTTATTCCCCCAGCCGGGTTTGGGATAATAATGCGTGATGCTGATCTTATCGCTAAAATCGGTGAGTGCCACAGAACTGAGTGAATCCTGGTAAACCGCGTACATGACGGAAGTCCTGTCAGTGAGATAAATAGCGACGGTTTTGTTCCAGTCGTTGTTGTGCTCGGTGCCCAGGTTGCCCCGGCCATCGATCTGCTCCCAACTGTTGGGCCCCTCTGTGATATGGTAGCCGCCTGCATCCGGGCCGGTTTCAATATCAAATACCCGCCATTTCCAATCGCCGGTATGATACTTTTGCGCGTGTGCGGCAAGTGCTTTTTCAAACTCCAGCACCTTATCCACCTTTGGAAAAACGCGGGTGGTATTGACAACATTTTTGGTCTGTGCATTCACCATTACCGGCAGGCACAGGCATAGCAAGATGATTTTACTCATTGGTAAAAGTTTAAAAGTTAAATAAAAAGGAGGGTGGAGTTTGGAAGGGGCGAAAGTTGAATCAAAGTAATACTTAAATCTTTCATTTGCAAGCAAAATGACCGGTTATTTTATAAGCCAATACCCCATCGCATTGCTGATACTTGCAGGGCGTGACCCTGCCCTGGATCTTGTTTGAGTTTAAAAGATATTTCTACACTGATTTCTGTACGCGGACCCAATTTGCCGGGAATAAAGCTGAACATTTTTCGCTAAGGTTAGTGATAAATGACATAGCACAAAGTCCTGCACCTGCCTCCTTACCGGCAAGAATTCACAACGGAATTTTTCAAAATATTTATGGAAAAAAGCAGCAATTGTATCTGGTCAAAAAAGCCGTCCCATGAAGAATTTCACCTTTGTTATCTTATCTTTTTGCCTTTGCAGCTGCAAACAAAAAAGCCATCAAAAGCCACAACAGGTTGAATCAGCAGCCGCGTTGGTTTCCGGCAAAACCTATCATGAAATAAAAGACGATATCCACAATAGCCGAAAAAGATTTGCTGAAAGGTATCCATCTTTATCAGCGCCCAATAATGATCAAAGCCTTGCTGAGATCTGCAATTTTTGGGTGGATGCCGTGGGCAATGACCTTTTTAAGAAATGGGAACATACACGCTGGGATTACAACGGAACAACCGATGAGCCAAAGCAGGGCGCGATCGCCTGTGGTTATTTTGTCACTACTGTTTTAAGGGATATGGGCCTGAAGATCAACCGCGGTAAACTAGCTATCTGCCCTTCCTCGGTAATGATGAAAAGCCTTACACCGCGTCAAAAAATCAACAACCTGAGCAACTTAAGTTATCCCGATTTTAACGATGCGCTAACACGATTGGGAAAGGGCGTTTACATAATCGGCCTTGATTTTCATACCGGCTTTATTGTAAATGATGGCACCGAAAACTGGTTTATTCATTCTTATTTTGTGCAAAGGGTAGGCGTGATTAAAGAAAGCGTTTTGAACTCAATGGCGTTGCGCTCATCCAAAACAAGATGGCTGGTTTCACTCACTGCTGACAAAACCTTTTTAAGTAGATGGTTGAGAGGATGATCTGCGATAAATGCGGGTGTCGCTCCCAACACCAGTCATCCCTTTTAACATCTTCCAATTTTTTCTTTCGGCGCACAATGCTAAATTCGCAGCCCAAATAAAAAAACATGGCTGAATTCATACAACCGATCGCACAAAAACTAAACATAAAACAACAGCAGGTAGAAGCTGTATTGAACTTACTCGAAGAAGGCGCTACGATTCCCTTTATCGCCCGCTATCGCAAGGACAAGACCGGCGCACTCGATGAAGTGCAGATACAGCAAATACAAGATGAGGCCAGGTCGCTAAAGGAATTTGCGGAGCGAAAGGCTTTTATCGAAAAGACCATCACCGAACAGGGCAAGATGACCCCGGCCCTGCAGGCTAAACTTGATGGTGCCACCACGATTGCCGAACTGGAAGATATCTACCTGCCCTTCAAACCAAAAAGAAAAACAAAGGCGCAAACCGCCCGTGAAAATGGACTGGAGCCGCTGGCCGTTCTGATCATGGAACAGAAAGAAACCGACCTACAGACCGCAGCGGCCACGCATATCAATGATAAAGTGGCGGATACGGAGGCCGCTTTACAGGGTGCAAGAGATATTATTGCCGAAATTGTGAATGAAGATGCCTTGGTGCGGGCAGGCCTGCGCAAGCTCTTTGAACGCGAAGCCACACTTCAAAGCAAGGTTGTGCCGGATAAAGAAGCCGAGGGTTTGAAGTATAAAGATTATTTTGATTTTTCGGAGCCAATTTCCAAAGTTCCCTCTCATAGAATATTAGCCATTCTTCGCGGTTTCCTGGAAGGGTTTCTTCGCATCGCCATATCGCCTGTTGAAGAAACGGCGCAGGAGATGGTGGAGGAAAAATATATTAAAGGCGGTATGCATCCCTCCGCCGATCAGCTTCGGAAAGCGATCAAAGATGCTTATCGCAGGTTATTGCAGCCCAGTCTTGAAACGGAATTCAGGACTGCATTAAAAACAAAAGCAGATGAAGACGCCATCAATGTATTTGCAGAAAACCTCCGCCAGCTGTTGTTGAGTTCTCCGTTGGGCAGCAAGCGGATACTGGCGATCGATCCCGGCTATCGTACGGGTTGCAAAGTGGTCTGCCTGGATGAAAAAGGGGCATTACAAAAGACGGACCTTATCTTCCCGCATGAACAGAACCGCGTGGCTTCAGAAGAGATAAAAATTAAAAACCTGGTGCTGCAATATGGCATCGAAGTATTTGCCATCGGTGATGGCACGGCGGGCCGGGAGACAGAACAATTTATAAAAAGGCTCAACCTTGGCCTGCCAGTATTTTTAGTCAACGAAGATGGTGCTTCTATTTATTCCGCCTCCGAGATCGCCAGGGAAGAATTTCCCAACGAGGATATCACGGTGCGGGGCGCCGTCAGCATCGGCCGCAGACTGATGGACCCGTTGGCAGAACTGGTCAAACTCGATCCCAAGAGTATCGGCGTAGGACAATACCAGCATGATGTAAACCAGTTCCGGCTCAAAGAGCGTTTAGACGCCACTGTTATCAGTTGCGTGAACAATGTAGGTGTAAATTTAAATACGGCCAGCAAACACCTGCTCAGTTATGTAAGTGGCATTGGTAGCACGCTGGCGGATAACATCATCAAATACCGCAATGAAACCGGCAGGTTCAGCAGTCGTCAACAATTATTAAAAGTGCCCCGCCTGGGTGCCAAGGCCTACGAACAATGCGCTGGTTTTTTACGCATCCAGGAAGGCGATGACCCGCTGGATCAAAGCGCTGTACACCCCGAAGCTTACCCGATCGTGGAAACGATGGCGAAGGACCTCGGCGTACAGGTAAATGCACTGATCGGGAAAGAAGAACTGGTAAAGAAACTGGATGTGAAAAAGTATGTCACCGCGCAGGTGGGGGAACTCACGGTAAAGGATATCCTGAATGAATTAAAGAAACCTGGGCTTGATCCGCGCAGCGAGGCACAGGCCTTTGAATTTGCCGGTATCTATAGTATCGACGATGTAAAAGTGGGGATGGAAGTGCCAGGGATCGTTACCAATATCACCCGCTTTGGCGCCTTTGTGGATATCGGTGTAAAACAGGATGGCCTGGTGCATGTTTCCGAAATTTCACATACTTATATCACCGATCCCAACGAGGTTTTAAAACTCAACCAAAAGGTGCAGGTAAAAGTGATGGAAGTGGATATCGCCCGCAAACGGATCGCATTGTCCATCAAACAAACCCTGGAGGCCCCTGCCAGAAAACAACCCAGCGGCAATTTTACCGGCAAGCCGCGTTACCAGCAGCCACCAACTGGCAAAAGGCCGTTGGGTGAACAACCGATGACAGATGCGCTGGCAGCGTTGAAGCAGAAATTCGGAAAATAGCCGCTACAAATATCAATGGCATGTTAAACCTTTTGGGTTTGGCAGGCCGTTTTTTTCGTCTCAACCACGTCTGGATATACCTAATAACCAGGCGCTTAGCGGTTTTCGTACAATCCATCTCACCACTAAACAAAACCAAAATATTTTTCTTTAAAATTCCATATTTTTTTATACCCATTTACTCAAAAAAATGTGTAAAAAATCCTTCTTTTTCACACAATACACTACAGCCGTGAGTTACAGCCAATATTAACAAATTGTGTTACTAACTTTTGACAAACTAAAAATGAAAGCATTTGTACTATTGCAGTAGTTCTTGCCAATGATTGTTCAGGTATCAAAAAATAACACGGAATTGATGGGGAACCACGTGAAAATCGTGGGCTGTTGCGCAACTGTAAGTAACGCGATTGATACTAAAACTGAAGGCGATGTTACAAGCCAGATTACCAGCCTGAACAAACTAGTGCGCCATCTTCGCAATAAGGATAACGTCACTTCAATAGTAACCCAATTAGTCAGCCCCGGGTTTGCTGTCGATAGTCGTTTCCCTATTGCCTTTATATAAATCAATAAAACGATCATCATCATGTCTGACAGCACCGAATTACTCCTAAAAGAAAACAAGGACCGTTTTGTGATCCTTCCAATCAATTATCCCAAAGTGTGGGAAATGTATAAAAAGCATGAAGCCAGTTTCTGGACGGCGGAAGAGATCGATCTGAGCAGTGATCAGAAAGACTGGGATGGACTGAATACCGGTGAACGTCATTTTATTTCGCATATACTTGCTTTTTTTGCTGCCAGCGATGGTATCGTGAATGAGAACCTGGCGGTTAATTTTATGAGCGAGGTGCAGCTGCCGGAGGCCAGGTGTTTTTACGGCTTCCAGATCATGATGGAAAATATTCATTCGGAAACATATGCCCTGCTGATCGATAATTATATAAAAGATCCCAAAGAAAAACAAAGGCTGTTCCATGCCATCGAAACAGTTCCTGCCGTAAAGAAAAAAGCCGAGTGGGCATTGCGCTGGATCGACCAGGGCAATTTCGCCGAAAGGCTGGTGGCCTTTGCTGCCGTGGAAGGTATCTTCTTTAGCGGAAGCTTCTGTTCTATTTTCTGGATGAAAAAAAGAGGCCTGATGCCGGGGCTTACTTTTAGCAATGAACTGATCAGTCGTGATGAAGGATTGCATTGCGAGTTTGCCTGTTTGCTATACAGCATGCTGGAAAACAAGCTAAGCAAGGAGGCGGTATTTGAGATCATTGCCGATGCTGTAAAAATTGAAAAGGAATTTATAACCGATGCATTGCCGGTCGCCCTGATCGGCATGAATGCAAAACTGATGCAACAATACATCGAGTTTGTGGCGGATCGCTGGCTGGTTGAACTGGGCTATCCAAAAATGTTCAACGCCACCAACCCCTTCGACTTTATGGAGATGATCTCCCTGCAGGGTAAAACCAACTTCTTTGAAAAGAGGGTGGGCGACTACCAGAAAGCGGGCGTAATGGGCTCTAAAGAATCGCAGGCCTTCTCTCTCGAAGAAGATTTTTAAAGTAATTAACACCTGTGGATATTATTAAAATGCTTGACTGCATTTTAATAATTAGCTTTTCCGTCGCTAAAACTTAAGGAAACCTTATCTCCTCTCTATAAAAGTTATCGTACTATGCATGTAATCAAAAGAAATGGTAAACATGAGACCATTAAATTCGACAAAGTAACCGCCCGTATTGAAAAGTTATCTTATAGTCTTAGCCCGTTGGTGAACTCGATCGATGTGGCAAAAAAAGTAATTGAAGGGATTTACGATGGCGTACACACCACGGAACTGGATAACCTGGCTGCGGAAACCGCCGCTTCACTGGCTACCCGCCACCCGGATTATGCGATCCTCGCTTCCCGTATCGCGGTAAGCAACCTGCATAAAAATACGATCAAGTCGTTTTCTGAAACGATGCGGAAGCTTTACCTGTATATCGATAAACAGAATGGAAAGAAGCTGCCGCTGCTTGCGGATGATGTTTGGGATGTGATCGAAAAAAATGCGGAATTGTTGGATAGCACTATCATCTACGACCGTGATTTTGCCTTTGATTATTTCGGTTTTAAAACACTGGAAAAAGCATATTTACTCAGGGTAGATGGTAAGATCGTAGAACGCCCGCAGCATATGTTTATGCGTGTGGCGGTCGGCATTCACAAAACAGATATCGAAAGCGCCATCAAAACCTATAACCTTTTAAGCGAACGCTGGTTTACACATGCAACACCGACTTTGTTTAATGCCGGCACACCCAAGGCGCAGATGAGCAGTTGCTTCTTGCTGACTATGAAGGAAGACAGCATCGAAGGTATTTATGACACATTAAAACAAACCGCCAAGATATCACAGAGCGCCGGTGGTATTGGTTTAGCTATACATGATATCCGTGCAACAGGAAGCTATATCGGTGGCACCAATGGTACCAGCAACGGCATCGTACCAATGTTGCGCGTATTTAATGACACTGCCCGTTATGTTGACCAGGGTGGTGGCAAACGCAAAGGCGCTTTCGCCATTTACCTGGAGCCATGGCATGCGGATGTATTTTCTTTCCTCGACCTGCGCAAAAACCATGGCAAGGAAGAAATGCGTGCCCGCGACCTGTTCTATGCGCTTTGGATCTGTGACCTGTTTATGAAGAGGGTAGAAGCCGACGGTCAATGGAGCCTGTTTTGTCCCAATGAAGCACCGGGCCTGAGCGATTGCTTTGGTGAAGAATTTGAAAAATTATATACACAATACGAAGCCGAAGGAAGGGCCAGGAAAACCATCAAGGCGCAGGAACTCTGGTTTGCCATTTTGGAATCACAGATTGAAACGGGTACACCGTATATGTTGTACAAGGATGCGGCTAACAGCAAGAGCAACCAGCAAAACCTGGGTACTATCAAGAGCAGTAACCTTTGCACCGAGATACTGGAATATACCAGCCCGGATGAAGTAGCGGTATGTAATCTTGCGTCTATCGCTTTGCCACGTTTTGTGATCAATGGAAAATTTGACCAGGATAAATTATATGAAGTAGCTTACCAGGCAACGATCAACCTGAATAAGATCATTGATTATAATTATTACCCGGTTGAAGAAGCCCGCAATTCCAACCTGCGTCACCGCCCGATCGGTTTGGGCGTACAAGGATTGGCCGATGCATTTATTTTAATGCGCCTGCCTTTTGAAAGCGACCTGGCCAAGATCCTCAACAAAAATATTTTTGAGACCATCTACTTCGCTGCCATGACAGCCAGCAAGGACCTTGCGATCAAAGAAGGCGCTTATACAACTTTTGAGGGTTCTCCTTTATCGAAAGGCATCTTCCAGTTTGATATGTGGAACGTACAGCCTTCCAGCCGCTGGGATTGGGATGGACTGAGAAAAGAAGTGATGGAACATGGAGTACGCAACAGCCTGCTGGTAGCGCCGATGCCAACCGCATCTACCTCGCAGATATTGGGTAATAACGAATGTTTTGAACCATATACTTCCAACATCTATTCAAGGCGTGTATTGAGCGGTGAGTTTATCATCGTGAACAAGCACCTGCTGAAAGACCTCGTAGGTCTTGGATTGTGGAACAACGATATGAAGAACCGTATCATTGCAGCGAATGGCTCTATTCAAAAGATCAACGAGATACCTTCGGATATCAAGGAGTTGTACAAAACGGTTTGGGAGATCAAGCAGCGTAACCTGATCGATATGGCTGCCGACAGGGGCGCCTTTATCTGCCAGTCGCAGTCGCTGAATATTTTCGTGGATAGTCCGACCGCTTCCAAGCTTACTTCCATGCATTTCTATGGCTGGAAGAAAGGTTTGAAAACAGGTATGTACTACCTGCGCACACAAGCTGCCACACAGGCGGTGCAATTCACCATCGAAAAGCAGGGCAGCGAAGAAATGGCGCCCGTGATTCCACATACTCCAGCGGCCAAAACCGATGCCAATGATGTGAATGATATTGATCCGGAATATACTACCGGTGCCGTATGCACGATGCAGGAAGGTTGTGTAAGCTGCGGTTCTTAGGTTGTTGACCGTTGTTCGTTGAACGTTGATTGTATTTAGCTGCCTCTTAACCGGGCAGCTTTTTTATTTGTAGATATTTAAACTTTTGCTGCGTGGGTTGACGTAGCATCAATAGAAACATAGATTTTCCGCCAATAATTCGATAAACCTCTGCCGGAGAATCATCCTGATATGTTTGAGAAAACCCTGACGGTGTTGGCGTGGTAAGAAGAGGCGCAGCGAAGGGTCATAAATTTTCCGCCAGCAATTCTATAAATTTCCGTCGCGGTATCATGCGGGCGCCAAGGCTTTCTAAATGCTGCGTGTACACCTGGCAATCGATCAATGCGATGTTTTCTTTTTGCAGTTGGCGCACATAACTGATAAAGGCAAACTTACTGGCATTGCTTACTTTGCTGAACATACTTTCTCCAAAAAAGATATTTCCCATGCGGATGCCATACAGGCCACCCACCAGTTCTCCATCCTGCCAGGCTTCCGCGCTATGGGCGTAACCGAGCCGGTGCAAATTTGTATAGGCTTCCTGGACAGCAGGGGTTATCCAGGTGCCTACCTGGTCTTTTCGGTAAATAGCTTTGCATTGCTGGATCACTTTTTCAAAGGCCCGGTTGATGGTAAAGCGAAATTTTCCGTTGGTCAGGGTGGTTTGCATGCTTTTACTCACTTTTAATTCGCCGGGGAATAATACGAAACGCGGGTCAGGGCTCCACCAGACAATTGGCTCACCATCTGTATACCAGGGAAAGATACCACTGCGGTAGGCCAGCAAGAGCCGGTCGGTCTGCAGGTCACCGCCGATGGCTACAATGCCTTCCTCGCTGGCCATCTCCACTGGTGGGAATTGAAATTGTTTGTTGAGCAGAAACATGAATTAAAGATAAAACTTGTAGATCAGCATGAAAAAGATCCATAGCGGTATGCGGTATAAGGGAGATCATTCTTTCCTTTCAGCGAGGAAAATGACAGAACAAGTTCAAAGAGATGTTCAATAAAGATTCGGGATCGTAACCTTATCTTTATTATCACCTTTGTTGAATCCCGGCTACCACATCATCAAAAAACGACTCTTTCTTACCCGCCAGTTTATGACTTTCGGTCGACACAAAGTAAATCATGTTATTTTTTACGATATGCTTATAGACAGTGAAGGCATCTATCCGGTAGGTCATTTGTTTTGGTGAAACTGCCCCTTATTTTTTCCTGAATGCATTGACCTGTTTATCGGTAAGGTCAAACTGGGTGATATGGATTTCGCTGGTTACAGAATCTGATTTTTCCCTGAAATGAAACATGGCGAAGCAAACGCTTCTTGGATTCGAAAAGTAATTGCCAAAATGTTTTGTATAAAAATCGACATACCATGTGTGATTGAATGCCGATCCCAGTGTAAAAGAATCGCAGTAAATGGTGTCGATGCGATGTAAATTGATCGAGTCGAGAAGCATATCCAGGGCTTTGCTCTGCGATTTATTGTAACTCCAGTGCTGAACGCAATCTATTTGTCCCAACGAAATAAAGGGAGATGAATAAATTGCTATAATGATGAAAAATGTTTTCATGAGAAGCTTTTCTGCAGCAACAGGCATACATAATCGATGACGGATAAGTGGAAAGAGAGCCGGGTTAGTTGGCAATCACTTCGATCGTTGCGCCGATGCCGCGGTCGGTGATAGCATCGCACATGGGTTTCAGCATTTCGTAGGTGCCTTCCTTTACGGCGTATTTGCCCTTGCTGTCGATGATGATGGCGCATTGTTCGGCCTGTTCCTGTGTATGCCCGCAGATCTCGATCAGGGTTTCGATCACCCATTCAAAAGTATTCACCTCGTCGTTCCACACGATCAGCGTGCAGGTTTCCTCCGTGGCGGTAAGGGTATCGCTTTCTTCCTTAAATTTTGTATGGGTATATGCTGCCATTGTAGTTTAGACAGCAAAAATAATGATTTTTTGAAGCAAATTAAAAGCAAAGCAACATTTTAAACATTCTCCTTGTCCTGCATAGGCGTACGTTTTATTTCAGCGTAACCCCCTGAAACTGCCAAAATGCTGCGGAAAACCAGGAAAAATAAGGAGACAGAAACTACACGCCCCGGTAAGCACCAGGCGATCGTACTGCCGATGCATGCGCCCAATCGCAGCCTTGATTTTCTCGTTGAACTGATTGATAAAATACGTCCCGCCAATCCCCGCGATATCGAACAGGCCGAGCTTCGGTTCAAGGCACTCTTATACCATATCGGCCAAGACAGGTCCGGCCTTTTCAGCCTTCAGAAGGCCCTGCTTAGCCAATTTTTAAAAACCAGTATCGTGGCGGCGCTTACCGAAAATGGTATTGCAAGCAGTCGCGGCCTGGGTCGGCAGTTGATGAGCAAGATCAGGCACAAAATCTTGCCCCCGCTGCAAACACCTGATAGTTTTCTCTATGTGATCAATCGAATCTTTTGCAAAAGGACCGACCATTTTTGGGTTGAAGGGATCGACCAGGAACTTTGGGTGCAGTTTTTTGAAGGTCTTGGAATACAGGTCAACCTGACTGAACCGGCTGTGATTGCCCAGTTGCAACAGGCCCTTCAGTTATTAAGCTATCGCACCACCGCACTGGGGCTGGAAAAGGAAATTGCACAACGTTACGATAACCCGGCAGACGCCCTATTTCCTTTTTTGGAGCAAAACCGGCTGGTGAACGAATACCTGCAGCTTTACAAGGCTGGACGCGACGAGCCTTCGCAAAGGATACTGCTTGCCAATATCACCGAGATGCTGCACAACTGCAATCAAAGCATCCAATGGATAAAGGACCAAAGGATGGTGTATGGAGCCAGTCTTGCACAAACCCTTATTTTAACGCGTTTGCAACAGCAGATCGAAAGGCAGTTCATCATTTTAGATATACTGGATACCGATAGTAGTTTTGATACCGGGCGCTTTGTGGATTACTTTAAGACCATGGTACACCATGAGAACCGCAAAAATTCGATCCGCGAATTCCTGAGTCAGACTGCCAATTACCTCTGCGGCCAGATCGCTGAGCATGGGAGCAGGACCGGAGAAAAATTTATCAGCACCACGCGGCGCGAGTTTTGGAAGATGTTCCGGAGCGCCATGGGAGGCGGTGTGATCATTTCTTTTATCGGCGTTATCAGGAATTTGCTGGGCAGGATGGCGATGGCGCCTTTCTGGCAGGGAATGCTGTACGGCGCCAACTATTCGCTTGGGTTTATCCTGGTAAAGGATACAGGTAGCACACTGGCCTCCAAGCAGCCGGCTTGCGCAGCCAATAAACTGGCCAGTTCCTTCGACGTGCAAAAATTAGGCGAAGAACGTGACCTGCGAAACCTGGCCATTGCCGTGGCGAAACTAAGCCGTAGCCAGCTGGCCTGCTTGGTGGGGAACCTGCTCTTGGTTTTTCCGCTTACCTACCTGCTGGCCTGGTCCTTTTTTAAATGGACCGGCAATATGATCGCGTCAGGCGCAGCCGCCCGCCAATTGCTCACCGATCAGCAACCCTTCCATTCGCCGGCCTTGTTGTATGCCTGTTTTACGGGCGTCTTTTTGTTTTTAAGCGGGTTGATCGCCGGGTATGTAGAAAATTATATGGTGTATGGTAAGATAGGTGAGCGGCTCCGCAACCTCTCTTCCTTCCGGAATAATTTTGGTGAAAAGCGCCGCTACCGTATCATTCATTACCTGGAGAATAACCTCGGGTCATTGATCGGCAATATATCGCTGGGGTTCTTCCTGGGCATGGCCGGATTTATAGGCAAAACCCTGCACATTCCTTTCGATATCAGGCATATCACCCTTTCCGCTGCCGATACTGCCATCGGTTTCTTCGGGCTGCACAACCAGTTGACCGCAAAAGAAATCTGGTATACGCTGGCAGGGTTGGCCGGGATCGGCTTTTTAAATTTTGCCGTCGGCTTTGGACTGGCCTTTGCCGTGGCCGTCAAAAGTCGTGGTATCCGCATCAAAGACTATCCAGCATTTGCCGGTGTATTGTGGAAATATATCCGGAAATATCCAAAAGACTTCATCAAGGCGCCGGTCTCAAGAACAGCGGCCCAATTGAATTGATCTACCGCAATATTTTTTTGAGGAGGGCAACGGCTTCCGTCATTTCTTTTTCATTGAGCGAAGCAAAGCCCATGCGAAGACTATTGCAGGAAACAGTTCCGGAATTGTAAAAGCTACCGTCGCTTATGTAAAGTCCGCGTTCTGAAGCTTTTGCTGAAACTAACGGCAAAGGGTACGCGCTGTCAAAATTCGCCCAAATGGCCATTCCACCTGCCGGTTTTTCAAAACGGATGGCATGTCCCGTTTCCTGACTTATGAGGGAACAGAACAGGTCCCGCCGCTGTTGATATAATTTAAGCGATTTCTTCAGGTGCTTTTGCATATCGCCGCTGGTAAACAATGTTGCCAGGGCCTCTTCCATCAGGTTATCGCCGCGGATATCGATCAGTCTCCTGATGTTGAGCGTTTCCCGTATAAAATTTTCTGGTGCCACCAGGTAACCCACTTTGAGGGTGGAGGTAAATGATTTGGTAAGGGACCCAATATAGATCACCTGGCCCTGGTGATCTGCGCTGGCCAGGGGCAGTATCGGCCCGCTATCATAATGAAAATCATAATCGTAATCATCTTCTATGACGGGTAGTTGATATTGCCTGATCAGTTGTAGCAATTTCATTCTTCTTTGGGAGCTCAGTGTCACCGTGGTGGGATGGTGGTGGTGCGGGATAATGTACAAGAGACCGGGCCGCATCTTTTTGCAGATCGTTTCTATCCTGTCCACGTCGATACCGTTTTCATCTACCGGTACGCGAATGAGTTTGGCCCCGCAATACCTGAAAAGGTTGTTGGCAAAATTATAGTTGGGTTCTCCCACCAGCACCGTGGTGCCCGGCCGGATGATCATCCTGGCCGCGAGGTAGATGGCCATTTGGGCACCCCGTGTGATCATCACATGCTGTGGCCCAATATTCAGTCCGCGGGTATCGGATAAGAATTTCGCGATGGCGGTTCTCAAAGAAAGCGCGCCGGCGCTATCGCCATAAATTAATTTTCGCTGGACAGTGGCTTGTTTAAAAAGCCGGTTGTATTCTTTCAATAGTATATTGACCGGGGCGATGCGGGCATCCGGGAAACCATCATTGATGATCAGGCGATGCTTTGCCGCGACCGCTGACTGCGTGGAAGGAAGCGGGAAATATTGAAATGGAAAGGCAGCATCAGCATCATAGGCGGACATGACCGCTTTCGAATTAAATGTACGGGGTTTTACTTCGGGCAGCTCCCTGGAGACGATAACGCCTTTCCTGGGAACAATTGTTATCCAGTCTTGGGCGGATAATTCTTCATAGGCCGCCACGATGGTTTTGCGATGCAGTTTTAATAGCGCCGCCATTTCACGGCTGGAGGGCAGGGGAGCGCCGGGGCGGAGAACTCCCTCCTGGATAAGATTTACAAGCCGGTTGGCGATTTGCTGGTACACCGGCGCCGCTATCTTTTTATTGATTAGTATAAGAGTTTTGTAGGGGATCACCTGGACTACTTATTAATTCAAATCTGGACTATAAAGGTAGTCCAATAAACCGGTAATTTTGCTTTATCAAAAAAACATAAAAATCAATAAAAAAAGATGAATGAACGTTTCAACTTAGCCAAAATTCAGCCGGCTGCTTATAAGGCAATGTCCGGTTTGCATCAATACACCATGGCTACCCCGGTGGATCATTTACAACAGGAATTGATACGTATACGGACCTCGCAAATAAACGGTTGTGCTTATTGCGTGCATAAGCACACGACCGATGCCCGCCGGCAGGGTGAAAGCGAACAACGCATGCACCTGGTGAGTGTTTGGAAAGAAGCGGGCCCTGTATTTTCGGAAGAAGAAAGACTCCTGCTCGGGATGACGGAAGCCATCACCCTGGTACACCAGGAAGGATTGAGCGATCGGCTTTTCGAAAAAGCAATCGAATTATGGGGTGAGGAAAAGACCGCGCAGGTGATCATGATCATCACCGAGATCAATGCCTGGAACAGGATCGGCGTTGCGCTAAAAATGGAGCCGGATATGAATTACTGATCATCCTTCTTTTCGATCAGATTACCCGGACCGATCTGAACGCTTCACCAGAACGGTCTGAAAGTCGTTAACAACAAAACAATGCTTTCAAAAAATGAAAAAGATGCAACCTGCGACACAATTATTTCTTCGGCTCGCCCTGGGTATCAGTTACCTGGTTCCGGCGCTTGATCGTTTGGGTGCCTGGGGTAAGCCGGGCGAAAAACATATTTCCTGGGGTGATTGGTCGCATTTTATGCAATATGCTTACCAGGTAATGAGCTTTTTACCCAGGATTATAGTGCCTGCTTTTGCAGCAGTTGCCACCGCAGCGGAAATCATTACCGGGGTCTTGCTGATAGCCGGCAAATGGACGAAAGCAGCTGCATTCAGCAGCGGTTGGCTCGCCTTATCCTTTGCCCTGTCGATGACCATTTCCTTTGGAATCGTGTCACCGTTGAGTTATTCTGTTTTCACGGTAAGCGCCGCCAGTTTTTTACTGGCCACACTTGATAAATACCCATGGAGCATGGATAATACCTATCTTTCAAAATAAAATTTTTTTATGAGCCAGTATGAAACCTTCGTGCAATTGCACAACGCCGATAGCCCGGTGCTGATCGGCAACAGTTGGGATGTCATGAGTGCAAAAATCCTGCAGGAAAATGGATTTAAGGCGATCGCCACTTCCAGTCTTGCAGTAGCCCTTTCCATGGGATACGAGGATGGCGAGAACCTGCCCTTTGAACTCCTTTTTCAAACAGCGAAGCGAATCAAAAAAAACATCGACCTGCCTTTTTCGGTGGATATGGAAAAAGGTTACAGCGATAATATTGCCGGTATTTTACAAAACCTCGAGCAGTTATACGATATCGGGGTGGTGGGGTTCAATATTGAAGATTCCTCGCGTAGCGATGAAAACGTCCTGCGACCGGCAGACGAGTTTGCAAAACTGGTGGAGGCCATCGCCGGCCACCTGGCTAAAAAGAATATGCGGATGTACATGAATGCCCGTACAGATGCTTTTTTGATCAAACATCCTTCGGCACTAACGGAAACGCAGCAACGAATAAAATTATATACAACAGCCGGCGCCAGTGGCATTTTTGTGCCTTTTGTAAAAGAGGAGACTGACATCAGTGCGGTGGTGGCTGTTACCAGTCTGCCGGTAAATGTATTATCGATGCCCGGTCTGCCGGGTATTGACAAACTTGCGGAGTTAGGCGTGAGAAGGCTCAGCCTGGGTAGTTCTTTATTCAGGTGGGTGAACAGGGCAATAGCCGGCCGGGCCCAGGCAATTTTACAAGAACGATCTGTGCAGGGATTATTTTAAATTTTCGACGATGGCTGCAACAAACGGTACGGATCGGCATCCCGCCCAACTAAAGGTTATCCTTGCCTTTGCAGCCATTTATATTGTGTGGGGTTCTACTTTTTTGGGGGTGCAAGTGGCTTTAAAAAGCTTTCCACCGTTTATTCTTTCCACACTTCGTTTTTTGGTGGCGGGCACCGCTTTACTGCTGTTTTGTATCCTGCGCAAAGAATCATTTCCCGCGCCCCGCGATATCGTAAAACATATGATCTGCGGACTGGTAATATTTATGGGCGGAGTGGTATCGGTGGTATGGGCACAGCAATACCTTCCTTCCAGCCTTGCCTCCATTATTATCAGTACGCCTTTTTGGTTTGTAGTGCTGGATAAGCGCCAGTGGCCCTTTTATTTCTCCAGCAAATGGATCATTACCGGCTTGCTGACAGGCTTACTGGGTGTTATTTTACTGATGGGATCCAGGGCCGGCCGGCCCGGGCTCGGGGGGCATGGTATGCAGGTGATCAGTATCCTTACGATCGTGGGTGGTAGTTTTTTGTGGGTATGTGGCTCCTTGTACCTGAAGTACCGGCCTACGCCCACTTCAATCTATGTCAGCACCTGTATACAATTGCTTACGGCTGGCCTTGTTTGCAGTCTCGTCAGTTTGCTGCGGCAGGAGCCACAAGTTTTTTCTATTGATAAGGTTCAGGCATCCTCCGTATTTGCGCTTCTGTACCTTTCGATCGTGAGTTCCCTGCTTACTTTTATGGCATATATCTGGCTCATTAAAGTACGGCCACCCGTTATCGTGAGTACCTATTCTTATGTGAACCCGCTGGTGGCGGTATTGCTCGGTTGGCGCATTGCCGGCGAAACGATATCCTGGCTACAGCTGCTGGCGCTGCTACTCATACTTTGCGGTGTATTGTTTGTAAATATTCCAAAGTATAGAATTTACCGGGAACAAAAATTATCGAGACAGGCAAGACTGGTCGATGAACAGTAATTTTGCTCCAATAATATTTGACAGCACTCATCCATGAAAAAAATTAATACGCTGGTGGTAGGGCAAGGGATCGCGGGATCACTGACAGCGTATATGCTTTACCGTTATAACATACCTTTTTTGGTCATTGATCCCCGGCGGGTGAATACTGCCAGTACCGTTGCTGCAGGCATGTTTACACCGGTGAGCGGCAAAAGAAATACTATTCATCCGCTTGCAGCGGAACAGCTTCGCTTTTCGATAGAAACTTTTGGTGAACTGGAAACATTGTTAAAAACAAAACTATTACACCTGAAAAATATTTACCAGGTGCATGATTCGGAAGCGGCAAAGAATGAGCTGGATAAAAAATTGACAGAAGGTATTCTAGGAAATTATGTTTTTACGCCACCTTCTTCAATCGATGTAAGGCAGGACCATGGTGCATTTGAAATAGCAGGGTCGGGTTGGGTAAACTGCCGGTTATTTATCGAAACATTTGCAGACTGGCTGAAACAGCGGGATGCGCTTATGGAGGCCGCGTTTGTGCATGAAGCGCTGGAAATAAAACAAGGAGCGCTTGCATACCAGGGAACAGAATTTCAGCACATCATATTTTGCGAAGGCTACCGCGCTGCTCAAAACCCGTTTTTTGTAAAGGAGCAAATCATTCCCTGCAAGGGCGACCTGCTGATCATTCAATGCAATCATTTCGGCGATAGCCATATTATAAAAAAAAATGGCATTTACCTGATCCCGTTGGGAGAGAAAATATTTTGCGCGGGTTCTACGTATGACTGGAATAACGACCAGGAAGTGCCGGATGAAACTGCAAAAAAAATACTGGAAGAAAGACTTCAAGATATGTTGAAAGACCGGTACACCATCATCGACCATCGGTCTGGTGTGCGCCCCACCACTATTAACCGGGAAGTGATCGCCCGGAAGCACCCGCACCACAAAGGCATCTTCATGTTGAATGGGTTGGGTACCAAGGGCATCCTGCAAGGACCCTGGTGGGCCGATCATTTAATAAAAAAGATCTTACTTAATCCTGCGGGATCACCTGCAGGGTCATAAACGAAGGATAAACACCGGGCGGCAGGCCGAGCCGCAGGTTGGGCCCGGAAAGTGTGTTACCCGAAATCTTGATGGTATGCGTGCCGGGCTGCAGTAAAAAGATCCTGCTCCCGGTAACATGCAAATTTTCGCCATTGGGTACGGCATACCGGACCCTTCCTGTATTACCGCCATCCAGGTTGATGATCATATCGAAAGTGGTTCCGCCGCAAAAGGTACAGCCTATACTGTTCGCGAGCACGGTAAACTGCACCACTACCTTGGAAGTCTTCGTCAGCACGAGTGTTTTGGAAAGTCCGGGCACATCACCCGTGCTTTGCGCGGGGATGATCACTTCGGCCGTGCAGGCAAGTTCTTCGGTCATATTGAACATGTCGGATACCGGATTGCTTCTCCATTCCGGCGCCTGGCTGCCATTGGATTGCAGGATCTGTCCCTGTAGCCCTTCGGTGCCATTTATTTTAAGTGCGCCCGTGGTCGTGTTCATGCTAAATCGCCAGCCGCTCTGGATACCATAAAAGCCTACATGCTGATCATCTTCCATACCAATAAATGAAGCCTCCGTATTCACATTATTATTGAGCCATAAGCCCGCGGACTGCGAATTATCGCCCCCACTCCTGATACGCATGCGGCCAGTAATATCCAGGCGGTAAGCGGGATTTGCATTACCCATTCCTACCATGCCATTACCCCGTATCCGCATGTTTTCAGTCATGTTGATACTGTTGCCATAACCAAAGGCAATATCGTCCCCGGAAGTTTTTGTAAATATCTGCATAAGGGCGGCCTGCACACCCAATCCATAATAGGTACTGGTACCATCCGACCAAAGGGAGATCTTATCCCCTGCATTGGTGTTAATAGATAATGGTGCCAATGGTGTGGTAGTGCCGATACCCAGCCGGCCACTGTAATCAATCACCACTTTGACCTGGTTTCCATTGTTCCTGAATTGAAACCCGTCGGGTGTGGTCGCATTGTTATAGATGATGCCGCCCTGCGCCTCGTTGCCGGGCCGGCCAAAAAGCAACCCGGATTCATTGGCTGCGGGACTTAACAAATTAAGATAAGTATTCTCGCTGTTCTCTACCACCAGTGGCGAAAAAACGCCGGCATCCGCCCCGGAAGCGCCTTTGAACACATGCAGCCTGGCCAGCGGAGTGGCCGTGCCGATGCCGACATTGCCGGCAAAATATCCCTCGCCGTTTGTCCAGTTACTAAAGAAGACGGGTTCGCCCACCTGGTTGCGGTATTCCAGTTTTCCGCCACCGGCATACAATCCTTCTGCTGAGGCTGAGTGCCGGATGATCTGTTGTGAAACGGGCGTGAAGAGCGAAAGTCCCGTCCACTCGATCCGGCCATTGGCCGAATCTATCACCATATAATTATTTTGTCCGCCGGAACGAAGGCTTCCCCTTACATCCAGCGTTGCCTGTGGCAACTGGGTATTGATACCAACATTTTGTGCGACCACACGTAAGCCGATAACAGAAAGCAGGGCGATGCGTACCAGGTGTTTCATGCGGCAATGGTTTTTTTAATATCGAATGACAGACCTGTAAAAGTTTGGTTGCCGAAGACCGGTATGCACTGTCTAAGGCGTCGGGATATAGCCGATTTTTTTCTTTTGGCTACTAAAAAAGTTTCGCCTGTATGCAGGCTTATCAATCCTTCTTTATCGCCGCTGTAACTTTTTATGTACTGCAGGTTGAGCAGGTGCGAACGGTGTATGCGCACAAAGGGAACCAGGATTTCCTGTTCTTCAAACCAACGCAATACTTTTGCAACCACCAGGCTTTTACCATTATCAAAAAACAATTTGCTGTAATTGCTGATGGCCTGGATACGGATGATCTGCTGCGCAGAAACGGTGACGATGCCACGCGAAGTGTTTAGTACAATGTTTTGTGGTTTACCTGGCATTATATCTTGCTCGTATAAATTAGTGATGTTCATATAATTGGTTTTGCCAGCCTGCGGCTGGTGGATGAATAGCTGGAAACAAATTTTTCGGAGGTAGCAAAAGCTTTGCCTTCCGGTAACCGTTGATGTTTCAACCATTACCTTGTTTTATTAATCATTTAACTGGTCCAAAAGTAGTGCAGCGGCGCAGTGCGGTCAATCCCTTGAAACAGTGATTCAGCCGGAGTGGATGAAGAATCACCTGAAACTGGTATTTTCAGTCCATTGTTTGATTTTATCACGCAGAATGATAATCTTTATGAAGATTACCATTCCAAAAACCAGATGCAGCCTTTACGATCATATTTTTCCATTCTTATCCTGCCCGCTATTTTGTTTTTTTGCAAATCGGCTGCCGGGCAAACCGTTCCCGATTCCTTGCTCACCAAACTAAAGAGGGCCGCCAATGATTCTGTAAAGGCACGCACCCTGCTCGATATCGGCGAAGCCATCGAACAGGCCAGTCCCGAAAAAAGCTTTGAGTATTATAGCCAGGCCCTCCAGATCAGCAAAAAGCTCAATAACAATTACCTGCTGATGTCGTCCATCATGAATATCGGTATCAGCTATATCGAAAGCAACAAGATGGACAGCGCCTTGCTTACGTTGGAGAAGGCCATGACCGTCGCCCGGTTGTTCCCTGATTCTTTCCGGTTGGCAAAAGTGCTGTCCAATATCGGTAACGTGTATACGCATAAAAAGGAATGGCTGAAGGCGATCGAATACTATATGCATGCTGCGCAGCTTTGGGAGAAATGCGAGGACCAGCAAAGGTTGCCGGCGCTGTATTCCAATATCAATTCATTGCTGAATACACAAAGGGAATACGAGCGGGCGATTGAATATGGTAATAAGGCAGTGGACCTTGCACAGAAACAGGGAGATGAATGGGCGCTGGTAAACTCCCTGTTAAACCTTTCCAATACCTACGCCAATCTTGAGCAACGGCAAAAGCAATACGAGTTGCTGAACAAGGCCTTGCCGCTGGCCGAAAAGAATGAGAACCTGGAACAGGTGGCGTCTATTCACAATAATATCGGCGATTTTTATTTAGCCCAGGACAAGCTTGATCTTTCGCTGGGGCAATACCTGCAGGCTTACCAGGCGGCAAAGCGATTAGGTAACCAGTATCATCTATGTACCGCCTGTGCCATGCTGGGACAGGTATATCACCGGCTGAATAAAAATCAGGAAGCACTAAAATATATCACCGAGGCCGAAAGCATGGCCGGTGAAATAGGCGAGCGGGTCGACCTGAAAGAGATCTATCTCACCCGTGGTGAAATAGAAAGTGAGCTCGGGCATTATAAACTGTCTGCCGAATACCTGGCAAAAACAATCGATATCAATGACTCTATTTTTCAAACCACAACCAGTGAAAAAGTAGCGGAAGTGGAGGCTAAATATCAAAACGAAAAAAAGCAGCAGTCGATCGTTCAACTGGAAAAAGACAAACAGGCGCAGGCTTCCTCGATCAAAGAAAAATCGAGGATCAACTACCTTTTGATGGCGGTGGTTTTACTGCTACTGATCATTGGTTTGGCTGCCTACCGCGGTGTGCGGAACCGCCAGCAACTTGCAAAAAAGGAAACCGAATTGCAGCAGCAACGTATCAGTGAACTGGAGAAAGATAAGCAACTGGTAGCCGTAGATTCGATGCTCAAAGGCCAGGAAGAAGAAAGAAGCCGCCTCGCGAAGGACCTGCACGATGGCCTGGGCGGTTTGTTATCAGGCGTAAAATTTTCACTTAGCAATATGAAAGACAATTTAATAGTAACACCGGATAATATGGCCGTGTTCGAACGGTCGCTGGATATGCTCGATAGCTCCATTATGGAACTGCGCAGGGTGGCTCATAACATGATGCCTGAAATGCTGATCCGCTTTGGCCTGGATGAGGCGTTGAAGGAATATTGCAATACCATCAACACTACCAAACTGCTTACGGTAAAATACCAGTCGGTAGGAATGGACAGAAGCCTCGATAAATCAACGGAAATAATCATTTACCGCATCGTACAGGAATTGATTAACAATACGATGAAGCATGCCGCTGCTACGGAATCTTTTGTGCAATTGATAAAGGATGATAACCGCCTCAACCTGGTAGTGGAAGACAATGGTAAAGGCTTTGATATGGCATTGGTTAAAGAGAAAAGGGGGGCGGGACTGGCGAGTATCCAATCCAGGGTGGATTACCTGAAAGGCCAGCTGGATATTAATTCAGCACCCGGCAAAGGCACATTGATCAACATCGAATTCAATTTATAATTTATGATCCGAGTATTTATTGTAGACGACCATCCTGTAGTGATCGAAGGCATCCATGCACTCCTGCAAAATGAAAAAGATATTGCCTGGGTGGGCCAGGCCATGAATGCGCAATCCTGTCTTGGTTTTTTTGTAAACAATACCGCCGATGTGATATTGATGGATATCAGCATGCCGGGAATGGATGGGGTGGAACTTTGTGGCGTGATCAAGGAAAAGTACCCGGGCATCATGATCCTTGGACTGAGTAGTTTTAACCAGGGACTGTACATTAAAAAAATGATGGAAAACGGCGCTTCGGGTTATATCCTTAAAAACTCTTCCAAGGAAGACCTGATCAGGGCGATCCACGCCGTGTATGAAGGAAATATTTTCTTTAGCGATGAAGTGGGGATGTCTTTGCAGGAATACCAGAAATCTTCCAGGATGGAATTGCCTGTGTTGACACCACGCGAAACAGAGATTTTGCAATTGATCGCGGAAGGATATACGAACCCACAGATCGCAGAGAAAATTTTTTTAAGTCCTTTTACGGTGGATAGCCACCGCAAGAATTTACTGGCCAAACTGAATGTAAAAAATACAGCCAGCCTGATACGGTTAGCCGTAGAAAGAAAATTAATTTAGGTAGCGCTCTTTGATGATCTGCAGGTGATGGCGATGATGGCCATAGATATGATTTACCAGTAACCTTGCAGACAAGGCGAAGCCGTTAGCCGAGCCAGTCCGATCAAGCGCGGCATCATCAAGGCTGCCTACAAAATGCAGGGTAGCTTTGCGCAGGAGCGATAATTCCATCAGCAGTTCATCAATCTGCCGGTTGTTGGCATCGGCGGTTTCCACAAACAGATTTTCATCAAAACCGGGAAGCTCGGTCTTGTCGGCCCTTGCAATTCGCATAGCCCTGTACGTGATCACTCTTTCACAATCGGCCAGGTGCAGGATGAGATCGCGGATCGTCCATTTGCCGGGAGCGTAGCGGTATTGTAATTTCCCTTCAGGCAAGGTGGCGATTAATGTCGCTGTTTCTGCCTGGATATCTTCCAGTTGTTGGAGTAAGTTGCCATCATCGGGCACGAGGTCCATGTACGGTTGATAGAAGGCGGGTATGCCGGCAGTTGGTTTGCTGATCTTTGTCATAGCAGGATTTTTCCTACAGCAAATATAAATGCAGCCACTGAATTTATATCTTGTGTGTGCATATCCAGGTGCTATTTGGCCCTATACCGGTTTTGTCTTTCGAACTATTCTGTTCCCCTTATAGATATAGATACCTTTTTTATTTTCAATAACCATGAGGTCGAATGCTAATTCCAGTCGCTGCTTTGTCATTGAAACAATTGTTAGTTTGCCCATGATGCTGGTTGATCGCTCTGACCAATTCCAGGGTGATATTCTTTGATACCTGCATTTAACCAAGGAACTGTCGTCAGTAAGATCAAAGGTTTTGCCCTTGCTTATACTCTTTTCATCGCTGATATTGATTACCAGTGTGTGCTCATATTCCTCATCGATTTTATAAGGGTCATTAAAAAAGACTTCCTGCCAGATGGTAACACTGCTGTCCCGCTGAAATTTATTCAATTCTTTATAGTTGTCTCTTTTAACCAGGCCGAGGATGTCGGTCGTATCAGGTTGGCTTTGTCCAAAAAAAGTTGGGCTATCAATAAAAAGGATTGATAAGGTAAAAGCCGTTTTCAGGGTTTTAAAGGAGTCAACTGGTTGAAATAATATCATCGCAAGGAGCGGATTGGTTATGCGTTCTGCAAAAAATTATTGCTTGATCTTCTGGTCATATTTGCTCAATTGCAAAAACCTGATCGGGTCTGTCATTTCAATGATATCTACTACGGCTTGTTGCTTGTCTTTTGCATTTTTATAATATTCCCCGGCTATTTGGTATCCGACATAGTAGCCCAGGTCGGCGGGTTTATCTTTTACTTCTGAATAATTGTACAACCAGTTCTGGGCGCTTTCGTTACAGAGTTCTTTTTTCAGATCGGTCCAGATCTCTTTTTCATGCAGGTCGCCGTATTCCTGCGTCACGTTGTTTAGTTTTTCACCGGTGACCAGTTCGGCGATGAAGTCACAAAAGCCCTCCATCATCACGGCGTGTAAAAGACCACACCGGATCGCTGCCGAATCTGTTGCCTGCGTTTGCTGCGTGTGCACGCATTCATGCGCTACCGTGGCTTTTAATTTTTGTACAATATTTTGCCTGCCCGCCAATACCTTGCTGAATGCGTCATTGTTAAACTCCGATAGATCAACAGCGGCGGTGGAGGTTGTTATTTCACTACCGATCAATACAAAATTATTTGAAACGGTACCGCCGGAGGTCAGCATCCCCATGGCGAAGCAAACCTTGAAGGGTTTGAAATTCGGGTAAATGGCTTTGAATTTATAGAATACTTCGTCGATCAACGGGGCCGCTTTTTTAGCTTCGTAAGTATTCTCTCTTACGCTATTGTAAAACTTTGAAAATTTTGCAACCACATTCGTAAACTTCTCCGCTGAAAAATCCCGTGCCACGATAAAATCGATCAGCCCATCCGTGGCCCTGTCCAGGTACAATTGCTGGAAGGAATTAACACTGTCTGCATGTGTTTTGCAATTTTGCAAATTGTCAAAAGCCGCCCAGAAATGGTCGATATCCAGGGTTTGAACGTTCTTTTGATTTTCGGGTTCCAGCTCTTTCCGCACCTTGTCCCTGGTCGCTATTTCTGCCTTGGTAAGACTTTTGATCAACAGGTTCACCCGGCCGGTATCCGGGTTGCCATCTTCTTCCAGGCGGTTTATTTTTAGGATATACGTGTTGGCGGTGGCAGGGGCATAGTCAAATTTTTCGTAGCCATTTTGTCCGTTGGGCGAGTCTTTGTCAAGGATTTTTTTACCGGCTTTATCTGTAAGGGTCAGCATAACATCTATCCCGTTTTACAAAACGGAAAATTGATAAACACCGCCTTTTGACAACTTTACCGGGTAAACAAGACTGCCTGATTTATGCAGTAAAATGTCTTTGTATTCTTTATTGAATTCAATGGAGGTTTGCGCCTGCATATACGATGATGCAAAAAATAGCAAGGCCGCCAGGCTGTAAAGTATTTTTCTCATCCTTGTTTTTTTGCAGTGTTAGCGGGGTGGTTGGAAACAACAACCGTATCTGGAAAACAAGCGACCGGTCAATTGGTGCGAATACCCGTGACCGTATGGTTGCCCGTATCCAAATACGATTGATGTTGAGGAACGCTGAGAAGTAAAAAATTTAAATGTAACCAATATTATTTCCGGGCATACTGCTCGATCACTTCAATCTTACCATCTTTATTGAAACCCCAGAGCTCATGTATTTCCACCGAGTCTTTCACATTCTTTTTGTCGGTGTGTACTTCTTTTCCCCATACCGCTACCCAATCGGCTTTTTGATTAGTACTCCGTAGCGACATCACCGCATCCACCGAACTCGTTACAGCAGTAAAGGAAGCCCGGTAAGCTTTTGTGGAGGCAATGGCGCTATCGCGGCTGGCATGCAGCACGAGCCCGGGAAACCTCATAGTGACCGTATCGGCAAATTTGTCTTTTGAATTGTCAAAAGTATTGTTGTCAAAGTCTTTCCACAAGTCGAGGACCAGCTTGCTTTTTTCCGGATCTGCGAATTCAAATTCCGACGAGTAGTTGATAGCATAGGGATAGGTAACCGTTTTTTTGGGGGTGTCTGTTTTAGCGGCCATGCTTTCCGTAGATGCTGATGGAGTGCTGCTGTTGCAGGCGGCGAGCACGAGCAGGAAGATGAAAGGCGTAAACTTTGTCATGGTTGTTTGGTTTCTTTCCAGCACAGTGGGATCCGAAGCTTGGAATTCACGTGACTTGAAGTCGCGG
>JADMIO010361586.1_pt1 | contig 45632 bp, 36 predicted proteins | sample 8958161 | NCBI WGS metagenome assembly JADMIO01 (sample SAMN16585339, study PRJNA669376) | soil metagenome | isolation source: Crop rotation soil | place: USA: Cullars Rotation, Alabama | collected 2011
TATAAAAGCCGGTGTCGGAAAGTATACAGAGCTTCTAAAGAATGGTGAAAATAGTGATAGGCCATTTCTGGAAATCCCAGTTCATTGTAATAATCAGCTGTTGCTTTTTTTGCCGCTGCTAAATTATTGATCGTATAAAAATGGCTGTCAATAATATGAATTTCGCCGCCATTAGTTAAATGGGATAAGGCAATATTTAAAATTTCCGGAAGTGAAGAAAAATACTGAATAGAAGCGGCAAAAATAATAGCATCGTATTTATTGTTTCCAGCCAGGATAGTATTGCTATCTCCATATACAAACTTAATATTACTAATATTTGAAAATACTCTTGCTGCTTGTTGCAGCTCAGCCAGATTGAGATCGGAAGCAGTTATGGATGAGCCCGGGATTGCCGACAAATGACGGGATAACCATCCATTTCCACATCCGGATTCAAAAATATTAAGGGGCCGGTGTTTCGCCGACAGGTATTTAAAGAGTTTAATGCCTGATTTTTTTCTAACCTGCCATTCTTTATAGTGAGGGTGTAAAGCATCGATTTCAGGAAGCCGTTGTACTTCTTCATCGTGGTACATTCTATTTTCCTTTCTTCTGGCTAATAGATATCTATCTTCAAACAAGTTTGCTGGAGTTGTTTTTTCTTTACTTTTTATCGAAGCTGTTCTGTTCAATGCGACACTTTTAATTGTTTGAAGTTTTGTTTCACGCCAAGACGGTAAGAGAAGCGCTAAGCGGCAAAGAGAATTACGCGTCTTTGCGGTTTCTCTTGGCGCCCTGGCGTGAAAAAATTAGAATCCCTGTATCTCCGGTTGACGATATTTCCAAAACCGATGTAACAACTTTATTTCATAAGGAAACCGATAGATATTTGTTTTATATCTTAAGGCCGCCACAGTATGAATAATTCTGCGTTTCAACTCACTCATTCTTATATCCGATACTGTGGGATAATATCCATTCAACACCGTTTCAAAATTTCTTATCTTATAAATCATCTCCGGTGTTAACCAGGGCGTTAACGGATTTTTTCGCAGATCGAATTTTTCCCATTGCGGGCTAACCCAATCCTCCAGCTTTTTGGGAAATGAGAAACCAGCAGAAGTAACCTGTGTATATAGTTCAGAACCTTCTGTAGCAACAGGACTATATGTGTACAGAACAATCTCAGTGCGGGGATTGATACTTTTGATTTTTTTGATAAACTCAATATCAAAATCAATTTGAGCCATCACTTTTTCAGGAGTAGCGGCCGGTGTTCCCAGCACAAATGAATATTCCGGAATGATGTCAAATTTTTTTAGCCGACCAGCAAACCGGGCAATTTGTTCACCAGACTGAGTTCCACCTTTGTCGATATGTTTTAACACAGCATCATCTCCGCTCTCTGCACCAAAGAAAATGATTTTGCAACCCGCTTCCCTGATGAGCGCAAGTGATTCATCTTTAAATTTATCCATGGTATCAATCCGGGCCATACCCCACCAATTCATTTTCTCAGGTTTAATCAATTTTGCAAACTCCATCGTTCTTTTCTCCGACACAAAAAAGTTATTGTCGTGAAACTCGATCGCATCAGCACCCCATTTGTCTTTTATAAATTTTACATCCTTATACACCAATGCTGCGGACTTAGCTTTCCACCGGGCTTCATAAGTTGGTACAACAGCACAAAAAGAACAGGTGAAAGGGCAGCCAATACTGGAATGATAAGCAAGCGTTTTTTTTCCGAGATAGGTTTTACCCAAATAATAATCTATCGAATACATCGTATTAAGTTTATCATAGGGCAAGGGCTCAAGACGGTCCTGGTCGAGCAATTCCTCTTTCACTGTTTTCACAAACTCGTTTCCTTTCTTAAATATTATATTCCTGATCATTTCGTATGGCATATTTTTCTCCAGTGCATTTACCAATTGCAGGAAGGCTCTATCGCCAGGGCCATTAATCACGAAGTCGACATAACCCGAATCAAGAACAACTTTATACTGGTTGGTTGGAAAATAACCTCCCCAAACCATTACCGTTTGCGGAAAATCAACTTTTATCTTTTTTGAATAAGCAATAGCCTGCTTCAATTGTGGTCCGGGCATCACTGTAAATCCGATATATCTGTAATCTCCGGTCTGCAGGTAATCGCAAATTTTCTGATAAGGATCAGCTTCACGGTTGCCGTCTACAATCACCCATTCGTACTCCTTTTCAACAGAGGCGGCAATATTCATGATAGAATTTGGAACACGATGCTTGGCGGGGGCACTGCGGGGATTGAAGAGGAGAATCTTATTCATCGGTTACCTTGTTTTTACTTGAATATTGTTATTGATTATTGAACATTAATTTTCGGAATCAAATAAAGAATATTCAATAATCAACATCAATATTCAATATTCAATTTTGGACACTGCGGACAACCACAGCATACTTCTTCCCGTATAGTCCTATATCCACCTATAAACCATTACGTAACATTGATAAAAAGGATGCCTTTAGTAAGTAGTTTAAAAGAATATCTGGCCAGCCGTGTTATCCGATCTGTTCGGGAAACAGAGCCTGAAGCTGCTTATGATATCTGGTCAATGGAATATGATCAGCAGCCCGATAACCTGATGCTGGCGCTCGACGAAGAGATTTTTACCAAACTCTGCAGCCAGATTTCTATCCCCAATAAAACGCTGGCCGATATTGGATGTGGTACCGGGCGACATTGGAAATACCTGTTGGAACAAGGGCCCGGATCCCTGGCAGGTTATGATGTGTCGAGAGGAATGCTGAATAAACTCAGGGAAAAATTTCCAGAAGCGGAAACTCACCGGCTTGAGAATGATTTGCTACCCAATATCGATTCATCTTCCCTTGATTTGCTCATCTCTACTTTAACAGTAGCCCATATTGAAAATATCAGGGTTGCCATTACAGAATGGTGTCGGGTAATTAAGCCAGGAGGCAACATGATTATCACCGATTACCATCCAACAGCTTTGGCAAAAGGTGGAAAGCGGACTTTCAAACATGGTCAAACCCTTTTTGCCGTAAGGAATTACATTCATACCCTTCAACATATACGGGAAATTGTAACAGAACTGGATTTGGAGATCATACAATTACTCGAAAAAAAAATCGATGATAGCATGCTTCCGTATTATGCAAAACAAGGAGCCGAAAAGATTTTCGAAAATTTCAAAGGCATTCCTATTATTTATGGCATGCTTTTAAAAAAGAGAAATGCTGTTGCGTAATGTTCATACAATGGATGAAGATATCAGAAAAGATATCAGCATTCTACAAGGCAATATTCAATGTATTGCTGAACATGGTTCGCTTTCAACAAAAGGATTATCTATTAACCTCAATGGCGCACTTGTTTTCCCTGGATTGATTAACTCACATGATCACCTGGATTTTAATTGCTTCCCTGCATTGGGACATGGCGTATACTCCAATTATCGCGAATGGGGAAATGATATTCAACGCCGTGATAAACCGATCATTGAACAGGTGCTGAACATTCCCGAAAAATTACGTACAAAATGGGGCATCTATAAAAACCTCTTAAATGGTGTTACTACCGTAGTTAATCATGGAAAAATCCTTGATGTTGACGGGAGCCCAATACAGATTTTCCAGGAAGCACATTCCTATCACTCAGTAGGCTTCGAAAAAAACTGGAAATGGAAGATCAATCGCCCCAAAAGAAATAGCTGGCCATTGGTTTTACACAATGGCGAAGGAACTGATGAGATTGCATCAGCCGAAATAGATGAACTGGCAAGCTGGAATATTTTCAAAAAGGAAATGATCGCTGTTCATGGAACGATAATGGATACAGAACAAGCTAAAAATTTCAAGGCGTTGGTTTGGTGTCCTGCATCAAACCGGTTTCTGTTTGGAAAAACAGCTGCAGTCGGGAATCTAAAAGCATCTACTGAAATCGTTTTCGGAACCGATTCTACATTAACTGCAACCTGGAATTTATGGGAGCAGTTAAGATTAGCCAGGAATGAAAATGCTTTAACCGACCAGGAATTGTTTGATTCCCTCACCTGCAAAGCAGCAAAAGTTTGGAAACTTCGGGAAACCGGGGCAGTAAAAGAAAACTATCGGGCAGATCTTGTTGTTGCGACAGCAAAATCATTCGACGAATTTTATCAGCTCAATCCTGAAGATCTTTTATTGGTGATCTGCAAAGGAAAAATAGTTTTGTTTGATGAAAAAATCCAGGATTCCATAGAGCAGGGAAATATTCAATGCAACAGCTTCGATAAGTTCTTTATAAATGAATCCTGCAAATTCATTGCTGGTGATCTTTCGGGCCTGGTTAACGCAACTTATAAGTACTACCCTGATGCTTTCTTCCCTTTAAAAACAGCAATTGAATTACCCTCTACAGCATTATGAAAATAGCGTTTGTAAATTATAATCGATTAGCCGGGTATAACTCCCCCGAAGAATGGATTAGAAAAATAAGGCCATATTTTGGTGTCCTGGAACAATTAGCGCATAACCATGAAATCTACTATATTTCGTCATTCCCTCAAACGGCTGAATGTTCTTTTCAAAAAGTTCGTTGCTATTTTAAAGCTTCTTCAAACCAATTATTTTCATTAATCGGTTTAAATAGCCTGGTTCGAAAAACAGCACCGGACCTGGTTGTAGTATACGGACTTCATTTTCCTTTTGCTGTTCAGCTACTAAGGAAGGTTGTAGGTGAAAAAACAAAAATCATCCTGCAATCTCACGCAGACAAACCTTTTAAGGGATGGCGAAAATATTTTCAGCAACATGCTTATAAATCGATCAGGTATACACTTTTCTCTTCGGAAGAATTGGCAAAACCTTTTACACTGCGTGGTATATTTTCGCAACAGCAAATAAAAGAAATACTTCCTGCTTCATCATACCTCACTCCTATTGCCAGAGAATTGGCATTAAGCCAAACCTTAATGAAAGGAGATCCTACCTTCTTATGGGTGGGAAGGCTAGACAAGAATAAGGATCCGTTATTTGTAGCTGAATGTTTTTTACAATGGACAAAAAAGAATTCCTCAGCCAGCCTGTATATGATTTATCAAACCAACGAACTACTATCGGACTTACATGAATTGCTGAAAAGCTTTCCATGTGGGGCTAAGAATATTGTATTGTTGGGAAATGTTTCCCACGATGAGTTGGCGGGTTGGTATAGCAGCGCTGATTTTTATATATCAGGATCGCATGCTGAAAGTTATGGGTTAGCGTTATGTGAAGCCATGTCTTGCGGCACTATTCCTATTGTCACAAACATTCCTTCTTTTCGTAAAATGACAGGGAATGGGGCATGCGGTATTTTGTATGAAGCAGGAAATAAAAGTTCCCTCTTAGAAGCGCTAGATGATACAATAAAGTTAGATTGTCAAAAAGAGAGAACTGCCACACTTAATTATTTTAAAGAATATATTTCGTTTGAATCAATTGCTTCAAAATTTGAACAAATTATTTAGATCACCGAATGCACATCGTATAATCGCATCATTTCACGCACACTATCACGAACATAAAAAAGAAGCACCGGGCTATACTCAGTTGAAGCATCCTTCAAAATCTCTACTGTTTTTTGAATCATTTCATTTTCAGTATCAACAAAATGCCAATGTTCCACTGCGGTTGTAAATGGTCTGCAAAAACTGATTACATGTGCGCCGGAATATAAAGCCTCAAGGCAAACTGAACTAAAACCTTCGTAAGAAGAAGTGTGCAAAAAAATTCTGCTTGCCTGCATCATCTTTAATACTTCGGCATGTTGCTGTTCACCTTTAAGTTCTATGACGCCATTCAATCCCTGTTCTTTCATTAATGCCCGAAGTTTTACTTCTTCCGGACCCTTCCCACAAATCACGGATTTAACTTTTACCTTTTCGTTTACTTTTTGAACAATTCGAATAAACAAATCATATTGCTTCAGGGGAATAAGTGATCCAACCCCCAATACATCTATGCTCCTGGCCCCTTCCGAAATATTGTACAGATCAATATCGATCGCATTTTCTATAATATACTTTGGTTTTAGGTTATGATTCTGCAAAAAAGATTGTTGCAAAAACTCCGACAATGCAATCAACTCGTCTTCTGATGGATTAATTCGTTCGACATAATTATTTTCAATTTTTGCATCCTGACCTAAAATCCAGATTTTATGTTTCAGGTTATATTTTCGTGAAAAATATTTCCCTACCAATGCACATTCTCCAACCCACAAACTTAAAATACCAGCAATCTCAGTTTCGCGGTTTAATCTCTTTAATGTAAACCATACTTTCATCCATAATATCAGTCGTAAGAGCTGGCCCCTTCCCCTACCATTAAAAGGAATTACTTCCACTCCTTTCCAGGTATAATTTGAAGAACGATGAGGATATTGAAAACTGATGACAATAATTTTTAGAGACGGAAAATTATTCTTTAATGCCAGTACAAAAGCCTGCTGTGCAGGTAAGCAGGTACTATCTGACTCGTCCTTTGGAAAACCGGGAGAAAGTATAATAAATGTTTTAGGCATTTGCATGATTCATCGAAATAATACGATCGCAGTAACTGAAATTACTCTTATTATGTGTAATCAAAATAACCATTTTGCCTTGTTGTGTAAGATCCTTGAAATACTGAAGCAGCAGCTTTTCTGATGCTCCATCCAGCTCACTAAATGGCTCATCCAGTATAAAAAGATCTGAAACTTTATATATTGCCCTGGCTATTGCGATTCGCTGTCGTTGCCCGCCACTAATATCTTTCCCATTTTCCGAAACTATTTTTTTGATACCGCCTGGCATTTTCGCCAAGCCAGAAATGCTAATGGCTTCAGCCAGCCTGCGTTCGTCACAGTTGGTTTCATCAAGTGTTATATTCTTTTCGATACTATCGTGTATCAAAAAAGTTTGTTGCTTCACATAGGAAATGGCCGGCCAGTAATTGCGGAGCTGCTGACTATTTCCTATTACTATATCATTCACAATTATCCTGCCGTTATCTGGTTGTAAAAAGCCCAGCAAAAGATTAACAATTGTTGTTTTTCCAATACCAGAATCGCCTGATATGCCGATCATTTCACCGGCATCAATCCGCATCCGGAAATGATCCAGGATTTGCTGTCCGTTTGAAAATGAAATGTCGTCAAATCGTATAGATCTCAAATGCCTTTCGAAATCATTATGGTTTGATTTTGGACCGGGGTCAGCCGATCTCACCAATTCCTCAAGTGTAAATGAATATGCTTTTACCTGCCCGCTGGTATTAAAAACCCTGACTATTCCAGGGATAATTTTATAAGCAGCAGCCATGAAAGCGCCAATGCTGATAAGATCAACGATTTGATAGTTTCCACCTGTTCTATTTATTGCAATCAGTACGAATAGTCCCAATACCGCTATCATTTCAATCATCCTTGAAGGAATACCTTGTATGATCTGTAGTTCCGAAAGAAAGTCATTTAATCTTCCCTGGTAATTTCCAAACCTATTCACAAAAAAATCATGCTTATCATATATATTGGCTTCAACATAAGACGACAACGCTTCCTTTTGGTATTGCAATGCTTTTTCACCGCTCTGTTTTACATTCTTTCTTACAGCTTTTACTCGTTTGCGTGTTAACCAGGCAAGAAAGATTACTGCCGGCAGTAATACCATCGATAACAACAAAAAAACTTTTGCGTTATATAATATTATCGCAATAACAGACAAACAAATTAATATACTTTCTGTGATGATCTGTTGTGTTCCAGCAAGAACATATTGTGAAAATTCAATAGGCTGCTGACTAATAGAACGGATATGAACCGAAGAATCAATTTTTACAAAATCAGCATAATTCCCTTTGAGATATGAACGCAGTTTTGATCCGGCGATCCTTAGGGCCACACGATAAACAAATTTAAATTGCGCGGCGTGCAATAGATATGCTGCAATACTCTTCAAAATAAAAAACATCAGAAATAAACCAATGAGCCAAAGTGACTGCGGGTTCATTAACCACCCTGGCATCCATGATAAAGCCGGGTAGTTACGGGAGCCGACATAGAAACTGATTATAAACAGAAGTAAAGCAATTGAAATGATATCTACTATACTAATCAACAAACTGGAGAAAATTAAAAATCCCCAGCGCTTCTTTTCAGATGCGTTAAGAACAAGCAGGATTTTCTGAAGATGATTTTCCAAACTGGTAAATAATATGTTTTAAAGAATATTTTAATTTGATGTTAACCAATTATCCCGTGTTTATATGCTGACAATAACAGTGTTCCCCGCGAATTTTTGCACAAAAGACCACAAATCAAACGTGTTTCTACTTATTAAAAACCCGTATCTACACTCAGTTTCAGCCGTTAACGTTCCAGATTTATTTTATATCAAAAGCTTGCATTAACCAAAAACGGATATTACTTTTACCATTAACCTAACAATAAAAATCCGGGAATCCTGTGTAGTACACCAGTTTCAACGTCCCAGATAAACCATTGTCGCCCTTTACCGTAACCCTTTAATGCGTACAATGAAAGCAATTGGTATCACTATCACCCGTACCCGGGCTAAAAATGAAATTTTATCATTATTAGCTTTAATCACTGCTGTTCCTGCATTTTCGCAGGTTTCTTACACAGCTGCTGACAATAAAAAAATTTCCCTGTATAATACTTTTGCCGTGGCTGAAACACATTCAGCAAAGCTTAATGCGATTCCTTATGCATCTGCCTCCTTCGAAAATGTATACGAAGATGAAAAGGAAATGGCTGCCCGCGCCAATAAAAATATAAAAACCAATAAAGGGGCACCCACCACTACCGTCAATAAAAACAGCTTAGACCGCCCAGACATCACATTTAAGCCAACTTCTTTTGTATACCCTAAAAATGCCAGGAATGAAACCGGCCTCGCCCAATTTTCAAATGAAGAATTGATGCTGTATGCGAAAGCTGCAAAACAGTATGCAAAAAGCAATGGCTATGATACTACTTATGCCTTCCTCAGTAACATGGGAATGCTATACAATAAGAAAAGATTCTTTGTAATCAACCTGGTTACGATGAAAATTGAACAATCGGGACTTGTAGCGCAGGGACGTGGAAAAGGAGTGTCTATTTACGATAAACAATACTCAAATAAAGCGGATAGCAAATGTACTTCGCTTGGTCGCTACAAAATTTCGGGTAAGTATAAAGGTGGATATGGTAACGCTTATAAAGTTATTGGACTCGATCCAAGCAATAGCAATGCCTATAAACGGAATATTGTAATACATCCAATGACTTGTATTCCCGACAAAGAAGGAATTGCCCCAGCGTGTGTTAGTGAGGGTTGCCCGGCCGTTTCAACAAAATTTTTCAATTCGCTGAGTAAGATCATTGATTCAAGGAAACAACCTGTACTGATGTGGGTATTCGATTCAAATCTTGTGGAAATATTGTCGGAACAAAACAACCCGGCTTCCTTAAAATCAATGCCGATAGTATCGCTCAAAATATGATCATATATTACTGGAATAGACCATCAAATAAAGCAAAAAGCAGCGCTCAAAAGCTGCTTTTTGCTTTCTGCTATTGAATTCAAAACAAGCTGTTTTTTATTCATTTTATGCAATAACAAAGTATTCGTTTGTATGATAATTTGTCGTAATTTTTAAGAATGATATCCGAGAAACATTGCAACTCTTACTCCAGCTCGACATTAATATAGCCCGATGAAAAATGGCGTAATATTATTCTGCATTATCTGGACGAATCTATCCGCGTTAGCGCAACCCACTTCATTCGCATTCAGAAATATTGGCATCAACCAGGGCCTGTCACAAAGCAGTGTAACTGACATGACGATTGATCACCTTGGTTTTATTTGGTTTGCAACGCAGGATGGTCTGAACCGGTTCGATGGAAAAGACTTTATAATATTCAAAAAAAATTTTGATGATATCACCACTCCAACCGGTAACCGGCTGGGCAAAATTGTTGAAGGCGACCATAACACGATATGGTTAATTACAAGTGGGGGAAAACTTGAATCGCTTAATCCTAACACTTCTCAATTTACAACAGTTGCCAGCCTTGGCCAGGAACTGCTGGGCCCTGTAAGCAGTGTACTTCCACAGGATAGCAATCATATTTGGATAGGTACAGAAAAAAATGGGCTTTACCTGTATAAACCTTTGACGAAAGACTTCCAACATTTCACCAACACATCAAATACTCCGCTTTCGCTAACCAGCAATACTATTCAGAATATTTTCAGAAGTTCAAAAAAAGAGATTTGGATTCTCACAGACAGAGGACTTACCCTAATCACTGAACACTATGCGCCGGGGCAAAGTTTCCTTTATGAAAAGTTTGATGACAGTAGTAGCATTTCGTGCAGCTCCATTGACGAAGATTATCAGCATAATTTATGGCTGGGTACATTTGGAAAAGGACTATACCTGAAGAGCGAAAACAGCGCTTCTTTTGAACCATTCCGTGGTTTTGGACCAGGCGAGCAGTTGCCCGAAAATCTTGTTATCGAAACGGTAAAAGCCGGAAATAACGGGATGATCTGGGTGGGTACCTATGGCAAGGGACTTTTTATAATAAACCCGGGCAATAAAACCATTCAACATTTATTGGCCGATAAAAGCGATCCTTTTTCACTAAGCTATAATGATGTGCTGTGCATCAAAGAAGATCAGCACCAGGGCATATGGATTGGAACAGATGGAGGTGGAATCAGTCATTATGATAAACGATTAAATAATTTCTTCCTTCTATCGAAAACCAATTTACCCCAGGATATTTCTATTGATCAGGTTCGTGCAATTACAACCGATCAGGAAGGGGATCTTTGGGTTGGAACTTCAAGTAGTGGTCTTAGTTATATATCCCTTCTTCAAAAGAATTTTCAAACCTTTCACCTTCCGCTTTATCGAAAAGACATCAATAACCCTAACAGAATTGTATCGTTGCTGGCTGATGATGAAGGCGATCTTTGGATTGGCACGCAGGGAAATGGTTTGCTGATAATGGATAGAAAAACAAAAATCATTAAAAAAAGATTTTATCCAGGCGCTCCCGGAAACCAGCACTTACCCGATCATACTGTTTGGTGCATGTTACCTGCTGCACCAGGATCAGTTTGGTGGGTACACGTAACGAAGGCTTATTGCTCATCCATAAACAGGAAGGTGTTGTAAAAAAATATAACCAGTTAACCGATCCGGAGGATCAACGTTTATCGGAGAATAATGTAAGGTCGCTTTGCTTCATCAATGAAAATACGCTTTGCATCGGGTTTGAAAAGAAAGGAGTACAGTTGCTTAATACAAAATCGGGAACAGTTTCTTTTTTACCTGACACTACCTGGAAAAAAATCTTTTATGGCAATACGGTTCTTAAAACCGTTTCCTATCATTCTCCTTATTTATGGATCGGCACCCAGGGTGAAGGAATTATAGCCTATAACATGAATGATAATAAGATTTACGCAATCAACGATAAACAGGGATTATCTAATAACACTGTTTATGCTATTCTGCCCGATAAACTGGGCGCCCTGTGGATGAGCACCAACAAAGGGCTATGTCGCTTTATCATTCCCAATGATCTTAATAAAATTAACCGTTCAAATTTCAGTTTATTTACGGCTGAGGATGGTTTGCAGAGTAATGAATTCAATACGGGTGCTTATCATAATGCACCCGATGGAAAACTTTTTTTCGGAGGCATCAATGGGCTTAATATATTTCATCCGGAAAAATTAATCAACCAGGATCAACAGATCAGGGTTGTACTGACTTCTGCCATTGTTAATAATGAAATTTTAAAGGAAGACAGCAATATTACCTATAAGAAAGCTTTGAAATTCACTTACGACAAAAACTCGCTGGCTTTTAATTTTGCCGCTCTCGATTTTATATCAACTGCAAGACTAAATTACTATTACCAGCTGGTAGGATATGATAAAAACTGGATAGAAGCAGGAAACAGGAATTATGCAGCCTATACTAATTTACCCGCTGGTAAATATCTTTTCCAGGTTAAAGCTTCATTGTCAAACCAACACGAAAATGATCCGGTAACAACACTTAGCATAATCATCACACCTCCTTTCTGGAAAACCTGGTGGTTTATAACGCTATTTGTTTTAGCCATAACCGGTTTATTATACGCATTGTACCGATATCGTATTGGTCAATTATTGCGATTACAAAAAATCCGTAATCGTATTGCAACCGACCTGCACGATGATATCGGTTCTACACTCACCAATATCAGTATACTGTCTGAACTTAGTTTAAAGAACATGGATGAAAAAGAAAAAGCTGCTGTTTTCCTTGGCAGAATTTCAGAAGAAGTGACTCACTCCAGCCAGGCGCTTGACGATATTGTATGGAGTATTAACACAAAAAATGATACGCTTGAAGAAACCGTGGTTAGAATGCGCAGGTATGCCGCTGAGATATTTGACGCAGCGAATATCAACTATACATTACAGTTAGATGAAGAATTTGCAAACAGGAAATTAAATATGGAGCAAAGACGTGATTGCTTCCTTGTATTCAAAGAAACCATCAACAATATTTATAAACATGCTGAAGCAAAGAATGTTTATATTAAATTATGGCTTCAGCTCAATAATCTTTTCCTGGAAATTAAAGATGATGGAAAAGGATTTGACACAAAAATCCTAACACATCGTAATGGCATTAAAAATATTCACAACCGAATGGAAAAATGGGATGGAGATGTATTCATAAAATCAACTCCGGGTGATGGAACACAGATTAAAGTAAGATTTCCAGTAGACTGAATAAAAAAGAACAAATTTCTTCATCTAAATGAGTGAGAAAATATTTCTATAAGAATTATATATTTACTTATGTCAGCAAGAATTATCATATTCGAAGACAACGATCGTTTGCGAGAATCCCTCTCTTACCTGTTAAGCATGAATAACTACATGGTGGTAGGCGATTACAATCAGTGCACTGAAGCGGCCAATATTGTCAGGGTTAACGAACCCGATGTAGTGTTGATGGATATCGATATGCCGATGCAATCAGGAATCAAAGGCGTTAAAGCCATAAAAGAAGCCCGCCCTGCAACTGCAGTTATTATGTACACAGTTTTTGAAGACGATGACAAACTATTTGAATGTCTTTGTGCAGGTGCCAATGGTTACCTGCTCAAAAAAACAGCACCTGCAAAATTATTCGATGCTATCCAGGAAGTATTGGAAGGAGGCGCACCAATGTCGCCCACTATTGCCCGCAAAGTTTTAGACAGTTTTCAAACATCTAAAGAAGCCAATAAATATCAACTGTCACCCCGCGAAATTGAAGTATTGCAATGGCTCGCAAAAGGATATAGTATAAAACTGATAGCAGCAGAAATGTTCCTGGCATTTGACACTGTTCGTTCCCATCTAAAAAACATTTACCAAAAATTGCATGTCAATTGCGGCAAAGAAGCCATCGCAAAAGCCCTGAGCGAGAGAATTGTTTGACAATAATCAAGTCTTTTTCAATAAAATCACTCAAAAGGGCGATTGAAATTTTAATGCTTATATATAACTTAGTGCAGAATTTGCAATTTCAAGCTTTGCCAGCATAACTCAAACAGCTTACCCCCCTTTTTAATATATCAAGAACCCTTAACACAAGCAATGCCTCCGCGTTATGTAACAGTGACACGGGGGATTTTTATTAATAGTACTTAATTGACTGTTACTGCCGTTACCTTCAGCATCATCTCCCGTATATACTTTACAGGCGCACTGCCATAGCTTAAGAATTTCTCATGAAATTGTTTGAGGTTAAAAGAAGCTCCCATTTTCTGCTTCAACTCTTCACGTAAATCATATATCTCAGCGTAACCTGCAAAATAAGAACATAACTGTACCTGAGTAACAGAAACCCGGCGCCATTTTCCTTCTGCCTCTGCCTTCTGTTGAAATGCTTCATCGATTAATAAATGCATGGCTTCTTCTTTGCTCATATTATTTACATGAACACTATAATCCAAAATGGTATTGCAGGTACTGCGCATGTTCCATTTATAATACATCAACCACATTTCGGGGGAAGGATTACCGGATGCATCATCACCGTAACCATTTTCCAGCATCATTATTTCTGTGTACACAGCCCAGCCCTCTACCATTGTTCCATTTCCCAGTATAGATTTAATGATGCTCGGTGACTGATTGCTATATACCAGCTGCGCATAATGACCGGGAATTGCTTCATGAATATTCAATATCTGCAGGGTGTAATTATTATACTCCCGCAAATAACTCTCCGCTCTTTCTTTATCCCATCCTTCTATACTACCCACATTGTAATAGGTATTTCCATTCTTATCATATGGACCTGGCGCTGAAATAGAAGCGCCGGCAACACCCGCCATATATGCCGGTTGTTTGCGAACAACCAATGGCTTGGATGGATCCAGGTATAATAAATTTTTCTTCGTCACAAAATTTGCCAATTCTGGTATCTGTAATCCAATTGCTGTTTGAAAAGAATCGGGTGTTGTATGTTGTAACGAAATTTTATCTATCACCTGCCTGATCAGCAATAATGAGTCTGCAGGCATTTCCGCATTTCCCATATATTTTGGCCATAACTGTTTTGCAAGCACCGTCATCTTCTGATGTAGGCTTTTCTTCTGTGCAACAGCTTTGGCATACACTTCTTCAACAGTATAACCCGATTGAATGGAATATTTAAATTTCTCCGCATACAATGGTTTACCCAGGCGGAAACTTCGCGGGTTATCATTCTTTAATGATTTTAACCACTCTGCATAGTCTTTAACAGCAGCAAGACTTACTGCAGCTCTTTCCCTGATTGCAGTTTTCTCCGCATCACTAAAATTCACTTTTGCCAATGCAGCATCAATATCTTTCTCAAAGACCGAACTGCCGCCGAGATTTTGTTCTATAGCCAGTTTTGTATGTTCCAGCGTTGGATTATGGATATTGTTCTTTGCCGCAGAATAATAGGCGGGAACATTTGCCATTTTAATAAAAAAATTTCTCAGCCTGTTTTCGAGCGGCTCATAATTCTCGCTTAACATTACTGCAAAGGCACCGCAGACATTGTATTCTGAAGGATTCCATTCATGAGATTTCTGTTCAGTGTTACTCCAGATAATCTGATTAAGATTATTAGAGATCAGGTAATAATCGGTAAGGTTAATGGGAGAGAATTTTTTGATGTTAAATTTTTTCAGGTCATTCAAATGCGTCCTGGCAAAATCAATATTCTTTTTTCGATTGGCTTCATCGGGAATAGTAAGCACAGAATCAAAAGCATGATAACCGGCACTTGAAGCCCTGCCTGGAGAGTTTTTCCAGAGGTCTGTGATAAAATCGGTTTTATATTTTTCAAATGCCTGGTTGTTATCGGTGATTTTGGGTTGAGCCTGAAGTTGTGAAATTGATACCAGCAAAATAATGAGAATGCAGTTGTTTCGAAATTTCATGTATGTATGTTAAGTGGGTAATTTAGTATTTTTTTGTTTCACGCCAAGGCACTAAGTAGGAACGCAAAGATGCAAAGGCATCTCGTCTTGCGCCTTTGCGCAACCCTTGGCGGCTTTGCGTGAAACAAAGAATCAGATCTAAGGATACATCAAATATTTCTTTCTCATCTTTTTATAATTGCTCAACCCCGGTTCCCAACTCTTGCGGATTTCTGCTTCAGACACACCATTCTTCACCTGGTCTCTGAATAAACCCGATCCCACTAATCTCTCAATAACACCCATTTGACTGCTCAACTTTGACTCGAAGAATTTTTCTTTATACGGTGAAGCCTTATATAATTCCAATATCCATTGCAGGTTAACCTGTTTCTTCTTTCTTAATAATTCAATATCATAATTGCGCAGATCTATACCATAACAAACCTGGTTCATAAATAATGGTGTTTCACTCATGCCGGGAATTCCAATTGGTGTAAACGTAAATTCATATTTGCCTTTTAACTCAGGGCTTCCCAGGATGGTAAATGGGAAATGAGTTCCTCTCCCGTAATTTATATAAGTACCCTCAAACAAACACATGGAGGGATATAACATTATTGATTGTTGCGTATTAAGATTGGGAGAAGGTTTTACCGGTAATGTATAGGGCATATCATGATCGTAGTTGGCAACCTTAATAATTTTCAGTTTACATTTTACTTTATTCGCGAGCCATCCTTCGCCATTTAACATCTGGGCAAATTCGGCAATGGTTAGTCCGTGTGTAATCGGGATAGGAAACATCCCGATGCCTGATTTATACTTCATATCCAGTATGGGACCATCAACAAAATACGCATTGGGATTTGGCCTGTCGAGAATCAAAAGTTCCTTATTATTTTCCACACAGGATTCCATTAAACGGGCGAGGGCATTAATATTGGTATAGAAACGGCATCCTACATCCTGAACATCATATAACATTAAATCAACATCGGCAAGGTCTTCCTTACTGGGTTTGTTTTTGGCACCATATAATGAAATAATAGGGATGCCTGTTGCGCTGTCTGTTTCATCCAAAACATGGGCACCATTGCTGGCATTGCCCCTGAAACCATGCTCGGGGCCAAAGACCTTTACAATGTTTACGCCCAACTGTTTTAAGCTGTCTACCATATGACGTTTGCCAATGATAGAAGTTTGATTGGCGAGGATAGCTATTCTTTTTCCTTTGAGATAGGGAAGATATTTTTCGGTTTGATCGGCGCCTGTTTTGATGGCCAGTTTTTCTTCTCCTGTTATCTGTGTTTTATTGAGTGGTTTTTTATAAGAAAAGATAATGACTGAAAAAATCAGGGAAGTTAAAATAACAAGAAATGGTTTCATGGTTGTCGGTATTTATGTTGATGATCAAATATAAGGAGTCTTATAATAAGGTGTTTTTTTTCACCACAAAGAACACAAGGATTTACACAAAGGACACGGGGTATCATTGTGTACTTTGTGTTTTCCCTTGTGTTCTTTGTGGTAAAAAAAAGCATTGTCAAGTTCTAACATTTAGTATCTTTTGAAAATATTTCCCGCCTGCCATTAATTTAAAACCATCATCAATGTTTTCTATCATAAAAATTTATAGGGTAACGCTATTTATGATAGCAGTATTTCCACTCAGTCAGCTTGCACAATCGCAAAAGAAATACGATAATGCCTTCATCGAAACATTAAAAAAACAAGCGGTAGCATCTGTAAGTTCCAACGAAAAAAAAGTACAGGAAATGGTAGATATGGTTTTTAGTTTTGGTGAACTGGGATTCCAGGAAACCGAAACTTCCAACTACCTGACAGGCATACTCGAAAAAAATGGTTTCACAATAGAAAGAGGTATCTCAGGCATTCCCACAGCCTGGCTCGCCAAATGGGGAAATGGTAGTCCTGTAATTGCACTCGGCAGTGATATAGACTGCATTCCAAAAGCTTCTCAAAAACCAGGCGTAGCTTATAAGGACCCGGTTATTGAAGGTGCACCGGGACATGGTGAAGGTCATAATTCCGGCCAGGCCGTTATTATTTTTGCAGCACTGGCAGTTAAGGAACAAATGCAGAAGTACAATATTCCGGGAACACTACTTATATGGCCCGGTGTAGCAGAAGAATTATTGGGCAGTAAGGCATGGTATGTAAGAGATGGAATGTTCAGCAAAGTTGATGCCTGCATATTTACGCATGTAAGCAGCGATTTTGCCTGCAACTACGGCGACCAGGGTTATAATGGAATGGTGTCCGTAAAGTTTTCTTTTGAAGGAGATGCTGCACATGCAGCTGGTGCACCCTGGCGGGGAAAAAGTGCTTTAGATGCAGTTGAATTGATGGATGTGGGTTGGAATTTCAGGCGTGAACATTTCAAACCTACACAAAGATCACATTATGTAATTACTGATGGGGGAGATCAGCCTAATGTTGTTCCTTCAAAAGCAAGCGTATGGTATTATTTCCGGGAACGGGTTTATCCGGATATTATGGCGATGTACACTGCAGGTATCAATATTGCCAAAGGCGCAGCTTTAATGACAGATACCAAAATGAGTTACCAGATTTTAGGTACTGCATGGCCTGTTCATATGAATAAAGCTCTTGCAGAAAATATGTATGCAAATATTAAGAAAGTGGGAATGCCTGAATGGTCACCTCAAGACCAACAGCTGGCTCATGCTGTGCAGAAATTATTGGAAGCTCCAGCTAAGGATGTTTTAGGCAGGCCTATTGATGGATTGAGAAAAGTTATCGATACCATTAAGGGCAATGTTCCCTTTTCGTGGGGTGGTGGCTCGGATGATATTGCAGATGTTTCATGGACAATTCCTACCATCACGTTGAACTATCCTGCTAATATTCCAGGCACTAAGGGACATCATTGGGGAGATGCTATTGCGATGGCTACACCAATAGCACATAAGGGAACGCTTGCAGGTGCTAAAGCCGCAGCAATGGCGTTGATTGACTGGTTCACTAATCCGAAGATATTGGGTGATGCGAAAACATATTTTACGGCGGTGCAAACCAAGGATACAAAGTATATTCCCTTTATTACCAGGGATGATCCTCCTGCTATTTACCTGAATAAAGAAACCATGGATAAATATCGTGAGCAGCAGAAAAAATTTTATTACGATCCTTCCAAGTATAGCACTTACCTGGAGCAATTAGGAATTAGTTATCCGACGCTGGAAAAGAAACCTTGAGGATTTAGGACAGATTAGGCTGTCTGCTGCGAATATTTTTAATTTAGTATATTTATTAGGAACCTAAACCAATACAACAAACTCATTCATGAGAGAGGCTATTCTAAACCAAATTGCATCCGCTCTTGCACTTCGGAACAATTACTTTATCAGGGAACAAGACGTTCAACAATACTTAGCGAACCATCTTTTGCAAACGAATCAATACGCAAATGTTTTTAGTGAATATCAAATTCCCGGATCCCTGGTTCCGCCTTACCTGTTGACTGATGCCAATAATAATAATAATTACATTGACATTGTTGTAGAAATTGATAATCTTTTTTATCCCATTGAAATCAGGTATAAAACAGTTGCCCATCCTGTACCGCATTCTGTATTCGGACAAAACGTAAATATTGTTTTAGGTCATCTAGGTTCCCCAAAAATTGGTTGTTATGATTTTTGGAAGGATATCAAAAGAATTGAATTCTTTGAAGCCAATTTCGCTCGCGTTCAAAGAGGTATTGTTTTATTCATTAGCAATGATCCAAACTATCGACGTACAGCCTTAAGTCCAAATACAGGGCATGCAGCATTTTCAACTTACCAGGATCGGCAGGTTTCAGCCGGAACAATTTTAGATTGGAATGGAAACGCTTCGGTTGCAAATAAACGACCGGGGTTCTCTGTTAATTATCACTATCATCTTAATTGGATTGCATTACCTCAACTTCAGCAACATTATTATCTTCTGGTTTGACTTTGAATATTTTAGGCAGATTTGCAAGCCTCCAGGAAGGGTTACACAAAGTTTAAACAGGGCTTCGCGAAGGGCTTTTAAAACAAAAGGGAGATTTTCTTCACTAGTTATAAACATCTTTAAAAGCCGCTCAAAATTCCCCGAAAAATCTCCTCAAAAAACCCATGTCTGTAACCTCAAAAATATAGTGATTCAATAGCACAGCGGGTTTCATTTGATGTTAACATAATGTGATTTATTTTTTCTTTGAAAATCCCACAGCATTAGTAGTATTGCCCTCAGTTCATTAACATACCTGTTACGGTTCATCCTTGGATAAAAGTTAAGCGATGATTAAAAGGGAACCGGGTGTAAATCCCGGGCTGACGGGCAACTGTAAGTAACACAGCACGTTGTATCTATTCAAACTATTCCATTGTTCCGACTTGGCGTCGGGATGAGAAGGGAAGATAGCAATGGTTACAAGCCAGGAGACCTGCCGACAACAGATATTGTTTGGAACCTTCCCGAATAAGGTGCCGCATAGATTGGATTACGCTTTTCTACAAGGAATTGTTATCCCCCTCTGTTGCTGCGCTGGATTTTATAAATGTTCAAAATAATTGATATCATGCAGCAGTCCGAAGAATTATTACTCAGAGAAAACAAAGATCGTTTTGTAATCCTCCCTATCAATTATCCCAAAGTTTGGGAAATGTACAAAAAACATGAAGCGAGTTTTTGGACAGCAGAAGAGATTGACCTGGGGGATGATATGAAAGATTGGAACGCATTAAATGATGGTGAACGTCATTTTATTTCCCATATACTTGCCTTTTTTGCAGCCAGCGACGGAATCGTGAATGAGAACCTGGCTGTAAACTTCATGAGCGAAGTTCAATTGCCTGAAGCCCGCTGTTTTTATGGATTCCAGATTATGATGGAAAACATACATTCAGAAACCTATGCTTTATTAATTGATACCTATATCAAAGATCCGCAGGAAAAAACACGTTTGTTCCATGCCATCGATACCGTTCCTGCTGTAAAGAAAAAAGCAGAATGGGCATTAAGATGGATCGAGCAGGGAAACTTTGCTGAAAGGCTGGTGGCATTTGCTGCTGTTGAAGGAATCTTCTTCAGCGGAAGCTTTTGCTCTATTTTCTGGATGAAGAAAAGAGGTTTAATGCCAGGACTTACTTTCAGCAATGAATTGATAAGCCGTGATGAAGGATTGCATTGCGAATTCGCCTGCCTGTTGTACAGCATGCTCAGCAACAAATTAAGCAAAGACGAAGTGTTTGAAATTATCGGGGACGCTGTTCGCATTGAAAAGGAATTTATATCAGAAGCATTGCCCGTTGCACTGATTGGCATGAATGCAAAACTGATGCAACAATACATCGAGTTTGTAGCTGACCGCTGGCTGGCTGAACTCGGATATCCAAAAATGTTCAACGCTACCAATCCATTTGATTTTATGGAAATGATTTCTCTCCAGGGAAAAACAAATTTCTTTGAGAAACGTGTGGGCGATTATCAAAAATCCGGTGTTATGTCGAATTCCAAAGAATCACAAACATTTAGTCTCGAGGAAGATTTTTAATCTCTAACTGCTTACAATCATTTACCAACCCATATAAAGTTTTATTCAAGATGCAATACGTAATAAAAAGAAACGGCAAAAAAGAAAGCATCAAATTCGATAAGGTTACTGCCCGTATTGAAAAATTATCTTACAGCTTGAGTCCGCTCGTTAATGTTATTGACGTTGCCAAAAAAGTTATTGAAGGAATCTATGATGGCGTACCCACTACCGAATTAGATAACCTCGCTGCAGAAACAGCAGCTTCACTGGCTACAAAACATCCCGACTATGCATTACTGGCATCACGCATTGCCGTTAGTAACCTGCATAAGAATACGATCAAGTCGTTTTCGGAAACCATGCGTAACCTCTACAACTACGTAGATAATGGAACCGGAAAGAGAATGCCTTTACTTGCTGACGATGTAATGGCAGTGATAGAAGAACATGCAGAATTGATTGATAGCAGCATTATCTACGACCGTGATTTTGGTTTTGATTATTTCGGATTTAAAACCCTGGAAAAATCTTACCTGTTGCGCATCAATGGAAAAATTGCCGAACGTCCGCAGCACATGTATATGCGTGTAGCAATCGGTATTCACAAAGAGGATATCGATGCAGCAATCAAAACATATAACTTAATGAGTGAGCGTTGGTTCACGCATGCAACGCCTACCCTGTTCAATGCAGGAACGCCAAAACCACAAATGAGCAGTTGTTTTCTTTTAACTATGAAAGAAGATAGCATTGACGGAATATATGATACCCTGAAGCAAACAGCAAAAATTTCACAAAGCGCAGGAGGTATTGGCCTCGCTATTCATAATATCCGCGCAACCGGTTCTTATATCGGTGGTACAAACGGAACCAGCAATGGTATCATTCCTATGCTGCGTGTGTTTAACGATACTGCCCGCTATGTAGATCAGGGTGGTGGAAAACGCAAGGGTGCATTCGCAGTTTATTTAGAACCATGGCATGCTGATATTTTCGCGTTTCTTGATTTGCGTAAAAATCATGGTAAGGAAGAAATGCGTGCAAGAGATCTTTTCTATGCATTGTGGATCTCTGATCTTTTCATGAAACGTGTTGAAGCTGATGAAGAATGGAGCCTGTTCTGTCCTAATGAAGCGCCAGGATTGAGTGATTGTTGGGGAGTAGATTTTGAATTGCTTTATCTGAAATATGAAAAAGAAGGAAAGGCAAGAAAAACAATTAAAGCCCAGGAACTTTGGTTCGCCATTCTTGACGCGCAGATAGAAACTGGTACACCTTATATGCTGTATAAGGATGCCGCTAACCGCAAAAGCAATCAACAGAACCTTGGTACAATTAAAAGCAGTAACCTCTGTACCGAAATTATCGAGTACACTTCACCTGATGAAGTTGCTGTATGTAACCTGGCTTCTATTGCTTTACCTAGATTCGTGATCAATGGCAAATTTGATCACCAGAAATTATATGAAGTAACTTATGAGGTGACAAGAAACCTTAATAAGATTATCGATAATAATTACTATCCAATTAAGGAAGCAAAGAATTCTAATCTTCGTCACCGCCCAATAGGAATTGGCATCCAGGGATTGGCTGATGCGTTTATCTTATTGCGTCTTCCTTTCGAAAGTGATTTGGCAAAACTGCTGAACAAGAATATTTTCGAGACCATTTATTTCGCTGCAATGACGGCAAGTAAGGACCTGGCTATTGAGCAAGGTGCTTATGAAACTTTCACGGGATCACCATTATCAAAAGGTATATTCCAGTTTGATATGTGGGATGTAAAACCCAGTGATCGTTGGGATTGGGAAACTTTACGTGAAGAAGTGATTGCACATGGTGTAAGAAATTCATTATTGGTTGCACCAATGCCTACTGCATCAACATCGCAGGTATTGGGTAATAACGAATGTTTTGAACCTTATACTTCAAATATTTATTCACGTCGTGTACTGAGCGGTGAGTTTATTATTGTGAACAAACATTTGCTGAAAGACCTGGTTCAACTGGGACTTTGGAACAATGATATGAAGAACAGGATCATTGCTGCAAATGGTTCTATAAAAGATATCGACAATATTCCTGCTGATATTAAAGAACTGTATAAAACGGTTTGGGAAATCAAACAAAGAAACCTGATTGATATGGCTGCAGATCGTGGAGCTTATATCTGTCAGTCGCAATCGCTGAATTTGTTTGTTGATACGCCTACCAATTCCAAATTAACTTCTATGCATTTTTATGCCTGGAAAAAAGGATTGAAAACAGGGATGTATTATCTCCGCACACAGGCCGCAACACAGGCTGTTCAGTTTACTATTGAAAAGCAGGGCAGCGAAGAAATGCAACCGGTTATACCTGTTGCTTCTGAAACTGCACAGGGAGAAAATAATCTCGATGATATTACAACGGAGTTGAACGGCCAGGTTTGTACGATGCAGGATGGTTGTATTAGTTGCGGATCGTAGAATTTAATTTTTAAATGTTTATATCAAGGCCAGTTTTATACTGGCCTTTTTTTATTTCCTATTTATGAGTTGATATGCGAGAAGCTTTATAGGCGCCCTTCGACAGGCTCAGGATGACAACTTGTGGTGCAAGTCTCGCACGCTCAGGCTGTCATCCTTGACAGACTGTGGTGCAAGTCTCGCACACTCAAGCTGTCATCCTGAGCCTGTCGAAGGGCATATTGTGATAATGTTGCACTTTAAGAAAAAGAAGGGTTATTTTCTTAAACTAAATGGGTGTTTTCATCTTTGCACATACTGGTCGTGTTCATAATATTGAATTATGAAACTCTTTCATCACTATTCTGTCTACATACTTCAATGTAAAGATGGTTCTTACTATGTTGGTGTTACCAATGATATTGAAAGAAGAATATGGGAGCACAAAACCGGATATAGCAAAAAATGTTTTACTTACAAAAGAAGACCTGTTGTTTTGAAATACATAGAGACTTTTGAAGATGTTAATCAAGCCATTTCCTGGGAAAAACAAATAAAAGGCTGGTCGAGAAAAAAGAAGGAAGCGCTGTTTATTGAGGACTGGAATAAGATAATTGAATTATCTAAGAACAGGCAACCTGATAAGTTATAATATTCGACGAACCTCATAGGGTGCCCTTCGACAGGCTCAGGATGACAGGCTGATGGCTCAGTCTGTCATCCTGAGCCATCAGCCTGTCATCCTGAGCCTGTCGAAGGGCGCCTTGTAAAGTTTTCCAATTAAAGGAACATAAGGCTGTTTATTTCTTTGAAGCAGTATCAATATCCTTTATTTAATTGCACCTGGTTCAATAAAGTCTGTTGTGTTTTATATCGCTGCAAATTCTCAAGAAAAAAGTTTAACAACCCGCTGCTTTCATTAGCATCACCTCCCGCAGAATGCTGGCTTAAAATTGTATTTGGACAATTCCAAAGCGGATGATCAACTGGCAAAGGTTCTTCTACAGTAACATCCAGCACAGCGCCACCTATTTCATTATTAAGCAGCGCATTTGCCAGAGCGAGTTCATCGGAAACCAGGTTTCCTCTTCCAACATTTACAAAAATGGCCGTAGACTTCATCAACTTTATCATTGATGTATCGAAAATCCCCTTAGTTTCTTCTGTTCCCGGAAGACAAGCGATGATGATATCAGCAGTTGGAATAAGGGCTTTAGCCTCTGGTATAGTTGTTACTACCCTATCGGCCTTAGTACGGGCGTAAAAATGAACATTACAATCAAATCCTGAAAGTATCTTTTCAATTCGTTTACCGATATTTCCTGCACCCAAAATAAGAACCGATTTTTTTTCCAAAGTATTTAATTCCGGACGGATTTTTTGCCCTACCCATTTCTTTTCCTGTTTCAATAATGCAAAATCATCCATTCCACGATACAGTGATAAAATACCAGCAATGGCTGTTTCTGCACAAGGTTCAGAAAAAAAATCCCGCATATTGGTCACAGTAGCTGAAATACTTAATTCACGATAGTATTCAAAACCGGCAGAATAAAGTTGAATCCATTTCAGCTTTGGAAGATCCTGCAGTAGAGAAGCAGGCCTCGGGTTGCCAAATATTATTTCCGCCCTCGACAAGGCCGATACCCGTTCTTCAGGTGTTAACAGATCACTTTTGAATACACATTCATCATCAGTGCAAGCCAATTTAAGTTGCGAACGGAGTTCATCGTCAAGCGGAGTGTCGATATAGATTACCATACTAAGAATACATTTTTTAATGTGTCGCCTATTGTAAAGTGTAAATTAATTAACAAATGTCTGATGAAAATTTTAGTCAACATAATAAAACCCCAAAAGCCTATTAGCCTTTGGGGTTGAAGCAAAATTAAGATCTGGCCTTTTATATTTCCAGAATAATATTTTCGTGTTACTTTTTCCCGTCCACTTCTTTCAACAATTCATCCACAGCGGCTTTCAACTGATCGTCGGTTCCTTTGGAAAGCCAGTCAGGTTGGTTTTCTACAATAATATCTGGAACAGCTGGACCCAGCTCTTCATTTTTATCTGTGCTTTTTACAAACCAACCACGAAGAGGTAAACGAACAAAAGATCCATCCATTAATGCTTTACCGCCGGTTGATATCACAGAACCATTAGTTGGGACGCCCACCAATTTTCCGATACCAAGGGTCTTATAAGCATGAGCAAATATTTCGGCATTCGAATAACTTCCTTCATTACATAATGCGATAGATGGTTTCGTCCAGGCGGCATACACCAGTCTTTCACCAATCGGGTAGTAATCCCTGAACTTCTTTTTATCTTTTTCCAGGTCGCTACTTGCACCACGGGGAATAGTGTAAGCATGCTGTTTATAATTTAAGATCGTCATCAGGTAATCAGTAGTTGACCCCCCTCCATTATATCTTACATCAATCAGCAATCCTTCTTTTCCAAAACCTGCAGCTGTGAATTCTCTTTCCACCACTTCAAAACTGGGGAAATCCATGCTACGAATATGAATGTAGCCCAAACGTCCATTTGAAAACTTCTCTACTAATTTCCTTCTGCCTTCCACCCACTCTTCATACAGGTTATTAACAATAGAGGGAGTAAGACGTATAACGACTTCGCGCTGTTTACCATCGGCAGACTTTACATTCACTAAAACTTTTTCATTGCTCAAACCGTTCAATAAATCATAAAAATTCTCCTGATCATTTATCACGCTTCCGTTAATTGCAGTAATAATATCGCCTTCATTTAATTTGCTCACCGCTTTATCTGCTGGCGTTTCAGGAATAATATGATTTACCTTAACCCCACCCTTTACCGGAACCAGTTCAGCACCCATTAATCCCGTTGCATCTTTTTGTGTTTCTATACGATCGCTAACGGTTAGGCCCATATGACTTGAATTCAATTCGCCTAACAATAAATTGAACATATCACGGAAATCATTTGAAGTACTGGCATTTACACAACGCTCTTTATACTTATCATGCAATTTGTTCCAATTATAGCCATGAAAATTCGGGTCATAATATCCATCACGGATCGTACGCCAGGCTTCCTCAAAAACCTGTGTCCGTTCAGCTGTATAATCAATTTTCATTTTGGCGAGATAAGGCATCGGTTCTGAAGTGCCGCTTTTCAAATCAATTCTTGCCAGTGAACCCATTCTCGAATAGTAAAGATATTTTCCGTCCCTATCCATACTTATATTAGTAGGATTTGATCCCCCACGGGTAATTTCCTTTAGATCCTTGCCATCCCATTTTATGCTATATAAATCTCTTCCCTTTGCATTACTGCTGGTTGTTGTGTAATAAAATGTTTCTCCATCTTTAGATATGGCCAAACCACTTTCATCACCTGGAAAATTTGTTACCTGTACAATTCGTTCATGAATTTTATCGAAATCAATTTTGATTGGTTTTACAGATTTTTTATCTGCAGCAGGTTTTGCCGCGGGTGCTTCGGGTGCAGGTGCATCTTTATCCTGCCAATCCTGGGTCACTTTTTCCCAATCTTCTTTCTTCAACCATACGAACCAAACATCCTGGCTTCTACCGGCACTGCGATCGGAAATAAAACCCAGCTTTGAACCATCAGCACTCCAGAAAGGACTACCATCGTTACGAGGGTGCATAGATACGTTTACAGGTTTACCGGAATTATCAGCTGCCTGGATATAAACTTCATCGTTAAAATACAGATCGGTTAATGAAAAAGCCAACCATTTGCTGTCGGGGCTCCAGGCAATATCTGATGGAGCGGCCCAGCTATCATTCAATATTTTTTCATTTGATAGTTTACCATCGGTTGAGATTTCTGCGACAACAAACACTCCCCTTCCCCGTACATAACTAATTTTTTTGCCATCAGGTGAAACAACAGGTGATGTTTCATTGGCGCTGGTTTTTGTTACCTGAATTAACTGGTGTTTCAAACTTTTAAAAACATTATGTTCAGCAGTGTCTGTAGAACGATATAGGTACATGTCAAAATTACCATCAGCCCGATCGCTGCAAAACAGTAGTGTTGAATCATTAAGCCAGGAAGGCTGCTGATCCCTGTAAGCATGCTCCGAAACATTAATGCTTCTTGATTTCTCTTTGTCTGCCTCTTTTACAAATATTTCACCCCGAACACCATACGCAATTAATTTACCATTTGGAGAAACGGCATATTCATTGGCTCCGGTGGCAAATGTTTTTTGCTCAGATGCATCAAGACGATCATCGGCACTGATTTGTACTTCAAGTTTTTTAGGCGAACCCTTATCGGCTTTCATAGTATATAAACTCATATCCTTCTCAAATACAATGGATGTTCCGTCGGCTGAAATGCTGAAAGCACGGATAGACTCGTCTTTAAAATTGGTAAGTTTTTCCGGCGCTGCTGAAGATTTTCCATTTGCATCTAATTGAAGGCGATACAAATTATAAGCGCCATCATTACTACTTAAAAAATAAAGCGAATTTTTTGCTCCCCATTGTGGAGTGATGTCGTTTGTTTCAAATCCCGGCAATTTTTGATAGGTTTTGTTCTTCGTATCGTATATCCAGATATCACGATCAGAACTTCCCCGATAATCCTGGCGCGCAACAGGATTGATATCACCCCTTACAAATGCGAGGAATCTGCCATCGGGCGATAGCACGGGGTCAAATCCAACGGCATCCAATATCCGCTCTTCGGTTCCGCCTTTTGGACTGATGGCATACACTTCCAAAGGGCGTTCTATTTGCCTGAACTCACGGATAGTTGAAAAAAGAATTTTGTCAGGCTGTGTCCAACTGGAAATAAGGTCTGCGCTGGAATGAAAAGTTAGTCGCCTGGGTAAACCACCATCGGCAGGCATTACAAAAATATCGTTATTGCCAAATCGTGAACCTGAAAAAGCGATTTGGTTTCCATCGGGACTAAAAATGGGATTGCTTTCATACGCGTCATGAATAGTGAGGCGGGAAGCCTTACCACCTGATGATGGGACTGTCCAGATATCTCCCTGGAAGGAAAAAGCCACTAATGAACCATTATTATTAATGGCTGGTTGTCGAAGCAATAAAGGTTGTTGGGCATAGGTTTGAAGGGTTGCAGAAAGCGCAACCAGGGCAGTAAGAAATAATTTTGTCATGTGTGTTTTGTTGTATGGAATTCCGCTAAAATAGGGGAAAAACCATATCGGGGGAGAAAATTGGATAAGTGGAATATAAGATGCCGGCGAGATCTTTAATTTTTACCGGTATCTAAAAGATCAAATATCGAACTGTCGAGCATTTTCAAACACTTTCTGCTCTATTAATTAAAGTATCTTTTAAAACATGTCAGTATAAAAAGTATATTTAAATTAAATGATTCAAACAGCTAACGATTAAATTGTATAGCGCATGTGATATAAAAACTGGAATTAATGGGTTTGCCCATTTCGATTCAGTAACAAAATAAACAAGGGCAAAAAGAATACCGGCAAAGAATGTAAATAAAATTAAGGGCTTGAAGGGATAAATATGTATAAGACTGAAAACCACGGCCGATAAAAGTATAGCTAAAAACTTATTATTACCCGAAAGTCTCAAACCTTGTTGAAGTAAATATCCTTGTATAATCCATGTTTCAATAATTGGCCCTACTAAAACCATAATTATCAATTCTTCGGGGAAAGATGAAAATTTAATGGAGTTGGAAATTCCAGAAAATAAAAAGGTTGAAAACAATATTGATATTGCCAAAATCAGCACCACACAAAAAGTCACAATATACCCAGTATGTAATGTGGAAAGCCTCATCACTAATTTTTCGGTAATTTGATCGAGATAAATTATTTGCTTTCGCATATTTACAGATTGAAAAAAGAAAACACAAAACCTTACTAATTTATAATTTTATGTTATAAAGAAGGGGGTTCCCCCCCTCCGCCTATTTTGATCAATTATCTTGGAGGATATCCTCCTTCCACACCAATGGGATGTTCAATATTATCGATAATCAATGCCACATATACATGTGCCGCGTAGCCTACAGCATAAGCAATTGTACTATAAAAACTACCCCCTGCAATGTTTATTTGTTCCTGCGCGCCCAGTTCTGTTATATCAGCATCACAAGCGCATTCAAATGTTCTTTTCATATTTTAGTTTTTTATTTATTTAACTGCATTCCAACCATCTTTTACACCCTGTGTTATTTCATCCCAGTGCTCGATAACTGCCCCTGCTACCGTAAGCCAGGATAATCCCTTCAACAAAGAAGGAATTTCACCACCAAAAATCATCTCACACTCATTTGTTGCGAGCTCGCTCACTCCAAGATTTTGCCATTGAATTGTTTGCATAAAACTTGTTTTTCAAATCACCTCCCCTGTCTCTCGCCATGGATCGAATGTTCAGCGTCCAATTTTATAGTGCCTGGATACACTGACTTGTCTTTTTCTTTGGGTAACAAAGACTTCCCCCGCAATTCGTAGCTACTGAATGATTTTAATATGATTGTTGCTATTGTTGTTCTTTGTATTCATTTGCTTTTAAAAATCAGTTTATAACCATAAAATTAGGAATAGCATAAAACCATGCAAGGGTATTATCACCAAAATAAAAAGGGTGATTACATCATTTAATTTTGAAAGAAAAGTGCTATGCTTAGAAGATGAGCGAAATATTAGATTTCCACTTTTGATATTGAGCCCACAGGTATTCAAAGTAGTTATACAAATATGGAGTATTGTGCGATGCACGATGAGCAGCTAAAATAACCGACAATGTTTTATGATCTATCTCAAAACCCAAACCAATTAAATTAAACAGGAGGTCTTTATCAACCATTTTCTTTTTCAATAAAACACCCATTTGATTTAAGAAACGAATCCTCGTTCTTATTCCCCATGCCTTGTCCCTTTTTGCTTTATCGTTACTGTAATGAAATTCTGTATTATAAAAATCTACTAATTTTTTATTTAAATCATCAGCGCCAAAATCTTTCTGCAAAAAGAACCGCTGATTTTCCAGCGCATCTGTTACTTCTTCAATAAATTTCCTGGCTGTTTGCTGCGCTTCAGATTTATACTCCGCTTCTATTATCCAATATGTTTCTATTTTTCTTTTCTTTCGCACCTCTATTAGTTCATACGATAACAGGGAAGCAAAAAAAGCACCCAATACAGGTAAAATGAATTTTAGTATATCGGCCAACATCTGTATTGATTTATTTTAAAAACCGAAATAACAATTCTTTGAAACAATTAATATTTTACTTCAAATTTTAATTCACTCTATTTTTACCATTTCTCTTCTCACTCCCCATCCAACATACCAGGTACCAATAAATTTACCATTATCATCAGTTTGGAATTCGATTTGCTGGTCGCTTCCATCAGCAAAAAAGAATTTTGTAGCAGACTCCTGCTTTAATTCAATATCCACACCACGCAAAGGATGAATATAAAGTTTATTTTTTCTGGTTATTAACGCAGAGGGGAAATTGGCCATATAGGGAGGGAGTACCGATGGCATCATATATTTTCCAACATACAATGACAGATCGATAATATTATTTATTTCCTGGTGAACATAGGGCATCACAATGTTTCTATTCATAGCGATACTCACTAATGCATCTGAAATAAAATCTGAACGCGATTCATTATTTGATAATACAATGGCAGTAATATCTTCGCTTACATATCGTATAATCATACTCCGATACCCGGGAAACCAGCCATTGTGAAAAACATATTCGCCAATTTCATTTTTACCAACCCTTACTCCGTAGCCAAATTTAATTATTGGAAAAGTTGTTTTTTCTGCCTGCATTGATAACATCTCGCGCTGTGTAGTTTCCTGTAAGAGCTGATGATTCTTAAGAGCCCTGTCCCAAAGTAAAAGATCACCCGCTGTTATAATAATCATGCCTTCCCCGTTAATACCAGTGAAATAACTTACCCATCCGGATTTTAGCGTATCTATCCACTCATACTTTTTCAGGCTGTCGGAATATTCATATCCGTTTGCATAACCTTTTATTTTTTTGTCTATCCTGGGAAAATTGGCAACCAATGAATTTCTCATCCCCAGGGGTTTAAAAATTTCCTGGTCAATAAATTCATTATAACTTTTACCAGAAACTTTTTCAATAATCGAAGCAAGCAGGTTGTAACCTGTTCCCGAATACATAAGGTTTTTTCCAGGCTCAAATAAAAGTGGCGGCTTCTCACGGGCCAATAGTTGAATCAGATCTACGTTATGTGCAATTTTATTATGATCAAAAAACCTTTCAACCAGGTCAAAGCCATCAGGCATACCGGAAGTATGCGTAAGCAGCTGATGAATAGTAACAGCTGTATAAGGCAATTCCGGAAAGAATTTTCGAAGGGTATCTGTATAACTTAGCTTACCCCTGTCTTTCAATATCAGAATGCCCATCGCCGTGAATTGTTTGGTTATTGAACCGCAATCAAAAGCGCTATTGTCATCCAGCTTTTTAGCTGCTCTTTCATCAGCATAGCCAAATGATTTCCGATAAATGATTTCGCCATTCTTTGCCAGCAATACATTCCCATTAAACCCGTATAATTTTAACTGGCCCTGCATATAAGTTTCTAAGGAGATACTGGTATTCTGTGCTGAAGTAAAAAAGGGAAACAACAAAAAGAGAAATGAATTCTTCATAAAAAACTTTTACTTGAATAAATCATTTGCTGCTTTCAGGGGGGTAATGTAAACTTACGAAAATTAAAAGTGAAGTTGCATGCTATAAAAAGCAGCCAAACTAAGGAGATAAACAGGAGAGTTATTTTTTACTAACTGATCAGGTCATTTTCAATTGCATAACGCATTAACATTGCAGTATTTTTCACACCCAGCTTACTATATAAATTTTTCCGGTGTGACTCTACTGTATCTATACTGATAAACAATTTTTCACCGATCTGTATATTGGTCAACCCTTCAGTAATCAATAACAAGATTTCTTTCTCACGCTTGGTTAAAAGGGGTTGTTGGGGACTAGTTAACATAGCAGATTTAAGCGCCTGTCCTGCTTCAAAACTCAGGTAGGTTTTCCCTTTTACCACATCATGCAAAGCCTGGATAATTTCGTGCCTTCCTGCATTCTTGAGCAGGTATCCGTTTGCACCGCTTTCCATCATTTTGCTTATATAAGTTCCCTGGTTAAATGTACTTAAGGCCAATACCATTATTCCCGGATAATTTTCCCTGATTATTTTACATAAATCTATGCCACTCATATCTGGCAGGTTGATATCCATCAGTATCACATCAGCGGTGTTCGTTTGAAAAAACCGGATACAGGAAGCGCCGGTTTCTGCATTACCAATTACTTCAATGTCCCGTTCATTTTCCAGTAGCGAACGTATGCCTTCCACTACTACCATATGGTCTTCCACAATAAATACCTTTATCATTACCTATGCAATTAATTCAATACTTACAGAAGTTCCATTTCCAGGATCGGATACAATATCTAAAACCCCATTAAAATAATTAATCCGGTTTTTAATATTACTGAGACCGGCTCCTTTCTTTACACCGGTTGTTTGTGTGTCAAATCCTTTTCCATCGTCTTCAACAGTAATGGTTGTTTTATGTTCTCCCTTAGATAATTGAACAATGATTTGATCGGCTCCTGCATGTTTTAAAGCATTGTTCACCAACTCCTGAACTATACGATAAATATTTATCTCGGCCTGGCTGTTTAATTTTCTATCCTCACCAAATTGCTGGTACACGATAGATTTCCCTGATGAAATTTGCATGGATCTGCAAAAATCTTTCAGTGCTTCTTCCAATCCAAAATTCACCAATACCTCGGGCATCAGGTTATGTGCAATCTTGCGCAGTTCACTGATAGTATTATCCAGCTGATTAATCGATCTTTCAAAATTTACCTGGTACTCAGCCGGCAGCAATAGCTTCTCCTTCAAATTTACAAATGATAATTTTACCCCCGATAACATTCCGCCCAATCCATCATGTAAATCTTTCGCCATCCGGCTCCGTTCTTCTTCCTGCCCGCGTAACATAGCATCTACTGTAAGCAGCTGCTTATCTTTTTGCAATTCACTAATTTTTTGATGTTGAATTTCCTGTTGCTGATTTGCTATTTGCTGGCCTTTCTTAAAATCACGGTATACGAGATAGCCAAAAATCAGTAACCCAACAATAGTAGCGATGAAAATTCTGTTTAGCGTTGATTTTTCTTTTACTGCAGTTTGTTGAATTTCTTTTTCATTTCTGAGTTGAAGTATCTCCTTCAGCTTTTTATCCGATTCATAAATGGCCGACAATGTATTAATCTGTTTGATGTTCGTTTCCGAAAGCATACTATCTTTCAGGCTTGCTGCTCTCTGCAAAAAGTCATAGGCTTTTGCAGGGTTGCCGGTTCGGTAATAATAATCTGAAAGATTTGTTAGTGCGTTTATTTTTCCCCCGGTTGCATTTAGTTTTTCTGCAAGAGCCAGGTTTTCATCTGCATATTTTTTCGCAAAATCCAGCTTACCTATTTTCAATGCAGAAGAAGATAAAAAAAACAGTGCTGCTGTCTTGTTTATATTATGTCCTGTTATCTGGGCATATTTCGCGGCTTGCTGATAGTACACAAATGAGGAATCGTACTTCTGTAAAAGATAATTTATTTCTCCCCGTTTCTGATAATAGGAAAAATTCACCAGCATCTCAGTACTGTCGGGTACATACGGTTGAACTTTATCGAGATAGTAAGACGCGAGTGATAGTTGTCTTTTTGCTACCAAAACTTCGGTTAATACCAGATAGGCACCCGCTTTATAGGCGTTGTTAAACCCTTTCTCAGCTGTAAGTGCAATTGCTTTTTCAGCATACAAGGCAGCTTGTTGCAAATTATTTAGCTTGAGATAAATATTCGACATGTCCGTGTACAGGTAATAGGTAAGAAATCCCTTATCAGCTTCATAATACTTCAAAGCTTCAAAAAAACAACTTAGGGCAGCGTAATAATTCTCTTTGGTTTCATTCATCAAGCCTTTCCACCTGTAAGCTTTTGCATTTAATTCATTTAAACTTGTATCAGTTGAGTGATTAGAAACCTGAATTACTGAATCATAATAAATATGTGCAGCTGAGTCGTTTAATGAACCCCTGAAAATGTTACCCATAAAGAGGTAGCACTCTCCAAGTCCTTTTGGATAGTTTATATTCCTGCTAATGGCAAGGGCTTCGTCACAATAGGGCTTTACTACTTTTTGCTGTTTCAGAAACATGGAGGTTTTTAAAACTCTCACCAGGGCATCAACCCTTTCATTATCCTCCCGTTGATACTTCCGGAGTTCAATTACCGCTTTATCCTTTTCCTTTGCGAAATCTGCAAACATATCCTGCTGCGCATAACTATTTTTTGCACTTAGTACCAAAACTACCAGCAGATAAATTGTGAAGATTCCAGACCTGGACATAAATGGTATAATTCTTCCCTGTAAAATAATTTTTTATTTGCGAGCTCACCATATTTATTCCAAAATTCACCACTTTACGGTAGATATAATTACCAGCATTTAAATAAACTTTGCCTTCCTGTTTTAACAGGGCGATTGTAAATTATACATACTTTTCCTATGTTTCTAAGAAAAATAACAAGAGGTGCGGAGGCTAATATCATGATTACTAAAGCGCATGGTATAAAGCTGCGGCTACAACTTCCTAAAAAAAGGTTTTACAAAATTTTCAAATATTACATGCCCCATCATTGGTTCGACGGATTTATGGATGATATTAAAATTGAACTTAAGGAAATGGAGTAATTAATAATCCTACCCACGCTATTCCGTTTATTAGTATTTACCTGAACATACAAAACTCAAATTTCATTTCCCTCTATCTCTTTATACCACTATTCAATTCTGCTACATCGCGTACTTCGCAATTCTAAAATTTGTACTGTATAAAATGCCTGAAGGGAAAGTGAATACTTTCCCCGGGGCCTTTTTAAAAACTAAAGTCTAATCTGTAGAAATATTTAAATGAGTTTTATGATAATTTTCATTCCAATAAAGAATCAGAAATTATTTCAAACTTTAGATGAGCGATATCCGTTTTTTTGCCGCAGAAGCGTGCTGTTAAATTAAAGCATAACCTTCCGTCTCGTTCATTCTGCCGCAATTTCATAGTAAGGTTCAATGGTGTGTATTTGATTATCCGAAATCACTCACCTAAAATCTGAAATAAAACTGCTTGTTCTTCTTATCTAATTCTTAGACGCTTTTTTAAATTTATCAGAAACACGGATGTCTCCATTATTAGCAACTGTAACCTGGTACCAATTCTCCGCGTCCTGCATTACTACCTGGTAGCTAATACCTGTTTCTGAGGTAATTTCAGTTACACCGAAGAAAGATTTCCCAGGATACTTGTTGGTTAATTTCACCAATAGGTTTAAAGGAAGGTTTTGAAAAGAGTAATACCGGATAGAAGCAATAAACTCTGCATTCTCTCCATAAAGTATCCTTACCTGGATACTATTGTCTACAAAATTTACTACATACCCATCCTTGTGTTCTGTCCATTTTACCTGCTCAGCATGGGGAAAGCTTTCTTTAAAGGACTGAAGTATTTTAGCATTTATATCTCTTGGAGGAAATGCAAAAGCACTCAAACTTGCGACTGTTATGTACAGTAAAACAATAATTTTTTTCATGGTATAATTTTTAATGATCAATGATTTGCTGATTCAAATGTAATAACCTTTTGGACTACCAATGGTACCGGTTTATGCATAAATTAGTAGTCCGGTTTTGGATATGTAAAAATAAGTTCCCATTTTTGTATTGATGTTAACCAGTTATTGTTTTACTATCAACTTAATGTTATGCTACCATGGAAAACGATTATTGATATCAAAAAAGATTGTGACACACCAGTATATCTGCAAATAGCAAATTCTCTTATCCAGGAAATACGTAAAGGAAGAGTTGGACCATCAGTAAAACTTCCTGGCACACGACAGATGTCGGAGTTATTGGATGTGCATCGTAAAACTTTAGTGAATGCGTATGAAGAATTAAATGCACAAGGCTGGATTGAAATGATTGCTTCCAAAGGCACATTTACCAGCAAGGAAATTCCTGAAGTTAATCCCCGCCTGTTGGCAACAAAAGATAAAAGGCCAGGTTTATTTCCTGCTACAACAGGTTATCAGGTAAAAGTAAATGACAAAGTGAGAGATGTGGTTCCAACGCTCAGGAGTATAATGGGATTTCATGATGGACCGGATGTTCGTCTTACACCTGTTGAAGAATTGGCCAAAACATATAAGTCTGTTTTAACGCGGCCCATAACTCAAAAATTTTTAAGCTACGTTGACAATTATGGTGTGCAAAAATTCAGAACAGTACTTTCAGATTACCTGAACGAAAGCCGCGGCCTTCAAACTACTTATGAGAATATCATGATTACGAGAGGAAGCCAGATGGCACTTTATTTACTGGCACGCGTGTTATTCGAAAAAGGTGATAACGTAATTGTGGGAGACACTAACTATTATTATGCTGATCACGCATTTACGACAGCTCATGCAAATTTGGTAAGAGTAAAAGTAGATGATTTTGGTTTGGACGTTGACGCTATTGAAAAAATTTGCAAACGAAAAAAAATAAAAGCGGTATACCTTACTTCACACCACCATTATCCAACTACTGTAACGCTTATTGCTTCAAGAAGGGTAAAATTGCTTTGTCTGGCTAATCAATATGGATTCACCATCATTGAAGATGACTACGATTATGATTTTCATTATTGCAGCAGTCCCATTCTACCATTAATAAGCGCGGATGATTGTGGAATGGTAGTTTATGTAGGTACACTCAGTAAAACCATTTCGCCCGCCATTCGAACAGGCTATATTATTGCACCGAAGAATTTATTAAATGAGGTTGCACGATTGAGGCAACTGGTAGATGGACAAGGTGATCCGATAATGGAACTAGCCCTTGCAGAGATGTTTGATGAAGGTGAGATAAGAAGACATATGAAGAAGGCGTTAAAAACATATCACGAACGGAGGGATTTCTTTTGTGATCTTCTTAGAAATAAACTCTCTGATGTAATTGATTTTAGAAGACCTGATGGTGGCCTTGCCATATGGGCGAAATTTGATAAATCAGTTCCGTTGCCTCAATTGAATGTAAAGATGAAAGCAAAGGGTATCATTATTTCTAACGGACTCATCAATAACACAGGAAAAACATTAATGAATGCTAACAGGATGGGATTTGCATGGATGAATGAGAAAGAGGCTGAAAAAGCAATCTTAATATTGAATGATACAATAAGACAAGGATTTTGACCAGGATTTTAAAATTATAGTATTGGGTGAAATAAATTAAAAGAGAAAGGGTAATAGAAGTTCGATATCCTCCTGATATAAAACTCTATTACCCCACATTCACAAAAATCTTATAATCCTATAATCTTAGTCCTACTTCATCCCTTCGGCCGTTCTATTCTCAAAAGCCGGCCTTGGGTAAAGTTTCCTCGGTTTAGACTTAATTAATTTCAACGCTTCTTCCACGCCTTTATTCAATTGCGGATCGTTACCTTTCACCAGTTCAGAAGGGTCGTCCCATACTTCAAAATCGGGTTTTATACCATAGCCTTCAGCAAACCACTTTCCTGTATTACCATATAAGCGGGCATCCGGAACCGTTATAGAGCCGCCATCTATTAAGCCATGTCCTGTTGCCGGGCCAACCAGGATTCCCAATGTTCTTTCTCCTACAATCGGGCCGAGATTGAGTTGTTGAAATGCCCAGGGGAAAGCATCACCACCTGAACCCGCCCAACCATTAATGAGCATTACTTTTGGAGCATCATTGCCTTTTACGGGCCAAACAGTTACCTCGGCATCCCGCCAAGCGAGATTATATAAAACGGGCCTGTTTAACATTTCAATAAACCTGTCAGCAAGTTGACCTCCAGCATTAAATCTTTCATCAATCACAAAACCTTTCTTATCTATCTGGGCGTAAAACTGCCTTAACAATTCAGTTTGTCCATCAGCTCCGGTATTCGGCATATACATGTAACCTAACTGACCATTGGAAAGCGTTTCAACTTTCTTACGGTTACTTTCTATCCATTCAAGATGCCGAAGGCGCATTTCCTGTTGCTGAGAAATAGTTTTGATCACTACATCACGTGCACCATCATTCGAAGGTTTGCTGTTTACCCGAAGCGAAACTGTTTTACCTGATAGGCCCTCAAATGAAGCATAGGGATCTATTGCCGGATCGAGTAGCCTCCCATTAACAGAAATTATATAATCTCCCTCTTTAATATTAACACCCGCCTGTTCGAGTGGTGATCTTACTTCACTATCCCATTTCGCTGGTTTGACAATTCTTTTTATTTTATACATATTATTGTCAAGTGCCCAGTCAATTCCCAGGTAACCATCTTCCCTATAACCGCTTCTTTCTACATCACCACCATTTGCATAGGTATGCCCGGCGCTTAATTCTGAAATTAATTGAATCTGTATATTACTTACATCCCAGCGGGTGATGGCATCATTGATCAAAGCTCCATATTGCTTTTTCATTTCATTCCAATCCACTTTATGCATATTGGGATCATAGAAAAAATCACGATAGCTGCGCCAGGTGTCATTGAATATTTGGGTCCATTCTTCGCGGGGATTCAAAATCATTTCCATTTCGTTGGTAGGAAGTCGCTTTTCGATCTTTTGCTCGGGGTTAATTTTTACTACACCCAATCCTGCGTTATCGGCCACAAGTATCGATTTGCCATCTTTTGACACCGCAAATCCTGTTGCATTTCCAATTATCGTTTTTTCTTCGCGCTTATCAGTATCATAAAAATAAATACCTGAAGTTCTGATACCGGAACCTGTATTCGGAAAACGACGATAGATAATCTTTCCCTCTACAGCTGTTAATTCTCCGAAATTTCCTGCCGCTACCGGTAATACCTCAACGCGCGTTTCTATATCCGCTACACTTATTTTTATATCTTTTGAAGCCACAACCGGAGGTTTTGCAGCAGCTTTTTCATCCGTTTTAGCCTTTGGCTCTTCTTTCTTTTCAGCTGGCTTAACAGCGCCAGTTGTATCAACTGTTATTTTTACTTCATCGTTTTTAGCTATCAATAATGATTTACCGGAAGGATGTAGCGCTGCAGCTGCCAGCTGTGTTGAGTTGGCATAAACCCATGAAGCGTCCATGCTGCTATAGGATGGACTGAAATTACGATCGGTGAGAAAATACAAATATTTTCCACCGGGATCGAATACCGGACGTGTATCGTTATAATAGCCGGATGTAACCTGTTCTACCTTATTCGATTCTGTACTATAGAAAAATATTGCATCGTTATTGTTTGTTGTCGATTTGGAATAAGCCAGCCATTTGTTATCAGGTGACCAGCTCAGGGTAAATCCTGAAAAGCCAGAAAAAGTTATGGTTTTGGTATGATCAATAACAATACTGGCACCCGTTGACACGGTTAGTATACGAATGGCCTGTTCAAAATCGATAAATGCGATTTTCTTGCTGTCGGGCGACCAATATAAATTCCAACCATACCCTTTGCCAAAAGAAGTTAGCTTTTTGGGAGAAGCACCTGCATTGCTTTCGCGAATATAAAGTTCGTTCTCGCCGGAAGCATCGCTCCAGTAAGCTATATATTTTCCATCGGGCGACCATGATGGGTTCCTTTCAAAACTTCCGCTGCTTGATGTAAGATTCAGTACAAATCCTTGCTCAGCAGGAACATTAAATAATTCACCACGGGCTTCAATAACCGCTCTTTTACCGTCGGGTGAAATATCTGCGTTCTGAACATAACTGGCAACATTTACCGTTCTTGGCATAAGGGTGGAGATATCATTTGTAGTGCTGATCTTTACCTCTTCGTATTTATAGCTGTCGGCATTTAAAACATATAATTTACCGGCAGCTTCAAATATTACTTCACCTGCGCCCGCTGACATATAGTTAATATCCTCCTTATCAAAATTGGTTATCTCCTGTCTTGCTTTTTTTGCTACATCATACACCCAAATATTTCTTCGTTGATTTTTATCGTTATCAGATACATAGAATATTTTGTTTTTCACCCAGGCTGGTTTACCATCTGTTGCAGGATTCTGTGTAATGTTTTCAACTTTATTTTGTTTGAGGTTATACACATAAATATCAGAAGCAAATCCACCGCGATAACGTTTGAATGGATAGTTTTCTGTAATACGTGTAACATATGCAAGATCATCTCCATTGGGAGAAAAGCTACCCAGTTCTCCATAAGGAATGGCCAGTTTTTCGGGCAAGCCACCGTTTTTCGCTACCAAATAAAATTGGTTAAAGCGTTGCGTGCCGCTGGATCGTGCCGACGCAAATAAAATTCTGTTGCCATCGGGATGCCAGTCTACTACCCTATCCGGTACTGATTGGTAAGTAACTCTTACCGGTACACCGCCTGATGCCGGCATAGTATATACATCCGTATTGCCATTATAGGTGGCACTATAAGCAATGGTTTTCCCGTCAGGTGAAAACCTGGGGTAAGATTCTTCTCCTGGTGACGAAGTAAGTTTAATGGCTGTACCACCCGATTTTCCAACAATCCAGATATCACCTCCATAAACGAAAGTGATCTGGGTTGAAGAAATATGCGGATAGCGGAAAAGTCTTGCATTAACCTGGGAGAAAACAGTGAATGATATAAATAATAATGTCAACAACAAAAATGTTCTTTTCATACAAAATGTGTTTAGGGAAATTGAGTAGAGCTATAAATATAAATGAATAAGGGATTAAGAAGCTCAAATTCTTTATAGACGGGACGAAGGGATAGATGAGTGCGTGCGGTAGTCTGACAATTTAATTGTGAAAAGTCAAAAGTCAAAAACGGAAACTTCCATTTTTGACTTTTGACTTTTGACTTTTGAATTAAATTTCCCTCCCTATAAAACTTGCGCAATACTCTTTAATCATTTCCCTCACTTCCCTGAACTGCTGTAGAATTTCTTCTTTAGTTCCGGTAGCTTTGGCAGGATCGGGAAAATTATGGTGAAAGACTTTTGCTGAAGAAGGAAAAACAGGGCATCTTTCTTTTGCATTGTCGCAGACGGTTATTACCAGATCGAACTGCGTGCCCAGATATTCATCAATGGTATTTGAAGTATGTTTGCTGATATCAATCCCATCCTCCTGCATAGTTAAGATGGCATTGGGATTGAGGCCGTGCGCTTCGATACCTGCACTATAAATCTCAGCCTTATTCTCCGCGTATTTCCTGAGGTAGGCTTCGGCGATCTGGCTTCTGCAACTATTGCCGGTACATAGCACTAATAATTTTTTCATATACCAACTTTTCTGCTTCTTCTTTCCATGATTATCGTGTCTCTCCAAATACCATTCATGCAGCCTACTTTTTCGCGATAGCCGATGATGCGAAATCCCGATTTTTCGTGCAAACTTATACTGGCTTTATTTTCGCGGAAAATTCCCGATTGTAAGGTCCAGATTCCATGTTCTTCACTTTGCCTTATCAATTCCTGCATCAGCAATTTACCAACTCCTTTACCCCTGAAATTTTGCGCGATATATATACTTACTTCTGCTACCCCTGAATATACGCTACGGGAAGACACCGGTGAAAGTGCGGCCCATCCGGCAATTTCATCATGATCAGTTGCGGCTATGCGACTATGTGGTAAATGTGTTCTATCCCAATTCGGCCAATCAGGTGCATCTGTTTGAAAAGTTGCCTGGCCTGTTGCAATACCATCGGCATAAATCTCAGCTATTTGCGAATAATGCTCTTCAGTAAAAAAAATGAAGTTCATAGAAAAAATTTTCTAGCAACAACCCCCACCCGGAGCGCAACAGGCAGACTGCAACGCGGGTTCAGAAGAAATTTTCTCACTTGCGCCGGAAGGTATACCGCATTGATCCTGTGCCAGGCAGGCAGTATGTTTATTGGTCAATATAAAATGATCTCCGATAACTTCTAACCCAAATTTACCGATAGTTCCATTTTGATATTCAACCTCGGCTTCAAGATCGCCAATGCCTACAATCTTTTCCGACAGTTTAATAATACTCAGCAGTTTCTGTGGTTTCAGGCGGTGCTCATAATCATTGGCATCCAATAATTGAAAGTTCACTGTACTTTCCTTTCTAACTACTCCACCACAATCAATAAAATGGCGGTTAATTAATCCGATTTCTGTTACATGAAAATGTTCAGGAACAAAAGTTCCGTCGGGTAATTGAAAATCCACGGCAGTAGCCGTTTCCAGGTGTTTTTTAATAGCTGATAATTTCATTTTATTTCGTTTTTACATTAACAACATCTATTTTTTTGTTTAGTCACCTTTTTAAATACATCGTTCAACAGCTGGTTAAATTTGGAAAATGTAGCATCATCAATACAATAGCAAATGGCATTACCTTCGATATTGCCTTTAATGAGTCCTGCATTTTTCAGCTCTTTGAGATGTTGTGAAACAGTAGGCTGTGCCAGGGGTAATACATTTACAATATCACCGCAGATACAACTGTCTACGCTCAATAAATAATCAATAATTGCCACCCTCGCCGGGTGACCCAGTGCCTTCATTATATTGGCGATTTCGTTCTGTCTTTGTGTAAAATGATCGGTTTTTGTAGCTCCCATACTTAAATTGTATATTGCAATATTACGATAAAGATAATTGAATCCAAATTTTCCTGCCTTTTTTTTAAAAATCAGGACCCCTTCAATTACTTGTCATTAATCCCTAAATAAGATTTCAAAGAAGAATTCTGCATAGCTTCTCATTCAAACTGTTTCATTAATTTTAATACTTACTAAAAAATTGTTATGCTGTTAAAACAGAGCCTTAGTTTAATACGTGTTCTGAAAATAACCTGGAAGATTGACCTGTTGCTGATTGGCCTTTGTACTGCGGCATATTTTTTAGATACTTATGTTCTTACCAATGTTAATATTCCCACTGCTTTCCCCGCATTGATCGGTACTGCTATTGCTTTTTTTATAGCTTTTAATAATAACCAGGCTTATAGTCGTTGGTGGGAAGCGAGAACGATTTGGGGTGGACTGGTAAATGATTCACGTTCCTGGGCCCGCGAACTCATAGCGCATGTAGACGATAAAGAAATGGCTCGCAAAATGATATTCAGGCATATCTCATTTCTCTATGCACTTAAAGCATCGCTTAGAAAAATTCCTGATGACAAACACAAAAAATATATTTCGGAAACTGATCTGAACAATGTGCGCAATCAACATCACCTGCCCAATGCGATACTAGGTTTACAATCTATGGACATACAAAAGCTTGTAGGCGAAAATAAAATTGATGGATTTCGCTTCCTTGCACTAAACGAATTAATTCGAATGCATTGTGAACATATGGGGAAATCGGAACGAATCAATAATACTGTTTTTCCTACTACCTATATTTATTTTACCCGCCTGTTTATCTGGATATTACTCGCCATTACCACTATGTCATTGGCAGAGCAGGTTGGGCCATGGTCGATTTTCTTTGCCTGGATTATAGGATTTGTTTATCATACCACGCATTTAAACGGAATGAGCCTGATGGATCCATTTGAACTTAGCCCCACCGGTGTTCCCCTTAATAGTATTACACGGAATATTGAGATCAATTTGCTCGAGAGCCTTGGTGAAAGCAATATTCCCGAACCTGAACTTGCGATGCATGATGGAGAATATATTCTCTAAAAAGTTTTCCCGACAAAGAATATTTTTTTATGAGTCGCTGATCAGTAATTTCAAGTTTAGATTTATTAAATATTTTATCTGCCAAAATAGTAGAATAATGAGATTGGTTTTATTTACGTTAGCTTGCTTTTTGTTTATCACGTTCGCTTCATCACGAGGATTACAGGCACAATCCCTTCATACTTTTAGCGGTTGGGGCGCTTTATTCAGTTCTGTAAAAATCAATAATAAATTAAGTTTACATTTCGATGCCCAGTTAAGAAGCAGCGACAATTGGGAACAACTTCAAACGATCCTGATCAGACCGGGTTTACATTATAAAGTAAATGCAAATCAAATTGCCACAATAGGATATGCATATGTTCAACAGTTAAGATCGTTGGGAGGCATCAGTGATTGGGAACCCGAACATCGCATCTGGGAACAATATATTATTAACCAATCTTTTCCTGTTAACGGACGTGCCAGTGCCCTGCAACATCGGTTCAGGCTGGAACAACGGTTTCTCCCAAAACTGAAGCTGGCAGACAGTGAAATAAGTAATGACGGGTATAATTTTTCTCAACGCCTGCGTTATTTCGCCAGGGCTGTTTTCCCGTTCCAGGTTTGTACAAAATTTGAAAAGGGAATGTTTGTTTCTCTGCAAGACGAAATCATGGTGAATATCACTGGTGCATCGGTTGTTAATGACCAGTTTTTTGATCAAAACAGAGCTTATGTTTCAATTGGTTACCGTTTGTCGACAAAAGCCGATATTGAAGTTGGATATATGAATCAATATGTTGCCGGACGAAGTGATAGTTATATCGTCAATAATATTTTACAACTTGGAATATATCTGCGGCTATGATTTACATTCAAACAGTGCGTACATTAGTTTACTAAACATTCAGCATGAAGAGGGAACTGATGATAGATGCGATCGAAGAGCGGGGGAATTATCCCTGGGATATCATCATTATCGGCGGTGGTGCAACCGGGCTGGGAGCAGCTGTGGAAGCAGCATCGAGGGGTTATAGTACTTTATTACTGGAACAATATGATTTTGCAAAAGGTACATCCAGCCGAAGTACAAAACTCGTACATGGCGGTGTTCGTTACCTGCAACAGGGCGACATTGGCCTTGTGTTGGAAGCATTGCGTGAAAGAGGATTGTTACGGCAGAATGCGCCACATCTTGTTCGCAATCTTGCTTTCATTATTCCCAGCTACGAATGGTGGAACAGCCCTTTCTATACAATTGGTTTGAAAATTTATGATACCATGGCTGGTAAAATGGGATTGGGACCCTCACAGCATATTTCAAAAGAAGAAACCATGCAAGCCATTCCCAATCTCAAAGAAGAAGGTTTGAACTTTCCAGCACAGTGGGATCCGAAGCTTGGAATTCACGTGACTTGAAGTCGCGG
>JADMIO011276572.1_pt1 | contig 45631 bp, 33 predicted proteins | sample 8958161 | NCBI WGS metagenome assembly JADMIO01 (sample SAMN16585339, study PRJNA669376) | soil metagenome | isolation source: Crop rotation soil | place: USA: Cullars Rotation, Alabama | collected 2011
GCGACAACTTGTCCACGTGGAATTCTAAGCTTAGGATCCCAATGTGCTGGAAAGCGAGCACGAGCCGGCCGAAACCGGTCGCGGCTCCCGTCGCTCTCGCAAGGGAACGGCGAACGGAAAGCGTGCACGCGTCGCCGACGCGCCGCCGCGCGATGCAGCGGAGCGCCGCTCGCGCCGCGATGACGACGACCTGCGGCGCCTGCTCGAGGGGCTCCGCGACCTGCGCGCCGGCGACTTCACCGCGCGCCTCACCGACATGAGCGACCCGCTCCTCGCGCAGATCGGCGAGGCGTTCAACGCCGTCGCCGACATGAAGGAGCGCATGGTCGACGAGATGGTGCGCGTGAGCGAGACCGTCGGGCAGCAGGGCGACCTCACGGCGCGCCTCTCGCTCCCCGGCGCGCGCGGTGGCTGGAAGCGGCACGCCGACGCGATGAACTCGCTCATCGTCGACCTCGCCGCGCCGACCACCGAGGTCGCGCGCGTCATCCGCGCGGTCGCCGAGGGCGACCTGTCGCAGAAGATGGTGCTCGAGATCGACGGGAAGTCGGTGAAGGGCGAGTTCCTCCGCATCGGCACGACCGTGAACCGCATGGTCGACCAGCTCTCGGGCTTCGCCGACGAGGTCACACGCGTGGCGCGCGAGGTCGGCACCGACGGGCAGCTCGGTGGCCAGGCCAACGTGCCGGGCGTGGCCGGCGCGTGGAAGGACCTGACCGACAACGTGAACTTCATGGCGTCGAACCTCACCAATCAGGTGCGGAACATCGCCGACGTCACGACCGCCGTCGCGCGCGGCGATCTCACGCGGAAGATCACCGTCGAAGCGCGCGGCGAGATCCTCGAGCTCAAGAACACCGTCAACACGATGGTCGACCAGCTGTCCTCGTTCGCGAGCGAGGTCACGCGCGTCGCACGCGAGGTGGGCACGGACGGGAAGCTCGGCGGGCAGGCGCGGGTCGAAGGCGTCGGCGGCACGTGGAAGGACCTCACCGACAACGTGAACTCGATGGCGAGCAACCTGACCGATCAGGTGCGCAACATCGCCGTCGTCACCACCGCCGTCGCGAACGGCGATCTCAGTCAGAAGATCACGGCCGAAGCGAAGGGCGAGATCCTCGAGCTCAAGAACACCGTCAACACGATGGTGGATCAGCTCTCCTCGTTCGCAGCCGAAGTGACGCGCGTTGCGCGCGAGGTCGGCACGGAGGGCATTCTCGGCGGACAGGCGAACGTCAGCGGCGTCGCCGGCACGTGGCGCGATCTCACGGAGAACGTGAACGCGATGGCCGGCAACCTCACGGTGCAGCTGCGCGACGTCTCCGGCGTCGCGACGGCGATCGCGAACGGCGACCTCACGCGCAAGATCACCGTCGAGGCGCGCGGCGAGATCCTGCAGATCAAGGACGTCATCAACAAGATGGTGGACCAGCTGTCCTCGTTCGCCGCGGAAGTCACGCGCGTCGCGCGCGAGGTCGGCACCGACGGACGACTCGGCGGGCAGGCGAACGTGCCGGGCGTCGCGGGCACGTGGAAGGACCTGACCGACAACGTGAACTTCATGGCGAGCAACCTGACGAGTCAGGTGCGCAACATCGCCGACGTCACGACCGCCGTCGCCAAGGGCGATCTGAGTCGAAAGATCACGGCGGAGGCGCGAGGAGAGATCCTCGAGCTCAAGAACACCATCAACACGATGGTGGATCAGCTGAACGCGTTCGCGAGCGAGGTCACGCGCGTCGCGAAGGAGGTCGGCACCGACGGGAAGCTCGGCGGCCAGGCGCGCGTCGAAGGGGTCGCGGGCACATGGCGCGATCTCACCGAGAACGTGAACGCGATGGCGGGCAACCTGACCGTGCAGCTGCGCGACGTGTCTGGCGTCGCGACGGCGATCGCGAACGGCGATCTCACGCGCAAGATCACGGTCGACGCGCGAGGCGAGATCCTGCAGATCAAGGACGTCATCAACAAGATGGTCGATCAGCTGTCCTCGTTTGCAGCTGAAGTCACGCGCGTCGCGCGCGAGGTCGGCACGGAAGGCCGACTCGGCGGCCAGGCCAACGTCACCGGTGTCGCCGGCACGTGGAAGGACCTGACCGACAACGTGAACTTCATGGCGTCGAACCTCACCAATCAGGTGCGGAACATCGCCGACGTCACGACGGCCGTCGCCCGCGGCGACCTCGGTCGGAAGATCACGGCCGAGGCGAAGGGCGAGATCCTGGAGCTCAAGAACACCGTCAACACGATGGTGGACCAGCTCTCGAGCTTCGCCGCCGAGGTCACGCGCGTCGCGCGCGAGGTCGGCACCGATGGACGCCTCGGCGGACAGGCGCGCGTCGAAGGCGTCGGCGGCACGTGGAAGGATCTCACCGACAACGTGAACTCGATGGCGAGCAACCTGACGAGTCAGGTGCGAAACATCGCCGTCGTCACCACCGCGGTCGCCAACGGCGACCTCTCGCAGAAGATCACCGTCGAGGCGCGCGGCGAGATCCTGGAGCTCAAGAACACCATCAACACGATGGTGGATCAGCTGAACGGATTCGCCGGCGAGGTCACGCGCATGGCGCGCGAGGTCGGCACCGAAGGAATTCTCGGCGGACAGGCGCGGGTGCCGGGCGTCGCGGGGGCGTGGCGCGACCTCACGGACAACGTGAACAACATGGCGTCGAACCTCACCAGCCAGGTGCGGAACATCGCCGTCGTCACGACCGCCGTCGCCAACGGCGACCTCTCGCAGAAGATCACCGCCGAAGCGAAGGGCGAGATCCTCGAGCTCAAGAACACGATCAACACGATGGTCGATCGCCTGCGCACGTTCGCGGACGAAGTGACCCGCGTCGCCAAGGAAGTTGGCACCGAGGGCATTCTCGGCGGGCAGGCCGACGTGCCGGGCGTCTCGGGCACATGGAAGGCGCTCACCGACAACGTGAACGCGATGGCGAACTCGCTCACGCTCCAGGTGCGCGCCATCGCCGACGTCGCGACCGCCGTGACGAAGGGCGATCTCACGCGACAGATCACCGTCGACGCGCAGGGCGAGCTCGATGAGCTGAAGAACAACCTCAACTTGATGATCGCGAACCTCCGCGAGACCACGGAGCGCAACACCGAGCAGGACTGGCTCAAGACGAACCTCGCGAAGTTCTCGCGGATGATGCAGGGCCAGAAGGATCTCGATGCGGTCGCGCGGCTCATCATGAGCGAGCTCACGCCGCTCGTGCAGGCGCGGCAGGGCGCGTTCTTCGTGAACGAGAGCGAGTCGCCTGAGAACGGCGGCGGCGCGCTGCGCCTGATCGCGAGCTATGCCTACAAGGCGCGCAAGCACGTACAGAACGTCTGGCACATGGGCGAGGGACTCGTGGGCCAGGCGGCGCTCGAGAAGAAGCCGATCCTGCTGACGAACGTCCCCGAGGACTACATCCAGATCAGCTCGGGCCTCGGTGAGGCGCCGCCGCGCAACATTATCGTCCTCCCGATCCTGTTCGAGGGCGATGTGAAGGCGGTGATCGAGCTCGCGAGTTTCCTGCCGTTCAGCCAGATCCACCAGACGTTCCTGGATCAGCTGCAGGAATCGATCGGCGTCGTGCTGAACATGATCGGCGCGAACATGCGCACCGAGGAGCTGCTCGAGCAGTCGCAGAAGCTGACGCAGGAGCTGCAGTCGCAGTCCGAGGAGCTCAAGAAGCAGCAGGAGGAGCTGCGCCGCTCGAACTCGGAGCTCGAGCAGCAGGCGCAGACGCTCAAGCAGTCGGAGGAGCTCCTCAAGAACCAGCAGGAGGAGCTGCAGCAGGTCAACGAGGAGCTCGAGGAGAAGGCCAGCCTGTTGGCCGAACAAAACCGCAAGGTCGAGCAGAAGAACCAGGAGGTCGAATCCGCGCGGCTCGCGCTCGAGGAGAAGGCGCAGCAGCTCGCGACGTCGTCGAAGTACAAGAGCGAGTTCCTCGCGAACATGTCGCACGAGCTGCGCACGCCGCTCAACTCGCTGCTCATCCTCGCGCGCCTCCTGAGCGACAACAAGGAAGGGAACCTCCAGCCGAAGCAGGTCGAGTACGCGCAGACGATCCTCGGCGCGGGCACCGATCTGCTCAACCTCATCAACGACGTGCTCGATCTCTCGAAGGTCGAGGCGGGGAAGATGGAGGTGACGGCGAGCGAGGTGGCATTGACCGAGGTGCGCGACTTCGCCGACCAGACGTTCCGGCCCGTCGCGGAGCAGAAGCAGCTGCGCTTCACGATCGACATCGCGCCCAACGCGCCGACCTCGATCCTCACCGATGGGCAGCGCCTCAATCAGGTCCTCAAGAACCTCCTCTCGAATGCGTTCAAGTTCACGCACAAGGGCGGCGTGACGCTCGCGGTGCGGCCGGCGGAGAAGGGACGTCGCTTCGCCAACCCGGCGCTCGACGAGGCCGACGAGGTGATCGCGTTCAGCGTGAGCGACACGGGGATCGGGATCGCGCGCGACAAGCAGCAGATGATCTTCGAGGCGTTCGCGCAGGCCGATGGCACCACGAGCCGCAAGTACGGCGGCACGGGACTCGGCCTCAACATCAGCCGCGAGATCGCGCGCCTGCTCGGCGGCGAGATCCGCGTCGAGAGCACGCCGGACAAGGGGAGCACGTTCACGCTCTTCCTGCCGCGGACGTACGTCGACCCGACGGCGACGCGCGATGACGCGAGCGCCACGAGCGCGCGGCCGGCGGGACGTGGACGCGGCGCGTTCGGCGTCACGGGTGCGCCGCGCGCGCCGCGCGATGGCAACGGGCGCGGACGCGTGTCGCCCGTGCGCGCCACGAACGGCGCGAGTGAGTCCCCGCGCGCCGAGTCGAGCGCGGTGGCGACCGAGACGTCGCCCGAGAGCGTGTACGGCGATGCGATCGCCGGTCTCATCGAGGGGGAGACCGCGACTGCACCGGTGGAGCTGCCGCCGGCGCCGATCCCCGACGATCGCGAGTCGATCGAGCCGGGCGACCGCGTGCTGCTCATCGTCGAGGACGACCTCAAGTTCGCGGGCGTGCTGCTCGACATGGCGCGCGACAAGGGATTCCTCGGGATCGTGGCCGAGGATGGTGACGCGGCGATCGCGCTCTCGCACGCGTACAAGCCGGACGCGATCACGCTCGACGTGCACCTGCCGACGGTCGATGGATGGCAGGTGCTCGATCGGCTCAAGCACCATCCGGAGACGCGCCACATCCCCGTGCACATCATCAGCGGCACGGACAAGCGACACGAGGGGCTACGCGCCGGCGCGCTCGCCTACCTCGAGAAGCCCGCGGACAAGGAAGGGCTCGACGACGCGTTCGCGCGCATCCGCACCTTCATCGACAGTCGCGTGAAGCGGCTCCTGATCGTCGAGGATGACCAGACGCAGCGCCGGAGCATGGAAGAGCTGATCGGCGCGGAAGACGTGGACATCGTCGCCGTCGACTCGGCGGAGGCCGCGCTGGAGCAGCTGCGCGAGGGGCACTTCGACTGCATGGTGCTCGACCTCGGCCTCAGGGACATGAGCGGCTTCGACCTGCTCGAGAAGGTGAAGAGCGACTCCCGGCGGAGCACGCGAGAGATCCCGATCATCATTTACACGGGCAAGGAATTGACGCAGCAGGATGAGACGCGCCTCCGCCGCTACGCGGAGACGATCATCGTGAAGGACGTGAAGTCGCCGGAGCGGCTGCTCGATGAGACGGCGCTCTTCCTGCACCGCGTGGAGTCGCAGCTGCCGGAGCAGAAGCGCCGCATGCTCGAGCAGCTGCACACGGCGGATGCGGTGTTCGCGGGCCGGAAGGTGCTCGTGGTGGACGACGACGTTCGCAACGTCTTCTCGCTGACGAGCGTGCTCGAGCAGCACGGGATGACGGTGTCGTTCGCGGAGAACGGCAAGGATGCGCTCGCGATGCTCGACGGCGGCGCGGATCCCGACGTGGTGTTGATGGACGTGATGATGCCGGAGATGGATGGCTACGAGACGATGCGCGCCATCCGGGAGCGCCCGCAGCTCCGGTCGTTGCCGATCATCGCGCTGACGGCGAAGGCGATGAAGGGCGACCGCGAGAAGTGCATCGCGGCCGGTGCCTCGGACTACATCACGAAGCCGGTGGACGTGGATCAGTTGTTGTCGTTGATGCGCGTGTGGTTGTATCGGTGACCCTTCCCAACTCCCCCGTCGCCTACGATCCCCAGGTGGAGCAGCTCGAGATCGAGCTGCTCCTCGAGGCGATCTTTCGGCAGTACGGATTCGACTTCCGGGCGTATGCGTACGCGTCGATCCGGAGGCGGCTGTGGAAGCGGATGCAGCACGAGGGGCTCGAGCGCGTGTCGCAGCTGCAGGATCGCGTGCTCCACGATCCGTCGATGATGGAGCGGCTGCTGCTCGACCTCTCGATCAACGTCACGGCGATGTACCGCGACCCGAGCTTCTACCAGGAGTTCCGTCGCGTCGTCGTGCCGATGCTGCGCACCTATCCGTTCATCCGCATCTGGCACGCGGGATGTTCCACGGGCGAGGAGGTCTACTCGATGGCGATCCTCCTCGAGGAAGAAGAGCTCTTCGACCGCTGCCGCATCTACGCGACCGACATCAACGAGGTCGTGCTGCGGCAGGCGAAGGAGGGGATCTTTCCGCTCGAGCGCATGCAGGAGTACACGGAGAACTACATCAAAGCCGGTGGGAAGCGCTCCTTCAGCGAGTACTACGTCGCGAAGTACGACGGCGCGCTCTTCTCGCCGGCGCTGCGGCGCAACGTCGTGTTCGCGCAGCACAACCTGGTCACCGATCGCTCGTTCGCGGAGTTCACCGTCATCATCTGCCGGAACGTCCTCATCTATTTCGATCGATCGCTGCAGACGCGCGTGCTCGGACTCTTCCACGAGTCGCTGGTCCGGTTCGGGCTGCTGATCCTCGGCAACAAGGAATCGCTGCGCCTGTCCAAGTACGAGGATTGCTATGAGACGGTCTCGGCGGCTGAGAAGATCTATCGGAAGGTGAAGTGAGGTGTTCGCGATCGTCGTCATCGGCGCGTCGTGGGGAGGATTGAACGCGTTGAGCACCATCGTCGAAGGTCTCCCGAGCGATTTCCCGGTCCCCGTCGTCGTCGTGCAGCACCGCGGACGCGATGCGACCGCCGGGCTGTTGTGCGAGCTGCTGCAGGATCGCACGGGACTCCGGGTCGTCGAGGTGGTGGACAAGGAACCGCTGTGCGCCCGGTGCGTCTACGTCGCGCCGCCCGACTACCACACGCTCGTGGAACCCGGATACTTCTCGCTCTCGACGGATGCGCCGGTGCGCTTCAGCCGCCCCTCGATCGACGTGACGTTCACGAGCGCCGCCGACAGCTATGGCGCCGGCGCGATCGGCGTCGTGCTCACCGGCGCGAACGCCGACGGCGCGGAGGGACTGCGCCGCATCGTCGATCGCGGCGGGCAGGCGCTCGTGCAGGATCCGTCGACGGCCGAGAGCCCGGTGATGCCGCGCGCGGCGCTCCGGCGCGTGCGCGAGGCGCGCGTCGTGTCGCTCGATCGCATCGCGAGCTCGCTCGTAAGCATGGCCGCGGAGTCCGCATGACGGCGATGCCGCTGCCGCGTGGTCCGACACGCGCCCCCCTTCGCGACGACGCGGTCGACGTGCTCATCGTCGACGATCGTCCCGAGAATCTCCTCGCGCTCGAAGCCATCCTCGAGCCGCTCGGCGAGCGGCTCGTGCGCGCGAACTCGGGACCGGAGGCGCTGCGCCACCTGCTCACGAGGGACTTCGCGTGCATCCTGCTCGACGTGCAGATGCCCGGGATGAGCGGCTTCGAGACGGCTCGGCTCATCAAGGCGCGCGAGCGCACGCGGAACGTCCCGATCATCTTCCTCACCGCGATCAACGTCGACGAGGCGTACGTCTTCGAGGGATACTCGGTCGGCGCCGTGGACTACATCGCGAAGCCGTTCAATCCGGACGTGCTGCGGTCGAAGGTGGGGGTCTTCGTGGAGCTGTATCGGCAGCAGCGGCGGATCGGGCAGCAGGAGCGCCGGCTCCGCGAGATGGAGCTGCGCGAGCTCGAGCTCCGTCACCGCGCCGAGCTGCTCGAGCAGGAGGCACAGACGGCGGAGGAGCTCAAGACGCTCAACGAGGAGCTCCGCGAGCAGCAGGAGGCGCTCGAGCGCGCGATGACGGCGCGCAACCGCTTCTATGCGTCGATGAGCCACGAGCTGCGCACGCCGATCAACGCGATCATCGGCTACAACACGCTGCTGCTCGACCACATCTACGGGCCGCTGAACGAGAAGCAGGAGCACGGGCTGCAGCGCACGCACCAGGCGGCGAAGCATCTGCTCGAGCTGGTGAACGACGTGCTCGATCTCTCGAAGATCGAGGCGGGGAAGATCGAGCTCACGATGCAGCCGGTGCACTTCCCGGCGCTCATCGACGACCTGTTCGTCACCGTGCGCCCGCTGGCCGATGAGCACCAGACGCCGCTCGAGCTCGAATGCGACACGACGAGCGACGGTCGCCCGCTCGCGATCGTGAGCGATCCGCGCCGCGTGCGTCAGATCCTCCTCAACCTGCTCTCGAACGCGATCAAGTTCGGGCGCGGGAAGCCGATCCACGTGCACTGCCACACGGCCGCCGGCGCGATCCACGGCGTCGAGATCTCGGTGCACGATGAGGGCGAGGGAATCGCCCCCGACGATCTCCCGCGGATCTTCGACGAGTTCGTCCAGCTCTCCAACTCGCAGCAGCTCGGCGGCACTGGCCTCGGCCTGCCGATCTCGAAGCGGCTCGCGAAGCTCCTCGGTGGCGACCTCTTCGTGGAGTCCGCCGTCGGGAACGGGACGACCTTCCGACTGGTGCTTCCCGAGCAGACCGGTGGCTCGCATCACCTGCGCACCGAGCCGCGGCGACGCGACACCGATGGCGATGAGCGCGAGGTGTCGCGCGAGGTCGCCCGCGAACGCATGCGCGATGACGGCGGTGCCCATGCGCACGAGCCATCCGATCGGAACGATCCCGCGCCGCGTCGTGTAGAGAGCGGACGCGCGCGCGTGTGACCGCGGCGGGGTCCAAGGCCGAGAACGCATGCGCACGAGATCGTGCGCGCACGGATTGCCCCGGGACGTAGACCAGTTACAATTCGTGCCGTTCCAGCAGAAGTGAGCCGCCTTGCGATCGTTGGACGAGTGTAGATCCCACGCCACGCCGAGCGCGGATGCGTGAGGCGACGGACCCGTCGACGCCGCGCGGATCCGCCGCGCGACGGCCGCCGATGTCGCCGCCGAGCATGACGGACGACATCCGCACGGCGGGGTCGCCCGAGGACGGCGACGCGATGCGCGATCTCGCGCGGCATCTCGCCGACGCCACCGACACGAACGCACTCCTCCGCACGCTGCTCGACGACGTCGTGCGGCAGTGCCGCGCCGCGGGCGCGAGCGTGAGCCACGTCGGCACGGCCGATCACGTCATCCTCGCCGCCTCGGGGACGATCGTGCCCGTGCGCGGCACCACGTTCGCGCTCATCGACTCCATCGCCGAGCGCGCCATCGCGCAGCGCGACCCGCTCTGCGAGCGCGTGAGCGCCGATGCGCGCGACGCGATGAGCGACTGGGCAAGGCGCTCGGGGATCGGCGAGGTGGTGGTGGCGCCGCTCTTCGCGGCCGGGACGCTCGTCGGCCTGCTCTCGGCGTGGCGCCAGCGCGCGGCCGCGACCTTCGACGAGTCCGAGACGCGCCACCTCGGCACGATCGCCGCGTACGCCGCCGTCGCGCTGCACAAGCAGGCGCTCATCGAGGAGTCGCATGCCGCCGCGCTCGCGAAGAGCAGCTTCCTGGCGGCGGTCTCGCACGAGCTGCGCACGCCGCTCACGACGCTCTCCGGCTACGGCGAGCTGCTCGCCGAAGGGATCGTCGGCGAGCTGTCATCGGCGCAGCAGGACATCGTCGAGCGCATGCGCTCCGTCACGCACCAGTTGAGCGCACTGATCGACGAGATCCTCACCTACTCGAGCCTCGAGGCGGATCGCGAGCGCATCCGCTTGCGACGCGTGCAAACGATCGAGCTGGTGCGCGCCGCCGCCGCGGCCGCCGAGCCGCTCGCGGCGCAAAAGGGGATCGCGTTCCGCGTGTCGCTCGTCGGCGAGCTCCCGCTCATGACGACCGACCCCGAGAAGGTGCGCCAGATCCTCGTCAACCTGCTCGGCAACGCCGTGAAGTTCACGGATGCGGGCACGGTCACGCTGAGCGCGGACAGCGATGGCGACGAGGTCCGCTTCATCGTCGCGGACACGGGCGCGGGGATGGACCCGGCGGACCACGCGCGTCTCTTCCAGCCCTTCGTCCAGCTCGACGGCGGCCTGACGCGGCGCCACGGCGGTACGGGGCTGGGCCTCTACATCTCGCGCCGCCTGGCCTCGCTGCTCGGCGGCCGGATCGATGTGGAGAGCGCGCTCGGCGAGGGCTCGACGTTTACGGTGACGTTGCCGGTGGAGAGTCGCTAGGGAGAGCGACGAGCGACGAGCGACAAGGTGCGAGCGTGCCTCGGGGTGCCAGTAGTGGCTGCCCGAGGCACGCTCGCATCTTGTCACTCGCCTCTTGGACCTTCGTTTATTTTACATCCATGACTTCTCTGCCCGTCACCAGCGTGTACAACGACGGCTACATCGCCGAGTTGTTCGAGGCGTGGCGTCGCGATCCCGCCTCGGTCGACCCCTCCTGGCGCCCGCTCTTCGAGCTCGCGATGCGGCTCGGTGGGGGCGAGGCGACGGGCGCTCCCGCCGCCGCGAGCGACGCCGCGCCGAGTGCCGCGGATCCCGCGTTCCTCCGCAAGGTCGCGGGCGCAGCGAAGCTGCAGGATGCCATCCGCGAATACGGGCATCTCGCCGTTCCCATCGATCCGCTCGGCTCGACGCCGCCGGGCGCGGCGGAGCTGACGCCCGAGTTCCACGGCATCACCGCCGACGACCTGACGCTCGTGCCGGGCATCGTCCTCGGCGATGCGTTCGCCGACAAGCCCACGGCCGCGGACGTGATCGCGCACCTGCGTCGCATCTACTCGGAGCGGATGGGGTTCGAGTACATCCATCTCTCCGACGAGAACGAGCGCGAGTGGTTCCGGAAGCAGCTTCGCCCGTCCGCCTTCGCGACGCTCATGCTCGATCCGGATGAGAAGAAGGCGATGCTGTCGCGACTCACGCAGGTCGACGCGCTCGAGCGCTACATCGCGCGCGCGTGGGTCAACATGAAGCGCTTCTCGATCGAGGGGACCGACGCGCTCGTGCCCATGCTCGATGCGGCGATCGACGCGTCCTCGACCGCGGGCGCGCGCGAGGTCGTGATCGGCATGGCGCACCGCGGGCGCATCAACGTGCTCGCGCACATCCTCGGCAAGCCGCTCGCGACGATCTTCGGCGAGTTCGATGGCCTGCACGCCGACGCCGCCGAGTCGAGCGCGACGGGGGACGTGAAGTACCACCTCGGCGCGCGCACGGAGCGCGAGACGAAGACCGGCGCGACGGTGAAGGTCACGCTCGTCCCGAATCCGAGCCACCTCGAGGTCGTGAACCCGGTGCTCGAGGGCGTCGCGCGCGCGTTGCAACGCGTGGAGGGCAATCGCGGCGAGCGCGATGTCGCGGCGGTGGTGCCGGTGCTCGTGCACGGCGATGCGGCGTTCCCCGGAGAGGGGATCGTCGCGGAGACGCTCAACCTGTCGCACCTGGCCGGCTACAGCACCGGCGGCACGCTGCACATCATCGTCAACAACCAGGTCGGCTTCACCACCGATCCGAACGAGGGACGCTCCACCTACTACTCGAGCGACCTCGCGAAGGGGTACGAGATCCCGATCGTGCACGTCAACGCGGACGACGCCGAGGCGTGCATCATCGCGGTGCGTCTCGCGTGCGCGTACCGCGCGCAGTTCAAGAAGGACTTCCTGATCGACCTCGTGGGCTATCGCCGGCACGGCCACAACGAGGGCGACGAGCCGACGTTCACGCAGCCGACGCTCTACGCGACCATCAAGGCGCATCCGACGGCGCGGCAGGTGTGGGGCGATCGCCTCGTGAAGGAAGGGATCGTCACCGCCGACGAGGTGCAGGCGCTCGATCGCGAGGTGACCGCGCAGCTCGAGCGGATCAACGACGAGCGCAAGGCCGCAGGCGGCGCGCACCACGATGAAGAGGACGAGGTGCGTCCCGCGCCGTCGCCCGCGAGCGTGGAGACCGCCGTCCGCGGCGAGCAGCTCATCGCGCTCAACGAGCGGCTGCTGTCGTGGCCGAGCGACTTCACGCCGCACGCGCGCCTCGCGAAGCAGCTCGAGCGCCGGCGCGATGCGATGGGCGAGCAGGGCGGCATCGACTGGGGGCACGCGGAAGCGCTCGCGTTCGCGTCGCTGCTCACCGAGGGAACGAACGTCCGCATCACCGGGCAGGACGTCGAGCGCGGCACCTTCTCGCATCGCCACGCCGTGCTGCACGACGCGAAGACGGGCGGCAAGTACGCGCCGCTCGCGCATCTCGCGCAGGCGACCGCGGCGTTCGAGATCCACAACTCGCCCCTGAGCGAGACGGCGGTCCTCGGCTTCGAGTACGGCTTCAGCGTGATGGCGGACGACACGCTCACGCTGTGGGAGGCGCAGTTCGGCGACTTCGTGAACGTCGCGCAGCCGATCATGGATCAGTTCATGGCGGCCGATCGCGCGAAGTGGGGACAGGACTCGGGCGTCGTGCTGCTGCTGCCGCATGGCTACGAGGGGCAGGGCCCGGAGCACTCGAGCGCGCGTCTCGAGCGCTTCCTGCAGCTGTGCGCCGAAGGGAACATGCGCGTCGCGTATCCGAGCACGCCGGCGCAGTACTTCCACGTGCTGCGTCGTCAGGCCAAGCTCGAGTCGCGCCGCCCGCTCGTGCTCATGCAGCCGAAGAGCCTCCTGCGACTCGCGTCGGCGGCCTCGCGCCTCGAGCAGCTATCCAGCGGACGATTTCAGCCGACGATCGACGACGCGCAGTGCGCCGACCGCCGCGACTCGGTGCGCCGTCTCGTGCTGTGCACGGGCAAGATCTACTACGACCTGCTCGCCGCGCGCTCGCAGACGAACGGCTCCGGCGAGGTCGCGCTCGGTCGCGTCGAGGAGCTGTATCCGTGGCCGCTCGAGGAGGTGGCGCGGATGGTCGACGCGTACCCGAACGTCTCCGAGGTGGTGTGGGCGCAGGAGGAGCCGAAGAACATGGGCGCGTGGAGCTTCGTCGCGCCGCGGCTCCGCGCGTCGACGGGGAACCAGATGGTGATTCGCTACGTCGGACGGCCGGAGCGCGCGAGCCCGGCGGAGGGGTACGTGGCATCGCACCAGGCGGAGCAGGCGCGGATCGTGGGAGAGGCGCTGGACGTGTCGCGGCTGGTGCAGCGGCGGAGGGAGGCGGTTCGGTGACCGAGTGACTCGGCGGGTCGGGGTCGGAGTCGTCAGGATGCCTATCGCAATCCTGACGACTCCGACCCCGACGAGAAGACGCCGGCCGCACCCAGCCGAACGCTCCGCACGCGACCACCGCTCACGATCTCGAACGTCGCGAGCGGCGCCATCCCACGGAGCATCCCCTCCCAGGGAGCCCAGCCGATCCGGAATCCATCGCGCTGCCATGGAACGAGCGTGGCCCGCCGGCCGAGCACCGAGAGCACGAGCGTGTCGCCGCTGAGGCGCACGTCGGCGTCACCATACATCGGGTGCCGGTAGCGCCCGACGTATCGGTCGAGCGGCAAGGAGTGCGTCGGATCGGGCGCACGCTCGGGGACTGGACCGCGCGCGCGACCACCGCCGTTCATCCACGCGAAGTTTCGCGCGAACTCGCCTGACCAGTCGCGTTCCGCCCGCCCCAGGTACGCATCGATCACGCGATACGCGATCGCCATCGGATAGCCGAATAGCACGGCGTTCGTGAGCACGACGACGCCGACGCGCTGATCGGGAAGCAGCGCGACCTCGCCGTGCATGCCATCGGTCTGCCCGCCGTGCTCGATCACGCGGTGGCCGTGGTAGTCGTGCACGTACCATCCGAGCCCGTAGTCGAGCAGCTCCGCATCGGGAAACGCAGCAACCAGCTCGAAGCTCGCCGGGATGCTCATCTGCGGCGCGTGCATCTCGCGCATCGCGGAGTCGGACACGATGCGGCGTCCGCGATACGTGCCGTCGCCAAGATTGAGTCGGAGCCACTGCGCGAGATCGAGGACGGTCGACACGATCGCGCCGGCTGGTGCCGCGTTGTCCAGATCGAGCAGGGGAACAGGCCGAAGCGCGCCGTCGACCATCGCGTGCGGCGTCGCGACATCATCGAAGCGCGACAGCGCCGCGACGTTCGTGATGCTGCGCGTCATGCCGAGCGGCGCGAAGATGCGCTCGCTCACCACATCGTCCCAGCGTCGCCCACCGATGGCCGCCACGACCTGACCCGCGACGAGGTATCCGAGGTTCGAGTACTCGAAGTGCGTGCGCGGACTCGCGCGCATCGGCAGCCAGCGCAACCGCCGCATCACCTCATCGCGACCGTACGACGTGCCCCAGAAGAGAAGGTTCTCCCCGGGCATGCCCGTGCGGTGGCTCAGCAGGTCGCGCACGGTCACGAGCCGCGTCGCCACGGAGTCGGAGAGTGCGAAGCCTGGGAGCGCGCTCGCCACGCGAGTGTCCCACGCGAGCTTGCGCTGGTCGACGAGGGTCGCCAGCGCCGTCGCCGTGAATGCCTTGGTCGAGGAGCCGATGGCGAACATCGTGCGCGGCGTGACCGGCTCGTTCGTCCCGAGCGTTCGCGTGCCGAATCCGCGCGCCCAGACGACGGCATCGTCCTTCACGACCGCGATCGCGATGCCTGGGACGCCCCATTCCTGCATCGTCCGCTCGATGTACGCATCGAGGCCGCGCAGCGGCGGTGGTGGATCCGTCGCCGACTGCGCCCCGCCCGCGCGGAGCGCGATCGCGCACAGACCAGCGAGCGAGCAGATCCGAGCGACCGCCGGAGGCCACCCGCTGATCCATCGCTTGCAAGGTGCCGCGCTACTGGAATCCATGGAACTGACGGTCGCGGTCGTGGGCCCGCCTACACGTTTGGCATCGGCATCGCGATCAACGGGCACGTCGATCGCCAAAGTCGCTCCCGCGACGCGGCGAGCGCCAGCGGCTTTCTCGCGCGACGGCGATGGCCGAAGTCCCCAACCGATCGCCTCGGCCGTGGCTCGGAACGATCCCCACGGTGTACGTTTTCGTTCACCGTGATCATCTCCCAATCGCTCTCGATGCTGCGCCGGATCGTCGCGCTGCTCCTCCTCGCCGCACCGCTCGCATTCGCCCAGGACCGGTCCGCCGCCCGGCTCGGCGAGCTCGTCTCCGGACTCGGCGTCAACACCCGCGTCCTCGTCATCGGCGCCCACCCGGACGATGAGGACACCCAGATCATCGCGTGGCTCGCGCGCGGGCGTCACGTCGAGACCGCGTATCTCTCGCTCACGCGCGGCGACGGCGGACAGAACATCATCGGCAACGAGCTCGGTGAGGCGCTCGGCGCCATTCGCACCGAGGAACTGCTCGCCGCGCGCCGCGTCGACGGCGGCCATCAGTTCTTCTCGCGCGCCTACGACTACGGGTTCAGCAAGAACGCCGACGAGGCGTTCACGCAGTGGCCACACGATTCGCTGCTGCGCGACGTGGTGACCGTGGTGCGCGCCTTCCGGCCGCACGTCATCATCGCCGTCTTCACCGGCACGCCGCGCGACGGGCACGGGCAGCATCAGGCCTCGGGCATCCTCGCGAAGGAGGCGTACGAGGTGGCGGGCGACTCGGTGCGGTTCCCCGCGTCGAGCACCGCGGGACATCCGGCGTGGACGGTGGCCAAGTTCTATCGGGGCGCGTGGTTCGCGCGCGACGCGGCGACGATGCTCGTGAACGTCGGCGAGTTCGATCCGCTGCGCGGGCGCTCGTACTCCGAGATCGCGGCCGAGAGCCGCTCGCAGCATCGCTCGCAGGCGATGGGGCAGCTCCAGCAGAAGGGCGCGATCCTCGACGTGCTGCGGCGCGAGGCGACACGCGTGAACGCGGCGACGGACGCGAAGGCCGAGCGCTCGATCTTCGACGGGATCGACACCACGTGGGCGCGCGTGGCGAACGAGGCGACGTCGCGCGAGGCGCGCGCGGCGCTCGACTCGCTGCCGGCGGCCTTCGGCGAGGCGCGGACGACGCTCGACCTGTTCGATCCGTCGAAGAGCGTGGCGCCGCTCGCGCGCGTGGAGCGGCTGCTGGCGCGGCTCTACTCGGATGCGCGCTGCGCGCGCGAGGACGGCGACGGCCGATGCCTCGGGCCCGGCTACCGCTCGGGCGATCTCGCGAGCTCCGTGGTCGAGGCGCACGAGCGTGTGGAGGAGGCGCTCGCGATCGCGTCGGGCGTGGCGGTCGAGGCGACGGTCGCGCGCGAGGTGTGGCCGCTGTCGTCGCGCGTGCCGGTGCCGATCGTCGTCTACAATCGCGGCGCGCGTCCGATCACGGTGCGGTCCGTCGAGCCGCATTTCGAGGGCGAGCATCTCGCGAGCTGGAACGGCTCGGGCACGCGTCCGGCGGATGATCCGACGCTGCGCCCGACTGCGCGCGTCGCCCCCGACAGCGCGTGGCGCGACAGCGTGTTCGGCATGCTGCGCGCGCCGACGAGCCCCTGGTGGCTCGCGACGCCGCGCGCGGGCGCGATGTTCACGACGCCCATCGTCGGCATCGCGGAGGATCGCCGCCGCCCGGCGTCGGAGGTCTTCGTCACGCTCGACGTGAGTGGAGCGACGGTCGGGCTGCACGTGCCGATCGTCTATCGCTTCGCGGATCCCGCGCGCGGAGAGGTGCGGCGCCCGATCGCGGCCGCGCCCGCGATCTCGGTCACGCTCGACCGCGCGGTGGAGTACGCGCCGGCGAACGCGGCGATCGAGCGCGTCGTGCGCGTGCATCTTCGCTCCGCGCTCTCGAACCCGGTCGACGCGCGCGTCTCGCTCGAGCTGCCGCGCGGGCTCGTCGTCGACTCCGCCTCGCGCGACGTGACACTTCCGCCGTTCGGCGCGATGACGACGGCGACGTTCACGGTGCGTGGCCGGCTCGCGCCCGGACGCCACACGATCGAGGCGCGCGCCGAGGCGCTGCGGAAGACGTTCGCCACGGGGTACGAGGCGATCGAGTACGAGCACATCCGGCCGCAGCGACTGTACCGTCCGTCGACGCTACAGCTCGAGGCGGTCGACGTGAAGCTGCCGCGCGGCGCCGTGATCGCGTACATCCCCGGCGTCGGCGACAACATCGCGCCCACGCTCGAGCAGCTCGGGCTCGACGTCACGGTGCTCGATCCGGCGGCGCTGCCGCGGACCGATCTCGCGAAGTTCAGCGCCGTCGTCGTCGGCACGCGCGCGTACGAGGCGAGCCCCGCGCTCGTCGCGAACAACGCGGCGCTCCTCGACTACGCGAAGAACGGCGGCACGCTCGTCGTGCAGTACGGGCAGTACGAGATGCAGTCGCCGCGGATCATGCCGTATCCGATCACGCTCGCGCGTCCGGCGGATCGCGTGACGGTGGAGACCGCGCCAGTCCGCGTGATCGATCCGTCATCGGCCGTGCTGTCGCAGCCGAATCGCATCGCGGAGTCGGACTTCGCGGGATGGCTGCAGGATCGCTCGCTCTACATGCCGCGCTCGCACGACCCGCACTATCACGGCATGCTGAGCACGAACGATCCGGGCGAGCCGCCGAACGACGGCGCGATCCTCGTCGCGCCGCTGGGGAAGGGAACCTACGTGTACACGACGCTGGCCTTCTTCCGTCAGTTGCCGAACGGCGTGCCGGGCGCGGCGCGGCTCTTCGTGAATCTGCTGGCCGCGAAGGCCGAGTCGGTGACGCAATGAGCGATGAGACGCGGTCCCGGTTTCGCCGGACGCTGGCGAGCGTGCTGAGCGTGCAGGTCGTGGCGTTGCTGCTGCTGTGGTGGTTGCAGGCGCGGTATACGTGATGACGTAAGAGCAGTCATCCCGAGGAAGCGCAGCGACCGAGGGACCTCGGTGGTTCCAGTGGCTTGCCTGGCACGCGCCGTCGACCACCGAGATCCCTCGCTGCGCTCGGGATGACGGCAACCTCCTGCCCGGGCTCCTTTTGCATCCGATCAACTGGCTCGTCATCGTCGTCTACCTCGCGTTCGTCGCCTACGACGGGCTGCGGCGGTCGCGTGGCTCGGAGGGGCTCGAGGGCTACCTGCTCGCGAACCGCTCGCTCCCGTGGTGGGCGGTCGGCCTCTCGGTCATGGCGACGCAGCTCTCCGCCGTGACGATGATCGGCACCACGGGGCAGGGCGCGACCGACGGACTGCGCTTCGTGCAGTTCTACTTCGGGCTCCCGCTCGCGATGGTCATCCTCGGCGTCACGCTCGTGCCCTTCCTGCACGGCGCCAAGGTCTACACGGCGTACGAGTATCTCGAGCGGCGCTTCGACCCGAAGACGCGCTCGCTCACCGCGCTGCTCTTCCTGCTCTCGCGCGCGATGTCGTGCAGCACGATCCTCGCGGCGCCCGCGGTCGTGTTCTCCGCCATTTTCGGATGGCCGATCTCGTGGTCGGTCGCGATCATGGGCGTGCCCGCGGTGCTCTACACGATGTTCGGCGGCGTGCGGGCGGTGGCCTGGGCCGACGTGAAGCAGATGATCCTCGTGCCGACGGCGCTCGTCGCGGTCATCATCGTGCTGTTGTGGCGCATCCCGGCGTCGCCCGATGCCGCGCTGCACCTGGCCGGCGCGGCGGGTCGCCTGCGCGCGTTCGACTTCACCTTCGATCCGCGGACGACGTACACGTTCTGGTCGGGGCTCATCGGCGGGACGTTCCTGATGATGAGCTACTTCGGCACCGATCAGAGCCAGGTGCAGCGCTACCTCGCCGCGCGCAGCGTGGATGAGGCGCGCAGCTCACTGCTCGTGAGCGCGTACTGGAAGATCCCGCTGCAGGCGCTCGTGCTGCTCGTCGGCGTGTTGGTGTTCGTCTTCTATCTCTTCCAGGCGCCGCCGCTCTTCTTCAATCCCGCGCACGAGCGCGAGGTGAAGGCGAAGGATCCGGCCGCGTACGCCGCGCTCGAGTCGCGCTACGCGCAGGCGTTCGACGCGCGGCGCCGGGCGGCCAGCGCGCTCGCGAGCGACGCCGGCGCGACGACGGCACGCCCCGCCTTCGTCGCGAGCGACTCCGCCGTCGCCGCCGTGCGCACCGACGCGCTCGACGCCGCGAAGCGCGTCACCGGCGCGCCCGCGCGCGACGTCAACTACATCATCCCGCACTTCGTCCTCAACGAGCTGCCCATCGGGCTCGCGGGGCTCTTCATCGCCGCCGTGCTCGCCGCGGCGATGTCCGCGATCGCCGCCGAGCTCAACTCGCTCGCCACCGCGACCGTGATCGACTTCTATCGGCGCTGGGTCCGCCCCGAGGCGAGCGACGCGCACTACCTCGTCATCTCGAAGGGCGCGACCGCGTTCTGGGGCCTCTTCGCCTGCATCGTCGCCACCTTCGCCGCGACGCTCGGCTCCCTCATCGAGGTCGTGAACCGCTTCGGGTCCTTCTTCTACGGCTCCATCCTCGGCGTCTTCCTGCTCGCGATGGTGCCGTGGGCGGGCGCGACGGGCGCGTTCATCGGACTGATCGCGGGGATGTCCGCCGTCGCCGCGGTGAACTTCGGCATCCCCGAGGTCGCGTTCCTCTGGCACAACGTGATCGGCGCGGTGACGGTGTTCGTCGTCGGCGCGGCGATCAGCCTCATCGCGCGCACTCGGCAGCCGGCGCGCCTCTGACGCTCAGAGGCCCTTCGGCCGGCGCGGACGCTGCTTCGCGCTCACCGACTTGATCACGAGCGAGCGCGGCGCCTTGGGATCGATGGGCACGCGCGCGCGCTCGCACGCGAGATCGATGAGCGCCGCCACCTCGGGACGCCGCAGCGTCGCGGCGCTCTCGAGCCGGATGTGTCGCACGACGTTTCCGCTGCCTTGCAGGATCTTCTTCGGGTCGGGCAGCGTCGCGCCCTGCAGGAAGCACAAGGACACGTGCTGCGGGAACGGCACGATCGAGAAGATCGCGTCCGACGCGCGCTCGCTCGGCCCGTAGCCGATGACGAGCGCGTTGTAGTTGTCGTAGACCATCTCCACCGCGCCCGGCAGTCGCCGGCGCATCGCCGCGCGCACGCTTTTCGTGAACGAGACGATCTCGGGCAGATACTTGTCGAGGAATTCGGCGAGCCGCGCTTCGGCGTCGGGCTCCGTCGCGGCGCGCTTCGCACCCGGCGCGGCTCGCGTCGACTTCGCGCGCGCGCGCTTGGGCGGCGTCTCGCTCGCCGGCGCGTCGCGCTTCGCGAGGAGCGTCTTCGGCGCCGTCATGCGATAGGCATCGCGCAGCACGTCGCGCAGCTCGTCCCAGTCGGGCGCGTCGTCGAGATACGCGCCGACCCACCCCTTCGGCCCGACGTACGGGGGCACGAAATAGCGTGTCGGCGCATCGCGGACCATCAGCGCCTGATTGCCCGGACGCGCCTTGATCCACACCCCTTCACGACCGGCGCCGTGATGGTTGCCGGCTTCCGCGTACATCGCGTACAGCTTGTTCTTCACGCGAAACGTCGGCGCGCCCCAGGCGATCTCCTCGTGCGACTCGGGGAACGCGAGGCAGATCGAGCGGAGTCGGGTGAGCGCGCGCGGTGGCATGCGTTGATGGTGCGGCCGTCCGAGCGTGCCGCGCAACCCCGGCGCCGGCCGGGCGATTCGCCGTGCGGGCCGCCGAGTGCGGTCGTATCTTGGGCGACCGCCCCTCCCTCCGGTCGTGATGCCAGACCTCCGGCGAGCGCTCGCGCTCGTGCTGTTCGTTCCCGTGCTCGCCGGCTGCCGCGCGCCACAGCCGGCGGTCATCGGGGATGCGTTCGCCGAGCCCTGGGAAGGCGAGGGCTTCATGCAGGTCGTGCGTCGCGCGCTCGATTCGACGGGCACGCACGTTCAGCTCGCGCGCTGGTCGTCCCCCGATGCGCCGGCGCTGCACAGCGCCGCCGATCAAGCGCTGCGTTTCGCTACCACGCCCGGCATCCTCGGCGTCGTCGGGCACGCCGGCAGTCGGGACGCGATCCTCGGCGCGAAGGTCTACAACTCGGCGCACATCCCGCAGATCGTCCCGAATGCGACGAGCCGACAGCTCGCGGACGTCGGCCCGTGGACCTTCACGCTCGTGGGCGACGATGCGGATGAAGGCGCGTTTCTGGCGACCTACGCGCTCGACTCGCTGCACGCGACGCGGATCGCGGTCATCCACGTCGCCGATGAATACGGCAATGGGCTGCGCGATGGCGTCGCCGCCGCGCTGCGCGATCGCGGCGCGCTCATCGTCGACGAGATCGTGCTGCCGAACGCGCTCTGCGGCGTCGGCCCAGATCGCGACGTGCAGCGGCTGCCCGTGCTCGCCTCGCTCGAGCGCGGCAATCCCGATGCGGTGATCCTCGCGCTCGGCTCGAGCGGCGCGTGCATCGTCGACATCCTGTTGCGCGAGCGTCCGACGCTCGCCGTTCTCGGCGCCGACGGCGTGGTCGGCACCGACAGCGTGCTCGCCGCGCTCCCCGACGACGTTCGCGCGCGCTACCGCGGCGTGGAGTTCGCGCTCCCCACGAGCGACTCGACGTGGATGGCGTTCCGCGCGCGCGTGCAGACGATGCTGCATCGCGATCCCACACCATCCGAAGCGTTGCGCTACGATGCCTATCTCCTGCTCGCCAGCGCGATCGGCGAGGCCGGTCCGAATCGCGATCGCATCCGCGAGTGGCTTGCCTCGCTCGGCCACGGTCGTCCCGCGTGGCCCGGCGTGACGGGACCGGTCTCGTTCACGAACGGACGCCGACGCATGCCGCTGCGCATGGTGACGCCCGGGAGCGGCGCGTGAGCGCGCCGCCAACGGCGCGCACGCGCCGCGCCCCGACGCTGCGAAGCACGCTCCTCGCCGTCGGCGTGGGGGCGCTCGTCTACGTCATGTTCGTCGTCGGCGTGCTGGTGTTCCGGATCGCCCCGGCGGCCGCGCGGCTGCAGCAGCAGGGGCAGATGATGCTGATCGACTATCGCGACAGTCAGCAGCGCGAAGCGGTGCTCGACTCCACGATGACCGACCTCTGGCGCCTCCTCGGCGCGAGTCGACGCGGCACGCCGGCCCGCGCGGAGCTCGAGTCGCATCGCGCGCGACTGCAGCGGATGGAGGAGTCGGCGCTCGCGAGCGCGCCGGCCGGGCTCACGCCCGAGGCGCCGGAAGAGCTCCGCAGCATTCTCAGCAACGGCGTCCGCGACGAGCAGCACCTGCGCACCGTCATGCTCGCCGCGATCGCGGCGATGGAGCTTCCCGACGTCTCCATGGCCGAGCGGATGATGCGGCGCGCGGACTCGCTCGACACGCCGATCAACGATGCGCTCGCGGCCGCGACGACGTTCGCGCTCCGCGACGTGCACGCGCGGGAGATCGAGCTCGCGAGTGCCGCTCGCTCGACGATCCGCGTGCTCGCGTTCTGGCTGCTCATCGGCGCCGTCGCGATCGCGTTCATCGCCACGCTGCTGCGCGATCGCCTCTACTCGCCGCTCAGCTCCCTCGATCGCGGGATGGCGCGCGTCTCCGCCGGCGAGCTCGATGTCTCGCTGCAGGCCAGACACGACGACGAGCTCGGACGCCTCACGGATCACTTCAATCGGATGACGAGCGTGCTCCGCGTGCGCGCCGAGATGGAGAAGGAGCGCAGCGAGCGCGAGACGGAAGCGCGCACGCGACTCATTCTCGAGTCCGCGCTCGACGCGGTGATCGTGATCGACGCGACGGGGCTCGTGCGCGAGTGGAGCCCGCGCGCCGAAGCGATGTTCGGGTGGACGCGCGACGAGATGCTCGGGCGCTCGATCGCCGATCGCATCATCCCCGAGAAGTATCGCCATGCGCACGTCTCGCGGCTCGGCGCCTATCGAGCGGGCTCGGTGAGTCGCGTGCTCAATCGCACGTTGGAGCTGGTGGCGCAGCGCCGCGATGGCACGCTCATTCCGATCGAGCTGTCGGTCGCGCCGCTCATGCGCGGGACGGAGATGGAGTTCAGCGCGTTCATTCGCGACATCACCGAGCGGCACGAGTCGCAGGCGGCGATCGCGCGCAGCGAGGCGCGCTATCGGGCAGCGTTCGAGCAGGCGGCGGTCGGGATGGCGGAGGTCACGCGCGACGGGGTGTTCCAGCGCGTCAACCGCGTGTTCGCGCAGATCACGGGTCGCTCGGAGCAGGAGCTCATCGGGATGTCGACGACGACGGTCACCCATCCCGACGACCTCGAGTCCGACGCGGTGGCGCTGCAGCGTCTGATGCGGAACGAGCTCCCGTTCGTGCAGCGCGAGAAGCGCTACCTGCGTCCCGACGGCTCGGTCGCGTGGGCGAAGCTCGCGACGGCCGTCGTGCACGACGCCGCCGGCGCGCCGAGCTATGTACTGTCGGTGGTGCAGGACGTGACCGAGGAGAAGCGCCTCGAGGCGGAGCTCAAGCAGGCGCAGAAGATGGACGCGATCGGGCGGCTCGCGGGTGGCATCGCGCACGACTTCAACAACCTGCTGACGACCATCATGGGGTACGCCGAGCTCCTGCAATACGAGGAGGGCGTCTCGAAGCAGGGGCGGGACGACGCGCGCTCGATCGCGACGTCCGCGCGCCGCGGCGCCGATCTCGCGCGCAACCTGCTCACGCTCGCGCGTCGCAGCCCCGATCGTCGCGAGCGTACCGACGTGCCCGAGCTGGTGCGCGAGGTCGCGACGCTCGTGTCGCGCACGTTCGATCGCCGCATCGACGTGACGATCGAGCTGCCGCCGGTCGCGCCGGTCATCAGCGGCGACCGCTCGCTGCTGCACAACGCGCTGCTCAACCTCGCGCTCAACGCGCGCGATGCGATGCCGAACGGCGGTCGCCTGTCGTTCGCGGCGAGCGCCGTCACGATCGACGCGGAGTTCTGCGCGCGGCACGGCGGCGAGGCTATGCCGGGCGAGTACGTGCGCATCGATGTGCGCGACACGGGCGAGGGGATGTCCGCGTCGACGCGCGAGCGGATCTTCGAGCCGTTCTTCTCGACCAAGGAACCGGGGAAGGGCACGGGACTGGGGCTCGCGATGGTGTACGGGACGGTGCGCTCGCACGGCGGCATGATCGAGGTCGACAGCGTGCCCGATGAGGGCACGACGTTCCACCTCTATCTGCCGCTGGGGAGCGAGATCGAATACGGACCGGAGGACGGCGCGGATCGTCTCATCACGGGGCGCGGGCGCGTGCTCGTGGTGGACGACGAGCAGGCGGTGCGGCACGTCGTCTCGCGCATGGTCGAGCACCTGGGCTACGAGGTCGAGACGGCGAACGATGGGCTCGAGGCCGTCGCGCGCGTGGAGCACGGCGATCCGGCGCTCGACATCGTGATCCTCGATGGGAACATGCCGCGGCTCTCGGGGCACGAGGCGGCGCGGCGCATTCGCGCGCTGCGCCCCGATCTCCCGCTCGTGCTCGCGTCCGGCTACATGGAGCCCGACGCGGGGGGCGAGTCGTGGCGCGCTGACTTCGCGGGCACCGTGCCCAAGCCGTACGATCTTGCGACGCTCTCGGCCGTGATCGCGGAGCATCTCGCGCCGCGCGGCTGACGTCGGGCGAGCCCGGCGCGGATAGATTCCGCGCATGAGCGACTCGGACAGGAGCATCGCGGCTCGGCGACCGAAGGTCGTCGTCATCGGCGGCGGCTTCGGCGGACTCTCGGCGACACGCGCGCTTCGTCGCGCCGATGTCGACGTGACGCTCGTCGATCGCACGAATCACCACACGTTCCAGCCGCTGCTGTATCAGGTCGCGACGGCGACGCTCGCGTCGAGCGACATCACCGCACCCATCCGGCACCTCGTGCGCAACCAGCGCAACACCGAGGTGCTGCTCGCGGAGGCGACGGCGATCGATCCCGCGCGTCGCGTCGTGATGCTCGATCGCGTACCGAACACGCTGCCGTACGACTACCTCGTCATCGCGACGGGCTCGCGCCACGCGTACTTCGGTCACGACGAATGGGAGCGGGTCGCGCCGGGCCTCAAGAGCATCGACGATGCGATGGAGATCCGGCGTCGCTTCTTGATGGCGTTCGAGTGCGCGGAAGCCTCGGACGACGAAGCGGAGCGTGAACGCTTGTTGACGTTCGTGATCGTCGGGGGTGGACCGACGGGCGTGGAGCTCGCGGGCCTCATCCCCGACGTCGTGCGCGGATTCCGACGCGATTTCCATCGCGTCGATCTCACGCACACGCGCGTCGTGTTGATCGAGGGCGGACCACGACTGCTGCCCGCGTTCCCTGAATCACTGTCGGCGCGCACGCAGCGTGACCTCACGGAACTCGGCGTCGAGGTCCGCACGAATGCGATCGTGACGAAGGTCGACGAGAGCGGCGCCTGGATCGGCGATGAGCACATCGCGGCGCGCACGGTGTTCTGGGCCGCCGGCAACGCCGCGTCGCCGCTCGCGCGCTCGCTCGGCGTGCCGCTCGACCGGGCCGGGCGGGTGATCGTGAACGAAGATTTAAGCGCGCCGGGACATCCGGAGATCTTCGTCGTCGGCGATCTCGCCGCGGTTCATCGCGATGACGGACGGCTCGTCCCAGGTGTGGCGCCGGCCGCGAACCAGATGGGAACGACCGCCGCGCGCAACATCGAGCGTCGCCTCATCGGTGCGCCGTACCGACGCTTTCGCTATCGCGACAAGGGCAATCTCGCGACGATCGGACGACATCGCGCGATCGCGGACTTCGGTTTCGCGCGGCTCGCAGGCCCGATCGCGTGGTGGTTCTGGCTTTTCGTTCACATTCTCTATCTCGTCGGCTTCCGCAATCGTCTCGCGGTGCTGATCGAGTGGGCGTACGCGTACTTCACGTATCAACGCGGTGCGCGTTTGATCATTGGAGCACACTCACCGGCCCCGACTGCATCACCGTCTGAAGCTGACGCACGAATGCGTGCGCGTGTTGGCGAACGCACGAGCGCATAGGTGATGTGGCCGTGCGACAGTTGCGCGCCGCCGATGGGTAGTGAATACTCGCCCGAGAAGCGCGCGGTCGATGAGGGCTACGCGTCGTACCGGATGCACCTGAACCGGAGCTCGCATGTCCTCTGAGATGCGTGATGTGGGGACGAGCCCACTTCCGACATCGGTTCGCGTACTCGTCGTGGAAGACGACACGATCGTACGCGAGATCCTCGATCGTCAGCTCGGCTCGCTCGGACATCACGTCGTGAGCACGGTCGCGACGGGTCGTGAAGCGATGGAGTTCGCGAACGCGCACCAGCGTGCGGACGAAGCGGCGCTCGATGCGATCCTGCTCGACGTGCGGCTCTCGGATGGTTCGGGCGTGGAGACCGCGGAGCGCATGTCGCGCGAGCGGAGCGATCTCGCGGTCGTGCTGTTCAGCGGCGACACGCTCGCCGACGTGCCCTCGGCGCGCGAGATGGATGACTCATCGGTCGCGGTGCTGCCGCGTCGTCCATCGGCCGCGGCGCTCGACTCCGCGATCAAGCTCGCGGTGCAGCGTGCGCGCGAGCTCAAGTCGGCGCGCGCGGAGATCGAGGAGCTGAAGATGAAGCTCGAGAGCCGCAAGCACATCGAGCGCGCGAAGGGGATCCTGATGCGTCGCACAGGACTCTCGGAGCAGGAAGCGTATCGCATCCTGCAGCGCACCAGTCAGGATCGCTCGGTGCCGATGGTGGAGGTGGCGAAGGAAGTGCTGGCGTCGGAGCCGAAGTAAGAAGAAGGCCATCGGCCATCAGCCATCGGCTCTCGGCTACACCTTCGGGATGCTCATCGAAGCGTCCCGACGGTTTCGCCGATGGCCGATGGCTGATGGCCGATGGCCTATGTCGTTGCAGGCTGCCGCGCCGGCGCCTTCGCGTACTGGTCCAGCCCCAGCCCCAGGAAGATCGTCAGGAAGACGACCGCGCCGCTCGTGTAGTACGGCACGCCGCTGCCGAAGTGGTCGTACGAGTAGCCGGCCCAGAGCGGCGTGATGATGCGCGCGACGCCGCCGAACGTCTGCTGCAATCCCATGTAGAGCCCGCGCTCGCGCGCCGGCGTCACGCGCGACAGGAGCGCGGTGACACAGGGGAACGTGAACGCAGTGCCGAGCGGGATGAGCGCGACCGCGAGCGCGAGCATCGGCAGCGAGCGCGCGAGCGGCATCCCCACCTGACCGAGCGCGAGCAGGATGATGCCGATGCGCGAGAGACGCGCCTCGCCGAGTCGATCGACCGCCTTGCCGAGGAGCAGCACGCGCGTGAAGACCGAGATCGCGCCGACGTAGACGAAGAAGTAGCCGACGGTCTTCTCCGTCACCTGATAGCGATCGGAGAGAAAGAGCGCGAGGATCGCGTTCGTGCCCTGGAAGGCGCCGATCGCGATCGCGTACGTCCAGATGAGACGCGACGCCGGCTCGCCCGAGTGCGAGATCACGCGCCACACCGCCTCGCGCGACGTCCGCGGCTTGGCGGGGGTCGCGTGCGAGCCCGTCGAGTGCAACGCCTCGTGGTGCTCCTTCGATTCCTTCAGGTACTTCCACGCGAACATCATGTTCACGACGCAGAGCACCGCGGCGAGGATGCCCGGCGAGGCGTTGCCGGCGACGAAGGTGGTGCTGCCGACGTGCAGCGGCCGCTCGCCCAGATGCACCGCGAACGACCCGAGCACGGGTCCGAGCGCGACGCCGAGGTTCGTCGCCGCGGAGAGCCAGCCGAGCGAGCGCGCGCGATTCTCGGGCTCCGTCGCGTCGGCGACGTAGGCCTGGATCACGCCGACCGTGCCGCCGCCCGCGCCCTGCACGACGCGCGACAGGAGCAGCACCCAGAGCGAGCTCGCGAAGCCGAAGACGAGATACGCCGCCGCGCTCGCGCCGAGCGCGATGAGGAGCGCGGGTCGTCGGCCGAAGCGATCGGAGAAGCGGCCCCACACCGGCGCCGAGAGCAGCTGCGCGACGGTGAACGAGCCGACGAGGATCGCGACGATCATCCCGATGCCGAGATGGATCGAGCCCACGTCGATGCCGTTGCCGCCGAGCTTCTTCGCGTAGAAGGGGAGCAGCGGGAGGACGATCAGCAGGCCGACCATGTCCAGGAAGGCCGTCGCCATCAGCACGAACAGCTTCGCGGGGATCTTCCGCACCTCGCGCAGCAGCACCCAGATGAGCGACGCCGCGATCACGCCGATGACGACGCGGACGATCGGCGACTCGAGGACGCGAGACGTGTCAGGTGACATTGTCGTGAAAGCTAGCACGTCGCCGGGGTCAGACCCCGGGGTCTGACCCCGGGGTCTGACCCCGAATGGGACGAGCTGGCCGTGACGGGTGACGACCGGCGACGGCGCCTCATGCGTCGATCTTCCCGAGCGCCGCGGGGGGACGCGACCGGCCGACGGCGCCCGCGAGCGCGACGATGGTCAGCACGTATGGGATCATCTCCACGAACTGGGACGGCACGAGCTGCAGCCCCTGCAGCTGGATCTGGAGCGTCTCCGCCATCGCGAAGAGCACGCACGCGATCGCGACGCGTTTGGGCATCCACTGGCCGAAGATCACCGCGGCGAGCGCGATGAAGCCGCGGCCGGCGGTCATCTGGTCGGTGAACTGATGCTGGTCGAGCGCGAGGTACACGCCGCCGAGCGACGCGAAGACGCCTGAGAGCAGCACCGCGAGCCACCGCACGCGCGTGACCGGCACGCCGAGCGAGAGCGCGGCCCCGGGCTTCTCGCCCACGGCACGGACGCGTAGCCCGAACGGCGTGCGCGCCAGCCCCACCGCGACGAGCACGATGCTCAGAAGGCCGAGCCAGAGCATCGGGTTCCCGAGCACGGCGAACAATCCGGCGCCCGCGCGCTCGCCGCCGAACCCATTCACGCGCGCCGAGTTCGACGAGCTGTCGAACGCGAGACGGAGGAAGAAGCGCGTGAGTCCGACGGCGAGCAGGTTGATGGCGATGCCGACGACCACCTGATCGGCGCGGAAGCGAATCGAGGCGAGACCGTGCAGCGCCGCCATCGCCAGGCCGCCGCCCACGCCGCACGCCACGCCCACCCACGGCGATCCGCTGACGTGCGCGCCGAGCACGGCGCAGAACGCACCCGACAGCATGTACCCCTCGAGCGTGAGCGCGACGATGCCCGCGCGCTCCGACACGACGCCGCCGGCGGCCGCGAAGAGATACGGCACGACGATGCGCAGCGTCTGCGCGAGGAAGGCGAGGACGATCACGACGCGCGCCTCACGCTCCGCAGCATGCGCCGCACCTCGGGCACGCTCACGGCCACGGCGATGATGACGACCGCCGTCAACACGTCGACCATCTGCTTCGGCACGAGTGCGTTCACCGCGAGTCCGCCCTGCGAGAGCGTCGCGAAGAGGAGCGCCGCGATCACCACGCCGCCCGGATGGTTGCGCCCCACGAGCGCCACCGCGATGCCGATGAAGCCCGCGTTCGCCGCGAACCCTTCCTCGTAGTAGCCCTTGTAGCCGAGCACGTAGTTGATGCCGCCGAGCCCCGCGAGCGCGCCGCCGAGCGTGAGCGCGCCGAAGAGGACGCCCCCGACGCGCACGCCGCCGTACTCCGCGGCCTCGGGCTGGAGACCCACCGCGCGCAGCTCGTACCCGCGCCGCGTGCGGAAGAGAAACCACCAGAGCGCGACGGCCGCGAGCAGCGCGACGAGCATCGTGAGGTTCGCGGCCGAGCCGTGGAACGCGCCCGCGAGGTCGCCGATGCGCGTGACGCCGCCGGCGTGAATCGCGGGCGTGTGCAGCGACTCGGGCACGTGCAGATGAATGGAGACGATGTAGTTGAGCAGCGCGAGCACGATGAAATTGAGCATGATCGTGACGATCACCTCGCTCGCGCCGAAGCGTGCCTTGAGCGCGCCGGGCACGCTGCCGACGAGCGCGCCGCCGAGCGCGGCCGCCGCGACGCAGACCGGGATCGCGACGACCGCCGGCGTGCCGACCGGTAGCATGAGCCCCGCGAGCGCCGCCGCGAACCCGCCGCACGCCAGCTGCGACTCGGCGCCGATGTTGAACACGCCCGCGCGGATGCCGATCGCGACCGACATGCCCGTGAACGCGAGCGTCGTCGCCTTGTACAGCACCTGCCCGAGCCCGTACGCGTTCCCCCACGTGCCCTCGAGCAGCTGGCGGTAGACGGCGGCCGGGGACTGGCCGAAGGAGAGGATGAGGATGTCGCCGACGACGGCGGCCAAGAGGAGCGAGAGGAGCGGCGGGAGAAGCGACTCGACGATGCGCGTCCGGACTCCCGACTCCCGACCTCCGACTCCCGACTCCCGACTCCCGACTCCCGATGTCGTGGCGCTCATGCGATGCGCGCCATCTGCGCGCCCGTCATGTACGGACCGAGCACCTCGCTCGACGCCTCCGCGCGCGGCAGATCGACGACGATCCGGCCGCCGTACATCACCGCCACGCGGTCGGCGAGCGCGAGCACCTCCACGAGATCGGCGCTGAGCAACAGGATCGCCTTTCCGGCATCGCGCGCCGCCCGGAGCTGCGCGTGGATGAACTCGATCGCGCCGACGTCGACGCCGCGGGTCGGCTGGGCGGCGATGAGCGCGACGAAGTCGCGCCCCATCTCGCGCGCGATGACGACCTTCTGCTGGTTGCCCCCCGACAGCGCGCGCGCCGGGAGCGACGGGTCGCTCGGCCGGATGTCGTATTCGCGGATCTTGCGCTCCGCGTTCCGCGCGATGCGCTCGCCATCGAGCGACGCGCCGCGCGTGAAGTGGCGCTGCTGCCCGAGGATCAGGTTGTCGGCGACGGAGTAGTCGAGGAGGAGCCCGCGATGGTGGCGGTCTTCGGGGACGTGCGAGAGGCCGAGATCACTGCGCGCGCGGACGGGGAGCGTGCTGAGCTCCTCGAGCGTGTTCGGCGGCGAGGTGCCATCCGGCGTGAGGCGCACCATGCCGTCTCGCAGCCGTAAGCGGATCGAGCCGCTAGTCACGGGACGGAGTCCCGTGATCGCATCGATCAGCTCCGTCTGCCCGTTCCCCTCCACGCCCGCGATGCCGACGATCTCCCCGGCGTGCACGGTCAGGCTCACGCCATCGACGGCCATCGTTCCACGCGCCGATGCGACACGCAGATCCGTCACCACGAGCACCGGCGTGGTGCCCGACGTCCGTGCACCCGCCCGCTGCTCCAGCGCGAGATTCACATCGCGACCCACCATCATCCGGGCGATCGATTGCGCCGTCGCCTCCGACGTTTGCAGCTGACCGACCGTGCGTCCCGCGCGCATCACCGTGATCGATTCGGAGATCGCGAGCACCTCGTCGAGCTTGTGCGTGATGAGCACGATCGTGCCGCCGCCGTCGCGCAGCGCGCCGAGCACCTTCCAGAGCTCGAGCACCTCCGGCGGCGAGAGCACCGCCGTCGGCTCGTCGAGGATCAGGATCCGTGCGCCGCGGTAGAGCACCTTGAGGATCTCCACGCGCTGCGCCTCGCCGACCGTCAGCGTCGAGACGAGGCGCGACGGATCGACGCGCAGCCCCGTGCGCTCGCTCAGCTCCCGCACCTCGCGCTCGGCGCGCGCGCGATCGAGCACCGGCCCGCGCGTCAGCTCGCGCCCGAGCACGACGTTCTCCGCGACGGTGAGCGTGGGAACGAGCATGAAGTGCTGATGCACCATCCCGACGCCCGCGGCGATCGCGTCGGCCGTCGACCAGCCGGTCACGTCGCGCAGCGCGCCGCTCGCATCCGCCACCTCGATCGTCCCCGTATCGGGCGCGAACATGCCGGCGAGGATGCGCATCAGCGTCGATTTCCCCGCGCCGTTCTCGCCGACGAGCGCGTGCACCTCGCCGCGCGCGACGACGAGCGACGCGTCGCGATTCGCCTGCACGGGACCGAAGGACTTCGCGACGCCCGAGATCCTGATGGCGGCTTCGTTCATCGCGTGCTCGGCACCGTGATCCGGCCCGCGATGATCTCGCGCTTGAGCGCCTCCACCCGCGCGCGCACCGAGTCCGGGATCAGCGCGTGGTTGTGCGCGTCGTCGATGTAGCCGACGCCGTCCTCCGCGAGGCCGAGCTGGTAGACGCCGCCCTTGAAGTCGCCGCGCTTCGCGCGCGCGATGATGTCGAAGACCGCGTTGTCGACGCGCTTCACCATCGACGTGAGGATGAAGCCCGGCGCCTCCGCGTACTGATCCGCATCGACGCCGATCGCGAACTTGTGCGTCGCCCGCGCCGCCTCGAACACGCCGAGCCCCGTGGAGCCCGAGGCATGGAAGATCACGTTCACTCCGCTCTGATACTGGCTGAGCGCGAGCTCCTTGCCGCGACCCGGATTGCGGAACGCCTCGGGCGTCACACCCGCGTATTGCGCGACCACCGTGCAGTCGGCGCACACGGCCTTCACGCCGGCGCGATACCCCGCCTCGAACTTGTGGATGAGCGGGAAGTCCATCCCGCCGACGAACCCCACGCGCTTCGAGCCGCCCGCGAGCGCCGCGAGCGCGCCGACGAGGAACGCGCCCTCCTGCTCGCGGAACTTGAGCGCCGCGAGGTTGCTCGGCGGCGGCACGACCTTGCCGGCGGCATCGGTCTGGATCGCGTAGTCGATCCCGGCGAAGTGCGTCTTCGGGTACTCGCGCGCGAGCTGCGTCAGGTCGTCGGTGAAGATGAAGCCGACGCCGATGACGAGGTCCATCCCCTCGGCCGCGAGCGTGCGCAGCCCCGCCTCGCGATCGGAGCCTTCACCGGGCTCGATGAAGTGCACGCGGGCGCCGAGCTCCTTCGCCGCGCGCTCGGCGCCCAGGTACGCGCCGTCGTTGAACGACTTGTCGCCGCGTCCCCCGAGATCGAAGACCACGCCCACGTCGACGGCCGCATCGCTCGCCGCCTCCTCCGCGCCCGAGGGCCGCACGAACAGGAACGCGACGTGCGCCACGGCCAGCACGGCGAGGAGGAGGAGAAGGCGGCGCATGCGGCCCGGAAAATCGCCGAGGGGAGCGGGCCGGGGAAGGGCTCGCTACTGCACCTGAGGCATGCGCCACAACCCGTTCAGCATGTCCGACGCGTAGAGCGCGCCGTTCGTCCACTGCACGCCCCACACGTAGATCCGACCCGAGTTCACGAGCGCGCGCCCGACCTCGCGGCCCATCTTCCCCAGGTCGCATCGGCCGTCGCTCGCGCGCGCCGACGCGTCGCACGACGAGAGGTCGCCGCGAACCGCGAGTGCGCGCACGCCGCCGTTGTAGTAAGCGGCGTAGAGGACGCCCCGCGCTTCATCCATCGAGAAGTTGTGCGTGCCGGCGCCTTCGACGTGGAAGAACGCGACCTCGTGCGGCGTGCGCGGGTTCGACACGTCGACGACGTGGATGTCGCCGATGGAGCTGTTTCCCACCTGGCCGGGTCCCTCCTCGCCGACGAACGCGTAGCGATTCGACGTCGCGCTCGGGTCGTGGAACCACCAGACGTTGTGCACCTGCCCGTTCACCGTCGCGACGCGGCCGAGGCGAACCGGATGCGACGGCGCGCCGCCCGCGCCGCCGCCGCCCAGGTCCCAGATGCCGAGTCCATCGTCCCACTCGGCGGTGAAGAGCAGGCCATCGCGCACGAAGACGTCGTGGATGAACGGCGACCCCATCTCCTGCGACCACACGGTCGTCGGCGATGAGGGCGTCGAGAGGTCGACGATGATGAGCTTCGCCGCCTTCCCGACATCGGGGTCGATGCAGAGGAAGCCGTAGAGCTTCCCGCCCACGCGCGCGAGCGTCGCGGTGTGCACGCCCGCCGACGTCTCGGCCGTCTGATAGCGCGTGATGAGCGTGGGATGCCGCGCGTTCCGCGCGTCGTAGAGCACGATCGAGCCGTTCGCGCGCTCGGTCGCGACGACGAGCAGCGTACCGTCGTCCGTCGTCTGCACGTCGCCGAGCGTGGTGGCGTCGGTCACGATGAGCGAATCAACGAGGGTCGGCGTCGCGCCCGACACGTCCCACACGAAGGTGGCGTTCCCGCGCACGCCGCCGCGATTGCCCCACGTCGTCGAGTACGCGGTCGTGCCCTGCACCCAGAGCTCACCGGTGTAGCGCGTGCCGACGTCGCCGCGTCCCGTCGGATCGAGCGTCTGCACGGTGCCGGGAGTCGGCCCGGGCTGGACCTGCGTCGGCGACGGCGAGTCGCCCCCGCAGGCGAGCGCGAGCGACGACAGGAGGAGAGCGAGCGAACGACGACGACGCATGCGAGGCGAGGGGAGGCGGGAATCGGCGGCGACACCGTGCGGCGCCTGGTTGTAACCCGCGGGGCCGATTCCGTGCCACTTATCCACACGAGGGGTCAGACCCCGGGGTCTGACCCCTGATGTGGATAAGTGGGGTCACCCATTCACTTCTCGAACAACGCGTCGAACCTGCGAGTCGCGAGCGCGGCGTCGAGGCGCTTTCCGATCGAGTCGATGAGCGCGCCTTCCTCCGCGGTGCTTGGCGCGGTCGTCGTCTGCGGCACGCTGATCGAGATGTAGTGAAACTCCGTGCTCGCCGCGACGTCGACCGCGTGGCCCTCGAGCTTCACGGCGATCTTGTAGGCGTCCGCCTCGGCGGGCAGCCGCTCCGCGCCGAGCTCCGTGACGAGCCATTCGACGATCGCCGCGCGCAGCGGCGGTCCCGCGGGCTCCAGGCGGTAGACGTGGTAGTTGCCGTACTCGATCGAGAGCTTGCCCTTGTACGGAAGCGGCGTGAACTCCGAACGCTCGATCAGCTTGTCGACGCCGTCGCCGCCGCGCGTCCACGTGAAGTGATGATCGAGCCACGCGGGATCGAGCTCCTCGAACGTCGCGTAGCGCATCCGCGCGCGGTCGATCGGCAGCGTGTAGCGCGCGTTCGTCGCCAGGTCGGTCACGAGCAGGCCCCGATGCTGGTCGGTGTTGTCGAGATTCACGAAGCGCACGAAGCTCCGACGGTCGGGCGAGAGGGCGAGCGGCGGGACGGCGGGGATCAGCGAGACATCGCCCTGCTCCTCGGCGCCGAAGCGACGCACCGAGAGGTCCTTCGCGTCGAGCACCGCGCGATTGAACAGGAGCAGCCCGCCGTCGACGTAGCTCGAGCGGTTCACGCGACCGCGCCGCACCTCGCGCGTCTGCGCCGCCTGGAAGCGCGCCGCGTCCGAGGTCAGCTCGACCGCGCCGATCCCCCCGTGGCACTCGTCGACGTACGTCGTATGCAGCTGACCGTCCTGGTCGCTGATCACGTAGCACACGCCGGACGATGCCGACGGCTCGGCGCGCACGAGCAGCGCCGGCCGGCCGCCGCCCAGCTCCGCGACATCGTCGAAGTGATCGAAGCGCTCGGTGGCATCGTCGTCGGCGGAGAGCTTGCCGTCGAACGCCACCGGCTGGCCGCGAAGGGTGATCGCGTAGCGCGCGCTCGCCGAGAGCGCGGTCTTCCCGCCGATCTCCTCGTCGAAGAAGTAGAAGATGCTCGTCGCGACGTCGAAGGGCCCGATGTGCTCGACGCGAACGGGCTCGCTGCGCTTCTGCACGCGGTAGCGATACGTGAAGTCGTCGGGGAGCGGCGCCGCGCCCGGGCGCGCGCGCGGCATCCACTCGGTCCACTGCATGTCGCTCCGGCTCGGCGATCCGTGCAGCGGGAGCACCAGGCCCCGCACGTCCTTCCCGCCGATCGCGGCGACGAGCGTGAGCGTGCCGCGCGTCGTGAAGATCTCGACCGCGCCCGGCGCGACCCATCGGCCGTCCACCTGATGCGCGTCCTGCGTCCAGAGCATCCCCTTCTTCGAGATGCGCTGCACGTTGCCAGCCAGCGATCCGAGCGTGAGCGTGCCGCCATCCGGCGTCGCGGGCGATGACTGTTGCGACGCGGGCCAGCGCACCTCGACCGCGAGCATCAACTGCTCGCCATCGATCTCCGGCGGCACGTCGGCGAGCAGGCGCGCTGTGCCCCCGACGACGCCGGCGATCAGCAGCACGATCCCGACTGCGGAGCCGAGCGCCTTGAGGAAGCCCGGCGCCGCGCCGGCCGCGACCACGCGCGCCGCGATGAGCCCGATGAGGAAGCCGCCGATCAGTCCGAGCAGCGCGAGCCCGGCGACGAAGTACCCGCTCCCACCTTCGAAGCTGGAGATGTTGTACCAGCTGACCGCGAGGCTCGCGACGACGCCGGAGACGATCGTGCCGACGATCGCGGTGAGGAGCGCGACTCCGAAGGAGGCGAGCCAGGACATGTCGAGAACGGGAGAGGGTCGACCACGCGCGCCGCGGCGCGACAGGAGAATCGTCGCGCCGGTCGCGCTCGGGAAGAGCCCGCTCGCTCAGCCGAGCACGATGCGCCGGGCGATCCCGATGCGATCGAGAAACGTCGTGTCGTGCGAGACGACGATGAGCGCGCCGTCGTACGCGAGGAGCGCATCCTCGACCGCGCGCAGCGAGTCCAGGTCGAGATGGTTCGTCGGCTCGTCGAGCAGCAGCAGCTGCGGTGGTGCCCCCGCGCCGATCGTGCAGGCGAGCGCGGCCGCTGAGCGACGCGACCGTCGCGAGCGCCGCATCGCCGCGAAACAGGAACGTCGCCAGCAGCTGACGCGCCGCGCCCGCCTCGAGCGCCGGATCGGCCGCGAGCGCATTGTCGAGCACCGAGCGGTTCGGGTCGAGCGACGCCGCGTGCTGATCGAGATAGGCGACGCGCTCCACGCCGACGCGCAGCGTACCGGCCGTTGGCGAGAGCTCCCCAGCGATGAGGCGCAGGAGCGTCGTCTTCCCCGCGCCGTTGCGCCCGACGATCGCGACGCGCTCCGGGCCTCTCACCTCGAAGGTGAGCCCCGCGATGAGCGGCGCGCTCGCGTACGCGAACGTCAGGTCACACGCCTCGACCATCATCTTCGTCGCGTGCAGCCCCGTCGAGGCGAGATCGAACGCGAGTCGCTCGCGCTCCTCGACGCGCTCCTTCGCCGTCGCGAGGCGCTCGCGCCCTTCTTCGATCAGGCGCTCGCCGACGCCGCCGAGTCGCGACGCGGTGCGCTCGCCGCTCGCGCGCATGCCGCTGAGCTCGAGCTTCGACAGCCCGCGCGTCACGCCGAGTCGTTTGCCGCGCGCCACGCGCCGCTCCTGTCGTTCGTGCGCCTCCTGCACATCCCGCTTCGCGCGCTTGAGCGCCAGCCGCGCATGATCGAGCTCGCGCCTCGCCGCCGCATCCTCGGCGTCGCGCTGGGACTCGAACAGGTCGAACGCGCCGCCGTACTCGCGGGCGCCGCGCGACGTGAGCTCGACGATGCGATCGACGCGCCGCAGCAGCTCGCGGTCATGGCTGATGGCGATGAGCCCACCCGTCCACGACTCCGTCATCGCGTAGAGCGTGTCGCGGCTCTCGGCATCGAGGTCGTTCGTGGGCTCGTCGAGGATGAGCAGGTCGGGCCGATCGATCACGAGCGCGGCGAGCGCCACGCGCGTGCGCTCGCCGCCGCTCAGGCTCGCGAGCGTGCGATCGACCGACACGTGCGCGAGCGCGAAGCGCGCGAGCTCGGCGTCGATGCGCTCGCGCAGGTCCCAGCGATCGCCGATTCGCTCGAAATCGCCGTCGGCTGGCGCGCCCGCGAGCGTGCGCGCGAGCGCGGCGAGCACGTCGCCCGCGCCGAACGCATCGGCGACGGTGCGGCGCTCGTCGTCGTCGGTCGCGTCGACGATGCGTCGCTGCGGCAGGTAGCCGATGCGCGCGCGCCGCACGATCTCGCCCGATGTCGGCGCGAGCTCGCCGAGGAGGAGGCGAACGAGCGTGCTCTTCCCGATCCCGTTCGCGCCGACGAGTCCCGTGCGCTCGCGGCCGAAGCCGAGCGTCAGGTCGCGAAAGAGCATGCGCCCATCGGGAAACGCGAAGCCGAGTCGATCGGCGGAGAGCAGCGCGTCGGTGCGGCGCGCGGACGAACGTGGCATGGAAGAAGGGTCCCGACCTGCATTCGTCGCGTCAAGCGACGCGCTAGACTGTGGGGATGATCCGACTCGTCTGCATCGACATGGACGGCACGCTCGTCGGCTCGAACGCGCGCGTGCACCCCGCGGTGTGGCCGGCGGCGGAGCGCGCGAGCGAGGCGGGCGTGCATCTCGCCGTGTGCTCGGGGCGCCCGGCGTTCGGGATCACGCGCGCGTACGCGGAGCGACTGGACGCGGATGGATGGCACGTCTTCCAGATCGGCGCGAGCGTGGTGCACCTCGCGAGCGGTCGCTCACTGTCGACGCCACTGTCGCGCGAGATCGTCGCGCGGCTCGTGGCCCGCTCGCGCGAGACCGGACGCGAGTTGGAGCTCTACACCGACACGACGTACGTGATCGAGAGCGACTCGGCGCGCGCGCGTGCGCATGCGGCGCTCCTCGGCGTGGCGCTCAAGCGGCGCCCGTACGAGTCCGTCGATGGCCACGCGGTGCGCGGGCAGTGGCTCGTCGGCTTCGACGAAACGGACGCGGTGCTGCGCGAGCCGCACGAGGGACTCGAGCTCTCGCCCTCCACGACGCCCGCGATGCCCGACACGAGCTTCATCAACATGACGCCGGTCGGCATCGACAAGGCGACGGGCGTGCGCGCGATCGCGCGCGAGTACGGCGTCTCGCTCGACGAGGTGATGTACGTGGGCGATGGCCTGAACGACGTCTCCGCGATGCGCATCTGCGGCTGGCCGGTGGCGATGGCGAACGGCGACCGCGAGGCGATCGAGGTGGCGCGGCGCGTGGTCGGCCACGTGGACGACGGCGGACTCGCGGAAGCGCTGGCGATGGCGCTGATTGTGTGACGTCGGCCATCGGCCATCGGCCATCGGCCATCGGCGAGTCATCGTTCGATGGCGTCCCGAGGCACGAGCCGAGAGCCGATGGCCGAGAGCCGAGAGCCGACAGCCGACAGCCGACAGCCGAGAGCCTTTTTCCGGAGGACGCGTGCGAGTCCTGATCCTGGGCGCTACCGGCATGGTCGGCCAGGGCGTGCTGCGCGAATGCCTGCGCGATCCCGGCGTGAGCGAGGTCGTCACCCTCGGCCGCTCGGCCACGAACCAGCACCATGCGAAGCTGCGCGAGATCGTCCACGGCGACCTGCTCAACGTTGCGCCGATCGAGCCGCAGCTGACCGGCTTCGACGCCTGCTTCTGGTGCCTCGGCATCACGTCGGCCGGCACGTCGGAGGCCGACTACACGCGCATCACCTACGACTACACCGTCGCCGTCGGACGCGCGCTCGCGCGATTGAATCCGCAGATGACGTTCATCTTCGTCTCCGGCCGCGGCACCGACTCGACCGAGCAGAGTCGCATCATGTGGGCGCGCGTGAAGGGGAAGGCGGAGAACGCCGTGTTCGCGATGCCGTTCAAGCGATCGTTCGCGTTCCGGCCGGGCGCGCTCGTGCCCGGCGACGGCATCCGCTCGCGCACGGGTTGGTACAACGTGCTCTACGCGATCATGCGTCCGCTGTACCCGCTCTTCCTCGCCTTCCCGAACTTCGCGACCACGACCGAGCAGGTCGGGAAGGCGATGCTCGAGGTCGCGCGGCACGGCCATCCGAAGCGCATTCTGGAGAACGGCGACATCGCCGCCATTCGTCCGACGTCCACACCGGAGACGTGAGCATGGAGTTTCGCCAGTTCGGCGGTTCGGGAATGCGCGCGCCCGTGCTGAGCTTCGGCACGGCGACGTTCGGCGGTGGCAACGACTTCTATCGCGCGTGGGGGAGCACCGATGTCGCCGAGGCGACGCGCCTGGTCGACATCTGCCTCGAGGCGGGGCTCACGGCGTTCGACACGGCGAACTCGTACTCGACGGGGATGGCCGAGGAGATCCTCGGCGCGGCGATCGTTGGGAGACGGCAGCGCATCATCCTCGCGACCAAGGCGACGTTCCCCCTCGGCGACGGTCCGCACGACTGGGGCTCGTCGCGGCGATTCCTGATGCGCGCGTGTGAGGACAGCCTGCGCCGGCTCGGCACCGATCACATCGACGTGTACTACATGCATACCGTCGATGCGACGACGCCGGTGGACGAGACGCTCCGCGCGCTCGAGTCGCTCGTCGCCAGTGGCAAGGTCTCGTACATCGGATGCTCGAACTTCACGGGGTGGCATCTCATGAAGTCGCTCTCGATCTCCGAGCGCTACGGCTGGTCGCGCTACGTCGTGCATCAGGCGTACTACTCCCTCGCGGCCCGCGACTACGAGTGGGAGCTGATGCCGCTCGCGCTCGACCAGCGCATCGGGACGGTCGTGTGGAGCCCGCTCTCGGGCGGCGCGCTCACGGGCAAGGTGCGACGCGGCGCGCCGGTGCCCGAGGACACGCGCTCGGGCCAGCTCGGGCTCGCGCGCGCGGGCGACCTGGAGAAGCTCCATCGCATCGTCGACACGCTCGACGAGATCGCGCGCGAGACGAGTCGCACGATCTCGCAGGTGGCGCTCAACTGGGCGCTGCACCGCCCGAGCGTCTGTCAGCTCGTGATCGGCGCGCGCACGGAGGCGCAGCTGCGCGAGAATCTGGGTGCGATCGGATGGCGATTGAGTCCGGAGCAGGTGGCGAGGCTCGATGCGGCCAGCGACACGCGGCCGAGTTATCCGACGTGGCACCATCGGTTGAATGCGAGGTTGAACCCGCCCGCGGTATGATGTCCGTGCTCTGCAGGCCCGGAGAGTGACCGAGTCACCGAGTCACCAAGTCACCGGGTGACCGAGTGCTTGCGTGAAAACATCGAGTCACGTGGTCACTCGGTGACTCGGTCACCCGGCGACTCGGTGACGAGGTCTACCTGGCCCGGCATCGAGCCTTCTCACTCGGCCCGTCGGTAGATCGTCACCGCCGTCTCGTCGAACACCCGCCGCACTCCGCCCGATGGCAGCTCGTGCGTCCGCGCATGCTCCACCGACAGCACCCGCGCGAACCCCGTCGCCGCCCACGTCTCGATCACCCGGTCCAGCATCCGCGACTCGTACGGCGGATCCACGAACGCGAGCTCGTACGCCCCCTCGGTGAGCGCCGCCGCGAACGGCAGCGCGTCGCGCTTGAAGATCCGCGTCCGCTCGCGTACCCGGAGCGCGGCCACGTTCGCGCGCAGCGCGTGCAGGCTCGCCGGTCGCGTCTCCACGAAGTCGCAGCTCACCGCGCCGCGCGAGAGTGCCTCGAGGCCGAGCGCGCCCGTGCCGGCGAAGAGGTCGAGCACGCGCGCACTCGGCAGGTCGCCGGCGAGCGCGTCGAGCCACGCGGCGCGCACGTGCTCGGCCGTCGGCCGGACGCGAAAGTCGTTCGGGGAAGTAAGGTCGCGGCCGGCGAACTTCCCGCCGACGATCCTCATGCGCGCGCGCGAGTGGAGGTCACGCCGGGAGGTTGGCCTCCTGCGCGCGTGCGGTCAAACCGCGTCCGCGTTTCTCTCACGCGTCGTCCCGAGTTTGCGTTCGCGGTCGCGTTCAACGCGTTCTTCCCGCGCTACGTCGCCGCGCTCTCGCTGTCGGTGTGCGCGCTCACGTTTCTCCTCCTCGCGCGCGACGCGCACGCGGCGGCGAGCGCCGCCTCGCCGCGCATGCCGGTGCGCGCGATCGATGGATACCTGGTCGGCATCGCGTTGCTCGTCTGGCTCGCCGATATCGTGCGCGCGATGCTCGCCGGCACGCGACCCGCGGGACTGCGCGGCACCAGTCTCCTCACGAGCCCCGTCGAGGTGATGGACCTCGGCTTGACGCTTCCACGCGCGGCCGTCGGCGGCATCCGACTCTGGCGGCGACGCGCGAGCGGCGTGCTGCTCTCGGGGCTCATGCTCGTGATGCTCGGGCTCGAGGGCGCGAGCGTCGCGATCGATCAGACGTTCGGCCACCTCGCCGATCCCACGCAGCCGCTCGCGACGGTGCCGATGTTCGCCGGCCTCACGCTGCTGCTCGGGCTCGTGCCGATGCTCGCCTTCCTCCGCCATCTCGAGACCTCCGCCCCCGCGCGATCGTGACGCGAGGGCTGCATGTTGCAGCCGCACGCCGCCGTCCTGGCGCACCTCCTGCCTTGCATGCCGGCGAGCGACTCGACGGAGCGGCGGCATGCGGCGCGGGAAGACGATCGGCTCGACGACGATGGCGGCCGGCGTCGCCCTCTTGCTCGGCGCGTGCACGGCGCGCCACGCCGTCGCGCCTCCACCCGCGCGCCTCGACGCGCAGGAGGTCGACTTCCCGAGCGCGTCCGGCAGCCGCATCCACGCCTGGTACGCGGCCGGACGACACGGCGCGGGCGCGGTGCTGCTGTTGCACGGCGTCGGCGCCGATCGACGCGCGATGCTGCGCCGCGCGGAGTTCCTGCACGCGGCCGGGTTCGCCGTGCTCGCTCCGGACTTCCAGGCGCACGGCGAGAGCTCGGGCGACCACGTCACCTATGGCGCGCTCGAGAGCCTCGACGCGCACGCGGCGCTCGAGTGGCTGCGCGCGCGCGCTCCGGGCGAGCGGATCGGCGCCATCGGCGTGTCGATGGGCGGCGCCGCCGCGCTGCTCGGTCCCCAACCCCTCGCCGTCGACGCGCTCGTGCTCGAGTCGGTGTACCCGACCTTCCGCGACGCCGTCGCCGATCGCCTCGAGGCGTGGGCCGGCCCGCTCGGCGCGCTCGGGCGGCACATCGCGCCGCTCCTGATCCGCCTCGTGGGCCCGCACGTCGGGGTCGATGCCCGCGCGCTGCGGCCCATCGAGCGCATCGCGGAGTCGCGCGCGCCGCTGCTCTTGCTCGCGGGGACGGCCGATCCATACACGCACCTGCACGAGTCGGTCGCGCTCTTCCTCCGCTCGCGCGCGCCGAAGGAGATGTGGGCGATCAGGGGCGCGAAGCACGAGGATCTGTACGAGTACGTGGGCGAGGAGTACGAGCGGCGCGTCGGCGGCTTCCTGGCGAGTCATCTCGTATCGGAGCGGATTGCGCGGTGCGCGGAGGCGTCGCTCCCGGCGCCAGCGTCCGGAGGCGCGGAGCCGCCCCCGCCGTGCAGCGCGCCGGGTCGCTAACTTCACCGAATGCCCGAGATCATCCCGGTCAACTACCTCGACGACATCCTCCCCGAGTACCGCGACACCCCCGTCGGCCGGCTGCTCGAGTACCACAATCTCGGTCGCGCCATCGGCGCGGTGCACGCGCCGCAGATGCTCATCGGCATGTGCATGGACAGCCGCAAGTCGCTGCGCATCCCCACCGACTTCGCCTTCGTGCTGCGCACCGCCGGCGCGAACATGCGCGACAACGAGTTCCGCATCTCGTACGCGATCGCGGTCGGGCGCGTGCGCACGATCGTGCTCATCGCGCACACCGACTGCGGCATGGCGAGGCTCGCGGAGCGGCGCGATCAGTTCATCCACGGGCTGATGGACGCGGCGGGATGGGATGAGGCGCGCGCCACGCGCCACTTCGAGACCTCGGCGCCGAAGTTCGGGATCCGCGACGAAGTCGACTTCGTGCTGCACGAAGCCGCGCGCCTGCGCGAGATCTATCCGCGCATCGCCATCGCGCCGCTGCTCTATCGCGTCGAGGACGATCTGCTCTATCAGCTGCGCCCCGATCCCGTGGCGGCCGACGCGGCGACATGAGCAGGCGGTGGTTCTTCGCGGGCGCGGCGCTGCTCGTGCTCTTCGAGCTCGCGAACGTGTGGTTCATCATGCCGCTCCCGTTCAGCCAGCGCGTGCGCAGCATCGACCTCGCGTACACGCTCTACACGTGGCGCTGGGCGATCCGCGGCGCATGCGGCCTGCTGATGCTCGTGGGTGCCGGCGCGGCGTTCCGTCCGCGCACGCGCGCGCGCTGGATCGCCGGTGCCGCGCTCGTCGCCGCCGGTGCGGTCGCGTACGTGGCCAACTTCGTCATGGCCGCCGACCACATGTTCCTCGCGCCGGCGTCGCTCGTGATGGCGCCCGCGTCGCGGAACGTCGTCGAGAAGAACCGGCTCGTCGTCGGCGTCGCGATGCACGGCGAGGCGCGCGCCTATCCGGTGCAGTTCATCGGCTATCACCATCAGGTACGCGACACCATCGCGGGCGAACCGGTCATGGTGAGCTTCTGCACCGTCTGCCGCACGGGGCGCGTCTTCAGCCCGCTCGTCGACGGAAAGCCCGAGACGTTTCGCCTCGTCGGCATGGATCACTTCAACGCGATGTTCGAGGACGCGCGCACGCATAGCTGGTGGCGCCAGGCGAACGGCGAGGCGATCGCGGGGCCCAGGAAGGGCACCACGCTCGCGGAGCTGCCGAGCGTCCAGATGACGCTCGCGCAGTGGCTGGCACTGCATCCGGATACGCGCATCATGCAGCCCGACTCCGCGCTGCGCGGCGAGTACACGAAGGACTTCGACTACGAGACGGGCGCGAGCCGGAAGACGCTCACCGGCACCGACACCGCGTCGTGGCACGACAAGTCGTGGGTCGTGGGGCTGACCGTCGGCGGCGAGAGCAAGGCCTACGACTGGAATCGGCTCCGGCGGGAGCGGGTCGTGAACGACGTCCTCGGCGGCACGCCGGTCGTCCTCGCGCTCGCGCACGACGGCGCGAGCTACGTCGCCTTCGAGCGTCCCGACGCGGCCACGCGCTTCACGCTCCGCGGCGACTCCCTCGTCGCCGTCGGCTCCAGCGCGGCGTACGCACTCGACGGGCGGGGCGCGACGGGCGCGCTCGCGCCGCTCTTCGCGTCGCAGGAGTTCTGGCACAGTTGGCGCACGTTCCAGCCGGGCACGAAGACCTACTGAGCGTCCGCGACGAATGACACGACGGCCCGCCGGCGGCCGCGACGCGTGGCGCCACGCGCGCGAGCTGGTGATGGCGCACGGGTGGAACGCGGTCGCGTACCAGATCCTGAATCCCGGGATCGACCACTGGTTTGCAGCTGACGGCGACGCCGTCATCGGCTTCGCCACCTACGCGCGCACCCGCGTCGTCGCCGGCGCGCCGGTGTGTGCGGCCGAGCGTCTCGTCGACGTGACCGAGGAGTTCGCGCGCGCCGCGCGGCGCGCGGGGGAGCGCGTGCTCTACTTCGGCGCCGGCGAGCGCCTCGAGCCGATCTTCGCCGCGCGCCGCGATCATGCCTTCGTTCCCCTCGGGGCGCAGCCGTGGTGGACGCCCTCGATGTGGGAAGCGACCGTCCGAGCCCACCCCTCGCTCCGTGCGCAGCTCAATCGCGCGCGCAACAAGCGCGTGCGCGTCGTCGAATGGCCGCCGGCCATCGCGCACCAGCATCCCGCGCTCGCCGGTGTGCTCGCGACGTGGCTCGCCGGTCGCGGCCTCCCGCCGCTCCACTTCCTCGTCGAGCCGCGCACCCTCGGGCTCCTCGACGACCGGCGCGTCTTCGTGGCGGAGCGCGAGAGCGCGGACGGCGTCGAGGTCGTCGCGTTCCTCGTCGCCACGCCCATTCCCGCGCGCCACGCGTGGCTGCTCGAGCAGTGGCCGCGCGTGCGACGCGCGCCGAACGGCACCGTCGAGCTGCTCGTCGACGCGGCCGTGCGCGCGCTCGGCGACGACGGCGCGCAGGCGGCCACGATGGGACTCTCGCCGCTCTCGCCGCACGCGCCGAGCGATGCGCCCGTGGGCGTGCCGCGTCCACCGGCGTGGCTCGCGTTCGT
>JADMIO010928598.1_pt1 | contig 45622 bp, 43 predicted proteins | sample 8958161 | NCBI WGS metagenome assembly JADMIO01 (sample SAMN16585339, study PRJNA669376) | soil metagenome | isolation source: Crop rotation soil | place: USA: Cullars Rotation, Alabama | collected 2011
GACAACTTGTCCACGTGGAATTCTAAGCTTAGGATCCCAATGTGCTGGAAAGCTGCAACCCCCGTCTCGGACTGCGTCCTTCGTAGATCACTCGCACCAGCCAGCAAAGGGTGCTAAAACAATTTCGCTTGGTTGCCGATGATGACCTGGCGCCCCAGTTTCTTGTAACTCAATTCGGTCGCAACCCGGCCTTGCGGGGTGCGATTCAGATAGCCTTCCATGATGAGATATGGCTCATAAACCTCTTCGATTGTGTCCGGCTCCTCACCCACCGCCACGGCGAGCGACCCGAGGCCAACCGGTCCGCCTCCGAACTTGACAATGACCGCCTCCAGAATCCGTTTGTCCATCTCATCCAGTCCATTCTGATCAATCTCGAGCATGGCAAGTGCTTTGTCGGCGACGTCGTTTGTGATGCGACCGTCCCCCCGGACCTGGGCATAGTCCCGGACCCGACGCAGAAGATTGTTTGAAATGCGGGGGGTGCCCCGGCTGCGCCGGGCGATTTCCATCGCACCCGTTTCGTCAATTTGAATGTTCAGAAGGTTGGCGGAACGAACCACAATTTTCTGAAGCTGCTCACTCTGGTAGTAATCGACCCGTTCACGAACGGGAAACCGGGTCAGCAATGGGGCCGTCAGCAGCCCGCTGCGGGTGGTCGCTCCAATCAAGGTGAAGCGGGGAAGATTCAACCGCACACTTCGGGCATTGGGGCCTTGATCGATGATGATATCCAGTTTGAAATCCTCCATGGCGGGGTAGAGATATTCCTCAATCGTTTTTTGCAGGCGATGGATCTCATCGATGAACAGCACATCGCCTTCCTCGAGATTGGTGAGCAATCCAGCCAGATCCCCCGCCTTCTCGATGGTGGGGCCGCTGGTGCATTTCAGGCTGGCATCCATCGATTTCGCGATGATATGGGCGAGGGTTGTTTTTCCGAGGCCCGGAGGTCCACTGAGCAGGATATGGTCAAGGGCCTCGTTTCGCTGCTTCGCGGCGGCCACAGCGATTTCGAGCCGCTCCTTGACCCTGGCCTGGCCGGTGAACTCGGAAAAGAGTGAAGGCCGCAACGTCATTTCCAATGCAACGTCGGGTTTGGTCAAAACTTCTGAGACAGTTCGGGCGGACATCTGGACAGAGAATGCGAAAACGCCAACCGACCGGCAAGGCGAAACGAGTTTTGATGCGCTCAGGCTTGCGTTTTTTGTTCGCCCTTTTACCCTGGGGGCATGCCATCATTTGATGTTGTGTCAGAAGTAAACCCCATGGAGATCGAGAATGCGGTGAACCAGGCGAAAAAGGAGCTGGCGACGCGTTTTGATTTCAAGGGGAGCAAGGCTGAAATTCTTCTGGAAAAAAACGAGATCAAACTGTCAGCGGACGATCAATTCAAATTGAAGGCGCTTCATGAAATCTGCATTACCAAGCTCGCCAAAAGGCAAATCAGCCTCAAGAACGTGGACAAGGGAGAGCCTGAACTCTCCCCGCTGGGGCATGCGCGGCAATCAATCAAGATCAAGCAGGGAATTGAGCCGCCGGTGGCAAAGGAGGTCACAAGCTTCATTCGCGATACAAAACTCAAGGTGACCACGCAGATCCAGGATCAGCAGATTCGAGTGACCGGGAAGAATCGCGATGATTTGCAGGCGGTCATTGCAGCAATTCGCGGGCATGATTTTCCGGTGGCGCTGAATTTCCAGAACTTTCGGGATTAGGCAAGGCCACTTTTGACTTGCGGAAAACTGACAGGCGTTATAACTATTGTACAACCTAATCACCCATTTACCATGACACTCGAACTCAAAGTCCGGAAGCTGGGAAATTCGCTAGGACTTGTTCTTCCCAAGGAGGCGGCGGCCACTCTTAATGTTGGCGAAGGGGACCAACTTTATATCACGGAGGCACCCGGAGGTTTTCGCCTTACGGCGGCTAATCCCGAGTTCGTCAGGCAAATGAAAGTGGCAGAAAAGGGGATGCGGCGCTACCGCAATGCCCTTCGTCAACTCGCCCGGTGAAGCCTGTTTGGCTGAGAAAGGAAACCGTGCTTGCAATGCACGAGCGCCTTTTGGCCGAGCACGGGGGAAGTGAGGGCATTCGCGATGAAGCACTCCTTGAATCCGCCCTCGGGCGACCCGAGAATCTTTTGATCTACGGAAAGCCGTCGGTGTTTGACCTCGCGGCGGCTTACGCATGTGGGATCATAAAGAACCACCCGTTCGTGGATGGGAATAAGCGAACTGGTTTCATGGCCGCCTTTGTGTTCCTTGGAATAAACCAGATCGACTTCGTAGTTGATGAAAGCGAGGTGGTTCTTCAAACCATTGCAGTCGCATCGGGTGAACTGAGCGAAGAAGCTTACGCGACCTGGCTTAAAGAGCACTCGCGTGTGGCAAAGATTGCGAAGCGGTAGAAAGAGGGCTACTTTGCAGAAGGCGCAGTTATGAGGACGTCCAGTTTTCCAGAGAATCGATGAGGGCTTCGCGCACGGGACGCATTTTCACGCCGGTCGCCAGCAACTTTGAGACATCGAGCACGCAATTGGATCGAGGGGCTTTGACGCCGCGCCGGTAGAAGTCCTCCTCCGTTTCCCAGAACTCAAACTCGCGGCCCGTCTTCAAAATGGCCTGAATTAATTCGATGACCTGCCGGGTGGTAACGAATCCAGGATTTGTCACGTTATAAATGCCGCCCGGAGCACGCCGTTCCCACGAATCCAGGCACGCGCGAACAAAATCGCGGCGATGGGAGAGGGAATTGGCGTTGTCAAAAACCTTCGGATAACGCTGGATTTTAGAAAGAAAGTTTCGCGGTCCATCGAATTGGTCAAACGGCATCCGCAGTCGCCAAATATAGACCGGGGTCGAAGTCCCCGAACCCACCAGGCTTCCTCCTGCCCCCGCGAGGATGGCCTCCTCAGCGAGAGCTTTCGTGCCGCTGTAAAAGCTGCATGGGGGCTGACGAAACGAAAAGTTGGGTTCATCCGTTTCCAGAAAACCCCGGATGGCAGCAGGATTCGATTGAATAAGCTCCCGAAGCGCGGGCTGGGTCAAATCCCTTTCCACGCGCATGCTCCCTTTTTCCACCACCATGGCGCCCGAGTAGATACAACCGGTCGAGACATGCCCCCAGGAGATTTCGGCTGCCGAACAGGCATTGGCGACGCTCAGGGGGAGAAGAACATTTCCATTCAGTGTATCGGCCCAGGCCGTCTCACAGGCATCCACGTTTGGTCTGCCGGTGTACCCGGCGGCATTTATGACAAAAGTAATTTTGTTTTCCCTGAGGCAGGGAAGAAGCATGTCAAAGCGAGTGTAATCCAACTGCTGGCGCGAAAGCGGCATGAAGGATTGTCCCCGCTCACGAAGCTCTTCGGCGAAAGCGCGCCCCACGTAACCTGTGCTGCCAAGCAAAAGGATCATGCTGGGAAGAGAAGTAAGTGAGAAGGGGCTCGAATTCGACCTTTATTTTCCGAATGGCAACATATTGACTGCATGAGAACTCCAGGGAAGACCCTGTTCGTGCTTGACTGAGAGCTTCGTTCTGACTGCATAATCCGCCATGAAATTGAAATTTTTGGTTTTCTCAGCGCTGCTGAGCGTCGCCGCCCTGGGCGTCGGTTGCGTCGCGACGGTTGATGGGCACATGAAGGCAGGAGTGCCCTTCCTGAAAGACACGATTGTAAGCCGCTATCCGCGCACGGTTGCGCAAGTCATTACCGCCACAAAAACTGTGCTGACCAATAACGGGAAGCTAACCGCCGACAACACCATCGCCAATACGGTCAGCGCGAAGGTGGACACTCGAAACGTCTGGGTGAGATGCGTCGAGATCGAACCAAACATCACGCAAGTGAGCGTGCAGGCGCGAACGAAGAGCGGCGGGGCAGATGTGGACCTGGCCAGCGAAATCAACACGCAGATCGCCCTTCAGCTTGCGGCTGGACGCTAAGGGGACTTCAGGCCGATATTTTTTTCGTAGGCGCCCAGCTTGAGGGGCTGGCGTCTTTCGTTTGCCTTCAGTTCCGTGTTCAAAGAGGCAAGGCGGGCCTGCGCATTTTCAGCGGCCGCGCTCGCGGGGAACAACCCGACGATTCGGCGCAGCGTCTTTTCCGCGGCGGGCGCGTCGTTTCCAAATTTGACCTGGAGGTCCGCGAGAAGATTCAGCCAGCGGACGACCTGCTTGATCGATTCGTGGGGCTGGGCGATGAGTTGTTCGAGTTGATTTTCGGCCAGGTCAAGCCGGTGGTAATGCTCCGCGTAGAGCTTGGCCAATTCTTCGCGGGCTTCCGCATCCAGGGGATATTGTTCCAGATGCTTCACATAATTGGCAGCCATCGTTTCCGGGTCGACCTCCGCTTTCGCCCGATGGGCGCTCTCCTTTTGCAAGCCGAGATCGGGCACATAATGCGGCACCGCGATAAGGGGCCTCTCATGGGCTTCCGACAGCTCATTCGCGGATGAAAGGTGAGCGATCCGCTGGGACGCGAGCCGAAAATATTGGGTATCTGGGAACAAAGCGATTACCTTCTCGAGAGCCAGGCGGGCTGAATCGGGGTCCTGGCCATATTTCAGATGCCAGTCGGCAAGTTGGTTCAAGGCAGTGGCCAGACCGGGGAAAGGTGTTCCGGACTGCTGCACGAGCCGTTCGACCGTCACCTCTGCCGCGGCCACATCGTTTAAATCTTCCGCCTGGATGGCGGCGAGCAACATCATGCCCGTATAATCGTTGGGGAAAAGAGCGAGCTGTTTTTGAATCTCCGCGATTGCGCCCCTAAAATTGCCTTTCTGCCTTTGGGTTTCAGCAATGGAATAAAAGGCCTGAGGTTCCACCTCCTGCCCTCCTCCATCGAAAAGTCCCGTCAGGGGCGATGCCAGAAATGCGCCGACATTGGGGGTCCAGATCAGCCCTATGATTATAGCGAATGGAACCGCCAGGATCGGCGCGGCCTGGCCGGAACCAGAAACAAGTGTAAATCCCATCAAAATGAGCACGACCGTGATGACCCATTTTGAAATGAGCCGGCCCGCGTCGTCACCGCTGCCTTTAAGCCATCGCCACATAATCCACCCAACCATCACAATGGAGAGCACGAGAAGAACGGTTCCCCGAATGATGGATGCAGTTCGGTCCATGGAGGAGTTAGTGGAAAGCGGACTGAGTGGTGCGTTGGGTGATGCGATCCGGATTGCGCGCGCGGCTCAAGGCGGTGTCGTACGAAATCTGGCAACGGCAATAAAGATCGACCAGGCAGGAATCCATCAGCACCATTCCCTCCTTGGCGCCCGTTTGAATACAATTCTCCAACTGATGCAGATTGCTCTCGCGAATCAGATTTCGCACCGCGCCGCTGGCGACGAGGAGTTCGTAGGCGAGGACGCGGCTCGAACGATCGGCGGACGGCAAGAGATCCTGTGCGATGATACCCTGCAAAGCATTCGATAATTGCAGGATAATCTGGCGCTGGGCGCTCCCTTCATAAACGGAGACAATTCGTTCGAGGGCATGAGCGACGTTGGGCGAATGGAGTGTCGCGAGAACGAGATGCCCCGTTTCCGCCGCCGTGACCGCGGTGGCAATCGTTTCTTGATCGCGCATTTCTCCGACAACAATGACATCAGGGTCCTGCCGCAGGACATGGACGAGGGCGCGATTAAAGGAATGCGTATCGGTCAATACCTCCTGTTGAATCACAATCGCACGCTTGTTCTGATGAACGAACTCAATCGGATCTTCGATAGTGACAATTTTACATCGACGCTCGCTGTTAATGAGATCGACGAGATAGTTCAGCGTGGTGGTTTTGCCCGCGCCGGTGGGGCCGGTGATCAGGACCAGTCCGTTTGGTTTGCGAGCCAGTTCATCAATCTTCGCCGGAAGCCCCAACTCTTCCCTCGATTGGATCCGGTCGCCGCAAAATCGAATGCTCAGTTCCGGATGGCCGTTGCGGCGGTAAAACGTAATCCGGATGCGCCCGGCCACGGTGTGAAGAAGAGAAACACACAACTCCCATTCCTTTTCGAATTTCTCCTGTTGGGCGCCGTTCAGGAAGCTGAAGGCGATTTCGGTCGTTTCCTCGGGGGTGACGGCATCATCATCGGCAAGAATAATCTCGCCGTTGATGCGAAAAGCGGGAGGGACTCCGGCGATGATATGCAAATCGGAGGCCCGGCTTTGACTCGCCTGCTGCAGCAGCCGATCCAGTTTGGTGGTCATGTCCTGGAAAACAGGCGCCGGACAGAATTGCCCAATTTGCGCGATAAACTCATGGAGGAAACCTCGATTAAAGCTTTTTGAGCCTCAACGGAATGCGGACTCAACTCACGCGCCTGGACAAACGAGTGGCGCGCCTGATCGACAAAGCCGACAGCAAGCTGGCAATATCCGGCCTGCAGCCAGACCGCGCTTTGACCTGCATTCAGGGAGAGTGAACGCTGGGCTGATTTCAGGGCCAGCGAAAACTTTTTGTAGAAAAATTGGATGCGCGAGACCAGCCAGTGAAGAAACCAATCCGTGGGGGCCAGCGCGATCGCCTTCTGCAAACAATAGTCGGCGGGTTTATCATCCCGCGCGAGAAGGACATCTCCTCGAGCAAGCCAAAGGTAAGGGGAATCGCCGCGTTCCTCGAATGAAGCGTCGGAGAATGCGATGGCTCCCTTAAGATCTCCGAGGCGCGCAAGCGCCACTGCCTTGGCGGCGAGCAACTCGCCTTCCCGGGGAAACCGTTCGAGGGCCTTGTCCGCCCAGACCCGGGCTTCCTGAAATTCGCCCATCTCGATGAGCATCCGAACCTGGCCCGTCCAGGCGGGGGCGTTTTGAGGGTTGAATTCAAGGACCTTTGAAAACAGGCGCAAAGCCTGCTCAAAACTGCCATTGGAGAAAGCGGCGCCGGCCTGGGCAAAATACCAACCCTCATCCTTGCCGGTGGCCGAGTCGTTGGACTCTTCGGATTCGTGGTCAAATTCGAGATTTACAAATCGGCTCATGAAATCTTCCCCAAAGCCGGGGATCGACTAATATTTTCGACAAATCATCTTTGATCACCGCAGACAATGCGGGCACGGCTGCAAGGCCGCCGGTGGTATCTCAGCGTTAACACACCAGGTCAAATCGATCCAGCTAAACTGGCGCGATGTCATGGTTCACCCTTAATAAGACAGCAGAGGAGGAGAAAGCTCACGCGGTGGCCGCAGGCGATTACCTCTTGCCATCTTGCGATGCCAACCCGCGGATTCACGGCGGCTGTTTCGGTGTTTAGGGGCACACCTCCCGGAAAGCCCTTTTGAATTTGTGATGGATGATCTACGAAAGCCTGCCTCCTCTCCCTTGGCCCTCTCCTCCTGGGAAGAGAGGGAGCAGAAACTGACGGCGCTCACGGAGTGATCGCCCTACCTTGTGTTCAGGCCAGACGGCGCTCACGGAAATCCAACGTGGACTTCGCACCGCTCTACCTTGGGAATTCCAAAGATCTTTCATTTAAACGCCGAGGAGCTTGCGCTGGACAATGACATTTGGTTTTGTGGCGATCATGTAGCGCAAGGCATCCGCCGTGTCATCGCCGCCGGTTCCATCCTCCGTGATATTGGTTTTAAGAATATCGCTCGGGCTGTCGGGATTGTGCTGCAGTTGAGGGAGACATTGGATCAGGTGTGTGCAGCGTTTGTGGATCAAGAGCTTTGGAAGGATGCCAGCATCGGGATCGCCCAGAGCTTCCAGAGTGGCGGACCAGCCGTGAACCCGGTTCATTTCGGCGGGCCGGATGTCCAGAGGCCACGCGCATGACTGGGGAAGCGTTCAACAACACGGGAGTGCGCCAAGCAGAGTCTTCATAAACCTCGGCGGCAGGTCAACTTCAAGCCGGACCCACGTTCCGCTGATCAGATCACTCTGCTGCGCGCGCTAACCCACGATCAAAGCCGAGATGTAATCCGCTTCCGTGCGAGCGAGACGCACGCCCCCATGAGAATCAATACTGTAACTGACGGTTCAGGAACAACTCCGGTGATACTAAAAGACTGAAATCCCGAGAGCGGCGGCGGAGTAATCGTGCCGCCGCCCAAGGTATAGCTGAATATATCCGATACTCCGCTTGCAGTTCCAATCAGAGCCACTTGGCCCCACGAAGTAATAAGGCCACCCCGATTATCCCAAACCCGTACCTGAAGCGACACCGTTTGCCCTGGAAGAGTTCCTGGGATTGTAGGAACCGTGGCATTTATGAAACCGGCAAAGCCCCCTGTTCGAAATGTGGTCGTGGCGAGCGGGTCAAGAATAGGTGAAAGACTGCTTGCAGGCGCGCCGTTGGTCCCACTCCATAACTGAGCGGTAAAACCATTACCTTGAAGACCACTTCCAGTGTAGGTAACAGTTCCAGCAGGAACGCCATTCGTAGGCTGGCCTCGAGTCGAAACATTCGGGGTGGCGATCTGTGGACTAAAGATTGGAGACACCAGTTCTCCGGAAACACGGTTATTGAATTGCACCTGCCCTTGGGCATCGGCGTTAAAACCTGCGCAACTGACGAAAAAAGCTGCGAGCATTAGAGCTTTCATGTTCATCCTTCGGATTCGTTTGATGTTTATGTGTCGCGATTCACGGGCTTCTTCCGGCTATCCATTGAGGTTTATTCTCACCACCCTCAAACTTGTCAAAGCATTCCTAATCCTCAAGGCCTGACCACTCTCTTTCATACGCGCAGCCGCGCAATTCGTAGCCGCGACAGCAAAAAACCAAGTGCAGCTAAAGTCAGAACGCGAGGCTCCGGAATCGCTGTGGTCGAAAAGGCTATGGAATCCACAAACCAATTGTTGTTCGCCAGGTGCGGCGAGACAGCGATTGCTGTGAATCGCAATTCCGCCGTCTGACCCGCCCAATTCCACACGTCGGCCCCATACAACGTATAGTTGGCCCCGCTCCCGACCGGAATCAGCGACAATGTCTGGCCCCCAAGTGTGACTACCAAATCACCTGGCCCCGATACGATAGGCCCGCCACCCTGCACCGCTTTAAATTGCAGCGATTGCGCAGAACCGGGAATCAATCCGGTTTGAGCAATTGCCGAATCAACGACATCGGTGATGGTATTCGCAGCGTGGAGCCTCACACCGGCCTGTAAAAACAGGGTAAACTGACCATCGAGATGGCCCGGAAATACAAAATTAGTTCCAACAATTCCAATTCCTGAAGAATCCTGGAACATGGAGTTGTACAATGCTGCACTTTGTTGAACACCTCCAACGTAACCGGTCCAACCAGGCAATGCTGAAGAAAACTCGACACGCCGGTATTCATCCCCTGAGATTGGAACAAGCGTGCCAAAGTTAAAACTCAAATTCTGAAAGGAACCCTGCCCGTTAACAGCGCACCCCAGTTGACTGAGCAAACACAAAAGCATCGCCTTCTTTACAATTGCATTCATTTGTTATTTAGCTATGGGATCATCGCTTGACGAAAGGATCTCCGACAGCTTGGAAATTCGCAGTCTGGTCGTCGGCGTTCTCTTCCCAGGCGCAGATTGCCAAATTCTTGGTTCTTTGAAAACCCAGCGATCCGAAAGGGTCGCTTTTTAAATACCCAAAAGATAATCAATAGTGGCCTCAAATACTCGGGCACTGCATCGGACGGGATGCCTGTAAGTTTCTATCGCGAACCTTCGAGAGACACTTAGAGACCGTAAGAAAAGCGGCGAAAGCCATAAGAGTAAGAACTCCGGGTTCCGGGATTGGTGTCGTCGAGAAAGCAATGGAATCCAGAAACCAGTTGTTGTTCCTCGCGTGCGGCGACACAGCGACTGCTGTGAATCGCAATTCCGCCGTCTGACCCGCCCAATTACGCACGTCGGCCCCATACAAGGTATAGTTAGCCCCGTTCCCGACCGGAATCAGCGACAATGTCTGGCCCCCAAGTGTGACTACCAAATCACCTGGGCCAGAGCCCAGTCCCCCACCATGCAGCGCTTTAAATTGGAGCGATTGCGCAAAACCGGGAACCAATCCCGTTTGAGCGATCGCCGAATCAACTACATCGGTGATTGGATTGGTGGTGTGGAGCCTCACGCCCGCCTGTAAAAACAGGGTAAACTGACCATCGAGGTGGCCAGGGTATATAAAGTTAGTTCCAACAATACCAATTCCTGAAGACTCCAGGAACATGTTGTTGTACAATGCTCCACTTTGCTGAACACCTCCAACGTAACCGCTCCACCCAGGGAGTGCTGAAGCGAATTCAACGCGCTGGTACTCGTCTGCTGGAATTGGAACAAGCGCCCCCGAATTAAAGCCCAAGTTTTGAAAGGAACTCTGTCCGTGAACACCACAGAACCCCAACTGATTAAGCAGAAACAAAATCAACCCTCGCTTCGCAAATGTATTCATTTGTTATCTAGTTGTGCGATCATTTCTTGACCAGAGGATCTCCGAGAGCTTGGAAAGCTGCGGGTTTTCGGAAGTTCTCTTCCCAGGCGCAGATTGCCAAATTCTTGGTTCTTTGAAAACCCAGCGATCCGAAAGGGTCGCTTTTTAAATACCCAAAAGATATTCAATAGTGGCCTCAATTACTCGGTCACTGCATCGGACGGGATGCCTGGAAATTCCTATTGCGAACCTTCGACAGACACTTTGAGACTGTAAGGAAAGCGGCGAAAGCCACAAGAGTGAGAACTCTGGGTTCGGGGATCGGTGTCGTCGAAAAAACAATGGAATCTAAAAACCAGCTACTGCTGCCAATATTTGGAGTGACCGAGAGAACGGTAAAGCGTAATTCAGCAGTGCGACCAGCCCAATTACGAACATCGGCACCATACAAGGTGTAATTCCCTCCGCTACCCACTGACGTCAGCGACAAAATGTCTCCGCCTAGTGTTACTACCAAGTCCCCCGGCCCAGAACCCAAGTTCAGGCCATGTTGTGCCTTAAATTGAATGGATTGCGCAGCAGGCGGGATCAGTCCGATCTGACTTATGGAGGTATCGGCAGGCGTAGTGATCGGTCCCAGGGTGTAACCTGCTTGTAGCAGTAGAGTAAACTCCCCATCTATATGCCCCTGGAAGGAAGCATTCGTTCTGAAAATACCGATGCCCGAGGAATTCAGAAAATAATTGTTATAGAGCGCTGCAGTTTGCTGCGCTTCGCCCACATAGCCCGTCCATCCGGGGAGCGCTGGAGCAAAAGCGACTCGATCATACGGATCACCCGGAATTGACACGAGCGCTCCTGAATTAAACCCAAGGTTCTGAAATATTCCTTGCCCTTGCAGAGCGCAGAAAGCGCTTTGACTGAGCAAATACAGAATCCAATACCTTTTCACAATTCCTTTCATCTTCCATCGACTAATACTCCTCTCCTGGATACTGGCCATGCAGTGTGGTTCAAAGCTCAAATGTGGCGACGCGGCGGAGGCCGAGGGAGAGCGGGAGGCGGCCAATGAGAATGGAAAGGAAGATGAAGGCGCACCAGCTCATTAGATTCCAGCGGACGGAGGAGGCGCCGTGCCAGCCCCATGGCGATCCCATGGCCAGGATGGCAACCGAGGCGACAATATAGACGAAACTGAGCACCAGGCAGAAGGTCCCGCCGAAACCGCTGACGATCTTGCTGGGGTTCTCCTCCTTGAAATTGGGGTACAAAGCCCCCAGGCCAATCGCCAAGGCAGTGAGCGAGAAGGTCATCACACCGATAATCGCGGAAAAATAAACCGTCCGTTCCCATGGCATCTTGAGCATGTAACAGGACATCCAAATCAGGCCGAGCGTGACCAGCAAGGCGGCCATGCTTGCTAGCCAGAATTTGACTTTCACCACTTGAACGAGGCCGAGCGGGGCCATGCCCACGATCCACAACCGCTTGCCCTCGAGGGAAAACTGCGGATAGACAAAGCGCGTCGTCAAAGTGGCGAGGTTCAGCGCGCAGGCCCCCAGGTTCAGGTAGGAAACCAGGTGAACCCAGAATGGATCGGTCAATTGCTGCGAAAAGTGGCCGAGGTTGATGATGTAAACCCCGAGGAGGCCAAACAGCATCAGGGTCTGGCCCCATTGAGTCGTGTCGCGCCAAAACATGCGCGCATCCTTGACGAGCAGGGCGCGAATTTCCGGCCGCAAGCCATGGAAGAGGCTGAAGAGTTTTTCCGTGGCGCCGATGGGATAGGCAAAAACATCCTGGCGCTGGCGCAGGGCCTGGAACCATTTCCATTTGGCGAAGACGCTCCCGCGGCTATGGACCGTGGAAAAGGCATCGTAAAAACTTTTGCCCATGCGGGTAAACGAGAGGTAGCCGAAAAAAAGCACGTTGCTCAGGAGCACCAGGATGAAAAAACCAGCCGCGCGCAAAGCCCCTTCCGTCCATTGCAGAACGCTGGAAGAAAGCCAGTAGCTCGGCAGCATGGGATATTGCGCAAAATGGGTCCGGACCAGAAGCTTGTCCATGACGGCAAGCGCGCGGGTATCGGAAAGCTCCTCAGAGATCGCCCTGGGCTTGAGCCAGACGGCGGCGGAGAACATCAGGACAAGAGCGGAAGTGACGGCAACAACCTGGAAGGCGCGCCGATCCAAATAACGGGCCAGATTCACCGCCAGCCATGTGCCAGCAACCCCTGGCAACACGATAAAAAGAGCGATCAACGCCGGGGTGACGAGGTAAAAATGCCAGCGCGCGCCGTGGGTGAGGCCGTATGCGGCGAGCAAGGGGGCGATCAGGAAAAGAAAGGCCCAGGAGGCCAGGATCATCGACTCGAGAAACTTCCAGCGGAAAACGGTTTGAGCCGAAAGCGGCAACGACCAGAGAAACATGGTTTCGCGATTGCGAAAAAAGTTGGTGTAACTGATGACGAGGTTGCTCAGGAGAAGCAGAGCAAAGAGGAAGGCAAATAATAGAAAAAGCAACCGTTCAGTCAAAAGTGTGCCGACGCCAGGAAATATGCCGATGAATTTCAGCCCCAGACGGAAGAGGGAAAAGGCGAGGACGAAATAACCGACGATAAAAAATCCGATGAAAAAGGTGAGGAGCCGCGATTGTCCCCGAACAGATTTAAGGCGCCGCCAGGATTGGAGCCAGTTGATTCGCAGCAGGAGGAGCAGCGGCCATTCACCTTTGCGCGGGGTTTCGACGATCATGCGAGGCTGTTAATGGCGGCGCGGAGTTTACGTTCGACCGATTTTTGGCGCTCGGGAGTCAGAAGCTTCGAGCCATCGCGTTCCGCAACGTAAAAGCTATCGATGGCCGCGCCTTTTTCAGTCCCGATTTTGGCGAGGAAAACCTCCAGCTCCAGATCGTTCAGAGTTTGTGAGATCATGTAGAGAAGCCCCACGTGATCCTCCGTCTCGACATCGATGACGGTGCGGGTGTCGGAGGTCTGATTGTCAAAGTAGATCACGGTGGGAATGCGCTCGCCCTGGACCGATTTATACTGGGAACTGTGGGAGGTTTGCCGGGCAATCATCCCCGATAGATCCAGATCATCCCCGGTGAGGAGTTTGTTGAGCAGGGTTTCGAATCGCTCCCGCTCATCCCGATTGGCGAGCAAGCCGGTTTTGGCATCCCGCACGAAGAAGGTATCGAGTATGATGCCGTCATTGCGGGTCATGATTTCCGCCGCGAGAATATTCAGCCCGGCGGCGGTGAGACAACCGGCGATTTTGCTGAAGAGCCCGGAGCGATCCCAGGTGCAAAGATTGATGATGGTATACCCCCGGTCCGGCTCATTGTGCCAGGCGATGACCGGTTCGAGGGCGCTTTCGGCTTCGCCCACCTGGGAGTGCATAAAGCGATGGACGAGCGCCAAATCCGCCACGATTTCACGGGCGTTGTTGATTTGGAAGTAGCGGGAAGGGAGATTCGAGAAGTGCGCCCCGAGTTCCTCGTCACTAAAACTGGCGGGCATTAGGCGCTCTACTTCCGCGGCGAGCGACTGCCGCTGCCGGGCTTCCGCGCGGATGAAATCGGTGCCGCCAGCGAGGATATCCCGCGTCTTGTGATAAAGAGTCAGGAGCAGGGTGTCCTTAAAACCATTCCAAAGCTTGTCACTCGTCCCCATGGAATCGGCAAAAGTATGGAGAGTGAGCATGGTGAGGTTCTCGACGTTTTGAATCTGGTGGGCAAACGTTCGAATCACCGCAGGGTCATCCAGATCGCGCCGCTGAGAGGTCTGCGCCATGACCAGATGGTTCTGAATCAGGATGCTCAAGGAACTGCTGGTGGCAGGCTCGAGGCCGAGGCGTTTGGAAACACGCAAGGCAAGCTGGCTTCCCAGAGTCTCGTGCTTCCCTGTGCGCGCGGCCTTTCCGGAATCGTGCAACAGCAGGGCAAGATAGAGCACGAAAGTACGCTCGACACTCTGAAACAGTTCCACGTAGGTGCTGAAGGGAGGCTGGCTGGCGTTCCAAACCTGGTCCAGTTTCTCGATGCAAACCAGCGTGTGCTCGTCCGCAGTATATTGGTGATAGAACTCGTGTTGAACCAGGCAGGTGAGGCGGCCGAATTCAGGCAAGAACTTTCCTAGAAATCCGACCTCATGCATGGCACGCAGAACCGGCGCCACGTTCCCCCGCTGGTCCAGGATTTCCAGGAACGTTTCCCGCACATGAGGATCCCGCAGGAAATCGTTGTTCACGAGCGAAAGCTGCTGCCGGATCATCGACGCGAGGTCCGGATGAAGCCGAAGCCCGCGTTGCTGCGCGTGAAGAAAAACGCGCATCAAGCGGCGCGGCTGATCGCGAAAAACATGAGAGGAGGCCGGGAGAATCTGCCCATCCAGGAATTTAAAGCCATCGGCGAGCTGCTGGCGTCCTTTCTCACGCTGATGCTGAAGGATCTGGCGAAAAGAAGGCAAACGTTTGGGCTGCGGCACCAGCGCCAATCGTTGCTCAACAGTTCGGGTAATGAGATCGATATTGCGAAGATGCCTGTAGAGATCCCCCATGAATTGCTCCAGCCGTTTGCTGGGAGATCGATCCAGGTAGCCCAGGCTGTGGGCGATGGTGGGCTGAACACTTTTGGAAATGATGTCCACGGGCCGGTTGACTTCATAGTGAAGCTCGTTGCGGACCCGGAGCAAAAACCCGTAGGCCGCGGCGAGCTGCTTCCGTTCGTTTTCGTTGATCATTTCCTTTTGCTTCAGCTCCTCCAGGGAATGAGTGCGATATTTAAAATACGTCATCCAGATAAGATTCTGGTAATCGCGAAGGCCGCCGCAGCCATTCTTGATGTTTGGTTCCTGCATGAAGGCGGAGTTTCCGAATTTGGCGCGCCGGGCAGCCTGATCCTGCAGCCGCGCCTGGATGTACTCGTCCTCATGACCCGCCACACATTTCGCCAGAACCGCCTTCTGGAATTTCCGGAACAACGCCTCATCTCCCTGGATCAGCCGCGCCTCGATGAGCGAGGTTTTGGACTGCATGTCAGAATTGGCGACCTTAACGCAATCCTCGATGCTCCGGGCGGAATGCCCCACTTTCAGCCCGATGTCCCACAGTGTGTAGAGCAGCCCTTCCGTCAACGCGGTAAGCGAAGCGCTGGCCTTGCCCCGCGCCACCATGTCGCCATCGTGGAGAAACATGATATCGATGTCGCTATGCGGATTAAGCTCAGCGCGGCCATAGCCTCCGATGGCAACGAGCGCGAAAGGGGAAAGCTTTGTTTGCGCGATCTGGGGAGAGTTCTTTTTTATATCCTGCAAGAGATACCGGATCAAAATGTCGAGAATCGAAGCGCGGGCCTTGCAGATCTCGGCGCCGTCCGCGCCGGCGCGGTGAAGGATCTTGAGGCGATGCGTTTCGACTTTGAGAAAGTTTTTATAACGCCCTAATTCCTCCGATGGCTGGCGATTCGGCGGCAGGGTCAGGCGAGTCGCGGCGCTGGCATCAATTTTTTGGAGCAGTGTCGGCATCCGGGAGGACCTTAAGACAGTTGAGAGACTGAAGCAAGGAACGGCGGGAAATAAGCAACCATTGGCTTCAAGGCTGCGCGCGACTCTGCCTGAAGCGGTCGAGGCCGACGGCCAGGATGATTAAAACTCCAATGATGATTTCCTGCATGTAATTGGGCCAATCCATGTATTGAGAGCCGGTCCGCAGCACCGCCATGGTGAGGGCGCCGATCATCGCCCCCAACACGCTGCCGGTTCCTCCGCTCAAACTCGCGCCGCCGATCACGACCGCGGCAATAATATCGAGTTCGAGCCCGATGGCCGCGGTGGGGTCTCCCTGCCGCAAGCGCGAGAGTTGCATGACGCCGGCAAGGCCAACGAGCAGACCGGAAAGTGTGTAGATCATGACTTTCATGAGCCGGGTACGAATTCCGCAAAGCCGCGCCGTGGCCTCGTTGGAGCCGATGGCAAAAATATATCGGCCGAAAATGGTGCGTTTCATGAGGATGGCCATGAGAATGGCAAGGAGAATGACGACGCCGACGCCCGGCGGCGGCATGTTTTCAGAGAACATCGGTTCGTTCATGAGCCTGCTAATGCCAGACTCCGGGAAATTCACGGTTTGATTTTTCGCCAGCCACTTGGCCAGGCCGCGAGCCACGCCAAGCATCCCCAGTGTCACGATAAATGGCGTCATGCCAAAAGCGGCGATCAGTGATCCGTTGAGGCAGCCGATGATCCCGCCGGTCAGGATTGTCACGACAATCACGGGGAAAAGCCCCAGGGAGTTCTGAATCAGGACTGCTCCAACAACACTGGTCAGTGCGATGACCGAACCCACACTTAAATCGATTCCACCACTGACGATGATCATCGTCATGCCGAGAGCGCCAATGGCGACAATGACGGTTTGGGTGAGGATCGTGACCAGATTCGTCAACGAAAAGAAACTTTTAAGGTCTTCCGTCTGGTTCGAATGATCCTTCCAGCCGAGCAGGAGCGCAAAAAGCAGCGTGACGAAGAGCAGGATCAGAAAGGGGCCGAGGGTGCTCCGCAGGGTCTTCAGCCGGTTTTGGGTGGAAGTCATGGGAATTTCAACCGCCGGGAAGGCCGGCTCCAACCGCAGCGGCGATGATACTGGATTCCGTCCATTGCGCGGCGGGACGGATCTCCGATAAAACGCCGCGGCACATCACGCCAATGGTGTCACAGACGCCCAGCAGTTCCGGCAGGTAAGAACTGACGAAAAGAATTGATTTGCCCTGGGCGGCAAGCTCACCGATCAACCTGTAGATTTGGGCTTTGCTGCCGAGATCGACGCCGCGAGTCGGCTCATCGAGCAGGAGGATTTTTGCCTCATGATGGAGCAGGCGCCCGATGGCGATTTTCTGCTGATTTCCGCCGGAAAGCTGGCCCACGAGTTGATCGGGGCCCTGGGCGCGCACATCGAGCCGTTGCATCCAACCACGGGTGGCATCCTGCTGGCGTCTGGCGCTAATGCAGCCCAGGCGGGAGAAGGGAGCAAAGCGGGTAACGGTGAGATTGTCCGCAAGGCTTTGATTGAGCATTAACCCTTCCTCCTTGCGATTTTCGCTCAGCAACCCGATGCCTTGGGAGAGCCGCCGGGAGGGGGTGGCACGAGAGCTTTCCTTTCCCAGAACCGTCACCGACCCGCGTCTTAATTTGTCCAGGCCAAAACAAGCCCGGAGAGTTTCCGTCCTTCCTGCTCCAATTAACCCGGCGATCCCCAGGATCTCGCCTTCGCGCAACACGAGATTCACCGACCGTGGTTTGGAAGTCCCGGCCAGCCCGGTTAATTCCAGAACGGTCCGCCCGATGGGATGGGCGGCCCGCGGATAGATATCCTTCATTTCGCGGCCAACCATCAGGTGAATGAGATGTTCGAGCGTGGCCGATTTCATTTCCCCGCTACCGACGGTTTCACCATCCCGCAGGACGCTGTAGCTATCGCAAATGCGTTGGCACTCTTCGAGGAAATGACTGATGTAAACGATGCTAACGCCGCGCTGCCGCAAACGATCGATCACGGCGAAGAGATTTTCGGTATCCCGTTGAGTGAGGCTGCTGGTCGGCTCATCCATGATCAACACTTTTGGCTGGCCGACCAGAGCGCGCGCGATCTCAACGATCTGCTGCTCGGCGATGGTGCGGGAACCGGCGGGAACGGCCAGAGGAATGGACTCCTGCCGGAGCTCGGCCAGGGCGTTCCGGGCAAGCTGCCTCCTTTTTCCACGGCTGATCCAGCCGAGGGTGGATGGCTCCTGACCGAGCAAAATATTTTCCTCGATGCTCAGGTGCGGCGCCAGGTTCAACTCCTGATAGATCATGGCGATGCCGGATCTCCGAGCGTGCAGTGGATCGGAGGGGACGAAGGGAATGCCGTCGAGTTCGATTTGTCCAGCATCCGGAACACAAGCGCCGCTCAGGACCTTCATCAGGGTGCTTTTGCCGGCGCCGTTCTCGCCGATCAGGGCGTGGACCTCGGAATGCCCGACTTCCAGAGTGATATTTCTCAATGCCGCGGTCGCTCCGAAGCTTTTTCGGACTCCGCTCATGCGAAGACGGGGAGGTGTCATTCCATTCTCAACCGGCGGTCTGACAGGGTTCGTGATGGGCTACGTGGCAGAAACATCCCCAGATGATCACTTGAGATATTTTTCCAGCGGCGGGTAGAGAAGCTCCTTAATTTCAGGTTTCTCCATGTTATCAGCCGTCACGAGCTGAACCCCCGTATCAACAACTTTTTCGATTTTCTTTCCGTTCAGGTAATCGATCACCGTCATCACGCCCAGATAACCCATGCGCATCGGGTTCTGAACGACCAGGCCCTGGACGTCGCCTTTTTTAAGCCCCTCGACCGAACGGCTGCCGGCGTCAAAACCGACCAGCTTCACTTTGCCGCCCGCTTTTCCCGCATCCTTCAACGCGAGCATCACACCAATCGTGACCGGTTCGCAGGGGGCAAAAATTCCATTCACTTCCTTGTCGAAGCGGTTGAGGAGATTTTGAGCGGCTTGATAGGCGGAATCACGGGTGGCGCCGGAATACTGGTCGGTGGAGAGCAGTTCCATTTTTGGAAATTTGGATTTCATGACGTCGAGAAACCCGGCTTCGCGCCCTTCGGTGCTGGCTGAACCGACCTGGTAACGCAACATGATGACCTTGCCCTGGCCATTTAGAATCCGGCCCAGATGTTCAGCGGCGATTTGGCCTCCTTTAAAATTATCCGTGGCCACATAACTGATTTGCTTCTCCGATTTCAGGCCCGAGTCAATGATGACGACAGGGATTTTGGCGCGCACGGCGGCTTCGACAGGGGCAACGAGAGCCTGGGAATCGAGCGGGGCAAGGACAATGCCCTGCGCCCGGCGCACGGTGAAATTCTCGACGACCTGGATTTGCTGGTCGCGATCATCCTCTCGGATGGGCCCCTTCCAATTGATATTCACCTTGATTCCCTGGGCAGCGAGTTCGAACCGGGCTTTTTCCGCGCCGGCGTGGATGGATTTCCAGAACTCATGGCTGGTCCCTTTGGGGATGACGGCGATATTGTAAACCTTTTCCGCAGCCAGGCCGGAAAAGGCGGAAACCAGGGAAAGGATCAACAATCCGGAAAGTGATTTCATGAGAACGACCCTATTGAAGCAGGTTTTCCTTTTCAACCCTTTAAGTTCGGACGGTTTTGAAAACGATTAAGTTCTCGACTGCCACCTCATTCACAGGAAGGATGAATAAGCAGAGGCGCATGAACAGGAATATGTTAGATTGCCAGCATGAATCTGGATGTCCGAGCTAAGGAGCAATGAACCCGAGCGATCAAACTGGAGCATCAGCAAACCCAGCACCCAACCGGCCCCCTTCACGAAACAGGCGTCCACGCCGATATTCAAGGCGTCCCCCCCGATCCGACGGACCACCCCGGCCCGCCTCACGGCCAGCCATATTGCCGGATCGCGAGCCCGTCGCCGACGCTCCTCCCGAGACACCCGCGAGCAACGAGAGTTCACAAGACAGACCGGCGGTCCAGAGAGACCTGGAACGGGAGCGTTCGCACGACAGACCAGCGATCCAGAGAGATGTGGAACGCGATCGTTCGTACGACAGATCCGCCATCCAGATGGCGGTGGAGCATGTGACACAGATCACCGAGTCCTTGAAGGAGGCGTTGCAGGAAATGGATGACGCGCTGGAAATCCTTGAAGACGCGGAACGCCAGAACAACGCGACGGAAGAGGAAATAGCGTCCCTTCGAAGGGCCCTCAATTCCTTGCAAAGATACCGCGAACGAGAGCCGGCGCCCCGTCAACCCAGGCCGGAACCGCAGCGTCCTCCCATTATTGAAGACCGAGTTGAAGACCGAGAGCGGGGAAATGCCACCTGAGGGAACAGGCCCATGCAGCCCTAAATCAGTCTTTGGTCCACAAACCGGGCAAGTTCCTCCAGCAAAAAAGGCTTTTGGATAAAGTCTGGACCGTATCGGCCTTTGACCTCGTCCGGCGACGACCCGCTCATGTAAGCCACTTTTAAATCAGGCTTCCTGAAAATCTCTGAAAAACGCTTCTCCTGCGTGCCGATCGCTCCCAGGTCGGACAGCACGAGATCCACATTCTGCTTTTCATTTTCCCAGAAGCTCACCCCTTGAGCGAACGAGGAAGCGATCAGTACCCGGTACCCTTTCCTTTCCAAAACAGTTCCGATGATTTCCCCGATCTCAATCTCATCATCAATTACCAGAATTGTTCGGGGCATCGATGCGGAAAGAATTACCAACAACTCACAACCACTGTCGATACATATCACGTTTAACACCAAGATTTCGACAAAGTGTCTTCTCGACGAGTTATTGTGTAAGCGTATCTACTTAGTTTTTCAGGGTTTGCCCGATTCCATTTCCTGCAATCCATGTTAAGGTCGGCAGCTCATGTTGGAAAACCAATCCTGGGAGCCGCCTTGTGGGCAACGAGTGGCAATTCTAATTGTGGAAGATGACCGGGATGATGCAATCCTCCTGAAACACGTCCTGGACTCGGCAAGGATTCGAGCCGATTTCCGCGTCGTTTCGGACGGTGACCAGGCCGTCGCCTACCTTGAAGGAAGGGGACAATATGCGGATCGAGACCGTTTTCCGTCTCCGTTTTGTGTTTTCCTCGACTTGCAAATGCCTCGCATGCCGGGGTTTCACGTCCTTTCCTGGATCAAATGCCGGCCCCAGACCCGCGATTTGCCTGTAATCGTCCTGACCGGCGCGGGACAATTGGGTGACGCCAAGCGCGCCTACCAGCTTGGGGCTTTTTCATTCCTCGAAAAACCGATCAATCAGGAGGATCTGTTGAATGTCTTTCGCAGCCTGAAATCCGTTTCCATACAGGTGACCAATCAGGGCTATGAGCTCTGCGCGGTGGCCGGAGGGCGCTGACTCCGCCTGGCTACATTTTCCCGTCGAAATGGGATGGCATGGGTTGGTTCCAGGATGGAGCAAAGTCGAAAACCGGTAAAAAACGGTAAAGCTTTGGTAAACCTCTCCCTGCCAACTTTTGAAAATTTTCAAAATTCTTCTAACTTCTCCCCTCCCCCTCGAGACGACCGAGAAAAAGCCCTAAAAATCGGTCAGATCGGTCGGGGTTGAACGCCTCCTCCATGCCAACTTCTGGACTTCGGCATATTGATTGAATCAATCGACTCACAAATTTATCGATTAACGCCCTCCCCCCAGCGCGACCTAGTCTGCGCGCATGAAGCCGCCTTTCTTTGCAAGCCTTGCTCTTCGGTGCATTGATCGGGCGTTGGCAACCCAGAGATCGGCGGCTTCAATAAGTGGCCCCGGCCCCGCGGAAAGGCAGGAATGTTTCGGTCCAAATCACTTTGATTCAGACACGAATGCGCTGCGCCAAGTCGTGGCAGCCCTGGACGTGCTCGAAAAGCAATGGAACGATGCCCAGGCGTGGGTCAAGGCGCGGGAACGCGGCTATTTCACGCCGGATGAAGATGATCGCGCCCGCCAGATATTGCTCTCCTATCGGAATTATCGTTCGAGCATCTATAAAATTATTGGGCGCTACCTGAGTTACGCCGAGGTCCGAGAGGAACGAACCCAGCTTCAAGGGTTCATGATCGGCTTTGCCGCCGCTCTGGCCCTTTATGCAAAGTCCCTCAAGCTGATTGCAACCTACCAAAACGAGCCTTTGGTCCGCAAAAAGCTCAATGAGCCGGATGCAAAATTCGATTTGGAATCCGGGTTCTTCGATGGCATTTTCGGCAGCTACACCTCGCTGAAGAATTACACTCGATTGGCCCGTGCCAATATATTCTGGCGTCAAAACTGCCGCCGCGCGCAATCACTTGGCCTGCTCGATTCACCTGACGGGAAATGGCTGGCGGAGGAGATCCGCCACCAACGCAAAGCCGTCAAACGACGGATCCTGAAGCTTCTCGGGCAGCGAGTGCGATACGACCTCGATGTGCTGGTGACAACCGGGATGCGTCCACTAAAGAAGGCCTGTTATGGCTTTCAGAAATTGATCGGACGCGCATTCGCCGGGACGCGGACGACGTTGCATTACGAGCCGGCCATTAACGCGGCGGTTTTAGCCCGGTTAAGGCCGCTTTTGCAGCCCGGCGATGTTCTGCTGGTTCGGGCGGAGCAAAAATTGACCTCCGCCATCCTGCCCGGTTTTTGGGCCCACTCCGCCATCTACCTGGGTGGACGAAAAGAATTGGCTGAGTTTGGGATCCACACGCATCCAGCCGTGGAAAAGTGCTGGCCGGAGGTGCTGGTGGATGGAGGCAAAAACGGGCAGGTCATCGAAGCGATCAGCCCGCGAGTTTTGATCAACGGATTGGAAAAATCACTTCATGCGGATCATGTGCTGGTATTGAGGCCCAATGTGTCCAAGGGCGAGCTGGCGGAGGCGTTGATCGAGGCTTTTGCGCACGTTGGCAAGGCCTACGACTTCCAGTTCGATTTTAACGTGACGAGCAGGATCGTTTGCACGGAGCTGATTTACCGTTGTTACCACAAAAAGGGAAACATTCGATTTCCCCTTACCCGGCGCCTGGGGCGATTCACCTTGAGCGGGATGGACATCGCCAATTCCGCGTTGAACGCGGCCAGTCAGGACCCGCGATCGAATTCCTTTCAACCGGTGGCGCTGGTCCTGAAACGAAGCGGACGCGGGGCCGAGTTTTTTTCCGGCAACGAAATGATGCAACATCTGCGCGCAATTCAGCAGGGTTGGCGCCCTGGAGATTCTAAATCGATTTCCCAAAACTCTCACAAACTTGCCCACGTCCATGCCTGACCTCTGGTATCGCTGTTTCCATCGCCTCTGCACATGGCTCTATTTTGAGCGTGTCACGGTGGTGCATGGCGAACGCCTGCCGGGTCATGGGCCGGTGCTCTATTTGGGACTCCATCGCAACGGAGCAGTGGACGGCTTCATTTACAATTCGGTTTTGCCCGCGCCCACCTTCATGATTTCCACGCAATTGCGGAAAAACTTTCTGGCCCGGATTTTCTTCAACGGGTTCGCGGTGACACGATGCAAGGACGAGGGAGATCGGAGCATCAATGTCAAGGCGCTCCAGCAGTGTCTGGATCACTTGAGAAATGGCGGCGAATTGTTTGTCTTTCCGGAAGGGACCAGTTCTCTAGGCCCCCGGCACCTGCCTTTTAAAAGCGGGGCCGCGCAGCTTCTGCAGGAATATCTGGAAAAAGTCCAACGCCCCATCAGCGTGGTGCCGGTAGGAATTCATTATGAATGTGCGTGGGCATTTCGGAGCAAGGTCGAGGTCGTTATCAGAGGAAGCATTGACACTCAACTTTCTCCGGAACTAAGCCCGCTCGGCAGGTTGAAGGAATTAAAGCGCCGGATTCAAGCCGGCCTTGAAGAAGTCGGCGTCAATGTCGGTTCCGCGGACTACCAGGAAAAAATTCAGACCCTGGCATGCGCTTCCACCCTGGCCGCGCCGCACTCTTATTTCGCATCACTAAAGAATTTCGAAACCACCATTCCGGCACATCTGGAGGCTGCCTGGAACGTGATCGAACCGCAGATTCGAGAAAGCCGATTGCTCCATCATCAGGGAGTGCCGCTATTCCCGATGCAATCCGTCTGGCTGTACCTGGCACTTCTTCTCCTGCTGACGCCCCTTGTTGCCCTCGCCATGGCGATTAATGGCCCTCCTCTTCTGGCTGCCTGGTGGGCGGGCCAAAAGTTTCCTGACGGACGGAACGTCGTAAGCCTGTGGCGGATTCTGGTGGGCGTGCCCCTGCTCCTTCTGTGGTGGACTACCCTGGTGATGGGCTTTGTTTTCGTTCACCAACCGCTCCTGGGGGCGGTCAGCGCGATTATTTCATGGGCGGGACTGAAAAGTTACTACCGTGTGAAGAAGCTTGGCGTGGCGGTGCAAAACCAAATTCGCCATCCCGAAATGCGCGCGCGCCTCATCGACTTTCGCCGGCTCATCCTGGCTTCTTTGCCCCAATGAAAACCAGCAACGATCTCATGTTGAAGCCGCCTGGCAGCCTGGCCCTGGAGGTTGGAACCGGCAAATGGCCTGTTTTGCCTCACGAGGTTTTCTTTGGCTTCTTCATGGCCTTGACCTGGGTACGGCTGGTCCTTGCTGAAGGTTTTACATCCAACAACTCGCTCTTTTACCTGGCATTGATCTCCGCCAATCTTCTTTTGATCATTCTTTCTCTGCGGAACGGGGCCAAAGCGTGTTGCTACACGCGCCTCTTATTTTATCCACTGGCCCTGAACCTCATTTTCGGAAGCATGAAAGCAGCCATCCCGATAATTCATCCCGGAAAAGTCGATCTGCTCCTTCAAGGCGCGGACCGGTTCCTGGTCGGGGAAACGTTGAGTTTGCATTGGCAGGGATTGACCCATCCACTCCTGACAGAACTCTTCAGTTTTTTCTACATTCTCTTTTTCCCCTACATGGCATTCAGCCTCGTCTATTATCTCTGCAAGGATCTGGAAGCTTTCAAAGTTTTCATCCTGGGCTTGTTCACGATTTATGGGATCGGTTTTCTCGGTTACTCATTGATGCCGGCGGAAGGGCCTTATCTGGCAATGGCAGGACAGTTCACCGTGCCGTTGAAAGGGTGGTGGATCACCACCTGGAATGCTGAAATCGTCCGGCTGGGAAGCAACCGCGTGGATGTCTTCCCGAGCCTGCACTGCGCGATTTCGAGCTACATTCTGTTCCTCGATCGGCGTTTGCAGCCCTGGCGGTTCAAACTTTATCTGGTCCCGTGCATCGGCCTTTGGATTTCCACCATCTATCTCCGCTACCATTACCTGGTTGATGTGATTTGCGGATTTCTTTTGTCCGCTTTTGCCCTCTGGCTCACCGCTCAATATTCGAAACGTTCCTTGAAGGTCAAACTGCCGCAGCCCATCCCCTATGAAATACATCCTTAAATTCACAGATCCGCTTGGCCCGAAGGTCGACCGCAGCGGAGGCAAAGGCGCCAATCTCTCCCTTCTAACGCAGGCGGGCTTCCCGGTCCCGCCCGGGTTCATCGTGACCTCGCAAGCCTACCGGGATTTTATCGAAGAGGGGCGGGAATGCCTGCGCGAGGTCGGCAAACTGCCATTTCATGACAATGGGGCGTTGCGGTTGGAAAGCGAAAAGTTACGCGCCGAGCTGGCCAGGTTTCCGCTGCCGGCCGGACTGGCCGCCGAGGTTCGCGCGAGCTTGGCGGAATTTTCGGGCGAGTGCGCCTTCTCCGTGCGGTCCTCTTCCACGATGGAAGACCTGGCAGGCTCGGCTTTCGCCGGACAACACGAAACCTATTTGAATTGCTCCGGTGAGGAACAAATTCTGGAGAAAATCAAGGAGTGCTTTCTTTCCCTTTGGTTGGATCGCGCGATCGCCTACCGGCAGCAGCAAGGTTTCGATCAACTCTTGGCGGCGATGGCGGTGGTCGTGCAACAGATGGTCAATTGCGAAGTGGCCGGAGTGGGTTTCAGCATCAATCCAATCTCGGGCGACCTCGGGGAGATGATTTTTGACGCGAATTTTGGGCTGGGCGAATCGGTGGTGAGCGGCGAAGCCGAGGTCGATCATTTCGCGGTGGACAAGAAAAAGCGAACGGTCCGCGAAGCAACGATTGCAAAGAAATCCCGAAAGGTGGTCCCCGTTCCCGGAGGCACGCGAGAGGTGCCGCTCACGGATGATGAATCCGCCCAACCGAGCCTCACCCACAAACATCTCGAGCAATTGACCGACCTGCTGCTGAGAGTGGAAGGGCACTACCGATTCCCGCAGGACATCGAATGGGGCTTTGCCGATGGCATTCTGAACCTTTTGCAATCGCGCCCCATCACGACAATCCCGGCCCGTTGGACGCGCGACGAATCGGCCGAGCGATTTCCGAACGTCATAAGCCCCTTGACGTGGGATTTTGTGGAAAACGGGTTCCACAAATCCCTGGGCTATTCATTTCGGCTGATGGGGTTCCCCCCCTTCCACGGGAAATGGTTCGGAATGGAGGATCATTATGTTTATGGCAACCAGAACGCGGTCGAGGTTTATGGCGGCCGGGCGCCCTTCATGGTGCGCAACCTGGATGAATTGCGCGCGGCCATCCCGCGCCTGCGCGACGAGTTTCGCTGGGTGCAGGAGTTGCCGGTGCTCTGGTTGCGGGATTTGGACTATTACCTCGTCAAGCTCGGCGAATTCACGGCTGAGCCGCTGGAGTCCAAAAGTCTCGCGGAACTCTGGGATTTTGTGCTGAAGGTCAATGAGCATGGCTCCCAGTACTTCCGGCCAAACATCGCCATCTCGATCACTCACGCCACCCTCTATCGTTTGCTGCAGCGGTTGTTGCAGATTGCATCGCTCCTGAGGAAGTGAATTTTCTTTTCGATCACCTGATGGCTTATTGCGAAACCAAAACCGGCGCCATCAACAAGGAATTATTTGAGATGGCAACCATGGTGCGCAAAGACACCGGGCTCGCTGCATTGCTCGATCAAAAAACTTCCCGGGAAATCATCGAAAGCAAATCGCTTCAGGAATTCCCCGAGTTCCACATCCGGTTCACCCGTTTCCTGCGCGATCATGGCCATCGTGAAATGGATTTTGACGCCTATGTGCCGACCTGGATTGAATGTCCCTGGGTGGTGCTCGATAGCCTGCGTCTGATTTTGCAAACGCCCATGAACGAAACACCCGCGGAAAAGGAGCGCGCGCTGAAAATCCGGATGCAGCAGGCTGAGTTCGATCTGTTCAAGCAATTGCCAGCCGATTTGCATTTCTTCTTTTACGAGATCATCCGGCTGGCCCGGATTTACACCAGCCTGGATGACCTCGAACATTACGAGACCACGCGCCTGACTTTGTCTCTGCGCCGTGGGTTGAAGGAACTGGGAAACCGGTTGGTGCAACGGCGAGTTTTGGAGGAACCGATGGATATTTTCTTCGGCCGCATCACGCAAATCAGCGAGGCGGTCTGCCAGAATCATGAAGAGGGGTGGAACGCGTTCGGGAATACCGTCCGCAATCAGAAAGAGGCCTATCTGCGCGCGCAAGCCCGGCGTCCGGAATGGGCTCTCGGCGAAAATCAACCCTCGATCACCCCCGCTGGCAGCTTCCTGGGCGGACTGGCAGGAAGCCCAGGGCAGGCGGAAGGCGAAGTTTTCCAGGTCGTGAGTTCGGACGATTTTGCCACCTTCCCGAAAGGTGCCGTGCTCGTCGCGCGGACAACAAATCCGACCTGGACACCCTTGTTTTACAGCGCCGCCGCAGTGATCACCGAAAGCGGCGGCCCTCTCTCCCACGGCGCCGTCACCGCGCGCGAAATGCGCATCCCCGCGGTGATGTCAGTGAAAGACTGTCTGTCGCGCCTGAAAAATGGTCAGAGGGTCCGAGTAGACGGAACGTCAGGCAAAATCTATCTCGTCTGAGGAGAATCGATTGGTACGTTGAGCTACATTTCGGGCATCTCCGCGGCCTGGCGTAATTCCACCGTGCCGCCATTGTTTAAGATTGGACAGCCTTTTGCGATCATGGCCGCCTCTGCCAGGTTTTTCGCGCTGATCACCAAATAGCCACCGACCGTATTCTTGTCATCCTTGAAGACAGTGACGTTCTTCCCTTTCGTCCCAGCCAGGATTTTTCCGCCGTCCTCGAGCCGATGACCGAGTGAGAGTTGTTTATTCTTTTTAAACTGGCTCATCCAGCTCTGAACTACAGCTGTTGAAGAAGGAAAAAATCTCGTTGTGACAGGCTCCTTTGTACGGCAACGTGCTCCAGATTTGTTACGGAGTCGTGTCGTGTGACTAAAAAAAACCTCGCATCGCGCTTACTCACCCTTGCCTTGGTTTTGGCCGGATTAGCGGCCCCGTTGCGCATCCTGGGGGCGAGCACCGCCACATCGCCCTCCAACCTCGACTGGCCCGCCTATCTCGGCGGGAAAGGCCGGAGCCTCTACTCGCCGCTCCAGCAGATCAACCGCAGCAATGTCGCCCGATTGAAAACCGCATGGACCTATGAAACGGGTGACAAAGGGGAATACCAGGCCAACAATCTGATCGTCTCCGGGGTGCTTTACACCGCTTCCCCCACCCGGAAAGTCATCGCGCTTGATGCAGCCACCGGCCGCGAACTCTGGAAATGGAACCCTCAATCCGAACGGCCCGGAGCCGGAGGCGGCCGCCAGCGCGGTTTGGTCTTCTGGCAAAATGAAGCCGGCGGTGAACAGCGAATCTTCACCGCCGTTGGCAACCATCTCTACGCTCTCGATCCGAAATCCGGCCAGCCGATCCTGGGTTTTGGTGAGAACGGTTCCATTCATCTCGGTACCGGCCTGGATGTGGAAGGGACCCCGGGGGTCGGCCTTAACACTCCCGGCGTCACCTACAAGGATCTTCTGATCTTCGGTGGCCTGGGCGGCCCGGGTGCGGTTCGCGCGTTCGATGTCAGGACCGGTCTGCGGCGCTGGATATTCCATCTTATTCCGCGTCCAGGCGAATTAGGTTACGATACCTGGCCCGCTGATGCCTACAAAACCGCAACCGGGCTTATGCCCTGGTCCGGTCAATCGCTCGACGAAAAGCGCGGGATCGTTTACATCCCGACCAAGACGGCGGAACCCGATTTCTACGGCGGTAATCGTCCCGGAAAGAATCTCTTCGCGAACACCCTTATCGCCCTCGATGCCTCCACGGGAAAACGCCTGTGGCATTACCAGATTGTGCATCACGACCTGCTGGACAAGGATCTGCCGTGTCCTCCCGTTCTTTTGACCGTGACCCGCCGTGGCAAAAAAATCGACGTCGTGGCCCAGGGAACCAAGCACGGCCTGTTGTTCGTATTTGATCGCGTCACCGGCGCGCCCCTGTGGCCGATCGAGGAGAAACCGGTGCCGCAATCGGACCTTCGTGGCGAACAGGCCTGGCCGACCCAACCTTTTCCAACCAGGCCCGCGCCCCTCATGCGGCAGGGATACAAGGAAGCGGATGCTTCAAACATTTCGCCTCAAGCCCATTCCAACACCCTCGAGCGGATCCGCCTCTCACCCAACTTCGGACCTTTTCCCACACCCAGTCTAAAAGAGACGGTCATGTTCCCGGGATTCGATGGAGGCATGGAATGGGGTGGCGGGGCTGCTGATCCCGACGGGATTTATTACGTCAACGTCAACGAGATTCCCTGGCTCATGCAAATGGTGGAGATACGCCGCGCCGACGGCACATCTGTTCCCCGGGACGAGCGGGACTACATGGCCTTTTGCGCACCCTGTCACGGGCTGGATCGCGCCGGCAACCCGCTCGGCGGATTCCCATCCCTCATTGACGTGGGAAGTCGAAAGTCTCGCGAGCAACTGTCGCTCATAACCAAACAAGGCGCCGGCCGGATGCCCGCCTTCGATCAGCTCTCCGACGCTCAACGCAACGCCATTCTGGATTATGTGCTCGGCGGGCCGCAACCCTCGGCCTCCCGTCGCGAGGGCGAGAACGCAGCCTCGACATCCCGGAACACCACTCCGCCCTACGCGTTCTCCGGATTTCGTCGCTGGTCCGATGCGGAAGGCTACCCCGCCATCAAGCCCCCTTGGGGCACACTGAACGCCGTGGACCTGAACACTGGCGAAATCAAGTGGAAGGTTCCGCTGGGCGAATACCCCAAATTGAAAGCCCGCGGCATTCCGCCAACGGGCACGGAGAACTATGGCGGACCCGTCGTGACCGCCGGGGGCCTGATTTTTATCGGCGCGACCGCGGACGAAACCTTCCGGGCGTTTGATAAGCGGACCGGCGCCATCCTCTGGCAGGCCGCGCTGCCGTTTGGGGGCAACGCCACTCCCAGCACCTATATGGTAAATGGCCGCCAATTTGTCGTGATCTCCGCCGGAGGCGCGAAATCCGGCCGCCCCGCCGGCGGCAGCATCGTCGCCTTCGCCCTCCCGGACCCAGCGCGCAATTAGACTTCGAGTTTCCAGTCCGCACCAAATGAAGTCCCGAAATGGAGTTGAAGCCGCTTGGCGTCGTCGCCACTCTTGTGGCACGCTCATACTCGTGAATGGAAATTCCTTCCGCCGATTTTTCTTGATGTTTCTGCTGGCCCTCGGATCGCGTCCGCTCGCAGCGTCGCCCGCGCTAAAACCATGGTCCACCAATAGCCACCCATCCGACGTTGCGAAGTCATACGTCGAAGAAATCAGCGCCGGTCTTCATCATTACAACGTCCTTCAAGGCGGCACGATGGATGGCCGGAATTGCCGATCGCCCATGGGATGCGGCATTGAGCGCGAGGGTGCCTACATTCAGACGTGGGAGTCGAACCGCGCAGTGCGGATGGAGAATGTCGGGGAGAACGATGTCGTCAATCCATGGTGTTCCAACGGGCGCAACTTTCGGACCATGCAGGAAATTGTTTCCAGTGCCATCACTCCGGCCATGACGGACGCGGAAAAGGCTTATGGGCTTTGGTTCCAACAGATCCAATATCGCCACCATTCCCCGGGGGACAACCCCGAGCTGCTCGATCCGGTCAAGGTCTTCAATGTTTATGGGCACAACACCTGCGGCAACGATTCGATTGCGCTGGCCTCGCTCTGGCGGGCGGCAGGCTTGAAAGTGGCGCCGGCCCGGGCGCTGGGACATTGCATTTCCCAGGCGTTCCACGATAGCGGCTGGCATTTCTATGATAGCGACATGCACTCGGTCTATCTCTTGCGGGATAACGAAACCGTGGCGAGCGAACAAGACATTGTGCGCGATCACGATTTGATCAAGCGCACGCATTCGAAAGGCATCCAGTTGCCGGACACCTTGCAGGGTGGCCAGGGAATGTGTGCCATCTACTTTTACGAAGGCAAGGTCACGGGCGAGCGCGGCGCCAGCGCCGGCGCCAGCATGAACATGGTGCTCCGGCCCGGCGAGGCACTCGTTTGGCGTTGGGGACATCTTGATCCCGTCAAATATCACGGTGACCTGCATCCGACGCCCATGTACGAATCGGCGATCTGCGATGGGCTCTGGGAGTATCGGCCAGATTTCTTGAAACCCACCTGGCGAAAGGGAACCACTTTGGCGGAGAACATCCGTCTGGACCAGGACGGGCTTGCCGCCACCGAAGGCAAAAAGGGAACGGTTATCTGGACCATGCGCGCGCCGTATGTTTTTGTCGGAGGCCAGCTCGAGATCGAGGGCGCGGACGCGAAATTCTTTGTCTCTCCAGATGGCAAGGAATGGCATGCAGTGGGAGACAAGATTGACGAACTCTTCCCGATCGTTGGTCCCGCCCGATACGAATATCGGATCAAGTGCGAACTGGAAGGTCCCGCCCGGCTGCGTCGCCTGGCGATCATCAACGACCTGCAGATGGCTCCGATGGCCCTGCCGGAATTGGTGGTGGGCGCAAACACATTCACCTATTCTGATCAATCCACGGGCGAACGGAAAGTGCGCATCACGCACGAATGGGTAGAGCGCTCGGCGTCTCGTCCGCCGCTGGCGCCGCAAGCGGCGGTCTATCCACCCGCTCGCGGTGAAGCGAACGGCTCAGACTTCGTGTTCCGCTGGAGTCCGGCGGATGATCCGGACGGGGATGCAATTGCCGATTATCAGTTCGAACTCTCCAACCGCGCGGACATGCGCTGGCCATTATCAATGAGCTTCTACAAGCTCATTTCAAAAACAGAGGATGGCAAGAGGGAGAAAACCAATCCTGCCATCGCGCGCGGCATCAAAGCCCAATACACATTAGCTGAGCCCGGCTTGCTGACGCCGGACAAGCAGTATTACTGGCACGTGCGGGCGATGGACGACAAAGGGGTGTGGGGAAGCTGGAGCGACACCTGGAGTTTTACCGCGCGGGGTGTGGCATATCCGGTGAGTGTCACACTCGACTACGATTCGGCGGGAGGCACCGGCGTTCTCCGTTGGAAGCCCAATGCATTGGGCCAGCGGCCTGCGAAGTACCGGATTTATGGCAGTGACGAAAAAGGATTTACGATTGCGGATAGCCCGTACCGAGGAACGGTGGGAGTCACGAAGGAGGAAATGGGGGCGTGGAATCCCTGGTTTCCTGCAAACTTCATCGCCGAAACCACGGCCACGGAACTGGCGGTGCTGGGCCGAGAGGTGGGTTTACCAGCAGCCAACAAGACGTATTACCGCGTCGTGGCAGTGGATGAGCAGGGCAAGCGCAGCGGACCATCCGATTACGCGAGCGCTCCTCGCCCCGTCATCTACAGCACCCCTGTGGCGACCGCGAAAGCTGGCAAAGAGTACCGCTATTCGTTGCGAGCCACGAGATCGCTTGGCGATCTCAGCGCGCGTATGAAAAATGGCCAGCAAGTCAGTGGCTATTTTGATATTGAGAAGCCAAAATTCGCAATCGACCTGGGGCCAGCATGGCTGAGGATCGACGAAAATACAGGTCTGCTCTCGGGCGCTCCTGACATCGCAGGCAGGACCGAGGTGGTGGTTACTGCGCAGATTGAGCGTGATGTGAGGAATCTCGATGAGCCAACCCTGAAATGGGGCAACGAAAAACTGCTCTCCGTCGTCAAGGAACGGGTCGGCACAGCCACCCAAAAGTTCATCATCGATGTTCAGTAGCTGGTTCACGAAACAGTTGCAACCCCGCGCGCACGACCCTTTGCTTCCCTGGACGAAATCGGTTTGCTGTAATCGACGACGAGAATCTTGCAGGCTCGACAGTGATACGCTGCATTGTAGCTGGCTTTGGAAGGGAGGAACGTTTTCAAACCGGCTCGATTCAGATCCTCGTCCTTGTGGATGAATTGTTGAACACGCTCTTTGGTGACAAATGAGAGCGGAGAACTTCGGACCGAGAAGCCCGCCTCCATCTCGTTCTCACAACTTGGACATTTCATCAGTTCAGTGTTGCTCATAAATCTCCTCACTCGCGCTTAGGTGGCATTTTCGATTGCGACGGGACTCGTTCAGGAGTTAAGACTTTCATGGTTTTTGGAAGAGAAGGCGGAGGCTGTTCATCACCACGATGACGGTGCTGCCTTCGTGACCGATGACGCCAACAGTAAGCGGGATGATGCCCGCCAACGCCATGATCACTAGCACGACCACTGTTCCCAGGGAAATGACGAGGTTTTGATGGATGATTTGCCGCGCTTTCCGGCTCAATTGGTAGGCAGCCCAGAAGTTCTCCAGACGATCGTTCATCAATACCACTTCGGCCTGTTCCAATGCGGCATCCGAACCGCGCGCGCCCATCGCGACACCGACGTGGGCTGCGGCAAGGCTTGGAGCATCATTAACGCCATCACCGATCATCGCGACGAGGCGATTCTCCCGTGTGAATGACCGGATGACTGCGAGTTTCTCGTCGGGCTTGAGTCCGGCACGGACGTCGGCGACGCCGAGCGCGGTTTTAAGGTGATCGGCCGTGGACTGACGGTCCCCGGTCAAGACCACGGTTTGCAGTCCGGCATTGTGCAATTCCGCAACGACCTTTCGAGCCTCCGCCCGCAACGCATCCCGCAACAGGATTCTTCCGGTGAGGGAGCCGTGCCGCAGCCAGACTTCCGAGGTTCCGGGTTCCGGTTCGGCCAGTTTTTCGAGAATTGCCGGATCGGGCTTTACGAATTCCCGGCGTCCCACCAGGAGGGTTTCACCGCTGATTTGGGCTTGGACGCCATGGCCGGAAATGGACTCGACCTTTTCAAGCTCAAGCGGAACGAGGCTTTTTTTCTTGGCTGCGCGGGTGATGGCGCGGGCGAGAGGATGTGAGGACAGCCGTTCAACGGAGGAGGCGAGATGCTCGACCTCCCCCTCGCGGCCGGGAGGAAAGCTTTCAATTCCGGCAATTTGAAATTCGCCGGTGGTGAGGGTGCCAGTTTTGTCCATGGCGACCACGCTGACCTGGGCCAGTTTTTCCACTGCGGCCCCGCCGCGAAAAAGGATTCCCCGTCTTGCGCCCCAGGCGACGGCGGCGAGAACGGCGGAGGGAATCGAAAGAACCAGGGCGCAGGGGGAAGCAACGACGAGCAAGGTCATGGCCCGATAAAAGGCGCTTTGCCGGGCGGCGGTGGATGAGAAAGGAGGAAGGCCGAAGGCCAGCCACCATACAAAGAACATGCCCGCGGACAAGCCGAGGATGCCGTAGGTGTAACCGGTGCCGAACTTATCGGTCAGGCGTTGGGCCGGCGCCTTTAAATGCTGGGCTTCCTTGATAAGGCGAATGATTTTTTGGAGGGCGCTTTCATTGGCGCTCCGTAGAACGATCACTTCCACTGCGCCCCAGAGATTCAGCGTGCCCGCCAGGACGGTTTCGCCGACCCCTTTTTCCACCGGGGTGGCTTCGCCCGTGAGATTCGATTCATCAGAGGCCGTCTCGCCTTTGAGGAGTTCCGCATCCGCGGGGAACTGGGCTCCTGGCTTGATGAGAAGATGCATCCCAGGAACCAATCGCTCGACCGGCACGCTGGTTTCGCGGCCTTGTTCATCCAACACGATTGCCATTTTGGGAGCCGATTTGAACAAAGATTCGATTTCCCGCTGGGTTCGGCGCATGGCGTAATGCTCCATGGCGCCTGAAAGGGAAAAGAGAAAGAGAAGGGCGGAGCCTTCACTCCAGGCGCCGATGCTGGCACTGCCGGCGGCAACAGCCAGCATGAGAAAGTGGACATCGATTTTTCGTTCCCGCAACCGCTCGAAAACTTCGGTGAGAGTGAACCAACCTCCCGCGACATAGGAACAGAGAAAGAAGAGGGGCTTCAGCGAACTTTCGGGCGCCAGGGCAAACGTTGCGGCAAGACCAAATATGCCGCAGAGAGCAGCAGCCAGAAATTGCCACTTCCATTCTCCGGGAGCGGTTGCGTCGTCCGGGATTTCGATTTCGCGGTGTGATAATTTCGGCCAGGGCAAATCTTTCCACTGCCAGAAGCGGGGCGCGGTGGGACAAGTGACCCGGGCAATGGTGGTGGTGTCGGCAGAGTGCTGAATCGTAATCGCGTCCCGTTCATAGCGCGCAAAAGGGACTTCGCAGGAAGCGCAGTCCGATTCACCTTGCAGAAGCCCGCATTTGGGGGAATCCGACTGCTGCGCCCGTTGAATGATCGAGGCGACTTTCTCCTCAAGGGCGGGATCGGCTGCCTTGCCGAGAGTGGCGACGGAAATCTGGCGACGATCTTTATTGAAAGTGACTGCTTCCAATGCGGGTTCAGCGGCCAGGACAGTGGCGACATTATGAACAAGGCAATCCGTCTCGTGCTGGTCCCGTTCCACAGCGCCTGAAGGCTTCATAAGCGGCGGGGCTTAACTGTTTAAAATTTTCATCGCCTTTTTGGCATTGGAAGCGCGCAGGATGAGCAGACCCTTTTTCGCGGCGGGGCTGGTTGCACAGTAGGCATACTCGATATTGACGTCGGCGGCAGCCAATTTGCGGGCGATGTTTGCGAGCGAGCCGGGCTTGTTATCGCCGTCAATCATCAAAACCTCGGTTTCCACGACGAGGGTTCCGTGTTCTTCGAAGATGCGAAGCGCCTTGGCGGGATCGCTTACAACCATTCGGACGACGATATGATCAACGGTATCGCTGGTGGAAATGGCGTAAATATTGATTTTGGCCGCGGTTAAAGCATCGCAGACCCGTGCCAGCATGCCGGGACGGTTTTCAAGAAAAAGAGCGAGTTGGCTGGTTATTTGCATTCAAAGGGATACGCCAGCGAGGGTTGCCGACCTGCATGTGGCGACGCTGGGTTCATTTCTGGGAAGCAGGTTACTCGAGTTCCGTGACTCGCGTGCGCTTGCGATCGCGGCAGGCTTCGATGTTCGTGCGCAATTGCTCGCGCAACTCCTTTGCGCCTTTCAAACCTTCCAATTCAAGGCTGGGCGTTGAGGCGTCCGCCGTTGTAATCAGGATGCTCCCCGCTCCGAAGGTCCGGAGAAGAAACGGTTCGAGCAACGTGGTGTCCTTGACCCGATACAATTCAAGCTCCTCCGTTTTCTTCGAGAAAATGCCATCAGTGATCTTGATGCGTTCACTGGTGATTTCGTAAACGCGGGCCTTGATGACGGCCCATTTCACCAGCGCGACGACTATCGGGGCGAAGAGCAGGGCGATGAGGGCAAAGCGAAGCACGGAATTGGAAAGCCGGCTCCAGGAAAGGACAATACAAACCAGGAGAAACAGGAAAGCGGTTGAGCAGAGTATGAAAGTCCCGAGGCTCACGACCGCGGATGGGCTACCCTTAAAGACCAATTTTTCTTCCGCCATGAATAGATCGTAGCAGAAGGATTTGAAACTGCAATGGGAGTATCAACGACTTCAAGCGGAGAAGTTTGACTGATTTTCGTGTCGCTTGTAAGGTTTCGCTGCCTGGAAAGCGCGCAGGGCGAGGAAAGCCTAAATAATTGAAGAATTGGCTGCCCGACATGGATTTGAACCATGACAAGCAGATTCAGAGTCTGCTGTGCTACCGTTACACCATCGGGCAGGCCGGAGCGGAGCAAAGGTAGAGCAATAGAATTTTGAGTCAAGTTGTGAAGAAGAACGATGAAACGAGCGATTTGTGACGGCTGAGTCACTTTCCGTTCGTCATAAAAGAGTATGCCGCAACCTTATCGGCTGATTTTAAGAAATATCGATGCGCCAGGTTACACCAATGACATTGAGTGTTACCAGCGGCACGGCGGCTACGAGGCGTTGAAAAAGGCTTTCGCCCTGGGGCCGCGCATTTCACCGGACGGCGGGACCGTGAGCGGCCCCGAGAAGATCCGGAAGACGGTGCTGGATTCCGGCTTGCGGGGACGCGGTGGGGCGGGATTTTCGTGCGGATTGAAATGGTCCTTCGTGGATCGGAAGAGTGGAAAGCCGATTTATCTCATTTGCAACGCGGATGAATCCGAGCCTGGAACGTTTAAAGACCGCCAGATCATTCACAAAGACCCGCACCAATTGATCGAGGGGATGATTATCTCGTGTTACGCCAATGACGTTCATCTCGCCTACATTTATGTCCGGGGAGAGTTTCCTGAAGGAGCGCGGATTTTAAAACGGGCGCTGGCCGACGCGAGGGCGAAGAGTTTTTTGGGCAAGAACATTCTCGGCAGCGGGTACGATTTGGAGATCCATATTCATCGCGGCGCGGGGGCCTACATCTGCGGGGAGGAAACGGGGCTGATCGAGTCGCTGGAGGGGAAAAGGGCCTATCCTAGAATCAAGCCGCCGTATTTTCCGGCGGTGCTGGGACTTTATATGTGCCCGACGATCGTCAATAACGTGGAGACGCTGTGTCACGTTAAGCACATTGTGGAGCTGGGCGGGGCGGAATATGCCAAGCTGGGGACTCCGAACAACACGGGCACGCGCATTGTAAGCTTGAGCGGGCAGGTAAAAAAACCGGGGTATTACGAAATCGAAGTCGGGAAAGTGACCCTGGGAGAATTAATTTTTCACGAAAACTTCGGCGGCGGGCTTCGCGATGGCAGGCAATTGAAGGCGGTTATTCCCGGAGGTTCTTCGGCCAAAGTTTTCAAGGCGGGCGAGAAATTCAAACTCAAGCGCAAAGGGGCGGACGGACAGATGACGGCGGTTGAAGTCGATATGCTGGATTTGCCTTATGATTTCGATTCGCTGCAGCAGGCGGGCAGCATGTCGGGTTCGAGCGCCATTATCGTGATGGATGATTCGACCGACATTGTCGAAGCCCTGGCAAATCTTTCGGAGTTTTACGCCCATGAAAGCTGCGGACAATGCACCCCGTGCCGTGAAGGATCGCTCTGGATGAGCAAAGCGCTACATCGCATGACCACGGGGCAGGGGCGAAAGCAGGATGCGGATTATCTGATCAATATTGCCCAGAACATCCAGGGCCGGACAATCTGCGCGTTCGGTGAAGCCTGCGCGTGGCCGGTGTTGAGTTTCGTAAAAAAGTTCAAAGATGAATTCGAAGCGAAAGGGGCGGCGGATGAAGCGCGGGCAGCGGGTGCGGGTCCAACGAAAGAAATGAAGATTGCAGCGAGCCCACAATGATAAAACGCGAAAGCTCTGAAGTTCCGATGAGCACCCCAACCGAACAAAAAACCGCGCCGCCACCAGTCGATAGGACAAAATCAAGGCCGACCGCATAGGGAACTATTGAATTGCAATTTATGAGCACAACTGCCCTAAAAATCTGCGTCGACGCCTTGAGTTTGCCGCGCAAGGCGCGCGCCGACCTTGCGCATCGGCTTCTCGTGAGCCTTGAAGACGAAAATGCCGACCCGAAGATTGAAGACGCTTGGAAGGCCGAAGCGGAACGGCGTTTTGAAAATCTGAAAGCAGGCCGAACCACTGGCCGAGAAGCAAGACAGGCCGTGCGCGAAGCACCCGTTAATTCATGTCCTTAATCACCACAACCGAAACCAAGCCTGCGCCGCCGCCTGTCGATAAAATCAAGATCAAGGTGGACGGCCGGGAAATTGACGTGCCGAAGCTGATGCCCGATTGGCAGGGCAAATTGCAACCGACGACCATGCTCCAGGCATGTGCGCTGGCAGGGATGGACGTGCCGCATTATTGCTATCATCCGAAGCTTCCGATCGCGGGCAATTGCCGGATGTGCCTGGTCGAATTCGGCACGCCGATGATTGGCCCGGACAAAAAGCCGGTCATGAACGAAGATGGAACGCCAAAAATCGCCCGGTCCGTTCTGCCCTACGAGCCCGGCACTCCCCGCGGAGCGATTGCCTGCGCCACCCCTATTTCGCCCGGGATGGAACTGTATCCGGGTTCAGCCGCCACCAAACAAATGCGGGAGGCGGTTCTCGAATCGCTCCTCATAAATCATCCGCTGGATTGCCCGATATGCGACCAGGCAGGGGAATGCAAACTGCAGGAATATTCGGTGGATTATGGCAAATCGGGCAGCCGCTTTGCTGAAGAGAAAGTGCATAAACCGAAGCAGGTGGATCTCGGCCCCCGGATCGTCCTCGATGACGAGCGGTGCATTCTTTGCTCGCGTTGCGTTCGTTTCACAAAAGACATCGTCGGAGATGACGCGCTCGGCTTCGTCAATCGCGGGAGCTACAACACGCTGACCTGTTACCCGGATCGAAGGTTTGACAACAATTACACGCTTAACACCGTGGACATTTGCCCGGTGGGTGCCCTGACATCGAAGGATTTTCGCTTTCAGATGCGTGTCTGGTTTCTGAAAGAGACAAAAAGCATCTGCACAAGCTGCGCGACTGGCTGCAACATCGTGATTGGCTCGCGCGAAAACAAGATTTACCGGTACGAACCGCGCGAGAACGACGCGGTAAATTCCTGCTGGATGTGCGATTACGGGCGTCTGAACTATAAATGGGTCAACCGGGAAGATCGGCTGACCGAGGTGAGGATTCAACGGATCAAGGGACAAAGCGTGACCTCGAATTGGACGACGGTTTTGAAGGATGTTTCGGACAGCCTCAATCGGGCGATGGCCGGATCGGTCGCCATCATTGGTTCGGCACGGCAAACGAACGAGGAACTGTACCTGCTCAAGAAGCTTGGGACAAAGGTCAATGCGCTGACTGATTCTGTTCCACGTTCAGGCCAGTCCGACAACTTGCTACTCAATGCGGACCGCAATCCGAACAGTAACGGATCAAGATTGATCGGATTCTCGCCGAGTGCGATGGGATCGATACTCCCGCGAATTGCGGAGGGCATTCGGAACGGAAGCATTAAAACACTCGTGGTCTTTGGAGAAGATGTGACAAAATGCGGGATTGGCGCTGAGCTGCTTGCGAAACTCGAAACTCTGATTGTGAGCGATATCTTGCCGAGCGCCACGACGGCGCTGGCGCATTATGTATTGCCTGGTTGCGCCCACGCCGAAAAGCGTGGAACCTTCTTGAACGCCAAAGGGCGGGTGCAGAAGTTCGTGAAGGCAATCGAGGCCCGGGGCGATGCCCGGCCGGAATGGGAATTCCTGCACGAACTTGTTTTCAGTGTCACGGGCCAGAATGGAAGCTCCAGCATCGAAGGAGTGTTCAATCAAATGGCGGCTGAAGTCCCGGCATTTAGCGGAATAACATGGGCTGCAATCGGGGATTCCGGAGTCACAATTCAGATTTGAGGCGGCACGCGAGGGGCTGTTTGAAAATGACCGCCCGTTTCCAGTAGATTAGAATGGATACAACCTTTTTATTGTTCAGTTTGATAAAGATTGTCTGCGTCTTTGGCGCTGTCATGACGATTTTCGCCTACGCGGTTCTGGCGGAGCGGAAGATCTCGGCGGCGATTCAAGATCGGGTGGGACCGAACCGGGTCTCGATTCCGTTAATCGGCTCAATCCCGATTATCGGTCCCTTTCTGACCCGGCTTGGCTTCTGGCAACCCGTGGCGGACGGCCTGAAAGCACTGCTCAAGGAGGATTTCACGCCATCTTATGTGCGGAAGATCTATTTTTGGCTGGCCCCGGCCATCACGGTGATTCCCGCTTTTTTGACAGTGGCAGTCATTCCATTCGGGTCGGTGGTGAACGGGCAGAAAATGGTCATCGCCGATCTGAACGTCGGGATTCTTTACACCTTCGGCATCGTGTCACTGGGGGTGTATGGAATCGTGCTGGCGGGATATGCTTCGAACTCGAAGTATCCCTTCCTGGGCGGAATTCGTTCCAGCGCGCAGATGATTTCGTATGAAATCGCGATGGGGATGTCGGTGATTCCGATTTTCATGATTATCAGCGACCTGAACCTCTCGAAGATCATCGAGTACCAGGCGCAGCATGGGTGGCTGGTGGTCCCGCTTTTCGCCCGTGACCAGACGATGTTGAGCTATCTGCTTTGGCCAAGCTGCCTGGTTTCATTTTTTATTTTCCTGGTGTCGGCATTTGCGGAAACCAACCGGCTGCCCTTTGACTTGCCGGAATCCGAGACCGAACTGGTGGCGGGCTATAACACCGAATACAGCTCGATGAAATTCGCCCTGTTTTTCATGGGGGAATACGCAAATATGATCGCGGGTTCCGCGATGATGGTGACATTGTTCCTGGGCGGTTGGACGCTTCCTCTCTGGGGTCTGGATCAGCCGGCCACGTCTCTTTGGATGGGGCTGGCGCACATTGGAATATTTTTGGCTAAAGTGGTGTTTTTCCTGGTGGTTTTTATCTGGGTGCGCTGGATGCTGCCCCGATTTCGGTATGATCAGTTAATGGACCTGGGCTGGCGTCGATTCGTGCCCATTTCCCTGGCGAACGTTCTGGTTACGGCAGTGATTCTCTGGATGAAGGCATAGCTGATGATTGTTAAACGCAACAAACTGAATTTTTGGGAACGGCTCTATTTTCCGGCGCTCCTGGGCGGGCTAAGGGTTACATTCCGCCATTTCTTTCGGAAGAAGCTGACGATGGAATATCCGGAACAAAAATGGACGGTCCCGGAAGGATATCGAGGAGCCCCCTACCTGGTGAAGGACCCCGAGGGACGCACCAAGTGCGTCTCCTGCCAGCTCTGCGAATTTGTTTGTCCGCCCAAAGCGATTCGGATCACGCCGCCTGGGCCGCAGGGAGCGCCCGAGGCAGGCAACGTGGAGAAAGCGCCCAAGGAATTTGAAATCAACATGCTGCGCTGCATTTTTTGCGGCTATTGCCAGGAGGTTTGCCCGGAAGAGGCGATTTTTCTCCAAAAGGACTACTCGCTGACCGGGTTGAGCCGAAAAGAAATGATTTACGACAAGGAAAAACTGCTCGCACTTGGGGGCATTCATCAGGACAAAATCTGGAAGTGGAAAAATAAATGAGCAACCGATGAGGAACAAGCGAACAGAAAAGGCTGGGTTTGGCATGGGGGTGATGCGGTGAGCATGCACGATCTTGGTTTTTACACATTTGCGTTTCTGACACTCGCGTGCGCCGTAATGGTCATCGCCAATCCTTTTACACGGAGTCCGGTGACAAGCGCGATGTTCCTGGTGTTGTCCATAGTTTCGATGGCCGGCCTTTTCGTGATGCTTCATGCCTTTTTTCTGGCGGCAGTGCAAATCCTGGTCTATGCCGGGGCGGTAATGGTTCTTTTTCTGTTTGTGATCATGCTGCTCAACCTGGAGGAGGAGGAACATCGGAAGGTAAAAACGGCAGGGGCAATTCTCGGAGGGATTGCGGTTCTGGCGATTGCATTCGTGGCCATCCGAACCGTTCACGCCTCCCACCTGGGCTCGGGCCTCTCGTCACCAAAACTGGAGGGCGCAACCGAAGCGCTGGGCCAACTATTGTTCAAAAGTTACGTGTTGCCGTTTGAGATTCTTTCCCTGCTCCTGCTGGTGGCAATGGTGGGAGTGATACTCCTGAGCAAAAAGGATCTCAAATGAGGCCGGTTGGATTGGAGCATTACATCATCGTCAGCATTCTCCTGTTTTGCCTGGGGCTTCTTGGAGTGGTTACCCGGCGAAACCTGTTGATCATCTATATGTCGCTGGAACTGATGCTCAATGCCGCCAACCTTGCGCTGGTCGCGTTTTCGCGTTTCAACAATAACCTCAATGGCCAGGTAATGGTCTTTTTCATCATCACAGTGGCCGCGGCTGAAGTGGCGGTCGGACTGGCGCTCATCGTGGCCCTGTATCGCCGGCGCCAGACCGCTCACGTGGAAGATCTGACCACCCTTAAACTGTGATGAGAAACAATCTGGCTTGATGAACGAGACATTGCCCTGGCTCATTTTGTTCCTGCCGCTGCTCTCCGCAGTGTTCATCACGTTTTTTACCCGGAAACATCGCGGCCTCAGCGCGGGGATATCCATCGGCGCGGTGGTGGCCGGTTTTCTGATGAGCCTGATTCTGTTCGCCAGCATGAGAGGCGGGCATAAGGAAGTCATTCTCAACTGGCTGACCGTCGGAGACCTTCAGATAGACTTCGGCATTCGCCTCGATCGGTTGAGCAGGCTGATGCTGCTGATCGTTACCGGAGTTGGCGGCGCCATTCACATTTATTCATGGGGTTACATGCATGAAGACCGTTGCGTGGCCCGGTACTTCGCGAGCCTGAGCCTGTTCACCTTTTCCATGCTCGGGATCGTTTTGAGCAACAATTTTCTTCAGATGTTTATTTTTTGGGAGCTGGTGGGGGTCTCGAGTTATTTGTTGATTGGGTTTTGGTACGAGCGGCCGGCGGCGGCGGATGCCTCGAAGAAAGCGTTCCTGACAAATCGCCTCGGCGACTTCGGGTTTCTTCTGGGGATTATCATTCTTTGGGCGACAGCGGGCGGATTGAATTTCAGCCTTCTTCAAGCGGAGTTTGAAAAGAACCCGAACCTTCTCGGAACCTTGGCCACCATGACGGGCCTGTTGATTTTTTGCGGCGCCGCGGGGAAATCAGCCCAATTCCCGCTCCATGTCTGGCTGCCGGACGCGATGGAAGGCCCCACTCCGGTCAGCGCGTTGATTCATGCCGCGACGATGGTGGCGGCCGGCGTTTATATGCTCTGCCGTGTCTTTTTCATTTTCAATCTGCCGGCCCTGGAAGTCATTGCCTGGATCGGCGGCACGACTTCCCTGCTCGCCGCCTTGATTGCAGTCCAGCAAAATGACATTAAGCGCATCCTGGCTTACTCGACCCTTTCGCAATTGGGTTACATGGTGATGGCGGTGGGGTTGCAGGGACCCGCTCCGGCCATGTATCACCTGACGACGCACGCGTTTTTCAAAGCACTGCTATTCCTGGGCGCGGGATCGGTCATCCATTCGCTGCACCACGAGCAGGACATTTGGAAGATGGGAAATCTTAAAGAGAGGATGCCGATCACATTTTGGACATTCATCGTCGGGACCCTGGCCCTCTGCGGAGTCCCTCCGTTCAGCGGTTTTTTCAGCAAGGATGAAATTTTGGCGACGGCCTATCATCATAGCCTTCCTTTGTTTGTCCTCGGGACATTGGTTGCGACCCTGACCACCTTTTACATGTTCAGACTGGTTTTTGTGGCATTCCTTGGGGGATCGAAGTCGGAAGCGAGCCAACATGCGCATGAATCGCCCGGCATCATGACCTGGCCGCTGCTAGTCCTGGCAGTGCCGTCCGCGCTGGCGGGACTTCTGGGGATTGATGGATTTATCGGGCGGCAGTTCGAGACCCACTCCTCGCATGAAGCATTTTCGTTCGCCGTGCAATTATTCGCTCCATTCAGCCACGCCCCCGTGGCCGCTTTCTTCGGCCTGCTGGCTGTTGGCATTGGATTCACGGCGGCGTTCGTTTTGTATCAGAATTCCGCAACCGACCCGGTGCCCCGCACTTTCACCGCTCTGGCCCGCGCCATGCGCAATCGTTTTTACTTCGACGAATTGTACGACCATACCGTCATCGCGCTCCAGGAGAAGCTGGCGAAGGCTGTGAATGGATTCGACCATTGGATCATCGCGGGACTTCTGGTGAAAGGCGCGCATGGAACCACGGAGCTATTTGGGCGCGCTTTGCGATTGGTTCAGACTGGCAACCTGCAAACCTACGCGTTTCTGTTCGCGGCTGGGGCTGCGTTGCTCCTGTTCCTGGTGTTTGGCTTTTAACTCATGTCGATTCTGACTTACATAATTGGGGCGCCTTTGCTGGGAGCGTTGCTGGTCGCCCTGGTTCCGCGAAACTATCGCTTCGTGATACGCATGATTGCGCTGGGCGGCACGCTGGCTTCGATGATCCTCTCGGTCGGGATGTTTCTTCAGTTCACTAACGCTCCCGCGGTAAATGGGTATAAATTCAGCCAAATCAACTCGTGGGTGAAATCCGCGGGCATCAGCTATCACGTCGGAGTGGACGGCATCAACCTGGGACTGATTTTGATGGGGGCGATCGTGGCGTTTGCGGCCGCGTGTGTTTCCAAGGAAATTAAGACCTACGAGAAGGAATTCTACCTCCTGCTGCTCGTGATGGCCGGGGGCATCCTTGGCGCCTTTGCGTCATTGGATCTTTTCTTTTTATACTTTTTCCACGAACTCGCGCTGGTTCCGACGTTCATCATGATCGGAGTCTGGGGACGCGGTGAGAACAAAAACTACGCTGCTTTTCAAATCACCCTCTATTTGAGCCTGGGGGCCTTGCTGGCATTGGCCGGCTTGATTGCGCTCTACCTGCAACTTCCTTCTGACGTTCGAACGTTCGATTTGATCAAGCTGGCCGATTATTTCCGGGAGAATCCAATGTCAGTGGGCGCGCAGCACTTTATTTTCCCCGTGCTCCTGTTTGGGTTCGGAATTCTCGTTTCACTCTGGCCGTTTCACACCTGCTGGAAAGCTTTCCAGCACAGTGGGATCCGAAGCTTGGAATTCACGTGACTTGAAGTCGCGG
>JADMIO012796719.1_pt1 | contig 45616 bp, 39 predicted proteins | sample 8958161 | NCBI WGS metagenome assembly JADMIO01 (sample SAMN16585339, study PRJNA669376) | soil metagenome | isolation source: Crop rotation soil | place: USA: Cullars Rotation, Alabama | collected 2011
CGCGACAACTTGTCCACGTGGAATTCTAAGCTTAGGATCCCAATGTGCTGGAAAGTATACCCCGTGGTCGTAGGTCCTTTAACCGCGGTAGTGGGTCGCACGGTAGACGTGGATAACAATGTTATTCCGAACGCGGCCGTCAATGTGCTCGATGAGTTCTATGCAGTATCCGGAACAGATGGACGGTTTTCTATTCCAAATGTCCCCGCTGCCATGGGTACGCTGCGGGTGAAAGGTCAGGCGCAGGTATCAACCGGATTCATTCAAGGGAAATCGCTGGTTGTACCCACACAAGCAAACGGTTTGACGGACGTGGGCAATGTAGTCTTCTTCGGAACGGAACTGGAGAACCGGTATCCCTGTCTGAAGATTGATAGCCCTGCCGGTGCCGATGAAGATCCTGATTCGGACGGTCAGACGAATCTCATCGAATACCATAACGGAACGAACCTGTGCGAACCCAACCTGCCGCCAGGGCAGCGCCAGACCATCAGTGCGGAATTCTCGTTGCGCAACGGTGTTCCGGTCACGTGGCTGGAGCCTGGTCAGTACGAAGTTTCCAGTGCGGAGTTCTCGTTGCGCAACGGCATCCCGGATACGACGCTGCCGTCGGGGCAGTTTGAAGCGTTTAGCACGGAGTTTTCGGTTTTAGTCTCAGGCGGAATCTCGCCGTTGCCCGAAGGGCAGAACGAAGCCTACAGTGCCGAGTTCTCTGTGAACAATGGCTCACTTTCGACTACGCTTCCGGTTGGGTTGAGTGAGGTCTCCAGCTCTGAATTCTCACTCCTGAATGGAGTGCCGTCCTCCATAATGCCGGCGGGATGGAACGAGGTTTCCAGCGCGGAATTCTCCTTGCGGAACGGTGACATTGTTTCTAGTCTGCAGGCGGGACTCTCGGAAACGTTTAGTTCGCAGTTTTCGATCCGTACCTCTTCCGGCCAACCCCAAAGTCTGTCTAAGGCAGTGTCGGGGAACGGCGCTACAAGTCCCGATCCGCCGAGCCCGCTTGCCTTACAGGGCGGAGTTCGGGACGGCTTGTTTGTGGGAGAAACCGTAACGCTGACCGCCAGCGCGCCGGGGGCATCGAGCGTCGAATTCCTGATGGATGGGACCTCAGCCGACGTTCGAACGTCCGCGCCTTTCATCTTCACCTTCACCGTCCCCGCAGGTGTACCGAGCTTACAGATTCGTGCGATTGGGCGGGACGCGTCAGGGCAGGGCATTTCTTCAGGCGAGCGTACTTTCACAATCGTTGGCGAATCCGGGCGGTCGATCACTGCCCGGTTGCGCGATCAGGCGGGCAAGTCGATGTCGCGCGTACGGGCATCGCTGCTATTTAACGGTTTGAATGCCGAGTTCTTTGACTTTGTGGAGCCCATCGTAGAACTGCCGGACCTCCAAGGTCGTAAACCCGCCATGGTTCGTGCCGCAAGCGGCCTGGCGCTGCGCAATCCGGAACGAGTTTTTGGTTTCGATCCGTTTGGGTCGGGAATGGCGCCAGACTTCGCCGTGAGGTTGCGTGGATGGATCCAACTGGCGGGAACGGGAGAACACAGTTTCCGGCTTCGCAGCCACAATGGTGCGCGGCTTTCAATCGACGGACGCGAAGTAGTGGACATCCCGGGTGGGAGCACGTTTTCGCTCGAGCGGACCGGGGAATCTACGCTGTCCGAGGGGCTGCACGCAATCGAGATTGTATACTTCGCGACTGTCAGTGGGTCTGAACTGATTCTGTCTCACGCCGAGCCGGGTGGACCCCTCCAAACCGTTCCGCTATCGATGTTGTGGATGGAGGGGCCGGCGACCGAGGCTTCTCGCGGCGGGGAAGTGATCTTTTCGAGCCTGCCCTCCTGGGTGAATCGAGTGTTCATCCGGAGCGGCGAAAGCGCGTCTGAGTTAATCCCGCTGCCTGACGGTGATTCCCCCTCATCCGTCTCGCTCGGCAATGTGGTCCTGAAGCCACGTGGAATTGATTTTATGGAGGTCATTCGATGAATTGGAGATTCAGCGCTCTAACGGCGCTCGGAGCCCTCGTGCTCGCAGGATTGCCGGCACCCGCGCAGACTTCGACTGGAGCGGACGGTGCGTTTAGCATCACGTCCTCCGATCCCAAGGTTGTGAACGGCGTGTACTACTTTGATCCTCGGGACTCCAAGTGCAACAGCGGGAGTTGCGATGCTGACAAGGACAATATTTACCACTTCACTACCTTCTACATCGGTCCGGACGTCTGGGTAAGGTTGCGCGCCAAGAACCTCTACCTTCCCGGGCCCGTTGTCTTTTTGGCGACCGGCGAAGTCAGAATCGAAGGTTACCTTGAGCTCAATGGAGACTCCGGCCATCCAGGGCAGGTGGATGAGTCCGTACGTGTACGTGCCGAGCCGGGGCCAGGCGGTTTTCCGGGTGGTTTGGGCGGCAAACCGGGCTTCGGCGGAATGCCGGGTAATGGCCCTGGCGGGGGCACGCAGAGCGCAACCAACAAAGGGCATGGCTGCTCGGCCAGCCATATTAGTCCCGCCGCACAACAACAGGACTGTAAGGCTGCGGTGATATACGGTAACAGTTTGATACAACCGCTGATCGGTGGGTCGGGAGGGAGCGGCGGGGGCGGGTCGGGCAGTACGCATGGCGGTGGGGGCGGAGCTGGCGGAGGCGCCATCCGTATTCGGAGCGCGACCAAAATTTCAATACCTTCCGTCAATGGTCGTGCGCCCGGCGTATATGCCAATGGTGGTTGGGGAGCATACGGTGCGTATAATGGCGGCGGCGGATCCGGCGGATCGATTCACTTGCAGGCACCTGTGATGGACCTCCTGGGTAATGCCACCCTCCAGGTTGCAGGCTCATCCTTAAACGGGGGAGGAACCGGCACTTCCGCCAGCGGCCGCATTCGCCTCGACCGAGACCTCCAAAATGGCGGCGCGAGTGCTACCGTCACCCCTGTAGCCGGCCCGTTCACTGGCATAGACGTCCCGCTGCCGACTAGCCAGCCAAAGGTCGTCGTCACCTCAATCGGCGGGCAGTCGGTGCCGGAAAAGCCCGGCGACGGGTATACCAATCCGGACGTCACTCTCAACGCGCAGTCCCCTGTAACCGTTGAGATCGCTGCAGCCAACATCCCCCTCGGGACGATCGTGAAGCTCTACATCACCACCGATGTTGGCGGCACGGACGCGATTGCCGATACAACGCCCCTCGCGGGAACATTGGCTAGTTCCACCGCCACTGCGTCAGTCACCCTGCCACAGGGAGTATCGCGGATCTTTGTGCGGGCGGTCTGGTAAGCATGTTGCGGGGCGCTACCATCGCGCTGTGTGCCGTGGCAGCCGCGTTAGCGGCGGATCCAAAACCCGCACCTGAAATCGGGCGGGAAAATGGCATCGCCCGTCACCTTGCTGAGGACGAGGAGTTCCGCATCCCAATCGAGGAACTCCTCGTCCATGGCCGCTCCCTGTTTACTGCCAACTGGACCGTTCAGGATGGCGCAGGCCGTCCGTTCAGCAAAGGTAACGGGCGCAGCCTGACTGACCGGACTGCGCCGCTGGCAGGCATTCGTGGCTTCAATCGCCTCTCCGGTCCCGACGCCAACTCCTGCGCCGGCTGCCACAACGCCCCCTACGGAATCCCGGGTGGCGGCGGTGACTTCGTCACCAACGTGTTCCAACTTGGCCAACGCTTCGATTTCCTGACATTCGATCCAGCCGACATCGTTCCCACGCGCGGCAGCCGCGATGAAGCTGGCAAACCGCTCACCGTTCAAACCTTCGCCAATTTGCGTGCTACCACTGGCATGTTCGGCGCCGGATATCTGGAAATGCTCGCGCGGCAGATGACCGCCGAACTGCAGGACATTCGCGACTCGGTCAAACTCGGGCAGTCCAAAGAACTGCGTTCGAAGGGCATCTCGTTCGGTGTAATCGCCCGCAGGCGTGATGGACTCTGGGATGTGTCCGGAGTGCAGGGAATCTCGCGAATCAGCCTGGTATCCACCACCTCCCTGGATCCGCCAACCCTGATCATCCGGCCCTGGCACCAGGCCGGAAATGTAGTCTCGATCCGCGAATTCACAAACAACTCCTTCAATCAGCACCACGGTCTTCAGACCACGGAGCGTTTCGGCCGTGACACAGACCAGGACGGCGATGGCGTGAAAAATGAACTCACGCGCGCCGACGTTACGGCCATTTCGCTCTATCAGGCAACCATGGCCGTACCCGGAAGGGTCATCCCGGCCGACCCTATAATTGAGGACGCCGTGCTCCTTGGGGAACTCCGCTTTGAGCAGATCGGGTGCGCCTCGTGCCACATTCCCCGGCTTCCGCTGGATAATCGCGGCTGGATTTACGAGGAGCCGAATCCGTTCAACCCCCCCATGAACCTGAGACGCGGTGACGCTGCAAGCCTGCGGCTCGATCTGAATGGTTCGAAGTTGCCCCAGCCCAGGCTCGCGCCCGACCGCGATGGTATCGTCTGGGTGCCCGCATATACGGATTTCAAACTCCACGACATCACATCCGGGCCCAACGATCCTGGCGCTGATGCGCTGGATATGAACTTTGGATCATGGGCAGTGAATTTCGGTAAGGGCAACAGTCTGTTCCTAACCAAGCGGCTGTGGGGATGCGCGAACGAGCCGCCTTACTTCCATCACGGTTTGTTCACCACGCTACGGGAGGCGGTGTTGGCCCATGCGGGCGAGGCGCTGGAGTCGCGGCTCCGTTTCGAAAAGCTACCCGCCGCTGAGCGGGACTCGGTAATCGAGTTTCTCAAGACGCTGCAGGTGCTTCCTCCCGGGACGCAGTCGCTGGTAGTGGATGAGCGTTTTCGGCCGCGCGAATGGCCGCCGCGTCGTTCGGGGACGGAACAATGATCGGAAGGTGTGGGTGTGGAGCGTTTCTAGCTCTAAGGGTGCGCTCGTTATGACACGTGCCATCCTGCTAGCGTTTGTATCGGCTTTTGCACTGTGGTCCGCAAGTCCTGAGATCCCCAGATATCAGTGGGAAAACTTCACTACCGCCAACGGACTACCCGACAATCATGTCTTCACCGTACGCGTGGACGGGGACAAGGTTTGGGCTGGTACTGAGAAAGGCCTTGCTCTCTATTACGAGGGCAAATGGACGGTATTCACGCCAAAGGATGGGCTCGCGCACCGGGCGGTTCTCTACGTGGCGCCAGACCCCCGCACAGGAGACGTCTGGATTGCCACCATGGGCGGGCTTAGCCGTTTCTCCGCGGGACGATTCGACAATTTCACTCAGTTATCGAGCGGACTTCCTAATGATGTTGTTTACGGCGTGGCCGTGCAGGGCGACTTCATCTGGACGGCGACCGCTGCGGGTGCTGGCCGTTTCAACACCCGCACGAACCAGTGGTCCATTTTCAACGATCGTAATACCCCCATGTTTGAGATCTGGACTTACGCCGTGGATGCCGGAAACGAGAAAGTATATTACGCAGTCTGGGGCGGAGGCGTCCTGGAATACGATGTCCGAACCTGGCAATGGAAAGAGTACACAGACCCCGATTCCGAGACGGAGATGGTGGTGAACCGTGACCAGGGGTTGATTCACGAAATCACAACCTCTGTGAGTTGGGCGGAGCAGGATAAGGTGCTCTGGGTCGCTACATACTTCGGTGCAAGTCGCTACGACGGCCGGAGTTGGAAAAACTTCCTGAGCAAAGATAGCGGCTTGCCCAGCAACTTCATCAATCAAATCAAGGCGGTCGATGGTCGGCGGGCCTGGTTCGCTACCGACAAGGGACTGGCATTCTACGACGGTGAAAGCTGGACTGTGTACCGTCCGGCGCTCGACTCCCATCGGCCTGAAATGCTGGTGCGCAATTCCTCTGGTGCTGTTACGCGGATTCCAGTGGAAACTGCGCCTGCTCATAATTACATCCTGAGCCTGGATTTCCAGGGCGATGACCTGTGGGTGGCGACGGCTCAAGGCTTGAGCCACGGGATCCGGGTGCGCTGATGCCAGTGCGTCGATGGGGCTGGATCATTCTGTGGACTACCCTTGGTGCGGGAGCTCTGCCGGCTCAGACATTTCCTTGCGCGTGCGGAGCCAAGCCGCCGGCCCCTAACGTCCGGGAGGCGCGTCCCTACGCGGGTACTCCCGAGGATCTGCGCCCCTATGGCAAATTGAAGCCGCCCTATAACGAGTACTACACCAGTTCCGTCGAATATAACGGGGCGGCGCGCGAAGGAAGCACTGTTGCCGCCTCGGCCGTGGACGAGGTTCGTATCGGATTTCTTGGCCCCCTTGAGAATAATCCCGACGAACGGCTCGGCAGGATGATGCTCAACGGGGCAACGCTGGCGATCGAGGAAGCCAATTCCGGAGGAGGTTACGGGGGCAAACCGTTTAAGTTGATGGTCCACAACGATCAGGCATTGTGGGGTGCGTCGAGCAATGAGATTGTCAAGATGGCTTATGACGAGAATGTCTGGGCTATGTTGGGATCCATCAGTGGCGATTCCACTCACATTGCTCTCAGGGTCTCGTTGAAAGCAGAAGTTCCCATCGTAAACAGCGCGGCCACCGATCCGACCATAACGGAAACTACCATTCCCTGGTACCTGACCGTGCTCCAGGACGACCGCGTCCAGGGCTACACGCTCGCGCGTCGAATCTACACCGACCTCGGATTAAGGCGTGTCGCTCTCCTGCGGGTGTACGACCGCTACGGGAAATTCGGTACCGCGAAATTCAAGGACGCGGCTCGGCGTTTGGGCCATCCGGTCATCAATGAGCAGAAGTACCCGGTTGGCGAAACAAAATTCCAGCGTTACCTGCACTTCATTGACGAGTCCAACGCGGACGGCGTTGTGGTCTGGGGAGATGCAAAAGAGGCGGGCCTGATCTTGAAGCAGATGCGCGAGATGGGAATGAAGCAGCGCGTCTTCGGCGCTTTTCGAGTTTACGGGGAGGAATTGTTTCGCCAGGCAGCGGCTTCGGCCGAAGGTCTCGAGTTTGTCTTTCCCTTTGACCCGAATCGTGACGATCCACTTTGGAAGGGCTTCGAACAACGATTCGCCGGGAAATATGGCCAGAGGCCGGATGCTTTTGCGGCATTGGCCTTCGACGCCATGGGGGTCCTGCTGCATTCGATTTGCGAGGCGGGACTGAATCGCGGCAAAATCCGCGATGCGCTGGCCGCGACCGAACACTACCGTGGGGTAACCGGTGGGATGACTTTCGACCCGAACTCCAAGAACGTGGTTTCCCTATACCTGGGGACAATACATAACGGGAAAGCGGAGTTCAGGCAGTACGCAATGGACCAGCCTTAGCTCGTCCGATCTCTGTTTTTCAGTTCAACGATCTTCTCCATTGCATTCAAGCAGTTGCAGGGAAAAGCTTGGTTTGTCCAGTTAAAATGGGATCAGCGGGAAACTCCCGATCTTTATGTTCTCGAACAGTCGAATCCTCGCTTCGCCCCGGAGCACCTTAAAAACCTATCTCGTTGCTTACACTACTACCAAACGAACCCAATCCCATTTCCGGACACCCACTGCTCCGCCTGGTCAACCCAACTCCTGTCCCCGGAGGCCGTTCTCTAAACCACGGACCACGGACCCCGGACCACGGGGCACGGACCCCCGACTTGCGGCCGAAGGCCGCCCTGCTACACTGAAAATCAACCCCGGAGGGTCGTCCCGTGAAGATTTTTCTCGATACTGCAAACCTCGATGAACTCAAGAAAGGCGCCAGTTGGGGCATTGTGGATGGCGTCACCACCAATCCAACCCTGATCGCCAAAGAAGGCCGCCCCATCGCGGAGCAGGTCCGCATGATCTGCGACATCGTGGATGGTGATATCAGTGCTGAGGTGGTTTCCACCGAAGCCTCCGCCATGATTAAGGAAGGCAAGGAACTCGCCAAAATCCACAAGAACATCGTGGTGAAATGTCCGCTTACCCGCGACGGTATCCAGGCCACGAAAGCCCTGTCGGGAGAAGGACTGCGCGTCAACGTAACGCTCTGTTTCTCACCTGCGCAGGCACTGCTGGCCGCCAAGGCCGGCGCCTACATCATCAGCCCCTTTGTCGGGCGGCTCGACGATATCGGCTGGACGGGGATGGAACTCGTTCACAACATCGTCGCCATTTATAAGAATTACGGCTTCAAGACGCAGGTGCTCGCCGCTTCACTGCGCGGCCCCACGCACATTGTTGACGCCGCTCTCGCGGGAGCCGACATCGGCACGATGCCGTTCAAGGTGTTGGACATGCTGTTCAACCACCCGCTCACTGACAAGGGCCTGGAGCAGTTCCTCAAGGACTACAACAAAGCGTTCCAGCCGCCGGTCGCGGGCTAAGATCGTTCCGTTCATGGCGACTACTTTGGCTTGGTCGTCCCCGGCTGTCCAGGCGGGCGTGTTTGGGCTGTCCGTGGCGGCGGTCACGCTGCTGGGCCTCCTGGCATATCGCCGCTGGAAGAACTCGCGGCTGACCGCTGAACAAAAAGAGCGCCGCCGGCGCGACATGCTGGTAGCATGCGGCAAGATCGGCGACGCGACGTTGGTGGACGTGCAGGAAGACGTGTTGTACTTTACCTACGCAGTGCGGGGCGTGGAGTATACCGCCTCGCAGGACGTTTCTACCCTGAGGCCCAAACTGCCCGACGATCTCTCATCGCTCAGTTCGGTGGGTATCAAGTATCTTCCTCACAACCCTGCCAATTCCATCGTTCTGGCGGAAGAGTGGAGCGGACTGCATATGGAAATGAGACCCCGGCCGAAGCGGTCCCGGTAAACGCTATTCGCCCAGAATTTCCAGGTACCGAGCCACCGCTTCGATTCCGCGATAGAAATTCGGAAGGTGGAATTTCTCGTTGGGCGCATGCAGATTGTCGTCCGGCAGTCCGAATCCCATCATCACGCTGGGGATACCGAGGTAGCGATCGAACACGCCAACAATCGGAATCGATCCGCCGGACCGGATGTACACCGTATCCTTGCCGAACACCTGCTTCATCGCTTCAGCGGATGCGTGGATGAACGGATTATCGGGATTGGTCAGTGACGGCTCGCCCGAGTGCAGCATCTTTACTTCTACCGTGACGCCTTTCGGAGTTGCTGCCGCCACTGCTGCCTTGAACTGCGCGACGGCCTCGTCCACCTTCTGATCGGCCACCAGCCGCGTGCTTACTTTCGCGACCGCGCGGGCGGGAATTACCGTTTTCGCGCCTTCGCCGGTGAAGCCGCCGCGGATGCCGTGGACTTCCAGGGTCGGACGCGCCCACACACGCTCGAACAGTGGAACGCCGGGCTCGCCAACCAGTTCCTTGGCTCCCATTTCTTTCTCGGTGTACTCCTTCACGTCGAAAGGAAGGCTGTCCCAGGCTTGCCGTTCCTTGTCGCTCGGCGGCACTACCCGATCGTAGAAGCCGGGGATCAGGATGTGGCCGTCGCGATCCTTCAGCGCGGTGAGAATCTCGGCGATCGCGAGAATCGGGTTGGGCGCTGCGCCGCCGTACACACCCGAGTGCAGATCGTGATCGGCGCCCTGCACGTGCAACTCGTAGTACACCATTCCGCGCAGCCCCACGCAGATGGTCGGGAGTTCGGGCGCGAACATCTCCGTGTCGCAGACTACTGCGGCGTCCGCCTGCAGGCGGGGCGGCTTTGTCTTGACGTAGGCTTCGATGTGCTCGCCACCGGTCTCTTCCTCGCCTTCCAGCAGGAATTTCACGTTGACCGGCAGTCGGCCGTGCATCTTCATCAGGCCTTCCACGGCTTTGATCTGGATGTAAACCTGTCCTTTGTCGTCGCACGCGCCGCGCGCAAAGATGTCGTTGCCGCGAATTTCAGGCTCGAACGGCGGAGACTTCCATTCGTCCAATGGCTCGGCGGGCTGCACGTCGTAGTGACCGTAGAAGAGTACGGTGGGTTTACCGGGCGCTCCCAGCCACTCCGCATACACCAGCGGATTGCCTCCATGCGCATCTTCGATCAGTTCCACGGTGGTCATGCCCGCGGCTCGCAATTCATTCATCGCGAACTCGGCGGCGCGTCGAATGTCGGGTTTATGCTCGGAAAGCGTGCTGATGCTGGGGATGCGGAGAAAGGTTTTCAACCCTTCGAGGAAGTCGGCCTGATGTTGCTGGAAGTAGTTCATGAGAGCTCCAGTAACACGTTACCCCACTTACACGGAGATGTGAATCTTGGAGCCCCGCTCCCCCAGGGACGCAGCTCGTTAACACCCCTAAGAAAGGCACACAACCGAGGTTGTGCAATGCGAACGAGCTGCGACCGTGAGGGAGCGAGTCTTGACGGGGTGGCTTCGGGCTAGTGGTCCGATTTTCCGCCCGTAGCCGGCGTATCCTCCAGTGAGGTGGCGATGTGAGCACCGGCGGGGACGAATTTCTCGTCGTGCTTCCATTCGGCCCCAGTGCCTGTGGGACGTAGAATCCCCAACTCGGCGAGCGCCCAGAGCGAATCGCCCACCGGGAACACTCGTGACACGAAGAAGTTGCCATCCGTAGGAACGGCGTGCCAGTTTTGGCCCTGGTCATCGCTAAACAGGAATTGCTCGTCGCCCGCGATCCAAAGGCGCTTGGTCTTATCCATCGCTATGGAGGTTAGCCACGATTGCGAGGGGCTTTTTTGCGACTCCCAGGTTAGCCCGCCGTCTTTGCTGTGCAGCAATTGTCCGGAAAACCCTACGGCCCAGCCGTTCTTTTCATCGAAGAAGCGGACGGCGGCAAGCGACCATGACGCGGCGCTGCTTTGCACCGATTTCCACGTCTTGCCGCCGTCTTCGGTGCGCAGAATCGCGCCCGACCACCCGACCGCCCAACCGCGTGTCGGGTCAAGAAAGAAGACTGACTCCAGCGCCATCGACGTACCGCTTTCCTGCTTGGTCCAGGTGCGTCCGGCATCGGAGGAGTGCAGCAGAATGCCATCGAACCCCCCGGCCCACGCCTGCTCACCGAGGGTGAAGACGGAGAGCAGGTGTTCTTTGGTGCCGGTGGGGCGGGGGCTCCATGTTTTACCGCCGTCCTCGGTGGCGAGCAGGGTGCCTTCGTCGCCGGTCACGAGTCCGTGCGTAGAATCGAAAAATGAGATGGCGTGCAGGGTGACACTGGCGCCCGTGTCCAGGTTGTTCCAGGTGCTGCCGCTGTTGGTGGTGGCGTAAACCAAGCCCTGTTCGCAGAGCAGGTAAGCGGTAGTTGCGTTGGGTGAATTGGCGTCGCGCAGATAACAGTGCTGCTGGTCTGAAGCCGCGGCGAGATACGGAAACAGCACGGCCATGCCTACGGCCGCAACGATCTCGAAAGACCGGTGTCGCATAGCAATCCCTCCCCCTCGGGAACGGAGGCCGTTGAGCGGGACCTTGGCGGCGATTGTTATTTCCGGGCCGCTCGCAATCCCATCGACTCTTCCTGAAATTCCCGGGTCGAAGAGAATACGAAGCTGGCCACCGGAAGGTTACGGGACGAAATCTGACTCTTTGGAGTCAGCAGGAACCGCCCGGCCGATCTCCTGTTGACATTCAAAAGGAAAAGAGCGATGCTTCTTTTGAATGTCTACAGGAGAGTCGAAAGCGGATATCTTGCAGGGCACCCTCGACCTCATGGTGCTCCGGACGCTCGAGACCATGGGCCGTCAGCACGGCTTCGGGCTGGCCAAACGAATCCAGCAAATTTCCGAGGGCGTGCTCGACCTGAATCAGGGGACTCTTTACCCGGCGCTGCTGCGGTTGGAGCAGCGCGGCTGGATAACGTCCGAGTGGGGTGTGTCGGAGGCCAACCGGCGTGCCAAGTTTTACAGTCTGACGCGCTCCGGGCGGCAGCAGATTGAAACGGAATCGCAGAATTGGGAACGCACGGTTGCATTGATGGCGCGGTTCCTGCGCGCAGCTAACTAGGAGCCGTATGCGAAGTCTCTGGAAACGATGCGCCGCGATGTTTCGCGCGCGCAGCCTGGAGCGTGATCTGGAAGATGAGATCTCCACTCACCTCGCAATGCAGGAAGAGGAGTTTCGAGCCAGGGGGATGAGCGACGCGGAGGCGCGCGCCGCCGCCCGCCGCGAATTCGGCGGAGTCACCCAAATAGCGGAATCCTATCGCGATCAGCGGGGTTTGCCGTGGCTGGAATCGACCGGTCAGGACGTTCGTTACGGGCTGCGCGGCCTCCTCCGTCATCGCGGCTTCACGGCGGCTGCGGTACTTTCGCTGGCATTAGGGATCGGGGCAAACACCGCCATCTTCTCGATGTATCACTCGCTGCTGCTGCGGCGGCTGCCGGTGGAGAATCCTCAGGAACTGGTCACGCTGTATCGAACCGGTGGTTGGGGCGTGGGCTATTGTTCTTATCCGTTGTACCTGGACATGCGCAAACGTGCAGACCTGTTCACTGGAGTGATCGGGTGCGGCGGAGTGGAGAAGGTGGCATTTCGAAGCGGCGCGGCTGACCGCTCCGAATCCGTGCAGCGCGAACTCGTCACCGGTAACTACTTTGCCGTCCTGGGGGTAAAGCCGGCAATCGGCCGGCTGTATCGCGATGACGACAATCGGACCCCGCACGCCCACCCCTTGGCGGTGCTGAGCTACGACTTCTGGCAACGCCGTTTTGGCGGCGACCCCGCAGTGCTGGGCCGAACGGTGGTGGTGGGGCGCGATCCGCTCACCATAGTCGGAGTTGCCGGGCGCGGCTTCCGCGGCGTGGAAGTCGAGCACCATCCTGACCTGTGGGAGCCCGCCATGATGTCGGAATCGGATACGGCTGAGCCTGGTAGTAACTGGTTGTGGATTCTCGCTCGCCGCCGTGCGGACGTGTCGGTGCAACAGGCGCAGGCGGCGGTGCAGGTGCAGTTTCAGCAGTACCTGAACAGCCTGTACGGCAATCAACCGAACGCTGCCTTTCGCAAGACCGCAATGGACCAGCGCCTGGACGTGCGCGAAGGAGGAGTAGGACTCTCCAGCCTTCGCGAGAACTTCCAAAAGCCGCTACGGATTTTGCTGGTTGCCGTCTGGCTGGTGTTACTGGCAGCGTGCACGAATGTCGCTAATCTCCTGCTCGCGCGAGGAGCGGCGAGGCAGAAGGAAATCGCTGTCCGCCTGTCGATCGGTGCCACGCGTGGACGGCTGGTGCGGCAGGCATTCACCGAGAGTTTGCTGCTTGCACTGATGGGTAGCGCACTGGCCATCATCCTGGCGTTTTGGGGTGTCCGTGCGATCGCGCATTTCCTGCCTGCCGCCGCGGGAGAACCCTTCGGTGCGACGCCGGACCTCACGGCGCTGGCGTTCACGATCGGGGTGACGGTGGTTGCCGCCGTCTTGTTCGGCTTGATCCCGGCGTGGCGATCGACATCGGTCGATCCGGCCGAATGCATGAAGGGCGGTGCCTCCACCGCGCCGGCCCGGCATGCCGCCGTTCGCCACGTGCTGGTCGTCGCGCAGGTGGCTTTCTCCGTGATGCTGGTAGTGCTGGCGGGACTTTTCAGCCACAGCCTTGCCGCTCTGCGCTCCATCGATCTGGGATTCCGGAATCAGAGCGTGATTGCCTCCAGCATCGACTTCCCGGCTTGGAAGGGTGCGGAGCAGCAGACGGGCCGCGAGAAATTCCTGGCCAGGCTCGAAGCACTTCCTGGGGTGTCGGGCGTCAGCTTCGGTTCGCCCGGGCCTTATCGCGGAGGCTTTTCGAAGTCGAGTTTACGGGTACCAGGTTCGGAACTCACCGCTCGGGAGCCTGCCTGGGTCAGCGTGCAGCAGGTGGCTCCGCGCTATTTCGAAATTCTGGGCTCCACGCCGGTTCAAGGCCGCGAATTCACACGCAGCGACGCTGCCGGTTCACCGAAGGTCGCGATCGTGAATCAGGCATTCGTGCGTGAGTTTCTCCCGGGTGAGAGGTATCCGCTGCACCGCGTGCTGAACTTTGACGAGTCTCATCCCGACCCCGTATCGATTGTCGGTGTGGTTCGCGATATCCCGCATCAGGGCCTGCGGGAAAAGGTCGCGCCCACCGTCTACCTGCCCGTGACGCAGAATGGTACATCCTTCGGCGCTGTACTGCTGGTGACGCAACGCACGCGCGAAGAAATCGCCGCAGAGCTCCGTCAGGAAGTAGAACGTCTCGGTCCCGAAGCCTCGGCGAGCGAGCCGAAGACCCTTCGCCAGCGCATCGACGATTCGATCTTTCAGGATCGCCTGATCGCGATGGTTGGAGGCTTTTTTGGGGGACTCGCACTACTGCTGGCCGCCATCGGACTGTACGGCGTGATGGCCTATGCCGCCGCGCGCCGGTCTCGCGAAATCGGCATCCGGATCGCGATGGGAGCACGCCGGAGCGCAGTCTTGTGGATGGTGTTGCGAGGTTCGCTGGCGCTGGTGCTGGCCGGACTCGCCATCGGCATTCCGGTGTCGTGGCTGGCCGCCGGCAAGGTCGCGCCGATTCTCTTCGGCATTCCGCCCGGCGACTCCATCACCTTTGTGACAACCATCGCCGTGCTGTTAGCCGTCGGGCTGTCCGCCGCCCTGCTTCCCGCCCGCCGGGCCGCCTCGCTCGATCCGATGAAAGTCCTAAGAACGGAGTGAGAGGCGAACACGGTTTGCGTCCTATTTCAGTACATCCGGGAGCTGCGAGACTCTCTCGACCTGTCCCTTCATTCCCTCGTCGAACGAAATGTTGTTCTTCTCCAGCGTTTCCCCCAACACTTGATCGAGTTGCGTGCGCGCTCTGGCGTAGGATGCCAGTGCGTTGACTTCCGAAATATGCGCGTTCACTAGTGCGCGTTCGTCGGTCATGAGGGTGTTGAATGTTGTGTTGCGGGAGCCGGAGCTGAAACGCTGCTGATCGGCCTGCAGCAGTTGCTCTTGTAGGGTGCGCGTATCTTTGGCGGCCAGATAGCGGCTGCGCGCCTGTTGCAGCGCGGCAACCCGTGCCGAGATGTCCACCACAATCGTATTCGTCCGGCGCTGGTTGGATACCTGTGTCTGGCGATATTGCAGTTGGCTGATGCCGTAATCCGCCTGTGCGCCGCGATTGCCAAGCGATGCCGAAAACGAGATCGACCCCGCGTTGTTAGGGAAATCGAGGGTGAAAATCTGGCCGAAGGCGTTGGTATACCCGCCCACGAAGTTTTCGTTGGGCTGTTTTCCATCCACCACATGTCCCACGCCGCCCACGCCGCGATTGTAAGTCTGTAAGTTGACGTTCAGGTTGGGCAGCAGCGGGTTTTCCGTGCCGGCCAGGTCGATTTTATCGGTCTCCTCGCGATATTTGGCAACGGCGACATCGGGTCGCTTCTTCATGGCGGTGGCGACCATGTCCCGCAGTGGCGGCATCTCTTCCTCTGCCGGGAATTCCAGGCGGTCCACAAGTACGATACCGGCGGCATCCAACTGGCGGTCCTCGGAATGGCTGACTGCCTCCTTGAGCAGGACTTCCAACTGCTTCACCTGCGCCTGTGCAATCAGCAGTTCCTGATTGCGCGTGGATACTTCGGCTTCCGCGCGCGGTAATTGAATGGCGGGGATCGCCTCGGCGGCGATCTCTTTCTTGGTGTCCTCGCGGAATTTCTGCGCGATCTCAAGGGCGCGCTGGCGCGCTTTCACTTCGTCATTGGCTGCCACCAGGTTGTAGTAGAGGTTGAGGACGCTGCTGACCAGATCCAGCAACTGCGCGCGGAACTGCTCGCGGGCCACCGAGGTGTTGATTTTGGCGATGCGAATCGAGCGGTTATTGAGCGCGATGCCGAAGCCGCGAAGCAGCGGCTGCCGCAGAATCAAGTCCATGCGAACGCTCGACGAAGGGTTAATGAAATCGCCGGGGGCGTTCTCGCGGAACGTCTGCTGGAACTCGCGGAATTGTGCCTGTCCTCCGGTCAGGAAGCCCTGGCTCACCAGGCTGTTATAGGTGTGCTGGGAGGAAATGAGCGCGTCCGTCTGGCTCAGTACCGTATTTGCCTGCGGCGCCGTCTGGTGCGAAAAGAGAGTTGTGTTCTGCAGCGTCGGATCGAAGTTGGGGACTACGGAGCCGATCTGCTGAATCGTAGCTCCACCCCCTCCGCCGTTGCCGCCCCCGCCGCCCCCGCCGCCGCCGAGTCCCGCGCTGGCCGCGCTGCCGTTGACGCCGACGCCGGCGTTCACGCTGGAAATCTGCGCGTTACCCGCGGGTACGCCGCGATTGGCCCCGCCTGCGCGGGCGCGGTCAAGCGCCGATTCCGCCAGCAGCGAACCGTAGCGCGAAATCTCCAGATTCAGGTTGTTCTCAATCGCCAGCGCGAGCGCATCCTGCACCGTCAGGTACAGATTGCCGGCACGGAACAAGCCACCCAGCCGGCTGGAGTTCTGCAGCCGGATGGGAGGAATGGTGGGCGCCAGGTACGGCTTGATCGCACCCGGTACCCGCGCGCTCTGTACCGATACAGGCGACGACTGCGCCTGTAAGAGCAAACTACCGGCCGAAATTATCAGCAAGAGGCGTCGCATTACTTACGACCTCCGGGACCAGGGGCGTTCGGCGGAATGAAGCTCTCGCGCTGTACATGCCCCGATACTGCCTCGTCCATCGATACGTGATTCACTTCCAGAGTGCGTCCCATGGCGTCATCGAAGCCGATTTTGGCGTGCGTGTAGTTGGCCATCGCCTGCACTTCGGCATCCTGATCGCTGGCGACCTGTTGTTGCGACTGGATCACCAGGGCAACGCTTCCCACCCCGTAGTTGAAGCGCTTCTGTTCGGCTTCCAGGCTCTGCTCGCTGAGCTGACGGGTGGCGACGGCGGTTTCGTACCGTGCGCGCGCCTGCTGCAGATTGATGAGGTTGGTTTTGACATCCACGCGCACCTGATTGATCGCGCGCTGCATCTGTAGTTCAGCCTGGCGGAGCTGCAATTCGTCGGTGACGTAGTCAGCCTGCGCCTGGCGATTGCGGAACGGGATATTGAGCGAGACACCGGCCGAGTAATCGGGGAAATTGCGCCGGAAAATTTGCCCCAGCACGCCTCCGGTGCCGCCAATGAAGTAGGGATTCGGGGTGCCGCAGCAGTTGTTGTAGATCGGGTTGGCCGGACCGGCGAGGCCGTGGTTGGTCAGGTCGGCGAACACCTGGACGCTGGGCAGCAGGGCGTTCTTTGTGCCCTTTAGCAGGGTCTTGCGGCTGTCCATGTTGATGCGCGCCTGTTCGATCTCGTCGCGCTTATCGAGAGCCTCCTGTACCAGGTCCTGTACCGGACGCACTTCGTCAGACTTCGGCACTTCGATCTTGTCCAGGGTGATGATGTGGATTTCATCCAGCCAGGTGTTGTCCATGGCATTGCGATTGAGCGCGTTCTTGAGGACGATTTCCTGCTGCGCGACGTTGGTCTGCGCGATGAGCAAGGCTTCCTTGCTGGCCGATACGGCGGCGGCGGCACGGGTCACTTCAATTCCCGCCATCGCCCCGATCTCGGTTTGCTTCTTGTTGCCCTCGTAGAGTTTTTGCGCCGCTTCCAGCGTGAGCTGCTTGATGCGGACCGCTTCATTGAAGCTGACCAGATCCCAATACAGGTTCAGGACGGATGCCACGGTGGTGGCTACTTGCTGCTTAATGAGCAGGTCGCTCACCTTCAGGTTGTTCTTCGCGACCTTGATGTAGCGCGTGTTCACGGGCAGGCTAAAGCCTTGCAGTAAGGGCTGGGTCACATAGAAATCGAGATAGCCTTGAATGTTCGGATTCACCAGCGGGGTGGAACTCTGCAGGTAATTGCGGCCCTGGTAAAACGTGAATGAGGCGGAAGTGCCGGTAATCCAGCTCTGGTTGTAGCCCAGCACAACCTGCCGGTTGCTGCTTACCAGAGTGGTGGTGGCATTCAACTGAGTGTTGGTGAGGGGCGTGGTGGAATGCGACATTCCGAACGACGCAAAGACACTGGGGTCCATCGAAGGAGGGTTGGGTCCGATACCGGTGATGATGCCACCGCCGGAACCGATTCCCGCGCCGCCTGCCAGTCCGCTGGAAGCACTGCTGATTCCCGCGGTGCTGACGCTGGAAGGGCCAGCCACCACGGGCACGTCGGTGCCGCGCAGCAGACCGCCGGCCTGGGCGCGCATCAGAACTTCGCGCGAGAGGAACGGGCCATAGCGCTGTACCGCGATATCGAGATTGTTCTCCAGCGCCAGGGCGATTACGTCCTGCGCGGAGAGGTACAAATTGCCAGCCCGAACCAGTTGTTCCAACCGCGGCGTATTGACCAGCTTTACGGGAGCGACTTTTCGTTTTTCCAGATGGAAGGGCTTGATGAATTTGCCCCAATATTTCGCGGGCGGCGGAGTGGTTATGGAAACTTCCGAGGGTTGCGCGAAAGCGGCCGAACCGGAAGCCAGAACCATCACGGTCAGGATTCCGGGAAGCAGGGCCGGCTGGCGGCCAAATGGCAGTGCGTTCATGGTTTGAGTCCGGTGACTGCACCGCAACTGCACTGCCACCCCTATCGTGGCTTGAAATTACTGAAACTGAAGAGCTTACGAGCTCTTCCGCGAGCGGCCCCGACTGCCGTAGTGTCCGCTCGCGGACAGCTCGTTTGCGGAAACGGTCAGCGTAGTGCGCTGACGCTGACCGTGAATCCGCCGCCCGATGGCTGGCTGGCCTGGGCCAGGATGGCGTCGGCGCGCCGTTGAACGGGCCGGGCTTCTTTCTTACGGTCGGCACGATTCAAGATGCCGGCATAGCGCGCCAGATACTGGCCGAGCCGCACAGCGTCGGGACCGTAGACCTTTTCCGCCAGATCGGAAGCGCGGCGGGCACAGTCGGCAGCTTCAGCCAGCCGGCCGTTGTGCGAGTAGACTTGCCCCAGTATGTCGAGCACTGACGCGCGATCCGGATCGGCGATCTCCTTTTCATTGGCTTGGACCATCTTCCAGGCGCGCTCCGCCGGCGCGACTGCCTCGGAGTAGCGGCGCTCTACCAACAGGAGCATCGAGAGTGGGTTCAAACTGCTAATCAACATGGGATTGTCCGGGCCGTACTCGTCTTCCAGCAGCCCCAGCGCTTCGCGAAGCAATAACTCTGGTTGTGGTTTCTTCTTCAGCAGGGCGCAGGCCACCGCAAGATCGTTGTAAGCGAGCGCGAGCGCCTGTCGATCTACTACAGGGGCGCTGCGCAGCGATGCCGTCACTTGCCGCAAGAGCGGATCGGCTTCGGCGGCGCGCTTTTCGAAGAGGTAGAGTTCGGCGAGGTGAGTCTTAACGATGTTGATCAGCGCATCGTCGCCCTTCAGCATTGCCAGGGAATGGTTGAAGGCGATTTCCGCTGCGCCGTAGTTGCCGGCGTTGTATTCATTGAGGCCTTGATCGTCGAGAACTTCGGCCACAAAGTGGCTGCTTTGCTGTGCTTTTTGGGCATCGCGTAAGACGGCCGCGAATAGCGGTGCTGCTTCGGTATAGCGGCCTTGCACCCGCAGATGGCGGGCTTGTTTCAGTTGACCGAGAGGATCCGCCGTTTGAGCGGCGGCACTGTAAACAAACGCGGCCACCAAGGCCGCGCAGCGAACGTTCTTCGGAAGTACCATGAGCGATTCCCATTCCGTACCCCTTTGTTAAACATCGCTGGCCGAGGCCGCGGTGCATCGTTGAAACTAAGACGGTGCTGCCCGGATTTCGTTAGGATAGACAGAAGTATGCAGCCACACCGCTTCGCTTTTCTTCTTGCTCCCGCTCTGGCGTTCTTGTTAACGCCTTCCTCTCATGCGCAAGGCCGCGGCGCACCGTCGCAGACGCCGGCACCGGCAACGGCGGCCCCTTCGCAGGCGCAGACACCTGCGGCTCCACAGCCTCAAGCTCCGGCGGCGCCCGGTGGACGCGGTGCGAGCGGCGCTATTCCGGGACCTGGACCAGCAGTTGCCGGTGAAGTGGATGAGACCCCGGTCGTGTCGCACCATTCCATCTCGGTGGATGGCAAGCAACTCAAGTACACTGCGACCGTAGCGCAGATGCCGCTCAAGAATGCCGCCAGCGGTGAGACCGAAGCGCATATTTTCTACATGGCTTATACGCTTGACGATGTCGCTGATGCCAGCAAGCGGCCGGTAACGTTCTGCTTCAATGGCGGTCCGGGTTCGGCGTCCATGTGGGTGCACATGGGCGGCATGGGACCTCGCAGTCCCAAACTGATGCCCACCGGCAGCATGCCTCCTCCGCCGTATCAGTTGAAAGACAATCCCAATACCTGGCTGGACAAGACAGACCTCGTCTTCATCGACCCGGTCGGCACCGGCTACAGCCGGGCCAAGTCCGTGGATGTGGCTCGACGGATGAACAGCGTTCAGGGCGATATTCAGTCTGTCGGCGAGTTCATGCGCATGTACGTCACGCGCAACAATCGTGAAGTGTCTCCGCTGTTCATCGCGGGGGAGAGTTACGGCACTTTCCGGGCGGCGGGAATCGCGGGCTACCTGATTGATCGCGGGTTGGCCTTCAACGGGCTGGTTCTCATCGGCACCACTCTCAATCTGGAAACCATCTGGAGTCGCAGTGACGATCTGGTGTATCAACTGGAACTGCCCACCTACGCGGCAGATGCCTACTACCATAAAAAGGTCCCGGCAGACTTACAGAAGAAAGATCTGAAGACATTCCTCAAGGAAGTGGAGACGTTTGCTCTCAGCGAGTATGCCAACGCCTTGGCAAAGGGAGACGAACTCCCGGCCGCCGAACGCAAGACGGTAATCGACAAGCTGGTGCGCTACACGGGGCTGGAAGCACGTTATCTGGACGAGACCAATCTTCGCTGGGACGTCTCGCATTTCGCGCGCGAATTGCTGCGCGATCGCGGCCTGACGATTGGACGCTACGACGGACGACTCACCGGTCCCTCCGGTCTGAATACCGGCGAGACGGCCGAGTACGATCCTTCCAGCACTTTGATCACCCCGCCTTTCGTTTCGATGTTCACCAACTATCTGCGGAACGAACTGAACTACCGCACCGACATGTTTTATTACACCTCGGGCGGCACTCAGCCATGGGATTACGGCGTGCAAAACGGTTTCGGCGATACCACCAGTCTGCTGCGCAGCGCCATGACCAAGAACCCCTACATGAAAGTGATGGTTGGCGCGGCCTATTTCGACCTCGCGACTCCGTACTTCGCCGCGCAGTATACCTTCAACCACATGGGACTACGTCCGGAGATGCACAAGAACATCTCGTGGTCGTACTATCAGTCCGGCCACATGCTGTACATCGATAGCGACTCGCACGCCAAATTGAAAAAGGATTTCAGCGATTTTCTGGCCGGTGCGCTCCCCAAGGACATTCAGTAAGTGCATAAGGCCATCATTTTTGATCTGGGCCGGGTGCTGGTCAATTTCGATTTCCAACGTGCCTACGCGGCAATGGAAGGGTTGTGTCCGCACGTGGGGGCGGACATCCCGGCCCGCCTGGGTACCGATAACCTGGTGGAGCGGTTCGAAAGCGGGCTGATTGAACCCCGGCCCTTTGTGGCGGAGATTTCGAAACGGCTTGATTTGAACGTCGATTACGAGCAGTTCTGCCGCATCTGGAGCTGCATCTTTACAGAAACGCTGGTGCCCGAGGAGATGCTGATTGGTCTGGCGCAGCGCTACAAGTTATTGCTGCTCTCCAATACGAATGCGCTGCATTTCGAAATGCTGCGCGAGACGTACCCGCAACTCCGGCACTTTCACGACCTGATCCTTTCGCATGAAGTACACGCGGTGAAACCACGTCCCGAGATTTTTCAGGCCGCGCTGGATCGGGCGGGTTGCCGGCCGGAGGAGTGCTTCTATACGGACGACATTCTGATCTTTGTGGAAGCCGCGAAGAGGTTCGGGATTGACGCCGTGCAATTTCAGTCGGTGGCGCAACTGCAGGAGGCGTTAAAGGTTCGCGGCATCAGGTGGGACCCGCTTTAGGACTGACTGTGGCAGACAAACAAAAAAATGGGCATTCCCAAGGGGAATGCCCGAGTTAGAACCTTTGTATTCCGCTCGGAGGATACAGAGTACAAAGGACGGAGGAGCTTGTTCTAGGCCAGCAGACCGCCATGTCCCAGACTGGCGATTTCCCAGCCGGTTACATGGTAGCGGGCCAGCAGCGGCGGCATGACCAAGTCCACGACGTTCGGCTTCGCGGACCGGAAACAACCCGGCGCGGAGATGATCGGGACTTCGTCTTTATACGACATCAGGAGCAGATTGCCCGGCTCAACCGGTGCCAGGAATCGCTCTACCTGACCGCCCACTTTCAACATGGCCTGTCCGATGACATCTTCAGGACCGGCCGGCGCCGTGGTGGACGCCACCAGAATCACACAGGGTTTGGAACGCAGCAGATGCTGCATGCAGCGCGCGACCGAATTTTCATCCTCGGTGCACGACAGCACGAAGTTCGCACTTACCCCAAAGCGCTCTAACCGCTGGCGCATAATGTTTTCGAACAACTGGCGCGCCCGTTCCCCGCTGATCGGGTCGGTGTACAACACGCCTACACTCGGTGCTCGAACCGGCCGGGCCTGAAGAATCGGACCGCGTTCTTTCAGGATGTTGATCACGGCTTCCAACTGCTCTTTTGCGACCGCGAACGGCGCACTCTTTACCGTGGCGATGCGCTGCCCGGCTACCGCGTAACTGAAATTCAGCGAAGTGGCGATTACCACGCTGGCCGTGCAGTTAATTTGCTTCAGCAATTCATCGTCAACTAAGACGCAGCAATTCTCGGTGGCAAGCAGGTTTGCGCGGCCGCCCGCAGCCAAACGGATTTCGAAACTACCGCAACCCATTTCGCTGGCGACTTGGCAAACGGCATCGTCCTCACCGATTTCGCCTTCCTCTAGTTCGGTCACCCAAATGGAATCCATACCTTCAGACTCCAATACCCGGACATCTTCGTCGCTAATTACATGGCCTTTGGCCAATAGCTTTTTTCCGCCCGGACGGAAGACGGTACAACAGAGGACCCGTCCAGTTGAAGATTTCACGTCAACCGTTTGCGCTCTCATGCTAGCCTCACAAGAAGTAGGATCAAAATGCTCATTTCAGGTAATTGCGTCCTGAAAGATGATTCTACCGAATGCCACGCTGATTGCGCCCACTATTTGCGCGGTCTTTTGGGGGCTAACGCCGCTACCTACTTTGGGGGGGATTGGCGAGGGTTTTACGGCTTGCTGGGTGTTGGAATTTGAATCAGTTGGTCGTCATGTGTAGAAACTTCCCACAACTGGAGGTTCCAACGATCCGGCCGGAGTACGCGAAGCACGGCGATTTCGTCGCACGCTTGGAATTTCGGACAGCGCACGCAGTCTTTCCACGCCTTCAACGGTAGGATGCCCCGTTCCACTACGTGGAAACCCACCTTCTGGAAGAATTCGGTCACATACGTAAACGCGAAGGCGGCGTCCAGTTCGTAATCCTGCGCTTCCTTCACGAGTGCTTCCACCAGCCGCCGGCCTACGCCTCGCGTCTTTGCATTTTCAGTCACCGCAAGGGACCGGATCTCCGCCAAAGTCGGACTGTAGAAGTGGAGCGCGCCGCACCCCAACAATTCTTCGCCCGAGTAGACGACGGTAAAATCGCGGATCGCCTCCGACATTTCGAACTCGGTGCGGGGCAGCATGATGCCTTTGGCTGCATAGCCGTTAATCAGATCCAGAATCGGTGAAATGTCGTGCATCACCGCTTTCCGGATGGTGAGTTCGGAGCGGCTGCCACTCTTCGATTCGCTAAATGCGTCTGCTTGCAAGCTGCTGATCATGCTGATTACACCTCCCCCAGAATGATGCTGGTACCGACCGGTTCGCCGCCCAGAATGCGAGCGAGCACATCGGGTGCCGCCCCCGGCGCTATACGCACCTGCTCCACTCCGCCGGCCAACGCCGCCAGTGCAGCATTGAGTTTTGCCTGCATTCCGCCGGTCGCGATGGCCCCGTCAATCAGGCCCCGGCATTCGGCCGAGGTCAACACGGGCCGCACCTGGCGGTCGGCGTCCATTACGCCCTCTACGTCCGTGAGAAATATCAGGCTCTGTGCCCCAAACGCGGCGGCGCAGGCAACCGCCATCTGGTCGGCATTCACGTTGTACACGGTGCCGTCGCGGTCGCCGGCCACGCACGCCACTACAGGGATGTAGCCGCCGCTGACCAGTTGATGCAGCAGTCCCGGATTACACCGGGTCACCCTGCCCACCGCTCCCAGCGCGGGATTCATCTGCTCGGCTTCCACCAGGAGCGCGTCGATGCCCGAAATTCCGACTCCGAGCGCACCTGCCCGATTCACGCTGGCAACCAATTCGTGATTGACCGTGCCGGCAAAAACCTTCAACACCGCATCCACGGTTTCCGGCGTGGTCACCCGTAAGCCCTCCACGAAGCGGCTTTCGATACCGCGCTCCGCGAGGTACCGGGTCATTTGTTTGCCGCCGCCGTGGACCACCACGAGTTCAATTGCCTGGGCGCGAGCGGCCGCGAGTTGCCGCGCCAGCGCGTCGCGGGACTCCGCTGCATCCAGCAGGGTGCCGCCGAGTTTGACCAGGATCTTCACAGCAGGCCCTGGCTTTCGGTGTAGCCGAGCAGCAAATTCATGTTTTGGATCGCCTGTCCAGCGGCGCCTTTCACAAGATTGTCGATCGCGCTGACGATCACCGTGCGGCCGGTCCGAGGATCGAAAACCACACCCAGGTCGCAGAAATTGGTCCGTGCGACGGCGTGCAAGTCAGGTACGTGGCCCGGTTGATAAATCCGCACGAAGGGCTCGCCGGCATACCGTTTTTCATAAATCTTTACGATGTCTTCGGCCGTCTCGACACCCGTGGCGCGGAAATAGATGGTTTCCAGGATGCCGCGGTCAATCGGTAACAGTTGCGCCGTAAAGCTGAATTCCCGCTCTTCGATGCTGGAAATCATGAGAACTTCGGGTACGTGCCGGTGGCCGAGGATGGAATAGGCGGAGAAATTTTCGGTTACTTCACAGAAACTCGAGGAAAGCCGCGGCTTTCGGCCCGCGCCGCTGACGCCGGATTTGGCATCGCAAACGATCCCGGCTGCACGATCCACCACACCGGCTTCGATCAGCGGACGGATGGCGAGGTTGGCGGCCGTGGGATAACAGCCGGGGTTGGAGATGAGTCGCGCGCCGGGCACACGATCGCGACAAAACTCGGGCAGGCCATAAACGGCCTCGGCCAACAGATCCGGCCGGGTATGAGACTCCTTGTACCAGGTAGCGTAATTCTCGGTGGTGCCGAGGCGGAAAGCGCCGCTCAAATCAATGACTTTGGCTCCCGCATCGAGCATTGGACCGGCCAGGTCCATGGAGACTTCGGGCGGTGTGGCGAGAAAAACGACAGCTAATCCCGCTTCGCGAACCGCGTCGGCGTTACACGCGATCGAGGGGACGGATTGATGATTCCGAATGGGCGAGCCGCCACCCTTATCATCGCGGTGCTCCATCAAAATGGGCTCGACACCCGCGTGATGTTGCAGAATCCGCAAGAGTTCCACCCCGCTATAGCCTCGATGCCCGACGATGCCTACCTTATGAGCCAAGTGACTGTTTATTCCTTCCTATGAATAAATATACCACAAATCGAGTGCACGGCGGTGCCGGGGGCTTCCCAGTTCTTCCAGGACTAGTATCTTATGGTCACATTTCCCTGAGCCAAGGTAAAGTATTGTAAATAAAGCCAAACTGGCCCGAAAGAGTCTATTGACATAAGAATTGACTTCGGAATATTATTTATTTGCCTAGGACTATTCCTATGCTGATAGGGGTACTCTGAAAGATAGTGGAGGGGTTGTATGGATTTAAATGCCGTTATTGCCGATTTACGCAACCAGTTGGACGACATCAATCGGGTAATCGTTGCAGTTGAGAGGATGGCCGTTTCCCGGCCGAAAACGCGAATTAAGTCCCAAGCAAGGCTACAGGCAAGACAAAGGCTACTCGGGGCGAACGCCGCCGTCGCGTCTTTTGTTCCCAAGACGATGGCGGCTTCTGGCAGCTAGAGGGTCGCCTCACCGAAAATTTGTCTCTCGCGGGGGCCCTAAGCAATGGGCAGGTATCGCCAGCAAGGCGGTACCCGAACACTACTCAGCCTTCCGAAACTGACCGCTGCGCCAGTTCGCCGAAGACGGGCAGGGAATATGCCTCGTCATGCGAGGCCTTCACCATCATAAAAACGCAGGCGCCTACCAGGCAGACGTTGATGAGGTCGTGAAGGTGAAGCCGGGAAACCGGCTCGAATGCCCACTTCAGTACCTGGTCATTCATGAGAAACGCCACGAACAGGTAAAGTGCCTGGAACGCGTGGAAGCGTACCGTCGGCATATTGCGGAAGCGTTGTGACGCCAGCACAATGATCGACCCGATCCAGCCTACCCCTGGGATATAGCAGAGGATAGAGGCGGTTCGAGGCGAGATTCCGGCAAGCGGATCGTGTGCCATCGGGTTCGTGGCCGCCGGGTCGCGAGGCTGCGACGCGCCGCAGCGGGCGCAGAACGCCTGCGTTGGCTCCACCTGATTCCCGCACTGGCTGCAAAAAGGCATTCTATGAGTATTTACGTTGGCGGGGAGCGATCTGTTCCGCACAGTTGCGCCCTGCGGCCATGCTAACATTCTCGCAATGTGGAAGCTACGTCCCGCCGTTCTTTTCCTGGCAATCGCCGCCTCACTGCCCGCCGCCAGCAAACTGGAAATCTTCTGCATCGACGTAGAGGGTGGAAAGGCCACTCTGTGGGTTTCTCCCTCAGGCGAATCGATGTTGATGGACAGCGGCTACGGGGGCTTTAACAGCCGGGACGCCGATCGCATTGCGGCTGCCGCCAAAGCCGGAGGGGTGAAGAAGATCGACTACCTGGTGATTTCGCATTTCCACGCCGATCACGCTGGCGGGGTGGTGCAGCTGGCCGAGAAACTGCCGATCAAGAATTTCATCGATCACGGCCTCAACAGTGAAACCGGCCAGGCGGCCGATACGCTGTACGGGGAATACAAGCGAATTATGGAAAAGGGCACCCACATTGTCGCCAAACCCGGCGACAAGCTGCCCATCAAGGGGATGGAAGTTCACTTCGTCTCCTCGGATACGAAGGTCCTGACGGCGCCTCTCGCGGGGGCTGGACAGCCTAACCCCGACTGCGCCGGAACCAAACGGCCCGAAGCGGAAATCACCGGAGAGAATCCGCATTCCATCGGGGTGGTGGTCAGTTACGGGACATTTCGCGCCGTGGATCTGGGCGATTTGACCGCAACCGGCGAGTATGACCTGGTCTGCCCCGCCAACAAACTCGGGACTGCCACGTTGTTGATGAGCGCCCACCACGGCACGGGCGATTCCAATTCCAAACTGCTGGTGAATGCAGTACGCCCGCAAGTGGCAATCATGGACAACGGCGCCCGCAAAGGCGGCACGGCGGCAGCTTGGGATCGCATTCACGGCGTGGCCGGGCTGAAGGATCTCTGGCAGTTGCACTACTCCCTGGCAGCGGGTAAAGAGCACAACTCGCCGGACACTTTTGTTGCCAACGTGGATGAAAATTGCGAGGGCAAATATATTAAGGTAACGGTGGAAAAAGACGGCGTCTTTACCATCTCGAATCAGCGCAACAAGTTCGAGAGAACGTACGGCAAAAAGTAAGGGAAAACCAAGTTGCGGGCCGCCTTCGGGACGAACCGGCACCTGCTAAACTAGGACTTAGTTCCCCACCTCAAAATCATGAAATTTGGCGTCATTGTTTTTCCTGGAAGCAATTGCGACCACGACGCTTTTTATGCCGTCAGTCAAAACCTGGGGCAAAAAGCAGAATATATCTGGCATGATTCGTCGTCATTAGGAGACGTGGATGCCGTCATCCTTCCCGGCGGTTTCTCCTACGGAGATTACCTGCGCTGTGGCGCGATCGCCAAATTCTCACCCGTCATGGGTGCGGTGAAGCAGTTCGCCGCGTCAGGCGGTCTGGTCCTCGGTATCTGTAACGGGTTCCAGATCCTGGTGGAAGCCGGCCTGTTGCCGGGCGCGCTGATCCGTAATCGCGGCCTCAAATTCATTTGCCGCGAGGTGGCGCTCCGCACCGAAACCACCAATTCTCCGTTTACCAATGCCGCCCATAAGGGCCAGATTCTGCGGATGCCGATCGCGCATGGCGAGGGTTGCTATGTAGCCGACCAGCATACGTTGGACGAACTGGACGGGGAAGATCGCGTGCTGTTCCGCTACGCGGGTAACCCCAATGGCTCGCAGAACGATATCGCCGGTATCCTCAACCGCGAACGCAACGTAATGGGAATGATGCCGCACCCTGAGCGCGCCACCGAGCCTCTCATGGGCTCCAGCGACGGCCTCACGATCTTCCATTCGGTGCTCCAGGCGGTCGTAAAAGCATGACCACAATTTCACCCGAACTGATCGCACAACACCAACTCACGCCTTCCGAGTACCGCAAGATCGTTGACATCCTGGGTCGTGAGCCGAGCTATACGGAACTCGGCATTTTCAGCGTGATGTGGAGCGAGCACTGCTCCTATAAGAGTTCGCGGCTCCATTTGAAGAAGCTGCCCACACGCGGACGGCTGGTGGTGCAGGGCCCGGGTGAGAACGCGGGCATTATCGATATTGGCGGCGGCTACGTCATCGCATTCAAGATCGAGTCGCACAACCATCCCAGTTTCATTGAGCCTTTCCAGGGAGCCGCCACTGGAGTGGGCGGCATCCTGCGCGACATCTTCACGATGGGTGCGCGGCCCATCGCCGTGATGGACTCGTTGTGCTTTGGCCGTTTGGACGATTCCGAAACTGGAGCGCGCAATAAACGCATTCTGGGTGGCGTAGTCGCCGGCATCGCGCATTACGGCAACTGCTTCGGCGTTCCTACCATCGGAGGCGAGACGCACTTCGAATCCTGCTACGACGGCAACAATCTGGTGAATGTCTTCGCCCTCGGGATCTGCAAGAAGGAAGATATCTTTTACGCGAAGGCGTCGGGCGTCGGCAACCCTGTGATTTACGTGGGTGCGCGCACCGGACGCGATGGCATTCACGGTGCTTCGATGGCGAGCGCCGAATTCACCGAGGAATCGAAACAGAAGCGCCCCAACGTGCAGGTTGGCGATCCCTTCATGGAGAAGTTGCTGATGGAGGCCTGCATCGAAGCGATGAAGACGGGCGCCATCGTCGGCATTCAGGACATGGGCGCGGCCGGATTGACCTGCTCCACCTGCGAGATGGGCAGCCGCGGCGAAGTCGGCATCGAGATCGAATTGGACAAAGTCCCGCAGCGCGAGACCGGCATGACGCCTTACGAAATCATGCTCTCGGAATCGCAAGAGCGCATGCTGCTGGTGGCCGAAAAGGGCAGGGAAGAGGAAGTTTACGCGGTTTACCGCAAGTGGGGACTGGAAGCAGTCGAGATTGGTATCGTCACCAATGACGGCAAACTGCGCGTCCGGCATCACGGCAAGATTGTGGCGGAGTTGCCCAACCGCGAACTGGCCGATGAAGCGCCGCTCTACGACCGCCCCTATACGCAGCCGCCCAAAGCCGGCCTGATTCCCGACTACCCCTCGACCAAGCTACAACGCACCTTGCCGCAGATGCTGGCGGCTCCCGATATCTGTTCGAAACGCTGGATCTGGGAGCAGTACGATTACCAGGTTCGCACCAATACCGTGGCAGGGCCGGAGCGCTGCGATGCGGCCATCATCCGTATTAAAGAGACGGGCACTTCCGTCGCCATGTCGCTCGATGGCAACAGCCGCTTCTGCTATCTCTCGCCGCGGCTGGGAGCGAAACTCATGGTGGCGGAATGCTGCCGCAACTTATCAACGGTGGGCGCGCGCCCCGTGGCTGCCACCAACAATTTGAACTTCGGCAATCCGGAGCGGCCGGAGATCATGGCGCAACTGGTGGAAGCGATCGAAGGTATCGCGGAGGCCTGCAGCTTCTTCGACACACCGATCACCGGTGGCAACGTCAGCCTCTATAACGAAACGCTGGGGGAAGGTATCTATCCCACGCCGGTGCTGGGCATTGTTGGCACCATGAAGACCGGTGAGCCGGTGACGATTCCGTTCAAGCACGCCGGCCGCAAGGTAATCCTGCTGGGCGGCATCGGCGACTGCGACGATACGCGCTTCGGCGGCACTCAGTACGCCAAGGAATTCATCAAAGAACTCTGGGGCCTGCCGCCGGCGCTCGATATGGAATACGAGCAGCGCGTGCAGTTCGCCATTCGCAAGATCATCGCGGAGGGGCTGGCCGAATCGGCGCACGATTTGAGCGATGGCGGCCTGGCCGTGGCGCTGGCGGAGTGCTGCCTGGGCCCGAACAGCATCGGAGCGCTGATCGAACTGGATTCCGATCTGCGGCCGGAGATGTTGGCCTACCACGAAGGGCCTTCCCGGATTCTGATTTCCACCGAGCATCCCAACCGGGTGGCGGCGATAGCCGAGAAATACGAAATTGAGGCCCCAATTGTGGGGGTTACAATTGAGAAAGGGCTGGAAATCAGACAACGCACCATCACCCTGGGGGCCTGGGAAATCGCCGTATTGAGGTCCGCTTACACGCAGTCCTTTGAATCCTATGCTCGATAAATTTCGCGAGGAATGCGGAGTAGTCGCCATTTACGGCCACCCGGAAGCGTCCAAGCTTGCCTACTTAGGCTTGTACGCGCTGCAACATCGGGGCCAGGAAAGCGCCGGTATCTGCACCATCGGTAACGGCGGCGAACTTTATACCCACAAGTCCATGGGACACGTGGCGGACATTTTCACGAAGCCCGTGCTGGCAACTTTGCCCGGGAACAGCGCTATCGGTCATACCCGTTATTCCACTGCGGGGGATACCGTGCTGCTCAATGCGCAGCCCTTTTCCGTGGTTTGCAATAAGGGCAAAGTGGCAGTGGCGCACAACGGCAACATTACCAACGCCGCGGAACTCCGGGCCGAGCTCGGCCGCAACGGGGCTATTTTTCAGGCTTCCAGCGATACCGAAATCATTTTGCACCTGATGGCGCATTCTTCTGAAAAGACGCTGACCGGTGCGTTGCGCGATGCGCTGCTGCAACTGGAAGGCGCTTTCTCGCTGGTTTTCCTGGCGGAAGACCGCATCATTGTGGCGCGCGATCCGCACGGCTTCCGTCCACTCGCGATGGGGGAGATGGAATTTTCGGGCCATAAGTGCTACGTCTTCGCCTCGGAGACCTGTGCGTTCGACCTGATCGGCGCGGTCTACCTGCACGATGTGAAGCCGGGCGAGATGGTCAGTATCGGACCCGAAGGCATCACACGCGAGTTCTGGGCGCCCAAACAGCCGCTTTCGCAGTGCGTGTTCGAACATGTTTATTTCTCCCGTCCGGATTCCATTGTCTTCGGCCGCTCGGTGGAAGAATCGCGTGAGAATCTGGGACGCCTGTTGGCGCGCGAATGTCCCGCCGATGCCGATCTGGTGGTGCCGGTGCCGGATTCCGGTGTGCCAGCCGCCATCGGGTACTCTTCCGAATCGGGACTTCCTTACCGGCAGGCTTTGATTCGCAATCACTACGTGGGGCGTACCTTTATCGAGCCTTCGCAGGCCATCCGCGATTTCGGAGTGAAGCTCAAGCTCAATCCGGTGCCTTATCTTTTGCAGGGCAAGCGCGTGGTCCTGGTGGATGATTCGATTGTGCGCGGCACCACCAGCCGTAAGATCGTACGCATGGTGCGTCAGGCGGGCGCCCGCGAGGTGCATTTGCGCATCTCGTGTCCACCCACAATCTCACCGTGTTTCTACGGGGTCGATACCCCCAACCGCAGTGAACTGATTGCGTGCAACCACTCGGTAGAAGAGATTCGCCGATTTGTGGAAGCCGATTCGCTGGGCTATCTCTCGCTCGGCTCGCTACGCAAGGCAGTAGCCGACGAAAAGCACGAATACTGCTACGCCTGCTACACCGGCGACTATCCGACACAGCTTGTCAATATCGATGAGCTGGTTTCCGCTCGCCAGAAACGGCACTAACATCGTGGCCCTCCTACTGGACGGCAATCATCTCACCATCTCAGAGGCGTGTTCGGTGGCACGTGCTCGCATTCCCGAGGTAGCGCTGGCGCCGGCGGCATACGAGCAGATGAATCGTTCGCGAGCGTTGATTGACCGCCTGGCGGCAGGCGACGCTCCCATCTACGCGGTGAACACAGGTGTGGGCCAACTGGCCGACGTGCGGATTCCCCCCGCGGATCTGGAAGTGCTCCAGCGCAACGTAATTCGTTCGCATTGCGCCGGTGTAGGCCAACCGCTGTCCCGCGAAGTGGTGCGCGCCATGATGTTGATTCGCGCCAATGTCCTGGCCAAGGGCTTTTCGGGTATTCGCCCGCTGGTGGCAGAGCGAATCTGCGCGCTGCTGAATCGCGGGGTGACTCCGGTGGTCCCGTCACAAGGCAGCGTAGGAGCGTCCGGGGATCTTGCCCCACTGGCGCACATGGCGATGGTGCTGATGGGCGAGGGCGAGGCGGAATTGGAAGGTGCGGTAATGCCTGGCGGCGACGCGCTGCGTAAAGCGGGCCTCGAACCGCTGGTGCTCCAGGCGAAGGAAGGCATCAGCCTGATCAACGGTACGCAGGCCATGCTGGCGGTGGGATGTCTCGAACTGGAAGCGGCCCAGGTGCTGACAGAGTCGGCCGACGTGATCTGCGCGATGACCCTCGACGCGCTGCGCGGCACTCCAAAGGCTTTCGACGAACGCATTCACGCCGCCCGTCCGCATCCGGGCCAAATGGAAAGCGCTGCCCGTTTGCGCCGCCTGCTGGAAGGCAGTCAAATCCGCCAATCGCACCTCGGTTGCCGGCGCGTGCAGGATGCGTATTCGCTGCGTTGCGCTCCGCAGGTTCACGGCGCGGTGCGCGATACGGTGGCCGCGGCTTGCCACGTGTTCGCCATCGAACTCAACTCTGCGACGGACAATCCGCTGGTGTTCGGTGAGGACATCCTCTCGGGCGGCAATTTCCACGGTGAGCCGCTCGCCTTCCAACTCGACTTTCTGGCGATTTCGTTGTGCGCTCTCTCCGGAATTTCCGAGCGCCGCGTGGACCGTCTGGTTAATCCGGCATTGAATGAAGAGCTGCCACCCTTCCTGGCCGGTCATCCGGGGCTGGAATCGGGGTTGATGATGGCTCAGGTGACGGCCGCGAGCCTGGTGGCCGAGAATCGTGTGCTGGCGCATCCAGCGTCAACCGGTTCGATCACGACGAGCGGCAACAAGGAAGACTTCGTCAGCATGGGGATGACGTCCGCCGTGAAACTGCAGCGGGTGGTGAAGAACACGCGTTCGGCCATGGCAATTGAAGCGCTGGCGGCTATGCGGGCATTGGATCTGCTGGCGCCGTTGAAGTCGAGTCCGTTGATCGAAGAGGCGCGAGGGCGGATCCGCAGAGTGTCACCGCCGCTGGAAGGCGACCGTCCGTATTATCAGGACATCGCAGCCATCGATGCTTTGATCGCCGGCGGCGCCCTGCGAGTCTAGGACGGCAGGAAAGTTGAAGGGGGTCTCGCGACGGCGGTACTGCGCCTAGGCAAAGGCCGCGACCACCTTAGCCAGAAGTTCTTCCGCAGTGTAGTTTCCCACTCCCGTGAGGTACTCGGCCGTCACTTCCAGCGGAATCCGCGCCACTTTGCCGTTGGCCATACACACATACGGCATGGAGAGGTGTTCGGCGATCTTTTTGGCTGGAATCGGAGCCGCGGGTTTGGCGCATACGATGGCAATGAAATCGGTATCGCTCCAGCGGCCTATGACGGTATCCTTCGGGACCGTGTTCCGCAGGCGGCGGCTAAAAGTAGCGATCAGTTCCTCCGCCACCGCTGCGCCCTGCTTCGCTCGGGCGGGCGCTAAGCCCTTGATTTTCAATGTCAGGATGCTCGAGCCCTCCGCCAACGGAGCACTCAGATACTCGGCGATAAAGCGGTGATTCGAAAATCTGGTGGCTTCGTCGATGGACGCGGCAGTTTCCAGCGAATCGATGCGGTGATGCAGTAAGCGAAGTTCCGCCTGGAATTGCGAAATCGTCAGTTTGTGCTGGCGGCAGATCTCTTCCAGACTCTGTTCGATGGAATCGGCGACTTTGCCGATTACGGCTCGCAGAGGTGCGCCTTCCGGGGCCAAGGCCGATTCGCGCAGTCGCGCCAGTCCGTCCTTGAGCTTCGCACTATGGTCGGTGTCGTTTTGGGAGAGCGATTCCACCATTTCCTGAAGGGATTGAGCCGTGGAACTGAGTTGATCGCGGAGACTGCCCATATACTGCGCTGCGCGATCCCGATAGTCGCGGAGCAGACCGCGCAGGGTAGCCCGGCTCTGCCTGAGAACCTCGGGACTGCCGTCTGCGGCTTCCGTCGCAAGGGTGATCAGATACTGCCGGTGGGCGTCTGTAAGAGGCTGTTCCAACTCAACGGTGTACTGCGCCATGCTTTTCAGCGCGGTAAGGTAGCAGTCCAACGCCACGCCGTTATTCTCGTGGAATTGTTCCAACTCCGAGAGGGTCTGTCGAATCGAGATCATCTGGCCAACTCACTGGGAATATCGGCCCTATGAGGTGGGGGCTGTAGGGGAAATACCGGGAAATTGCGCTGGGAGCAGTACGTCTGCCGTTCCCGCGCGTCACATTTCCTATAATGAAGCATATGTACCGTTTTGCCTTCTTGCCCCTACTTGCGTTTGCTGCGTTCGCGCAGGACAAGCCCGCCGCGGTTACACCGGACCAAAAGCCTCCGGCCGAGGTGGATGAGGCTCTGCGGAAGCGGATCAACGAGTTCTATCAACTGATGAAGGCCGGCGCTGCCAATCCAGCGCTTTACCGCAAAGGTGAAGCCTATATCGCCGAAGACACGAAGGATTTCTACTACGCTGGCGGGAAGCCGGTAATTGACGCCTTCGAGCTGCAGACCATTCAGTATTTCGACGACTTTACGCACGCCAAGGCGATTACCAAGTGCTCGCAGAAAATGACCGTCGCCAACTTTCCTCCATCGGAAATCGTTGTAAAGCAGCCGACTTTGTGGAAGATCGAGAACGGCGCCTGGGTTCTCTATGAGGATCCCGAAAAGCGCGAAAATCCGACCGGGTTGCGCACTAAGGTGGAGCAGGAAGCGCAAAAGACTGCCGAGAGGCTGTTGAGTGGCAAGCCGCCAGCAGCAGCTCCGGACGCAGCCGATCCCAGTGGGATCCTGAAGGCACTCCCCACCGATCCCGGGTTCATCATGGGTAAGATCAAGCCGGACCGGGCTGAGGTGACTATCGAACCCGGCGCCACGGAGCACGTCCAGATCAATAATGGCTCAAGCGGTATCGTGCTGCTGGAACTGGGCTTCCCCGTGAAGGGGATCGAGTTTACGCTCGATCACAAGGATCTGCCCGCCGGCGGGAAGGCCGTCCTCACCCTCAAGGCGGGGAAAGAGCCGGCCAGTGGGAACTACTACCTCAATATCATGCCCACCAACGAGGTAATTACCCTCAAGGTGCAGGCGAAACAAAAGTAAGGTTACTTCTTGCCTTGGGTCGGGGCCGCGGGAGGCTCCGGCTCTTTTTGTTTGGGGAAGTTCACGACCGTGGTTTTGGTCAGGTTGCTGACCCACTCATCCACCTTCTGCCCTTTGAGTTGCTGGAAGATGGAATCCTGCACCTCTGAGAGCGGCGCAAAAACGATCTCATCGGCGTGGAAAATGTAGTATCCGTCGCCCTGCGGAATGGGATCGGTGATCTGGCCGGCTTCCAGGCTCAGCACGGTGGACCGCATCAATTCGGGCACATTGTCCGACATCTTCATGGAGCCGACCTTCCCGCCCTTGGTCTTGGTGTTTTCGTCGTCGGATTCCAGCAGCACCAGTTTCCCGAAATCGGCGCCAGCGCGAATCTGTTGGACCAGCTTGTCGGCCTTTGCCTTGGCCTCCTCTTCCGTAAGGGCCTTTTTCACCGGGCGGCTGGCATTGGAAGAGGCTGCCGCGGGCGCCGCAGCCGGGGCAGTGCCGTAGGCCACCTTGATGGCGCTGACGTTCACCTGCTTGTAGATCCCTTTGTGCTCGTTGTAGTATTTCTCGACTTCGGCGGGAGCTACCGTGGCGTTTTCCGCCATGTAAGACGCGGCGTACTGAGCCATCGCAAACATCGTATTGAAAGCAAGTGCCTCTTTGTTGGGACTCTTCTGGTCAAGCCCCTTGTCTTTCGCGAATTGGGCAGCCTTACGCAGAACGGCATACTTGTTGATCACCTGCGTGCGATCCTGCCCGGCCCAGCTCTTGTTTACCTCAAGCAGCGCGTTGTATTCGTCGAGCGTCATCTTGACGCCGTCGTCGAAAATGGCAATGACCGTAGAGCCGGTTTCCTGGGGCGCGGCGAAGCACGGAAACAGTGTCGAAACACCGATAAACACACAAAGAGAAAGGGCTTTCATAATCAAGTTCTGCTTGCCCTCAGTGTAACATCCCGGCTGCTAATGACCCTGGCGCGGCGGGTTGGGGTCAGACCGTGCATCGCCTCGTTTCACCTGGACCCGGCGGCGCCCTTTCTCCAGATTATCGGAGGCTTTCTTGCGGGCTGCATCGCTGATCTGGATCTGGTTGTTGACCATGGTCGCCCCGCCGGTCTTGGCCAGCCGCGTCGCGACCCCCTTGTGCTGAATGATATCGGTGTGGCCTTCTAAGGTCGCTACTCCGCCCTGTACGCGTACCGTGAACTTATCTTCGTGAATCTTGGATTTGGCGAATTTCGCGCGGATGGCGGCCTCGATGACAGAGTCGGAGTTGGCAGCCTGTTTGGATGCTGGCTTGGCAGGCGGGGTGTTTTCCCGTTGGTGAACGGCGCCGGCGGGCTTGGTCTGACCCATACCTTGGGATGCCAATGCGAAGACGGTGACAACAAATATAGCTACTTGTGACATAGACGAGTACAGTTCCCGATTTACGCCGATGTTCTCAGGATTCTGTGCTAAAGTGAGGGTTTCTCAAGGCTTTTCTGGTTCGAATGTCCGAACAGATCCTGCTGCAAGGTAAAATTTTGGGCACCGAGGAGTTCCTCGTGGCCGGGCACGCGGACGGACGCTCCGCGCGCTCCGCTGGCGAAGATTTATTAGCCGGCAGGTCACAGTGGATCACCCTCCTGTGCGAAGTTCTCCCCCGTGCGCTGCTAGCGGAGTTGGGGCTCGCTCGTATTCTGCTCGGTTCGAGTGGAGGCGGGCAGTTTCTCCTTGTCCTTCCCGGCGAACAGCGGGAAGCAGCGGAAACCTTCCTGACCGCGGCAGCTAAACAAATCTCCGAGCTCAGTGCCGGGTACGTCAAACTCGTCTGGGCAGTCACCGACAACCTTGGCGACTGGGCCGTGATCCGCCGCCGCATGAACGACGAACTGCAGCGGAAGGGGAATGCTCCGTTTGCCGCCGAAGGCGCCGATGGGTTCCGGACGTTTACACGCGCCAGCCACGCCGAAGGCGATCAGTATTTCGCCAAGGAACTGGGCGCGAAGGTGCGTGAGGCGAAAACCGTGGGATGGTCGCCCGAGAATCCGGGCAAAGTGATTGCCGGGGAAGGCAAGCATACCTGGAACGTAACGGCGAATCTTTCGCCTGACGGCATCATGCTGGCGCGCCACGCTGCCCCGTCCGACGATGGGAAAGTGGCCGCTCCGGTGCAAACCCTGGCGCGCCGTGCGCAAGGCCGTTCGATTTGGGGCGTATTGCGCGGCGATGTGGACAATTTCGGATTGCGCCTGCGGCGCGTCCACAGTATCGAAGAGCACGTGCCGCTCTCGGTGCTTTATAAGCAATTCTTCGCCGGTGAACTCGAGGTGCTTTGTTCCCTGCCCGAATTCTGGCGCAAGGTGAGCGTGATTTATTCGGGCGGTGACGATTTCGCGGTCTACGGATCGTGGGATGCGCTGATCGCCCTGGCGCGCGAAGTACAGCGCCTGTTCCACCGCTTTACCGAAGAGAATTTGAAAGACTATCCGGGCGCCGAAGGGAAGACCATTTCGATGGCAATCGCGCTCGCGCCGGAAACGTATTATCCACTGGCTCAGGTCTACGAAGATGCCGGCCGGTATCTGGATCTGGCGAAGAGTTCGGATCGGGATTGCATTTACTTGTTGGGCCGCATTCTGGAATGGCGGCATTTATCGGACGCGGCGGAATTGAAGGATACAGTGACCCGGTTGGTCCACGATTTCCGCATGTCGAAGCTCTTGCTATATCAACTGCGGAGCTTTTACCGGCGCGAGGCATACGGCGAAGGTGAGGCCGGAGCTGAGCGGACGTGGCGCTTCCAGCGCCGTTTCAATCGGATCTTGAGCGGTACGCGCGACCGCGAGTTTCAAAAATTGCGCACCCACCTGATCAATGAGATGGTGGGCCGGAAGTCCGCGGAAGTGAAGCTGCGGCCCGCGGGCCTGGTGGCCCTGGAGTGGGCCAGATTGGTGACTGAGGTTTAGCACATGCCACAAGAGCAGGAGCAAAAGAAGGAAGCTCGTCCGCCGCGTGAGGGCGGCGGAGCCGGTCGCGGAGGTCCGCGCGGCGATCGTCCCGGTGGGGGCGGAGGTCCGCGGGGCGAGCGTCCCGGTGGGGGCGGCGGTCCTCGCGAAGGTGGCGACCGTGGAGATCGCGGTGAACGCCGAGGCTTCGATCGCGGGCGTCCGGACGGCCCTCCCGAGATCGAGCTGGAAAAGCTCATCAGCGACAGCCTTTACCTGGACAACCAGGCGCACGCGGTGGTCAGCCGGATCCGCGATATGGACTCGGGCACCAAGACCCAGTTGCGACGCCTTTACAGCGCGGTGCGGCGGGCAGTGCGCGCTCCGGAGGGCGAACGGCAGCACGAATTCGTGATGCTGCGCGCTCGTCTGGCATACACCATTGCGCGGCACGGGTTGCGCAGTCTCGATCAACTGGAGAAGTTGCTGCTCCAGGTGACGCGCCGCAACGACATTCGCGGGTACGAACGGTTCAAGGATCTATTTGAGGCCATCGTGGCCTACAACGAGTAAAGCAATGAGCGCACATACCTCTCAAACCGAGTTGAAACTCGTCGGCAAGCTGATTCTGGAAGGCGAGATGACGTGCGAGACCGGCCTGCACGTCGGCGCGGGCAAGGGTTCGCTGGAAATCGGCGGTTCCGATAATCCGGTGGTGAAGGATGCCTTCGGCCGTCCTTACGTGCCCGGCAGTTCGCTGCGCGGCAAGATTCGCTCGCTGCTGGAGCAGAGCTCTGGCGTGGCCATCCCGTCGGAACTGGTGTACCTTTCGCGCCGTAAGGGGCAGGAAGTGCGCATCCACCAGAGTGACCGGCCCGATGACGAGATCTGCCTGCTGTTCGGCCGCAATCCGGGCCGCATGGAACGTGTGCAGGGCGAAACCCTGGACACCAGCCAGGCAACTCCGGCCCGGCTCGCTGTTTTCGATGCCCCGCTGGACACCGAGAGTATCACCGCCCAAATGCGCGAGAATCTGGACGACGAGCTCACCGAAGTCAAGAGTGAGAACGCTATCGACAGAATCACCTCGCAGGCAAATCCGCGGACTCTGGAACGTGTTCCCGCCGGTGCGCGATTCAAGACGCGGCTGGTGATGGATGTACTCTGCCAGGAAGACGCGCCGCTGTTTCTGCGCGTACTGGAAGGGTTGCGGTTGCTGGAAGACGATTCGCTGGGCGGCGGCGGTTCGCGCGGCAGCGGTCGGGTGAGTTTCTCCAAACTGCGCCTGGTATGGCGCAGCAAAAAGCATTACGCCTCCGGCGCACCTGAAAAGGAAATCAGCGCTGGCGCAACGCTGGCTGCCATCCAGGCGGCTGTTACCGAATCGGCCTTCTCTTTCCTGAACGAGGAGTAATGAATCCGGGTCTAGTAGTAAAACTGCGTCCTACCGGTCCCTGGCGTATCGGACCGGATTCGGGCGCTCGCAACCGGGTTGACGTGATTTATCACAGCGACTCGCTCTATTCGGCCGTCACGGCAGCAATGTCGCGGCTGGGCTGGCTGGAGGAGTGGTTGGATGCCACGGCGCGCACCGGTGCGTCGGCGGTCTCCTTCGGTTCGTGCTACCCGTTCATGGACGACATCAATTTTGTGGTGCCGCCGCGTACCGTTTGGCCGCCGTCATCCAACTCGGCGAAGGCTCCACGGGTTCGATGGCGCAGCGCGCGCTTCGTGCCGCTGAAGGTAGTGCAGTCCATTCTGTCCGGCAAGCGGGTGGACGAAAACCAGTGGAGCGTCGATGGTCCCAGCGATTGTCTGGTACCAAACGGCAAACCGGGTCCGTTCCGCACCGCGGTGCGTTTCAGCGCGGGTGTTGACCGGTTAACCGGTACGGCAGAGCGTCACTCCACCGGTTGCATCGAATTTCGGCCCGGCGCCGGATTATGGACGGTGGTATCGTTCCGCGATTCGGCAGCGCAAGGAGAATGGTCGGACAAGGTGAAAGCCGCGTTCCGCCTGTTGGCCGATTCCGGTTTTGGCGGGGAACGTTCGCGCGGCTGGGGCCGTTCCGAAGCTCCCCTGTTTGTGGAAGGCATGCTGCCCGATTTGATCTTGCCGTTGGAACGGATCAAAGCCGCCGCGGTCCGGGAGCGCAGGCAGGCCGCGCAGTTGAAGGTGGAAGTGGCTGCCGAAACGCCGGTAGTTGCAGCGCCCGTTGAAGAGGCGCCCGTGGTGGACGTGCCGGTTGTAGAGACACCGCTCGAAGCAGCGGATCGGATCTCAGAGGAAGTTGCGGACTCGGAAGGGCTTGCGCCGGCGAGTGTCGCGGAGCCGGAGGAAACTCCGCTCCCCGATGGCGGCTCATTTCCCTCCCCGGCAATCGCCGAACTGGCAGCCGAAGTACCAGGATTTAGCCACGAAGAAGCAGCCCCCGTACAAACTCCGGGCGAGGAAAATCCGGAAGCCGGGCAGCCTGCTAACGAACCAGTGGCAGAAGCCAGCGCAGCGCCGGAGACAGACGAATCCTCAACTCTCGAGATTGCGGGGCCGGTCGAACCGCCGCAGGACACAGTCGCAGAGGCCGCCGCCGTGAACGAAGGAATGCCTGCCGCTGTTCCCGCCGCGGAGGAAACGCCATCCGCCGAGTCTGCTCCTACGCCGCCGAGCGGCGAAACAGTACCAGCCTCGCACCATCCGCACTGGCTGCTTTCGGTCTTCACGCCCGCTGCCAGCGACTCGGTCGATTGGGCGCGTGGCAATTACACCGTACTCGCTCGCGGAGGCCGCATCGACAGTCCGGTGCGCTCGGGCGAACTGAAGAAACAGATTCAAATGGTGGCGGAGGGCTCAGTGCTGTACGCCGAGTCCGCGCCCAGTGGGTCGGCTGCCGACGTGGCGCCTGACGGCTTCGCGCATCCGGTGTTTCGCGCCGGCTTCGCAGTGGCCATCCCACTGCCCGAGGTGAGCTGATGCGCTATCGCGTCACATGCCTGACACCGCTGCTGGTCGGAGACGGCCGCCGGCTCAGTCCTATCGATTACATGGTCTGGAAAGACCATGTCAACGTTCTCGACCAATACCGCATTTTCCGCCTGCTGGCCAAAGGGCCGCGTCTCGACAGCTACCTCACGCAGTTGAAGAACGCGGAGAAGCTGGACTTCGCCAGCTGGGGCGGCTTTGCGCAGAATTTCGCGGGACGCCGGATTCCTTTCGAAAACGCTGCCTATTCCACGTACTGAATCGTGCCGCGGGCGACAGTCTCCACATTCCGACCTTTGCGGCCGGCGCGTCCGGTCCGTATTTGCCGGCCACGGCCATTAAAGGCGCGCTGCGTACCGGCATGGTATTCGCCAACTGGCGGGATGGCATGCTGCAGGATACGGCCAAGCGAGTCACCACAGATCGTCCGCCGCGGCGTCCCGCCGAAGCGATCGAAGATCAGGCATTGGGTGCTGCGGGGATCAGCCGGATGCGTTTTGTGGGTGCGGGCGACTCGGCCCCCATCGCGACGTCGAATTTCCGCGTTTACCTGCTGCGGACCTCCACCCTGCAACCTCGCGGCGGCGGTTTTACGCTCGGCTGGAAGCAAAGTCCTCGCGGCACCGTTGAACGTCCCGATGACAGCACCCCCACCTTTGCTGAGATGGCCGTGCCTGGCACGACTTTCGGCGGCGTGTGGGATGAAAAGAAGTTCTTCCTGCAACCGGAGGTGCGCCGTTCCATCCGCTGGCCGGAAGTGAGCCGTGCGCGCATTTTCGAATCGGTCAACGTGTATGCGCAAGGGCTGCTGGCCCTCCAGCGTCAATACGCGTCGTTCGCCGGCATGGGGCTGCTCGACAAGAGTCTCGACGAATTGGAGCAGAAACTGGCTGAGACCCGCGCCAAGGGCGGCTGTATTTTCCCGCTTGGTTGGGGTGGAGGTCTTACCTCGAAAAGCGCCTGGCTCGATACCACCAATGCCGACTATCGGCAGATTCTGGAACAATACCAGATCTACAATCGCGCTCTGGCCACCAAGCTGCCGTTCCCCAAGACACGGCGCATCGTGTTCATGGGCAATCGCCCCGCGACGCTGCCGGGCTGGGTCGAACTCACCGTCGAAGACTAAGCCCAAGCTGAATCGCAAAGCCGCTATCGACCGCCCTGCTGCCGGGTGGCCGCTGACCTCCGGCTGGCGGGCGTAAACTCCAATCGAACCGCGCAGCATCACTTCCACCTTTCGGTGTATCATGACTGGCAACCGTCGCCCGGTGGCGAGCGGTCTTCGCGCCTTTCGGCGCCATTGAACCCGCTGTTACGGTCACGTTACCGGCTCGGGCCAGGAGCACAATTCGTAATGCGAAGAATCAGTCTTACGGCCGCGGCCCTTGCGCTTGCGTGCGGTCTGTCTACCCTCGCGTGGAGTCAAGGCAGGGGTGCGCAAAATCAGCAGGCGCAGCAGTCCGGCCGGGGCGCGGCGCGTGGCGCTGCTTCGACAGCTCCCGCCCAGGGCAGCGGAGGCGCCACCGAATTTTATAACTACGACACCAGTGCGGCCGCCGGAAGGCCGATCGCCGACCAGGCGCCGGCCGAGACGCATCAGAAGATTACCGTCGCGGGGCAGCCGCTCGCCTACACCACGCGTGCCGGCTATCTGCCCCTGCGGAACGCCACCACGGGCCAATCGGAAGCGCACCTCTTCTACACGAGCTATTCGAAGGAGGGCGTGAGCGACGCCTCGACGCGGCCGATCCTGTTTTTTCTGGGCGGGGCGCCGGGAGTGGCGGCCGCCTGGCAGGAGTTCGGCGGACTCGGTCCGAAGCGCGTGAAGTGGGGCGCCGAAGGTGAGGGAGCCGCGACGTGGGTGGAGAACCCCGGCACCCTGCTGGGGCAGGCCGACATGGTCTTCGTGAATCCCGTGGGTACTGCCTTCAGCCGTGCCGATCAACCGAGTCACGCACCGAATTTCTGGACCACCGCGGCCGACACCGCCTCATTGAGCGAATTCGTGCGCAGCTATCTCGCCGCGAACAACCGGCGTACTTCGCCGCTGTATCTTGCTGCCGAGGATGCCGGCACCGCCCGCGCTGCCAGCATGGCGACTTATCTGCACGAACACCAGGTCCCGGTGCGAGGAGTGGTGCTGTTTTCCATGACGATGAGTGCCGACTCGCAGGCGGGCGACGCTCAGCATCTCACCCTGCTTCCGAGCCTGGTAATGTCGGCATGGTTCCACAAGAAACTGGCTCCCGAACTGAACGCCATGAGCGCCGAGCAGATCGCCGGACAGGCTCGCCAGTTCGCTTCCCGCGAATATTTGCACGCGCTGTATAAGGGTGACCGGATGACAGCCGAAGAGCGCAACAAGGCGCTCGCGAACCTTTCACGCTTTACCGGGCTTTCCAAACAATTCCTGGTGAGCAACGATATGCGAGTCACGCTGGACCGTTTCGAGAACGGCCTGATGCTGGAGCAGCACCTCGGGCTGGCCCGATCGGACGCGCGCGTGACGGCGTTTGTGCCGCCGGCGGCAGGCGGCCGGGGCGGCGGAGGCGGACGTGGCGCCGTAGCGATTCCCGCGGCTCCTCCACCCGATTTCCACCTGACGAATCTCGCGGGCCCCTTCCTCAATGCCTACGAAACTTATCTGCGGCGCGAACTGAACTTTGAAGGGAACAGCGACGGCGTCTTCTACCTGACCACGGGTGGCGTGCGCGATTTTACTTCGACAGGCAATGATGATGCGCTGCTGGTCAACGCTTTCGCGCGCAATCCCAAGCTGCGCCTTTTTGTTGCCATCAATTACTTCGATCTCAACTCCCCGTTCTATGCCACCGAGTACACGCTGGCGCACTTGAACGTGTCGCCCGAGGTGCGCGCTAAGAACATCACTATCGGACATTTTGAGGCTGGTCAGATGACCTATGCCGACAACAAGAGCCTGCTGCAATTGCAGAAAGAACTCGCCGGTTTTCTGGGCGAGACTCGCTAGGAGCATTTGAGATGACCAATCGAACCAAGACTCTCGGACTTCTGGTGAGCATGGCACTGGCGACAGTCCCGGCCTTCGCCCAAGGGCGCGGCCGCGGGGCTGCCACTGCCACCAATGGCTTCTACCGCTTCAACTATGGCGCCGAAGAGATGGAGCCCATCAAGTATCCGGATGGGCCGATCTCCACCCAGCACAAGATTACCTTGCACGGCGAAACCATCGATTACACCGCGAAGGTGGGTTTCATGCCCATCCACAACGCGACCAGCGGGATTGCCGAGGGCAACCTCTTTTACGTCTACTACGCAAAGAACGGTGTCACCGATAAATCCAAGCGGCCCGTCTGGTTCCTGTTTAACGGCGGTCCCGGCGCGGCTACCATCTGGCTGCACATGGGTGCGTTCGGTCCCAAAATGGTGAAAATGGCGCCTGACGGTAAGGCTCTGCCGCCACCCTACACGTACGTGGACAATCCGAACTGCCTTCTGGACACCGGCGATCTGGTGTTCATCGATGCGATGGGCACGGGCTACAGCCGTCCCACCAAGCCTTCGTACGGAGCCAACTTTGGCGGAGTGGACAATGATCTGGCAGCGTTCGGCGAGTTCGTGCGGAGCTTCCTGAATCAGTACAACCTGTGGGGCTCGCCGATTTTTGTGGGGGGCGAGAGCTACGGCACGACGCGCGCCGCCGGTCTGGCAGGGTATCTCACCGATCGCGACATCCCTCTCAATGGAGTGATGTTGCTGTCTGCGACCTTCGACGTGAATGCTAACGCGGGTGAACAGCGCCAATTGATGACGCTTCCCACGGAGATCATGACCGCGCATTATCACAAGAAGCTCGCGCCAGACCTGCAAAAGCTGACGGTGGAGCAAATGGCCCGGCAGGCTCGCGATTTCGCGTCCGGCGAATACCTGGAGTATCTCTTCGACGGCGCCCGTGCCACCCAGGCGCAACGCGACAAGGTGTTGACCGATATGGCCCGCTATACTGGCCTGTCAAAGACCTTTATCAACTCGCTGGATCTACGCGTGCCTCTCGGACCGTTCAGCACGGAGCTGATGCGCGATCAGCATCTGATGACGTCGCGGCTCGACTCGCGTTTTGCCGGTTACCAGATCGACGGCGGCGCGCAGGCGACCAGCTTCGATTTCAGCAACGCCAATATCGAGAACTGCTTCCTGACGGCCTTTCAGGCGTACGTCCGGAACGAGCTGACTTTCCAGCACAGTGGGATCCGAAGCTTGGAATTCACGTGACTTGAAGTCGCGGC
>JADMIO010703233.1_pt1 | contig 45607 bp, 41 predicted proteins | sample 8958161 | NCBI WGS metagenome assembly JADMIO01 (sample SAMN16585339, study PRJNA669376) | soil metagenome | isolation source: Crop rotation soil | place: USA: Cullars Rotation, Alabama | collected 2011
GCTCGACCTGCTCGACCGCGGCGCCGATCCGTTCGGGAACAGCGACGCCGGCGACCCGCCGCTGGCGCTGGCGGTGCGGCTGGGCTGGCCGCGGCTGTGCGCGCGCCTGGTCGGCATCGGCGTCGACCTCGACGCGCGCGACGCGCACGGCATGGCCGCGCTGCACCTGGCCGCGGCACTCGGTCGCGAATCGGCGCTGAAGCAGCTCGTCGCCGCCGGCGCGCGCCCGGACATCCACGCCGCGGACGGGCAGACGCCGCTGGGCGTCGCCCTCGCCGGCGGGCGCCGCGACCTCGCCGACTGGCTCGACTGGCGCGGCTGGCCGTTGCCGCGCCGCGCCCTGCGTGCCGAGGATCTGCCCGCGGCGGCGATCGTCGGCGACACCGATGCGGTGCGGCGCCTGCTCGAACTGGGTTTCGCCATCGACACCGCCGATGCGCAGGGCTGCACCGCGCTGCTGCGCGCGGCCGGCGGTGGCCATCGCGCCGCCACCGAACTGCTGCTCGCGCGCGGGGCCGATCCGCAGCGCGCGGCCAACACCGGCGCGACCCCGCTGTCGGCGGCGGTGAGCATGCGCCACGTCGAGATCGTCGAACGCCTGCTCGCCGCCGGCGCCAGCCTCGAACAGCGGCTGCCCGGCGACGTCACCGTGCTGATGCTGGCTTCCGCGCTCGGCCTGCCGGACGTGTGCGCGCGCCTGCTCGCCGCCGGCGCCGACGTGCACGCCGGCGATGCGCAGGGGCTCACGCCGCTGCACTGCGCCGCGCTGTACGGGTTCACCGCGCGCGAACATCCGCGCCTGCTCGCGCTGCTCGACACGCTGCTGCTCGCCGGCGCGGAACCCGAGCAGGCGGCCGCGGGCGGCGTGACCCCGCTGTTGCTGCTGCTGGGCGCGCGCGCCGAACCCGGCACCAGCTGCGACGAGGATGTGCTGCTCGCCGCGCTCGACCGCCTGCTCGACGAGCCGGTGTCGCTGGAAGCGCGCGATCCGCGCGGCTTCGGCCCGCTGCACCTCGTCGCGCTGCACGGCCTGCTGCGCGCCGCCCGGCGCCTGCTGCGCGCCGGCGCCGACCCGGATGCGCGCGATGCGCTCAACCGGCGCCCGCGCGAGGTCGCGCTGATGCGCGGTTTCGTCGACGTCGCCGCCGAACTCGCGCCCCCCGCGGCGGCGCAGCCGCCGTCGATGGCGCGGTACCTGCGGGAATAACGCCTTGCACGCATGCACGATCCGCATGCTGGCAATCCTGTGCTTCGTGTTCGGTTTGCAGGCATGCAAGCGCCACGATCCGCCGAGCGCCGCGCAAGTCCTTGCGAAGAAACTCGAACTGCCGGCCAACGCCCGCCGCATCGAAACCGCGCATTACCTGATCTGGTCGAGTGCGCCGGAATCGCAGACGCGCGTTGTCGGCATGGCGACCGAAGCCCTGCGCGACGCCTACGTCCGGATGTTCCCGCCCGTTCGAGCCGAACCCGCGAAACTGATCCTGGTGCTGTATCGCGACCGCGCGGAATTCGAGTCGCACAACCGCAGCAGCCCTTGGGCCGAGGCGTATTACCTGCCGCCCGCCAGCCATGCCTATGTCGCAACGGGCGAGGCCAATCCGTACCACTGGATGCTGCATGAAGCCACGCACCAGCTCATGCACGAGGTTTCCGGAATCCGTCCGCCGCGTTGGGTCGGGGAGGGCTTCGCGAGCTACCTCGGCGCGAGCAGGCTGACCGCGGCCGGGCTCGATGCGGGCACGCCGGATCCGAATGCCTACCCGGTGTGGTGGCTGCATCGCCACCCGATGAGCGGCAATCGCCTGCGCGATATCGCCAGCGGGCAGTTCGTTCCGCTGCGTGCGTTGCTGACGGGGAAAGGCGGACCTGACGTCGATCGCTACTTCAATTCTTATTACCTCTGCGCATGGAGCATGAGTCAGTTCCTGCTGCAGGGAAATGATCGGCGATACGCCGAAGGCTATCTCCGTTTCATCGCGACGGGCGGCGGGGAGCAGGGGTTCGAAAGGATGGTCGGCCCGATCGATGGCATCGAAGCCGCGTGGTACGCGGACCTGCTGCGAAGGACCCGCGAACTGGACGCGATCGTGGTCGGTCCGAAGGGATGAGCCCGCTCAGCTCTCCGGCGCGGCCTCGTCCTGCGCCTTGGCCACGTCGCCGAAGGTGCCTTCGCCCAGTTCCGCGGCGAACAGCTGCTCCAGTTCCTTGCGCGCATCGGCATTGGTCTGCTGCAGCGCGTCCTCGTCGTCGTAGACCAGGTATTGCGCCTCGAGCAGGCGCTCGTCCAGTTCGCGGAAGCGCTGCGCGCGGTCCTCGGCGACCCCGGCCGGCACGCCCAGCGCGACCATCACGTCGCGGCCCATCTCGAGGCTGCTGCCGAAGGTTTCGCGCATCGGCCTCACCCCGAAGTCCATCAGCTGCCACGCATGCCGGCGGTCGCGCGCGCGCACGAACACCTTCGCCTTCGGGTACTGGCGGCGGACCAGCCGGGTGATGCGCAGGCTGGCCTCGACGTCGTCCACCGCGACCACGAACACCTTGATCCGCGCCGCGCCGGCCGCGCGCAGCAGGTCGGGCTTGGCCGGGTCGCCGTAGTAGATCGGGTTGCCGAAACGGCGGAAGAAATCCACCTGCTCCACGTCCGGGTCGATGGCGACGAAGCGGATCCGCTGCGCGAACAGCATGCGCGCGATGATCTGGCCGAAGCGGCCGAAGCCCGCGATCAGCACCTGCGGGTGGTCGTCGGGGATCTCGTCGAACGCGCGCGACGGCTCCTTCGCCTTGCCCAGCGAAAGCAGGCGCAGGATCGCGATCAGCAGCAGCGGCGTCAGCGCCATCGACAGGCCGACGATCGCGTTGAGGCGGTCGTGCATCGCCGCGTCGAGCAGCCGCGATTTCATCGCCTCGTTGAACACCACGAAGGCGAACTCGCCGCCGAGCGCCAGCACCGCGCCGAGCTTGAGCGCGCCGCGCCAGTCGAGCGCGCCGGGGCGCAGCCCCAGCGCGAACAGCAGCACGAACTTCACCGCCATCAGCACCAGCACCCCGAGCGCGATGACGGCCGGTTCCGCCGCCACCCGGTGCAGGTCCAGGCTCATGCCCACGGCCATGAAGAACAGGCCGAGCAGCAGGCCCTCGAACGGCTGGATCTGCGATTCGAGTTCGTGCCGGTATTCGGATTCGGCCAGCAGCACGCCGGCGAGGAACGCGCCGAGGCCGGCGGACAGGCCCACGACCTGCATCAGCCACGCGCTGCCGAGCACCACCAGCAGCGAGGTGGCGGTGAACACCTCGGGCATGCGGGTACGGGCGATGAAGCGGAACAGGTGGCGCAACAGGTAACGGCCGCCGAGGACCAGCGCGGCGATGGCGCCGACCGCCTTGGCCACCGCCAGCCAGGTGTTGGACTCGCTGTCGTACACATGGGCGAGCAGCGGAATCGCCGCCAGCAACGGGATCGCGGCGAGGTCCTGGAACAGCAGGATGCCGAAGCCGAGCCGGCCGTGGTCGCTGTTGAGTTCGCCGCGCTCGGACAGCAGCTGCAAGCCGACCGCGGTGGAGGACAACGCGAGGCCGACGCCGACCACCAGCGCCGCCGACCACGTGAGTCCGCCGGCATGCGCGAGCAGGCCCAGCGCCGCGCCCGACAGCGCGACCTGCAGGCCGCCGACGCCGAACACCGGCCGGCGCATCACCTTCAGCCGCGGCAGCGAGAGCTCCAGGCCGATCACGAACAACAGCATCACCACGCCGATCTCGCTGGCGGCGAGCACGCGCTCCGGATCGCGCACCAGCTTCAGCGCGTGCGGCCCGAGCAGCGCGCCGGCGACGAGGTAGCCCAGCACCGCGCCCAGGCCGAAGCGCTTGAACACCGGCACCGCGACCACCGCCGCGAGCAGGAACACCAACGCGAGTTCGAGACCGCCGCCGTGCATGGGCACCTCCGGGGCCGATGATAGGCGGTCGCGTCCGGTCCCGGCGCCATCCTGCGTGGTTCGGGAAAAGGGAAGCGAGGAACGCGCCATGTCCACGATCCGCCTCGGCGCGCTGGCGCTGCTGCTGTCGATCCCCGCGGCGAACGCGATGGCCGGTGGCGGCGGCCACTTCCGCCTGGGCGAAACCCGCGTCGACCCGACATACGCCATCGCCGTGGTGCGCGACCAGGGCCACGACGAGGACGGCGCGCAGACCTTCGTCTACCTCAGCGATTTCCCGCTGGACGCGGCGAAGGTCGCGGCCGCGTTCGACCCCGAGGACGAAGTGCGCGAGGAACTCGGCGACCGCGCCGGCGGCTACGTGCGCATCTGCATCGACGCGGGCAGCGCCGAATGCGGCATGTTCTACCAGCGCAAGCAGCCGGACGATTCGTTCAACACCTCCGGCTACGGCACGTTCGGCCTGGACACGTTCGAGCCGCGTCGCGTCGCCGGCGGCTGGGTACTGAAGGAACCCGAGTCGTTCTTCGACCAGACCTACGATTTCGACCTGCGCTTCGACGTCGCGGTGACGCCCCTGCCGGGCAAGCCGCTGCCGGCCGACGGCGGCGATCCGGGCCGCGCCTATCGCGCCTGGCTCGCCGCGCTGGCGAAGGGCGACGTGGCCGCGCTGCGCACGCTCGTCGACAGCGAGCATGCCTATCGTTTCCCGGAGCACGATCCGTCGCAGGTCAAGGAGGCGGTCAAGGATTCGCGCGACGGCGCGCCGCTGCAGGCGGAGATCCTGCGCGGACTCGTCGACGGCGACCGCGCGGTGCTCTGGATCGAGGGCGTGGATCGCGACGACATCCGCCGTCGCGGCCGGGTGCGGATGCTGCGCGAGGACGGCGCCTGGCATTTCGCCGAGGACGACCTGGAGAGCGCGGACTGACCGGGCGCGCTATGCTCGACGGGCGCTTTGGCAGGGGTGGCGATGGCACGCTGGAGATTCGGGATCGCGGCATTGCTTGCGCTGATGCTCGCGACATTCGCGGCACAGGCGGCGAGGCCCGCCAGCTTCGCCGACCAGGCCGAGGCGAGCCGGTTGCTCACGGGGACGGTGGACATCCGCGCCGATGGCTCGGTGGAAGGGTATTCACTCGATGACGCGGGGGAACTGCCGGCAGCGATCGTCGACCTGGTCGCGAGGGTAACCTCGGCTTGGCGATTCGAACCGGCCATGGTCGATGGCAAACCGGTCGCAGCGCGCACCAACATGTGGCTGCGGGTCGTGGCGACCCCGAGGAGCGGTGGGGATTACGACGCGAGGATCGGAAGCGTGTGGTTTTCCGGTGGCGTGGACGACAAGCCGCCCGGCATCACCGTCCGTACCAGGACGGGGCTGGTCTACCCGATGTACGCCGATCCGACGACGATGGCCGGGACCGTCTACGTCGCCCTGAAGATCGGACCGCAGGGTGAAGTGATGGATGCGATCGCCGAGCAGGTGAACCTGACGACGTTCGGAAGCCAGGCGGAAATGGCGAGGGCGCGCCGGACACTGGCGAACACCACGCTGGCGGCGGTGCGCAAGTGGACCTTCAACGTCCCCACGACGGGCGATGCGGCGGGGAGGGCGTACTGGATCGGCGTTCTGCCCGTGAAGTACGGCGCATGGCCCTCCGGGGGCGATGGGGCGTGGGAGCGCTATATCCCCGGACCGCGTACAGCCGTCCCGTGGCGGGATCCGGGCAACGAGGACGCCACCGCGGGAATCGATGCATTGCCGGACGGCACCATGACCCTGGATGGCGCGGGCCCGAAATTGCTCGCTCGCTGAGCGCTTCCGGGGTGGCGTTCCTGGTTCCCTGCACGCGATGTGCGCACGGCCGCGCCGCGCTATGCTCCTGCCTCGCATCGGGGGCGGAGGACAGGATGAAAACACGGGGATTGGGGGTCGCGCGTGCCTGCGCGCTGATGACGATCTCTTTCTCGGCAGGCGCGGCCGGCCCCCTGGCGCCGCTCGACCGCGCCGAGTTGAGCATGCTGGTCAAGGGCAGCATCGGGATCGGGCCCGACGGAAGCGTCGAGGGATACAGCATCGACCACGCAAAAAAACTCTCCCCGGCCGTCAGCGAGATGATCGGCGCGGAAGTTTCGCGATGGCGGTTCGAGCCCGTGCTCGTGGACGGCAAACCGGTCCACGCCCGCACCAGGATGCAGATGAGGGTCGTCGCCAGCCCGAAGGACGAAAAAAACTTCGATGTCCGCATCCAGAGCGCGGTTTTTTCCGGCGGCGCGGCGGCGCGGGACGAAGTGGTCGGCGTCAAGACGCGTACGGGCCTGGGTCCGCTCGTCAGGGCCATGATGTCGACAGGCGCGATGGGCGATGTCTATCTCGTGCTCAAGATCGGCCCCGACGGCAAGGTGATGGACGGCATCGTCCGGCAGGTGAACCTGACCACTCGGGGCACCGAAAATCAGATGCTGGAGGCGCGCAGGATCCTGGGGTCGGAATCGCTGGCACTCATCCGCACCTGGACCTTCTCGGTTCCCACCCGCGGCGAAAACGCCGGGAAACCGTATTGGTCCGGAGTGATGCCCGTGTCGTTCAGCTTCGATGGCCGATCGGAAAGCGACGCCCGCTGGCAAACCTATTTCCCCGGGCCATGCGCGCGAGTCCCCTGGCGCGAAGGAGACGAGGGCCCGGAGGACAGCGAGGCGTGCCACTCGGACGCGGCGCCCGAAGGCGTGCTGTCGCTCGACGATTCGGGCCCGAAACTCCTGACCCCGCTGATGCACGGTTGATTTGCACGGATATGAAAACGCCCCGCATTGCGGGGCGTTTTCGTTTCGGCTGGTGGAGCCCTAGCGCTTCATCGAGCTGAAGAACTCGTCGTTCGACTTGGTGGTCTTCATCTTGTCGAGCAGGAATTCCATCGCCGCGATCTCGTCCATCGGGTGCAGCAGCTTGCGCAGGATCCAGATCTTCTGCAGCAGGTCCGGCTCGATCAGCAGGTCCTCGCGGCGGGTGCCGGACGCGTTGACGCCGATCGCCGGGTACACGCGCTTCTCGGCGATGCGGCGGTCCAGGTGCACTTCGCTGTTGCCGGTGCCCTTGAACTCCTCGTAGATCACCTTGTCCATCGCGCTGCCGGTGTCGACCAGCGCGGTGGCGATGATGGTCAGCGAACCGCCTTCCTCGACGTTGCGCGCGGCGCCGAAGAAGCGCTTCGGCCGGTGCATCGCGTTGGAGTCCACGCCGCCGGTCAGCACCTTGCCCGAACTCGGAACCACGTTGTTGTAGGCGCGGGCGAGGCGGGTGATCGAGTCGAGCAGGATCACCACGTCCTTCTTGTGCTCGACCAGGCGCTTGGCGCGCTCGATCACCATTTCCGCGACCTGCACGTGGCGCGCGGCCGGTTCGTCGAACGTGGAGGAGATCACCTCGCCGCGCACGGTGCGCTGCATTTCGGTGACTTCCTCGGGCCGCTCGTCGATCAGCAGCACGATCAGGTGCACGTCCGGGTGGTTGGTCGTGATCGCGGTGGCGATCTGCTGCATCATCATCGTCTTGCCGGCCTTGGGCGGCGAAACGATCAGCCCGCGCTGTCCCTTGCCCTGCGGCGCCATCAGGTCGAGGATGCGGCCGGTGATGTCCTCGGTGGAACCGTCGCCGCGCTCGAGCTTGAAGCGCTTGCGCGGGAACAGCGGGGTGAGGTTCTCGAACAGGGTCTTGTTCTTGGACGCCTCGATCGGTTCGCCGTTGATGGTGTCGACGATGTTCAGCGCGAAATATCGCTCGCCGTCCTTCGGCCAGCGGATGCGGCCGGAGAGGTGGTCGCCGGTGCGCAGGTTGAAGCGGCGGATCTGCGAGGGCGAGATGTAGGTGTCGTCGGGGCCGGCGAGGTAGCTGGCCTCGGCCGCGCGCAGGAAGCCGAAGCCGTCCGGCAGGATCTCGAGCACGCCGTCGGCCTGCACGCCCTCGCCATGGCGCGTGAGCACCTTGAGGATGGCGAAGATGATGTCCTGCTTGCGCGCGCGGGACACGCCGTCGGTGATCTGCAACTGCTCGGCGACGTCGAGCAGCTTGGGCGCGGGCATGCGCTTGAGGTCGCCCAGCGAATAGGCCGGGAAGCCTTCCGGCACCTGCGGATGCGGGCGCGGCACGAACTGTTCCTGGCCGTTGTCGTCCTGCGGCAGGCCGTTCTGGTAGCGGTCGCGCTGGCGGTCGCGGCGGTTGCGGAAGCGGTCGCGGCGGTTGTTGTTGTTGAAGCGCTGGCCATCCTGCTGGCCGCCGCGGTCCGAGCCGTCCTGCGACGGCGCCGAGTCCTGCGCTTGCGGCGCGGGTGCGCCGGCCGCGGGTGGCGGCGGGGCGGTGTGCGCCGGTTCGGTGGCGGCAGGAGGTGGCGTGGGGGCGGCGGGCGCGGCGGACTCGGCTTCGGGCCTGGCCTTCGGCGGGCGGCCGCGGCGCTTCGGAGTGGTTTCGATATCGTCGGACAAGCGGAAAAACCTCGCAGTGGCGAGCGCTCGCGTTGCGCAAGCGTGGGAACGTTCGGAGGAACGTCGGGAAGGAAGGAAGAGGGGGTGCGACGCAGGAAACGCGCCGGAACGAGGGGAAAACTAGCACCGCGCCGGCGTCGCGCGCAACTGGCGGCGCGCCGGGGGGTTCAGGGTTCGCGGCCGCGGGCGGTTGGCGGCGGGTTGCCGGAGGAGCGGGCCCGCTTCGGGCCAGCCGCCGGGAACCCGCCTTCCACGACCGGCCTTATAGGGCCTTTTCGATCATCTGCCCGAGCTGGGCCTTGCCCACCGCACCGATCTGGGTGCCGTGGACCTGTCCGTCCTTGAACACCAGGAGCATCGGGATCGAGCGCACGTGGTACTTGATCGCGGTCGCCTGGTTCTGGTCGACATCGACCTTCACCACCTTGGCGCGGCCGGCGTAGGCCTCGGCCAGCTCGTCCAGCGCCGGCGCGATCATCTTGCACGGGCCGCACCACGGCGCCCAGAAATCGACCAGCACCGGCTCGGCGGACTGCAGCACGGCGGCATCGAAATCGGCGTCGGTGGCGTGGATGACCTTGTCGCTCACGGGGTTCGTCTCCTGCGGGAATGGCGACCGGCGGGCGCGGGGCCCGACGGCATGGGAAGGGGGAATGTTAAACTTGGGGAATGCATCGCGGGGTTCAAGTCGCGATGCCGTGCCGGGAACGACCAGCCCCGGAACATCTCCCGGCAGTCTGCGTGGCTGCCTCCCATTCATACAAGCATGCATCCGCATGCGCGCCCACCGCGGCGCTCCCGAGGCCAGCCCAATCGTGTCCGACAAGCCCCTGACCGACATCAGTTTTTCCTCCTTCGACCTGTACCCGCCGCTGCTCGCGGGGCTCGAGGCCGCCGGTTTCAACCGCTGCACCCCCATCCAGGCGCTGACCCTGCCGCTGGCGCTCGCCGGCCGCGACGTCGCCGGCCAGGCGCAAACCGGCACCGGCAAGACCCTGGCCTTCCTGATCACGGTGATCAACCGGTTGCTGACGCGGCCGGCGCTGGCCGAGCGCAAGCCCGAGGATCCGCGCGCGCTGATCTTGGCGCCGACCCGCGAACTCGCGATCCAGATCCACAAGGATGCGGTGAAGTTCGCCTCCGACCTCGGCCTGAAGTTCGCCCTGGTCTACGGCGGCGTCGATTACGACAAGCAGCGGGCGCAGCTGCAGGCCGGCGCCGACGTGATCATCGCCACGCCCGGCCGCCTGATCGACTACGTCAAGCAGCACAAGGTGGTCTCGCTGCACGCCTGCGAGGTCTGCGTGCTGGACGAGGCCGACCGCATGTTCGACCTCGGCTTCATCAAGGACATCCGCTTCCTGCTGCGGCGCATGCCGATCCGCACCGAGCGGCAGACCCTGCTGTTCAGCGCCACGCTCAGCCATCGCGTGCTCGAACTCGCCTACGAGCACATGAACGAGCCGGAAAAGCTCGTCGTCGAGACCCAGGGCATCACCGCGGCCAAGGTCCGCCAGAAGCTCTATTACCCCGCCGACGAGGAGAAGATCCCGTTGCTGCTCGGCTTGCTGTCGCGCAGCGAAGGCGCGCGCACGATGGTGTTCGTCAACACCAAGGCCTTCGTCGAACGCGTGGCGCGCGCGCTGGATCGCGCCGGCTACCGCGTCGGCGTGCTCAGCGGCGACGTGCCGCAGAAGAAGCGCGAATCGCTGCTGAAGAAGTTCCAGGCCGGCCAGCTCGAATTGCTGGTCGCCACCGACGTGGCCGCGCGCGGCCTGCACATCGACGGCGTGTCGCATGTCTACAACTACGACCTGCCGTTCGACGCCGAGGATTACGTGCACCGCATCGGCCGCACCGCGCGCCTGGGCGCGGAAGGGGACGCGATCAGCTTCGCCTGCGAGCGCTATGCGATGGGCCTGCCCGACATCGAGGCCTACATCGAGCAGAAGATCCCGTCCGAGCCGGTGACGCAGGAACTGCTGACCGCGCTGCCGCGCAAGCCGCGCGAAGGCGTGGAACTGCAGGCCGAGGACGGCGAAAGCATCGGCGAGATCTTCCGGGAAGTCCGCGAGGCGCGCGCCGCCGAGGACGCCAAGCGTGGCGGTGGCCGCAGTGGCGGCCGCGGCGAACGTTCCGGTGGCCGCGGCGAGCGCAAGGCTCCGGGCGCGGGCCGCAGCGGCGAAAGCCGCGGTCCGCGTCCGCCGCGCGGCCCGCGCCCGGAAGCCGCACCGGTCGCCGCGCCCGCCGCAGCGCAGGAAGCCCCGTCGCAGCCGCAGGCAGCGAAGACCGAAGGCGAGCACGCGCCGCGCAAGCGCCGTCGCCGCCGTGGCGGTCGCCGCCTGGAAGGCGCCGCGCCGCAACCCACGGTCGCGACGAACGCATCGACGCCGGCATCCGCGGCCGAGCCTTCGCTGCTGTCGCGCATCGGCCGTGGACTGAAGTCGCTGGTGACGCGGTCGCCCAGCAAGCAGCACTGACATCCCGCCCGCGCTTGCTGCGCTCGACGGGCGGTCCGCGTGCGGTGCTCGGAATGCTCATGCATCCGCACATGCACTGCGCTTCCTTCGCTCCACCACGAACCGCCCGCCATCGCTCGCGACGGTGCGCGGGCGGGCTGCTGAGAGGGTGCTGGCCGCCCGCGACGCCGCGGGCGATACTGCAGCCCCACGCCACGGGATTCGTTCCGCCGCCATGCCGGTCCTGCGCTTCGACAACGTCAGCAAGGTCTACGCAGGCGGCCGCCAGGCGCTGCGCGAAGTCAGTTTCGACGTCCAGCCCGGCGAGATGCTGTTCCTCACCGGCCATTCGGGCGCCGGCAAGAGCACGTTGCTGAAGCTCATCCACCTCGCCGAACGGCCGAGCCGCGGCACGGTGCTGTTCAACGACCGCAACCTGCACAAGGTCCGCCGTGGCCGGGTGGCGCTGCACCGCCGCGACGTGGGCGTGGTGTTCCAGGAGCATCGCCTGCTGCTCGACCGCAGCGTGTACGAGAACATCGCGCTGCCGCTGATCCTGCGCGGGATGCGCCGCCGCGAAATCGGCAAGCGCGTGCGCAGCATCCTCGAACGCCTCGGCCTGGGCGACCGCGAGCGCGCGCTGCCGACGCAGCTTTCCGCCGGCGAACAGCAGCGCGTGGGCATCGCCCGCGCGGTGGTGGGCGAACCGAAGCTGCTGCTCGCCGACGAACCCACCGGCAACCTCGATCCCACCCTGTCCGCGGAAATCATGGCGCTGTTCGCGTCCCTGCCCGAACGCGGCACCAGCGTGCTCGTCGCCAGCCACGACCTCGGCCTGGTCAAGCGCATGAAGAAGCGCGTGCTCGTGCTCGACCACGGCCAGCTCGCGGACGACATCGCACCGGAGGACCTCGCCGATGAATGACGCGCGCGCGCACCATTCCGGCCCCGGGGCCTGGCTCGACCACCACCTCTACAGCTTCGTCTCCAGCCTCGGCCGCGTGGTGCGGCGGCCGTGGGCGACCCTGCTCACCATCGGCGTGATGGCGGTGGCGCTGGCGCTGCCGCTGGGCCTGTGGACGGTGGTGGACAACATCGCGCGCTTCGGCGGCGAACTGCAGCAGTCGCGCGCGATCACCGTGTTCCTCAAGCCCGAGCTCGGCCTCGACCGCGCGCAGGCGCTGGCGACGACCCTGCGCGGCCGCGGCGACGTCGCCGGGGTGGAAGTGAAGACGCCCGCCGATGGCCTGCGCGAGCTGCGCGATCGCGGCGGACTCGGTGCGGCCATCGACGCGCTCGGCGACAATCCGCTGCCGAGCGTGCTGATCGTGAGCCCGCGCGGCGACGAAACCGCGCTAGCGGATTCGCTGTCCGCGCTGCCCGAAGCCGACCAGGTGCAGCACGACGCGCAATGGCGCAAGCGCCTGGACGGCTGGCTGCGCTTCGGCGGGCGCGCGGTGTGGGTGCTCGGGCTCCTGCTCGGACTCGGCGCGCTGCTGGTCGTGGGCAATACCGTGCGCCTCGACATCCAGTCGCGGCGCGAGGAGATCGGCGTGCTGCAATTGCTCGGCGCCAGCGACGGGTTCATCCGCCGCCCGTTCCTCTACCTCGGCGCCTGGTACGGGCTCGCCGCGGGCGCGCTCGCGCTCGGCCTGCTCACGCTCGCCGCGTGGGCCTTGCGCGCGCCGCTCGCCGACCTCGCCGCCACCTACGGCAGCCGCTTCGCGCTCGCCGGCTTCGCGCCGCCGGTGCTGGCCGGCGTCGTGCTCGGCGCGGCCCTGCTCGGCTGGCTCGGTGCAGGCCTCGTCGCCGGGCATTTCCTGCGCCAGACCCGGCCGACGGACGCCTGATGGCCGGCAAGCACGACCTGCGCCATCTCGTCAGCGACGCGCCGCGGGTGATGGTCGTCGACGGTTCGAAACTGGTGCGCAAGCTGATCGGCGACGTGCTGCGCAAGGAATTGCCGCACGCCGACGTCGTCGCCTGCGACGGCATCGAGTCCGCGCGCGCGGCGCTGGCCGAAGGCGCGGTGGACCTCGTCACCACCTCGCTGGTGCTGCCCGACGGCGACGGCACCTCGATCGCGCGGATCGTGCGCGAGGCCGCGGGCCAGGCCTACGTGCCGGTGATCGTGGTGTCCGGCGACGTGCAGTCGCGGCTGGAATCGCGCAGCCTGTCGGAGGACGTCACCGATTACTTCGACAAGGCGCTCGGCCAGCAGGCGCTGGCCGCGTTCATCCGCGGCTACGTCGATCCGCAGCCAGTGCCCGGCGCGCGAGTCCTGTATGTCGAGGACAGCCGCGTGGTCGCGCTCGCCACCAAGCGCATGCTCGAAGCGCACCAGATGACCGTGACCCACGTCGACTCGGCCGAGGCCGCGCTCGATTTCCTGCACGAACGCCGCAGCGAGGACGACATCGGCACCGACCTGCTGCTCAGCGACGTCTACCTCAAGGGCGCGCTCAGCGGGCACGAGCTCCTGAACCAGGTGCGCAAGGCCTTCGGCTATTCGAAACGGCGCCTGCCGGTGGTGGTGATGACCGGCGACGACAACCGCGAGCACCAGGCATCGCTGCTGCGCGAGGGCGCGAACGACCTCGTGCTGAAGCCGATCGAGGAACGCCTGCTGGTGATCAAGACGCTGTTCCAGCTGCGCGCGGCGAAGACCCCGGAGCGGCGCGCGTTCGACGCATGAGCACGGGCGACCTGCGCCTCGAACCGTCGTGGAAGGCCCGGATCGGCGACTGGTTCGCGCGCGAGGACATGCGCGCGCTGTCCTCGTTCCTGCGCGAGCGCCTCCACGCCGGCGCGCGCATCCATCCCGCACCGAAGGACATCTTCGCGGCGTTCGATGCGACGCCGTTCGAGGCGGTGAAGGTAGTGATCCTCGGCCAGGACCCGTACCACGGCCCGGGGCAGGCGCACGGGCTGTGCTTCTCGGTGCTGCCGGGCGTCGCGGTGCCGCCATCGCTCGAGAACATCTTCAAGGAACAGCAGCGCGACCTCGGCCTGCCGCGTCCCGACCACGGCTGGCTCATGCCGTGGGCCCGGCGCGGGGTGCTGCTGCTGAACTCGGTGCTGACGGTCGAGGAAGGCCAGGCCGGCTCGCACCAGGGCAAGGGCTGGGAAGGCTTCACCGACCACGTCGTCGACGTGCTGAATCGCGAGCGCGAGGGCCTGGTGTTCCTGCTCTGGGGCAGCTACGCGCAGGCCAAGGGTCGGGTGCTCGACCCGCGCCGGCACCGGGTGCTGAAGGCACCGCATCCCTCGCCGCTGTCCGCGCATCGCGGGTTCATCGGTTGCGGGCATTTCTCCGCCGCGAACGAGTACCTGGCCCGCCGCGGCCTGGTTCCGGTCGACTGGTCCCTGCCGCCGAAGGCCGGACTCGAACCGTCGCCGCCATGAGCCTTGCACCGGGCCGTTCCGGGCCCATGTCGAACCATGCCCGTCCCCGCCATCGTTCCACGGGCGGAACGTTGCGGAACTTTCCGCGTGATTAGCAGTCATACATGCCGACTGCTAAAATCGCCCCCATGAGCCGAAATCCCATGTCCACCGCCCTCGTCGCCAACAACCTGCCCATTCCCTCCGCGCTCGGTTCGCTGGAGGCCTATGTCGGCGCGGTGCACCAGATCCCGGTGCTCTCGATCGAGGAGGAGCAGCGCCTCGCCCGCCGCCTGCGCGACGAGGACGACCTCGCCGCCGCCCAGGAACTGGTGCTCTCGCACCTGCGCTTCGTCGTGCACGTCGCGCGCGGCTACAGCGGCTACGGCCTGCCGCTCGGCGACCTGATCCAGGAAGGCAACATCGGCCTGATGAAGGCGATCAAGCGCTTCGACCCGACGATCGGCGTGCGCCTGGTCAGCTTCGCGGTGCACTGGATCCGCGCCGAGATGCACGAGTTCATCCTCAAGAACTGGCGCATCGTCAAGGTCGCCACGACCAAGGCGCAACGCAAGCTGTTCTTCAACCTGCGCAAGAGCAAGACCCGGCTCGGCTGGCTCAACGCCGAGGAAGTGCGCGCGGTCGCCGCCGACCTCAAGGTCAGCGAGCGCGAGGTGCTGGAGATGGAATCGCGCCTGTCGGGCCGCGACATCGGCTTCGACGCGCCCGCCGACGAGGACGACGACCATGCGCCGCCGTCGCCGGCCGCCTACCTCATGGCCGAGGGCGAGGATCCGTCGCAGGCCTACGAGCGCGCCGACAGCGAGGACCACCAGCTGGAACTGCTGCGCGAAGGCATGGCGAAGCTGGACGCGCGTTCGCGCGACATCATCCGGCGCCGCTGGCTGGATGCCGACAGCAAGATCACGCTGCAGGAACTCGCGGACGAGTACGGCGTCTCCGCCGAGCGCATCCGCCAGGTCGAGGCCAACGCGCTGAAGAAGATGAAGGCGCTGTTCGCGGCGTAAGCCGACACCGCATCGAAGACACCGAGACGGCCCGGAGCGATCCGGGCCGTTTGCGTTTCAAATATTTCTTATTGAAAGCAACGTACTAGTGCAATGCGCGTAGCTGGGCGCGAGTTTCTTCAAGATGTGCCGCAAGTTTTGCAAGATATTCTCCATGGCCGTTTAATTTTTCCATCTCTTCCTCCACATGCTTTCGAAGAACTAAACCCCAAGTTGCTTCGTCGCGGCGGTTCGGATCGCGGCCTCTTTTCTTCACTTCGCCGGCATTCATCGTGAACATAATGTATCCATCGTCGTCGGCTGTTCGACGCATCGCCCAATGCGCGAAGCTGTTTCGCATAATCCGATGCATTTCGAGCGTGACGGCCGCACGTCTAATGCCCTCGCCTATATGCGTGGGACCAACCCATGATTCAGCGCACTTCTTAAGGTGCAATAAAACGTCGGTCTCATTGAGTGAAGATGCGAACTCGTTTTCGAGTCCGGTGCGCGCAAAACGAACCGTATCGATGATCCGGCGTGCGTTTAGATCGCAAAAGCAATAAATCTGGATAAATTTCCCAACTAGAGTGAAATCCGCCTCTGTCAATGATGTTGACTCGGCCAACAAGTTCTCAGAAGCAGTGAGTTCTGCGCCGATTTTTTCGAGTTCTTCGGAACGATTTGCCTTCTCATCAGAAGCATTCTCTACTTGGTGAGGTGATTTAATACGCCGTAACCATGAGATAAGTGGCCTATACATCATGATTTCCTAGCATTGTGCTGACTGAGAATAATTAATCGCGCTCATCAAGAGCGTGCGCTTATATCTTCCGAATTTCGGCCCAAGATGATCCACGCCGCGCGCTGGTAGGTCCAGTACGCCCAGGTCCAGTTGAGCATCACCACCAGGCGGTTGCGGAAGCCGATCAGGAAGAACACGTGCGCGAGCAGCCAGAACCACCAGGCCGGCGCACCGGACAGCTTCAGCTTGCCGAAATGCACGACCGCGGCCATGCGGCCGATGGTGGCGAGGTTGCCGTAGTCGCGATAGCGGAACGGCGCGACGTCGTGCCCGGCCAGGCGCGCACGGATCGAGCGCGCGACATGCGCGCCCATCTGCTTGGCCGCGGGGGCGACGCCCGGCACGGGTTTTCCATCCTGCTGCAGCGATGCGAGGTCGCCGGCGACGTAGACGTTGTCGATGCCCGGAACGCGCAGGTCGGGCGAGACCGGCACGCGACCGCTGCGGTCGAGGTCGACGCCGAGCGAACGCGCGAGCGGCGAGGCCGCGACCCCCGCCGCCCACAGCACGGTGCGCGCGGCGATGCGCTCGTCGCCGAGTTGCACGCCGCCGCCGTCGATGGCCTGCACCGGCGTGCCGGTGCGCACTTCGACGCCGAGTCGTTCGAGTTGCGCCCGTGCCTTGGCCGACAGCGATTCGGGAAACGATGCGAGCACGCGCGGGCCGGCTTCGAGCAGCAGCACGCGCGTTTCGCGCGGATCGATGCGGCGGAATTCGCGCTTGAGCGTGTGCCGCGCGATTTCCGCGAGCGTGCCGGCGAGTTCGACCCCGGTCGGTCCGCCGCCGACGATGGCGAAAGCGAGCAGGGCGCGCCGCGCGTCCGGATCGGGTTCGGCCTCCGCGCGTTCGAACGCCGAAAGGATGCGGCGACGGATGTGCAACGCGTCGTCGAGCGTCTTCAGCCCCGGCGCATGCGCGGTCCAGTCGTCGTGTCCGAAATAGGCGTGGGTCGCGCCGGTGGCGAGCAGCAGGACGTCGTAGTCGAGCGCGCGCCCGTCGCCCAGCCGCAGGCGCGACGACGCGGGTTCGATCGACGCCACGTCTTCCATCAACACGGTGCAGTTGCGCTGCCGGCGCAGGATGTGGCGCAGCGGCGCGGCGATGTCCGGCGCCGACAGGCCGGCGGTCGCGACCTGGTAGAGCAGCGGCTGGAACAGGTGGTGGTTGCCGCGGTCGACGAGGGTCACCTGGACCGGCGCCGATGCCAGGGCGCGCGCGGCCCAGAGCCCGGCGAAACCGCCGCCGACGACCACCACATGGGGAAGCGGAGCTTCGCGCATGCGCGCATTGTCGCAGGTCAGTACAGATCCACCGGGTCCACGTCCAGCGACCAGCGCAGCTTGCGCGCGTCGGGCAGGTCGTGGAGCCGCGGTACCGCCGCATCGAGCGCGGCGTGCAAGGCGCGGCGGTCGGGCGATGACAGCAGCAATTGCGAACGGTGCCAGCCACCGCGGCGCGGCATCGGTGCCGGCAGCGGACCGTGCAGGTCGATGCCGTGGTCTTCGAACAGGCGCCTCGCCGCGGCGAGGAACTGCAGCGGCGGCTCCGCGTGTTGGCCCTCGGCGCGGAGCAAGGCGAGGTACGCGAAGGGCGGGAAGCCCGCGGCGTCGCGCAGCGCGAGTTCGGCTTCGGCGAATGCGTGGTAACCGCCTTGCACCAGCGTCTGCAGCAGCGGGTGTTCGGGGTGGTGCGTCTGCAGCAGCACCGTGCCGGCGCGTTCGGCGCGGCCGGCGCGGCCGGCGACCTGCACCAGCAGTTGCGCGAGCTTCTCGCTGGCGCGGAAGTCGGCGGAGAACAGGCCTTCGTCGATGCCGACCACGCCGACGAGGGTGAGGTTTGCCAGGTCGTGGCCCTTGGCTAGCATCTGCGTGCCGACGAGGATCCCGGGCCGCGAACCGAGCGCCTCGAAATGCTTCTGCAGCGCATCGCGCCGTCGGGTGTTGCCGCGGTCGATGCGCACGACCGGCACGTCGGCGAAGCGGTCGGCGAGCAGTTCCTCGATGCGTTCGGTGCCCGTGCCCTGCGGTTGCAGCGCGAGGCTCGCGCAGTCCGGGCAGGCCAGCGGCGCGGCTTGCCGGTAGCCGCAGTGGTGGCATTGCAGGCGGCGTCCGTGCGCATGCACGGTCATCGGCCGGCCCTGTTCGGGCGTGCCGCAGCGCGGGCAACTCGCGCTCCAGCCGCAATCGTGGCACAGCAGCGCGGGCGCATAGCCGCGTCGGTTGCGGAACAGCAGCGCCTGTCCGCCGGCGTCGAGCGCGGCGCGCACCGCGGACAGCAGCTCCGGCGAGAGGCCGGCCTGCAAGGGTCGCTTGCGCACGTCGAGCACGCGCACGGTGGGCGGCTGCGCGTCGCCCGCGCGCCGACGGAGACGCAAGTGCAGGTAACGGCCGGCTTGCGCGTTGTGCAGCGATTCCAGCGAGGGCGTGGCGCTGCCGAGCACGATCGGCACGCCGAGTTCGCGCGCGCGCAGCAGGGCGAAGTCGCGCGCGTGGTAGCGGATGCCGTCCTGCTGCTTGTAGCTGGCGTCGTGTTCCTCATCGACGACGATCAGCCCCGCGTCCTGCAGCGGCGTGAACGCCGCCGAACGCGTGCCGACGATCACCCGCGCCTCGCCGCGCCACGCCGCGGTCCATGCCGCCGCGCGTTCGCCGTCGTTGAGCCCCGAGTGCAGGGCATGCACCGGCACGCCGAGACGCGCGCGGAACCGCGCCAGCAGTTGCGGGGTAAGGCCGATTTCCGGCACCAGCACCAGCGCCTGCCGGCGCCGCGACAGGCAGTCGGAAATCGCATCGAGGTAGACCTCGGTCTTGCCGCTGCCGGTCACGCCGTCGAGCAGGAACGCCGCGAAACCGGCGCCGCCGCCGATCGCGTCGGCGGCAGCTTGCTGTTCGGGGTTGAGCGCGAAGGGCGCGGCCGTCGGCATCGGCGCGGCCGCCGCGGACAACACCAGGCGTTCTGCCAGGCCGCGCGACTGCAGCGTGCGCATCGGCGCGCGCCAGCCCGGGTGCAAGCCGTCGAGCGCGTCCTCGTCGCGGACGTTGCCGGCGACGAGTTGCGCCAGCGCGCGCGGTCGTCCCGCGCGCATCGCCGGCAGCGCGGTGGCGCCGGCTTCGGTCAGGCGCCAGCCCCAGGCGCGGGTGTCGGGCAGCGGCTCGCCCCGTCGCAGCGTCGCGGGCAAGGCGGTCGCGAGGACCTCGCCCAGCGGCGCGTGCAGGTAGCGGGCGAGCCAGCGCAGCGAGGCGAGCAGCTCGCCGTCGAGCAGTGGTTCGGGTTCCAGCCATTGGACCGCTTTCAATGCCTCGGCGTGGCGGGCGTCGGCGGCGCCGACCGCCGCGACCACGCCGCACAGCCGGCGGTTGCCGAAGGGCGCATGCACGCGGCGGCCGATGTCGCAGGCGGCAGGCGTCGCGCCATCGGCGGGCAGGTAGTCGAACAGCCGTGGCAAGGGCAGCGGCAGCGCGACCTTGAGCACGGCATCGGTCATCGCGCGAGTCTAGCGGGCGCTCCGCCGCGTGCCTCGGGAGTTAGCCCGCGCTCCTCATTGCGCGCCGACGAAAATCGCGCAAGTCGTCGTCCGTGAAGGGATTTCATCCTTATCCACACAAGTTGTGGATAAACCTGTGCAGCGCGTTCGTCGCGATCGTCAAAGCCCGCTGGAAACCGCGGCGAAAGTGCGAATGGCGGAAAAACCGCCATTTGGATGATTTCCTTTCGGATCAATCAGATAGCCGTGAAACATTGTTGACATTCGGGTTCGCGGCTGCTGCATCGCGGCGTGAATGACGGTGCGATGACGACTGTGCACAACCGGCCGTGCGGAATCCGCGCGTTACGGCTTTGTCAAGCCCCTTTCCGGGTGGGATTTCACGCGGCCGGCAGCGGCTGCAGCACCCTGCGCCAGGCACGGAAGCGGCCACCGAAGCGCGCTTCGCCCTCGGCGCGCATGCGCGGGGCATGGTCGCGCAGGTAAGCGGCATAGGCGGCCTCGTCCCGGAGCCGGTATTGCACGCACAGGCCGACGAATCCCGCGGGCGGCGCCGGCTCCCGCACATCGCACAGGGTCGCGCCGAGGAAGCCGGGCAGGGCGAGGATCCCGGCGATATGCCGGCCCAGCCAGTCGCGGTAGTCCGCGGCGACCGCGTCCTCGACCTCGAGGTTGACCTCGTAGACCAGCCCGCTGGCCGCGCTCACATCCACACCAGGCTGAGCAGGGCGGTCAGGCCGATGCCGATGCCGAGCAGGATGCAGTAGCAGAAGCCGAGCGCGCAGTACTTCACCAGGGTCATGAACCAGCCTTGCCGGTACACGCGCTTCTGCATGATCAGCAGGTACAGCGCCATCCACGCGAACAGCAGCACCTCGGCCAGGCGCAGCAGGCCGTCGGCGAGGCTGTCCGGCGCCACCACCCGGTCGAGCGCGATCACCCCGAACACCAGCAGCAGGTCCAGGCACAGGAAGGCGTGGCTGTGCAGGGCCACGATCAGGTGCTCCATGTACAGGCGGTGCTTGAACGCGTATGCGAGCTTCAGCATCACCGCGAACAGCGGCAGGAGCAGGAACAGCGTCGAGGGAACCGCGCCGAGCAACGCATCCTTGTAGCGCGAGGAATCGGTGCCCATGCGCGAGATGTTGTCGCGGGCGCGCCCGATCTGCGCGTTGAGCCAGTCGTTGGCGAAGCCGGGAAGCCAGCCCACGCGTACCGGGTGGGTCTTCGGATCCCACGGGCCGCCGTCAAAGCTGATCGTGGCCGGCCTCGGCGGGGGCGGCGGTTCGCCGCGGGCCGCGGCCGCCTGCAGGTCGCGGATGCGGTTCGCCGCATCGGTGCGGATCTCGGCCTGGGCGCTGCGCAGGCCGATGGTGGCGGGCGGACTTTTCCCGGCTTTCTCGATCGCGGCGTCCAGCTTGGCGAGGGCCTCGTCGCGCTGCTTTTCCACCTCGACCACGGTCGTCGCGCGGCCGATCCGGCCACCGTCGCCGTCGTCGTCGAACTGGAATGCGTTCTGTCCCGCCTGTATGACGAGCTGGGCCACGAAGAAGGTGATGATGCTGATGAAGAAGAACAGCCGCACCGGGCTGACGTAGCGCACGCGGCGGCCGGCGAAGTATTCCAGCGACAGGAACCCGGGCTTGGCGAACAGCGGCCAGATCGTGTGCGGGAAGCGCGCGTCGATGTTGAACACGCTGTCGAGGAAGTCGCCCATGATGCTGGTGAAGTGCCGCACCAGGCCCTTCACCGGCTGGCCGCAGCGGTAGCAATGGTCGCCCAGCAGCGGCGTGCCGCAGTTCTCGCAGGGGCGTCCGGCCACGGCGGTGGCGGTGTCTGCGCCGGTCGGGATCGGCTCGCTCGGGGTCGGGTCGCTGGCCATGGCGCGGCTAAGATAACGCGGCGTCGCGCGATCCGACGCATTTCCCCACGCCGCAGGCCCGCATGCTCCCATCGTCCCCCGTCGCGCGCGGTTTCGGCGCCGAGCTGCGCGCAAGCGCCTGGCTCGCGCTGCCGCTCTCGCTCGGCCACCTGTCGAGCGGGCTGATCGGCTTCGTCGACAGCGCCATCGCCGGCCACCACGGCACGCGCACGCTGGCCGCGGTGTCGATCGGCACCGCGCTGTTCTGGCTGCCGATGATGATCCCGATGGGCACGCTGATGTCGCTGCCGCCGTCGGTGTCGCAGCTCGACGGCGCGGCCCGCCGGAACGAGATCGCGCCGCTGTTCCGGCAGGCGCTGTGGCTGGCGCTGGCGCTGGGCGTGCTGTTGTTCGCGCTGCTGTCGTTCGCGCCGATGGCCATGGCCGCCTTCGGCATCGCCGCGGACATCCGTCCAGGCGCGAATGCGTTCCTGCACGGCATCCGCTGGGGCATTCCCGCGTTCACCCTGTACCTGTGCATGCGTTACCTCAGCGACGGGCTGCACTGGAGCCTGCCGACGATGGTGTTCGGCTTCGGCGGATTGCTGGTGCTGCTGCCGTTCGGCTACGCGCTGACGTTCGGTCGGTTCGGCTTCCCCGAACTCGGCGCCGGCGGGCTCGGCATCGCCTCGGCGCTGATGATGTGGGGGCAGGCGCTGGGCTTCGCGCTGTACCTGTCGCGCGCGCGGCGTTTCGCCGACCTCGGCCTGTTCGCGCGCTTCGAGCGCCCGCACGGCGCGACGCTGCGGCAGTTGCTCGCGACCGGGCTGCCGATCGGCGTGACCGTGGCGATGGAGGGCAGCCTGTTCATCGTCACCGCGCTGCTGATCGGCCGGCTCGGGCCGGTGTCGTCGGCGGCGCACCAGATCGCGATCAACGTCGCCAGCCTCGCCTTCATGATCCCGCTCGGGCTGGCCGAGGCGACCACGGTGCGCGTCGGCCACGCGCTCGGGCGCGGCGACCGCGAGGGCCTGCGCCGCGCCGCGTTCGCCGGCTACGCATTGCTGCTGCTCACCCAGACCGTGTCGGCGACGATCATGGTCGGCGGCAGCGATGCGATCGTCGGCCTGTACACGCGCGACGCCGCCGCCGCCGCCCTGGCATCGTCGCTGCTGCTGTATGCGGCGGCGTTCCAGTTCCCCGATGGCGTGCAGGTGGTGTCGGCCGGTTCGCTGCGCGGGCTCAAGGACACGCGTGTGCCGATGCTGCTGGCGGCGCTGGCGTACTGGGGCATCGGCATGCCGGTCGGGGCGACGCTGGGCTTCGGCCTTGGCGGGATCACGCCGGCGCTGGGGCCGCGCGGGATGTGGGTCGGCCTGATCGCCGGACTGGTGGTCGCGGCGGTGCTGTTGTGCGCGCGCTTCTTGCGCAGCAGCGCTCGCATCCCCATGTCCCGGCCCGAAGACACCCTGACCTCAGGCGCATGAGCCTTGACGCGGCGGAGGGTACCCTTCGCCCATGACTTTCCGGAGCCCGTATCCATGAACGACCCGCGCGGCCGCGGCCCCATTGCCCGCTTCTTCATCGGCCTGTGGGACGCGATGAACTTCACCCGGCGGCTGGTGTTCAACCTGTTGTTCTTCGGCCTGCTGGTCGTGGTGCTCGTCGCGCTCGGCTCCGGCGGCAAGGTCTCGCCGCTGCTCGACCGCACCACCCTGGTGGTCGCGCCCGAAGGCAAGCTGGTCGAGCAATACAGCATCGATCCCGCCAGCCGCGCGTTCGCGCGCGCGCTCGGCGGCAAGTCCAGCGGGGAAGTGCAACTGCGCGACCTGCTCCGCGCGCTGGATGCGGCGAAGGACGACAAGCGCATCGAGCGCGTGCTGCTGCGCACCGACCGCATGAGCTTCTCCGGCTACGCCTCGGTGCGCGAGGTCGCGGCCGCCATCGCTCGCCTGCGCGCGTCGGGCAAGCCCGTGGTCGCGTTCGGCGAGAGCTTCGACCAGAGCCAGTACCTGCTCGCGGCGGAGGCGAACGAGGTCTACCTCGACCCGATGGGCGGGATCCTGATGGAAGGCCTGGGCCGCTACCACCAGTTCTACCGCGAGGGCCTGCAGGACAAGCTCGGCGTGGACGTGCACGTGTTCAAGGTCGGGGAATACAAGTCCGCGGTCGAACCCTACATCCTCGATGCCGCCTCGCCGGAAGCGAAGGAAGCCGACCTGTTCTGGATGAGCGACGTGTGGCAGCGCTACCTCGCCGACGTCGGCAAGGCGCGCAGGATCGCCCCGCAGCAGCTGGCCGCCGACATCGACGCCTTGCCGCAGGGCATCGAGGCCGCGCAGGGCGACCTCGGCGAATACGCGAAGTCGCACCGCCTCGTCGACGGCTTGAAGACGCAGGAGCAGGTCGAGGACCTGATGGCCGAACGCGGCGTCGCCGACAGCGACGCCGACGGCGGCTTCCGCAACGTCGACCTCGATACCTACCTGCGCCATGTCGACGGCACGCTGTCGGCGGTGGACGAACGCCCGCAGGTCGCGGTGGTGGTGGCCGAAGGCGAGATCAGCGGCGGCGACCAGCCGCCCGGGCGCATCGGCGGCGAATCGACCGCGGAACTGCTGCGCGCCGCGCGCGACGACGAGAAGGTGAAAGCGGTGGTGCTGCGCGTGGATTCGCCCGGCGGCGAGGTGTTCGCCTCCGAGCAGATCCGGCGCGAAGTGGTCGGCCTGAAGAACGCCGGCAAGCCGGTGGTGGTGTCGATGGGCGACCTCGCCGCGTCCGGCGGCTACTGGATCAGCATGGACGCCAACCGCATCTACGCCGATCCGTCGACGATCACCGGTTCCATCGGCATCTTCGGCATGATCCCGACCATCCCGCGCACGCTGGAGAAGATCGGCGTGCACACCGATGGCGTGGGCACGACCCGGTTCGCCGGCGCATTCGACATCACCCGCCCGCTCGATCCCGCGGTCGGGCAGGTGATCCAGAGCGTGATCGACAAGGGCTACCGCGACTTCACCGGACGCGTGGCGCAGGCGCGGCACAGGCCGGTGGCGGAAATCGATGCGGTCGGTCGCGGACGGGTCTGGAGCGGCGCGCAAGGCAAGGAGCGTGGCCTGGTCGATGCCTTCGGCGGCCTCGAGGACGCGATCGCCGACGCCGCGCAGCGCGCCAAGCTGGGCAAGGCGGACGCCTACCGCGTCAACTACATCGAGAAGCAGGCGACGCCGTTCGACCAGATCTTCGGGCGCTTCATGGAAGGTCGCGCCGCGGCGGCGTTGTTCGCGCACTCGGACGCGGCGCGCGCGCTGTTCGCCGCACTGCTGCCGGCGCGCGCCAAAGACGAATTGCGCTTCGTGCAGGAAGCGATGACGCCCGGTCCGGGCCTGCCGGTGAAGGCGCTGGCGTACTGCTTCTGCGGCTTCTGATCGCTTTTCCCTCTCCCTTCATGGGAGAGGGTGGCGCGAAGCGCCGGGAGAGGGCGATGTCACGATGCCGCTCTCCCGGCCAGCCGGCCTGCATGCCGGCTGGCGTTCGCGGGCTCGCAGCTTCGCTGCTCGAAAGCCCCGCTCACCCACCCTGATCCTCGATCTGCTGTTTCTGCTCGTCCGCGGCCTTGAGCGTGGTGTCTTCCACGCCCTTGGCCTTGTCGATCGGGCGCTGGATCGCGTCGCGCAGTTGCGTGTCGCGCGCCTGCTGCGCGGCGGCCTGCGGATCCGGTGGCTGGTCGGTGGGCGGCGGCTCGGGTGCGCTGCAGCCGGCGACGGCGCAGGCGAGGAACAGGAACGACGCGAAGCGCAGTGTCATGGCGCGGACCCCGGCGTGGATGCGGCGTTATCCTAGCGCGCGGACGGCGGCAGAAGGCGGAGCGCGATGGATCCGAAGCGTTGGCGGCTGGACGGGCAACTGGCGCTGGTCACCGGCGGCAGCGCCGGCATCGGCCTTGCGATCGCGCGCGAACTGCTCGGCTTCGGCGCCGAGGTCACCATCGTCGGGCGCGATGCGGAAGCGCTGGAACGCGCGCGCGGCGAGCTGCAGGACGATTTCCCCGGCTCGCCGCTGCATGCCCTGGCCGCGGACGTCGCCGACGACGAGGAGCGCCGCGAGATCCTGGACTGGGTCGAGGATCGCGGGATCGGCCTCAACATCCTGGTCAACAACGCCGGCGGCAACCTCACCCGGCCGACCACCGACTACGCCGAGGACGAATGGCGCGCGTTGTTCGAGGTGAACCTGTTCAGTGCGTTCGAGCTTTCCCGCTACGCCCACCCGCTGCTGGCGCAGCACGCGAGTTCCTCCATCGTCAACGTCGGCAGCGTGTCCGGCATCACCCACGTGCGCAGTGGCGCGCCCTACGGCATGACCAAGGCCGCGCTGCACCAGCTGACCCGCAACCTCGCGGTGGAATGGGCCGAGGATGGGATCCGCGTGAACTCGGTCGCGCCCTGGTACATCCGCACCCGACGCACCTCCGGCAAGCTCGCCGACCCCGACTACCTCGACGAGGTGCTGCTGCGCACGCCGCTGGGGCGCATCGGCGAACCCGAGGAAGTCGCTGCCGCGGTCGCGTTCCTGTGCCTGCCCGCGGCGAGCTACATCACGGGCGAATGCATCGCCGTGGATGGCGGGTTTTTGCGATATGGGTTTTGAGATCGAAGCACCATGGTCGCTGTGATCGCGTTGGATCCCAAGAACAAATGGCGTTCGTATCGCCGTTATCGATTCGCTTGGTGGCTCAGCCTCGTAGTGCTCATCGCGTGCGCATTCTTCGCGCCGCTCGAAGTCACACTGTTCGCTGGGCTTTGGTTCTTCGCATACTCGCTGTTCGTCCCTTACATCGCTTGCCCGCTGTGTGGTTTCCAGACCGGTTACAACGGCCATGCGAAGTTCAACCTGCTTCGCCCGTCACCTCTTGGCGGGTGGTGTCGATCTTGCGGCGAGCGGTTATTCCTTCGGCGCGACAAGGTCTAAGGCGGGTCGATACGCGATATCGCGGCTAAAGCCGCTCCTACAAAAGCTAAGCTCAACCGCCGCAGGTGCTCTCGGTGACGATGCGCTGCACCCGCTCGTAGTCGGCCTGGTGCCTGTCCTTGTCCTCGGCCTTGCCGAACATCAGCGTTGCGCGGGCCTCGCGTTCGCGGCGCTTCCACGCGTCGCAGGCGGCGCCGTCGGGCACGCGCTGGCAGGTATCCGTCGTTTTCTGGCAGGCAGCGCCGACGCCGGGCGCGGAACCATCGCCGATGCCGACGATGTCCAGCGGCGCGCAGCGTTCGACCGGCGTGCCATCGTCGCTGAGGTAATGGTCGTTGTCGTAGGTCGTGCATTCGAACAACGGCGGGGGCGGCAGGCGTTCGCCATCGGGTTGCGCGCTGGCGGTGGCGGGATCGGGCGCAGGGACGGATGGTCCGGGCGCGATGGGGGCCGCCGGCACCGGATCGGGAACGATGGCCGCGGGCGCGATGTAGGCCGGAGGCGTCGTCGATGGCGGCGGCGTGTCGAGCACGCGGCGCTGCTGCTTGCTGCCCTTCGGGCAGGGCGTGTCGTTCTGCACCGTCACCGCGCCGCTGGCGTCGGTGCAGCGGTAAATCACCACGCCCGCGCGCGCGGGCAACACATGGATGGCGAACAGGAACGACGCGCAGGCGAGAACGAACGCGCCGCGCATCAATGGCCGCCGCAGTCGTTGTCGAGCCGCGCGTCGATGCCGCGTTGCTCGCGATTCAACCGGTCGCGTTCGGTCGGTTGCGCGTTGAAGAAGCGCTTGCCGATCTCGTCGCGGCGGTCGCGCAGGCGCGCGCAGGTTTCCGATGGCGGCAGCATGTGGCATTCGTCGCGGACCCAGGTGCCACCACCATACCCGGCCCAGGTCGGAACCGGGCCATTGACGTAGCGGCCGCCCTGCACGTTCACGTCCACGCGGCCGTCGGCGCGGCGCACGATGCTGGTGGCGCCGGGTTGGTACATCGGCCCATCGGCCAGCACCGGGTAACCCAGCGTCCACAACGGCACCCAGCGCGGGTTCCCTTCCGGCGAATCGCTGGTGTAAGTGTTGCCGTCGGGCATGCGGCATTCGTACATCGGTTGCGGCGGCGCGTACACGACGGTCCGCGTCGGGGGCGGCTGCGGCATCGCATCCGGCACGACCCCGCTGATGCGGCTCGGCGCGTCCTTGGGGCGCACCATGCTGCGGGTTTCCTGCTGCTGCCCCTTGGCGCAGGGGGTATCGCGCAAGGTGGTGTTGCCGCGCGCATCGGTGCAGCGGTAGATGGTGACGTCCTCCGCGTGCGCCGGTGGCGGCTGGAGCGCGGCCGCGGCCACGGCGGCGAGCAGGCAAGCGGGGAAGGCGGCGCGGCGCATGCGTGCATCTTGCGCGCGCGGCCGGCGAAGGCAAGCGCCGGGGGCCGACCGTTCGCTGCGGATTCAGGCGCGCAGCACGGCGCCGGTGCGGGCGTCGCGGATGGCGCTGGGCCGTTCGAGGCCGCCGGTTTCGCCTTCCAGCACCCCGTCCACGCCGGCGACGACGGCGGGATCGAGCGCGGCGAACGTGTTGGCCGCGGGCAGGCCGGCGCGGTTGGCGCTGGTCGAGACGAGGGCGGCGCCGAAGGCCTCGCACAACGCGACCACGCCCGGGTGCGCGGTGACGCGCACCGCGATGCCGTCGTGGTCGCCGGTGATCCAGCGCGGCGCATCGGGCGAAGCCGGCACGATCCAGGTGTTCGGCCCGGGCCAGCTGTCGCGCACCGTGGCGCGTTGCGCTTCGCCCAGCGAACCGAAATCGACGAACGGCGCGAGTTGCTTCTCGGCGGCGGCGATCAGGATCAGGCCCTTGTCGACGTCGCGTTGCTTGAGCGCGAGCAGCCGGAGCGTCGCCGCCTCGTCGCGCGGGTCGCAGCCCAGGCCCCAGACCGCTTCGGTGGGATAGGCGATGACGCCGCCGCGCCCGAGCATGCGCGCGGCGGCGTTGGCATCGAGTCGCACGTTCACGCCAGGCGCAATTCCACCGGGATGTTGCCGCGGGTGGCGTTGGAATACGGGCAGACCTGGTGCGCGGCGTCGACCAGCGCCTGAGCGGCCTCGCGCTCCATGCCGGGGAGGTGGATCGCCATGCGCACGGCGACGCCGAACGCCTGTCCCACCGGGCCTAGGTCGACTTCCGCGTCGACCGACAGATCCTGCGGCAGCGCGATCTTCTGCTTCGCCGCCACCGCCTTCATCGCGCCGATGAAGCAGGCCGAGTAGCCGGCGGCGAACAACTGTTCCGGGTTGGTGCCGCCGCCCGCGCCGGGGCGGGTATGGGTGACGTCGAGGTGGCCGTCGTCGCTGGTGGAGCGGCCGCCGTCGCGACCGCCGCCGGTGGTGTGGACGTGGGCGGTGTACAGCACCTTGTCGAGCGTGTTCATCGATGTCTCCTTGCGGTTGCGCGCGCTCGCGCGACGCGGTCAGAACGGGGGTGCGTCCTTGGCCTTCTTCACCACCCGCTTGGCGCCGACTTCCGCGTTCGCGGCGGGCGTGAGCAGCGGCTTGGCCGGTTCCGGATGCGGGCTGGCGTAGGCCTTCTTCGCAGGGGCCTTCTTCGTTGCGGCTTTCTTCGTGGCCGTTTTCCTGGCGGGCGACTTCTTCGCGGGCTTGTCGGCAGGCGCTTTCTTCGCCGCCTTCTTCGTGGCCGCGCCGGCGGGCGCCTTCTTCGCCGCGGCTCTTTTCGCCGCCACCTTCTTGGCCCCGAAACCACGCCGCGCCGGCTTGCCGGTCTCGGCGAGGAACCGCTGCGCTTCCTCCAGCGTCAGCGAAGCCGGTTCGCGATCCTTCGGGATCTTGCCGTTGAGCTTGCCGTCGGACAGGTACGGGCCGAAACGGCCGTTCAGCACCTGCACCTCGTGCCCGTCCCATTCCTTGATGATGCGGTTGCGCGCGATCTCTTCCTTCTCCTCGATCAGGAACACGGCGCGCGCCAGGTCGATGACGTGCGGGTCATCGCCTTCCTTTTCCTTCAGCGATGCATAGGTCGAGCCGCGCTTGGCGAATGCGCCGAACCGGCCGACGCCGACGGTGACCGTCTCGCCGTTGGATTCGCCCAGCGTGCGTGGCAGCTTGAACAGTTCGATCGCGTCCTCGAGCGTGATCGTGTGCATCGACTGGCCCGGTCGCAGCGAGGCGAATTCCAGCTTCTCGTCCACGTCCTTGTCGCCGATCTGCGCGTACGGACCGAAGCGGCCGAGGCGCACGCTGACCGGCTTCCCGCTCTTCGGGTCGGTGCCGAGTTCGCGCGCGCCGGTGGCTTCGCTGCGGTCGACCGTTTCGGATTTCTCCTCGACCAGGTCCTTGAACGGTCCCCAGAACTTTTCCATCAGCGGGACCCAGTCCTCCTCGCCGCGGCTGACCGCGTCGAGCTCGTCCTCGAGTTTCGCGGTGAAGTCGTAATCGACGTAGCGGGTGAAGTGCGCGCTGAGGAACTTCGACACCGCGCGGCCGACGTCGGTGGGGCGGAAGCTGCGGCTTTCCATCTCCACGTACTTGCGGAACAGCAGGGTCTGGATGATCGAAGCGTAGGTCGAGGGCCGGCCGATGCCGTATTCCTCCAGCGCCTTCACCAGCGCCGCTTCGGTGAAGCGCGGTGGCGGCTGGGTGAAATGCTGGTCGGCGTGGATCCGGTCGAGCGGCAGCTTGTCGCCCGGCTTCATCGCCGGCAACTTGCGGCCCTCGTCCTCGTCCTCGCCGGCCTTGGCGTCCTTGCCTTCCTCGTACACGGCGAGGAAGCCGGTCACCACCACGGCGGTGCCGCTGGCGCGGAAGCCGTGCTCGCTGCCGGCCGCGAGATCCACGGTCACGGTGTTGAGCGTGGCCGGGATCATCTGGCTGGCGACCGCGCGCTTCCACACCAGGTCGTAGAGCTTGCGCTCGTCCTCGCTCAGGTAGCGCGCGACGCTGGCCGGCGTGCGCAGCGCCGAGGTCGGCCGCACCGCCTCGTGCGCCTCCTGCGCGTTCTTCGACTTGGTCTGGTAGAAGTTCGGCTTGTCCGGGAGCGACGCGGTGCCGAAGTCGCGGGCGATCACGTCGCGCAGTTCCGACAGCGCATCCACCGACAGGTTGACCGAGTCGGTACGCATGTAGCTGATCAGGCCGACGGTGCCTTCGTCGCCCAGCGCCACGCCCTCGTACAGCTTCTGCGCGACCTGCATGGTCTTGCGCGTGGTGAAGCCGAGCTTGCGCGCGGCTTCCTGCTGTAGGGTGGACGTCGTGAACGGCGGCGCCGGCCGGCGCTTGCGTTCCTTGCTGGCGACGTCGGTGACGTGCAGCGAACCGCCCGCGTCGGCGGCGATGCGCGTGCGCGCGTCCTCGGCCGCGTCGGCATTGGTGATGGTGAACTGCTCGGCCTTCTTGCCGTCGAGCCTGGACAGCCTGGCGGTGAAGGATTGCGCGGGATGCGCGACCTCGGCCTCGACCGTCCAGTATTCGCGGGCGCGGAACGCCTCGATCTCCTCCTCGCGCTCGACGATCATGCGCAGCGCCGGCGACTGCACGCGCCCGGCGGACAGGCCGCGCTGCACCTTGCGCCACAGCACCGGCGAGAGGTTGAAGCCGACCAGGTAGTCGAGCGCGCGGCGCGCCTGCTGCGCGTCCACCAGCGGCATCAGGATCTGGCGCGGGTGTTCCATCGCCTCGCGGATCGCGCGCGGGGTGATCTCGGTGAACACCACCCGGTGCAGCGGCTTGCCCTCGAGCAGGTTGCGCTGCTTGAGGATCTCGGCGATGTGCCAGCTGATCGCCTCGCCTTCGCGGTCCGGGTCGGTGGCGAGGAAGACGTCGTCGGCGCCCTTCGCCGCCCGGGCGATGGCCTCGACGTGCTTTTCGTTCTTCTCGATCAGGTCGTAGCGCATGGCGAAGTCCTGCCCGGGATCGACCGCGCCCTCCTTCGGCACCAGGTCGCGGACGTGTCCGTACGAGGCGAGGACGGTGAAGTCCTTGCCGAGGTACTTGTTGATCGTCTTGGCCTTGGCCGGCGATTCGACGATGAGCAGGTGCTTGGGCATTGCGTGGGGGTTCCGGTGGCGCGCCGTCGCGGCGCGCGGTGTTCGCAGAAGCCAACGCCCGGGGCAAGTGCCCCGGGCGTTCAGCTTCATCCTATTTACAGTGGAATCACGGCAGTGGCCGTGGTGTCAAGCCGGGCGGCTCCGTTCAGTGAACGGGTTCCGGCTCGTCGAGGAACATCTGGGTTTCCATCCAGGCGTAGGCGGCCTCGCTGCCGGGCTGGTTGAACAGCACCATCAGCACCACCCACTTGAGGTCGTCGAGGTCCAGCTCCTCCTGGTCCAGGGCCATGGCCCGGTCGAGCACCAGCTCGCGCTGTTCCGGGCCGAGGATGCCCTGCTGCTCGAGGAACAGGAGGAAGCCGCGGCATTCGACGTCGAGCTTGTCGAGCTCGGGCCCGAAATAGACGCGGGTGGGCCCGTGCGCACGGGCATTCCCCACCGCCGGACGCTGCTCGGCGAGCGCGCCGAGCCAGTCGAAGGCCTTGTGGATTTCGGCGGTGCTGAAGCCGGCTTCGGTGAGTTCGGTGACCAGCGGGCCGTCGCGGAGGGCGGCATCGTCGCCCAGCGGCAGCGGCGGGGCGGCGTCTTCGGCGAAGTAGTGTTCGAACAGGTAGAGCAGGACGTCCAGGATGCTCTCTTTCATTTCCCTCGGCCTGCGCCGCAGGCGGCGCGTCGATGGCACCTCGGGCACCGTCGGGCTCCTGCCCGCCGATGTCGTGGCCGGGGTTGCCGGCCGCCGCCATCCCATGGTCGCCCATGGTCCCCCGCGATGGCGGTTGCGGTGCGATCCCTGCACCGCACGCCGGGGCCGGACCGCGCCTCAGCGCTTGCGGGAATAGCGGCCGTGCTCCACGGAAACCCGGCCTTGCAACTCCATGACCAGCAGCATGGAGGACAGGCTGGCGGCCGTCAATCCGGTACGTGAGACGAGTTCATCCATATCCGTTGGGTCGTGGCCCAGGGCCTGCCACAAGCCATGGGGGTCGCCCTCGGGCGATTCGAGCTCCGAGGCGACCGGCGTCATGGCCCGTTCGGGGCTCCCGGAATGGGCCAGCCGGCGTTCCAGGGCCATGCCCAGGCCGGTCGCCAGCGGCGGCAGGGCGGACAGGATGTCGTCCGGCGATTCGGCCAGTTGCGCGCCGTCGCGGATCAACTGGTGGCAGCCGCGCGCCAGCGGGTTGTCGATCGAGCCCGGCAGCGCGAAGACCTCGCGTCCGCAGGCGGCGGCCTGGCGTGCGGTGATCAGCGCGCCCGATCTCAGTCCGGCCTCGACCACCAGCGTGCCCAGCGCCAGCCCGGCGAGGATGCGGTTGCGCGCGGGGAACTGGGTGCGGCGCGGCGGCGTGCCGGGCGGGTATTCGCTGATCACGACGCCCGTCTCGGCGATGCGCGCCTGCAGCGGGGCCTGGCTGGGCGGGTACGGCTGGTCGTGTCCGGCGCCGAGCACGGCGAGGGTGAGTCCGCCGGCCTCCAGCGCGGCTTCGTGCGCCGCCGTATCGATGCCGGTGGCGAGCCCGCTGGCGACGCAGACGCCGGAGCGGGCGAGGTCCGCGGCAAAGTCGCGGGCATGGCGCAGGCCGCCGGCGCTGGGCCCGCGGCTGCCGACGATGGCGATCGCCGGATGCCACAGCCGGGCCGGCTCGCCGCTGACGAACAGCGCCAGCGGCGGACTCGGGATCTCGCGCAGCAGCGGCGGGTAGTCCGGGTCGAGCCAGCCGACGAGGTGGTGGCCCTCGCGTTCCAGCCATCGTGCGTCGCCCGGGTCGATCGCGCGCGCGGCCGCGGACGGCGAGCCGTCCAAACCGCATTCGCGCCAGGTTCCGGCCGGTGCGCAGAGCGCCGCCGCCGCGCTGCCGCAGCGTTCGAGCAGGCGACGCCGTGGCGCGAGCGGGCCGCCGGCGCGGACGAGGGTGGCGAGTGCGGCGTGTTCGGCATCCATCGCCGCAGCCTCGCCCGCAAACGACGACGGCGCCCTCGGGCGCCGTCGCGTGCTTGCATCGGAAAAACCGGATCAGTACGTCGCGTCGGGATGCTTGGCCTGGTAGCCGATCCGCACCGGGCGGGTGCCGTCCATCACCAGCGCGTAGCTGACCTTGTCGAAGGTGCGGAACACGATCGCGTGGCCGGCGAACTCGTCGGGCAGGCGGACCTTCTGGTCCCAATCCACGGAACCTTCCGGCTTCGGATACGGATGCTCGACGCGGTCGACCACGTTGGAGCCGGTGCGCCACAGCGAGAACACGGTGCCGTTGTCGATGCCCTCGCGCGCGCCGCCGGAGATGGCGATCACGTCGTGGCTGCCGCCGGAGGTCAGCATGTCCGAGACCCCGAGCACGCGCAGCCGGCCGTAGTCCGCGGTGCGCTTGGGCGCATGCGGGAAGAACTGCAGGTCGTAGGGCTGCGCGTCGACCGGCAGGATGCGGTCGCCGACGCGGACTTCGCGCCCTTCGGAGTCGAGCAGCAGGGTGGCGACCTCGACGCCGTTGCCTTCGCCGCGGGTGACGGTGCCGGCGCTGACGCGCATGAGCTCATAGCCCAGCGTTTCGCCGCCTTTCTCGGGGAACTCGACGTCGCTCCAGAACCGCTCGGAACGGTCGATGTCGAGCTGGCCGCGGTAGTCGAGGTCGTCCTTGTCGAACTTGTCGCAGCACAGGCCGGCGCGGGTGAGGTGGGTGTAGCGCACGGTCGGGCGCACCACCAGGAAGCGCTGGCCGGGTTGCGCACCCGTGACCCCGCGCAGGTAGGCGATCTGCCCCTGGCCGACGCGCAGGTGGTCTTCCTCGAGCCCGACGACGTAGGGCAGCCGGTCGAACCCGTCGACCACGCGCAGGTCCTTCAGGTACTTCTCGACGTCCGACAGCGGGATCGCGTTGATCGGCGCCTCGTTGCGCGGGCCGGGCGCCAGCCCGACGCGGTCGAGGTAGGCCAGGCTGATCACGTCGCCCGGATAGATCAGGTGCGGGTTCCGGATCTGCGGATTGGCCTGCCAGATCTCCGGCCACAGCCACGGCTTGCGCAGGAACCTGCCGGCGATGTCCCAGAGCGTATCGCCACGCTTCACGACGTAGGTATCGGGGTGGTCGGCGCGGTATTCCTGCGCGACCGCGACGCTTCCGACGGTGAGTGCGGCGACGACCAGCGCGGTGCGCCAGCCCTTAGAAATGCGTTCAAGCATTGCGGCCATGTGCCCGCTCCCCTTGCGATTTTCCCCGTACAGCATTGGCAATATAGCCCACATCCCACGGACCTTTGCAAGCCTGCAGGCGTACAATCCCCGGTCCGGCTTGCCGTTGTGCTACGTCCACCCCAGATTCACGCCATGGCCCTGCTGCCCATCCTCGAATTCCCCGACCCGCGCCTGCGCACCAAGGCGGTGCCCGTGGATCCCGCGCACCTGGCGGACCCGGCGTTCCAGCGCCTGCTCGACGACATGTTCGAAACCATGTACGAAGCCCCGGGCATCGGGCTGGCCGCGAGCCAGGTCGACGTGCACCAGCGGTTCATGGTCATCGACGTGTCCGAGGAGAAGGACCGGCCGATGGTGTTCGTGAACCCGGAGATCGTGTCCCGCGACGGCGAGCAGGTCTACCAGGAAGGCTGCCTGTCGGTGCCCGGCATCTATGCCGACGTCACCCGCGCCAACGAGATCGGCGTGCGCTTCCTCGACCGCGACGGCAGGCCGCAGGAGCTGCGCGTCGACGGCCTGCTGGCGGTGTGCATCCAGCACGAGATGGACCACCTCGAAGGCAAGCTGTTCGTCGACTACCTCTCGCCGCTGAAGCGCGAGATGGTGCGCAAGAAGCTGGCGAAGGCCCGCAAGCAAGCCAACGCCGCCTGATGCGGATCGCCTGCCCTTGAGGATTGTGTTCGCAGGCACCCCGGACTTCGCGGTGCCCAGCCTGCGCGCCGCCGCGCGCCATAACGAGGTCGTCGCGGTCTATACCCAGCCCGACCGCCCCGCAGGACGTGGCCGCGGCCTCCAGCCTTCACCGGTGAAGCTGGAAGCGGTCGGGCGCGGCATCCCGGTGCTGCAGCCGGAAAACTTCCGGTCGCCGGTATCGAAGGACGCCCTGCGCGCGTTGCAGCCGGACCTGATGGTCGTCGTCGCCTACGGCCTGCTGCTGCCGCGCAGCGTGCTCGCCATCCCGCAATACGGCTGCTGGAACGTGCACGCCTCGCTGTTGCCGCGCTGGCGCGGCGCGGCGCCCATCCAGCGCGCGATCGAGGCCGGCGACGCCGAAACCGGCGTGTGCCTGATGCAGATGGAAGCGGGGCTCGACACCGGCCCGGTGCTGCTGGAACAGCGCACGCCCATCGGCGCGCAGGACACCGGCGGGCAACTGCACGACCGCCTCGCCGAGCTCGGTGCTCAGGTCCTGGCTGATGGCCTCGGCCTGCTGCGCGTCGGCCTGCGCCCGGGCGCGAAGCCGCAGCCCGAGGCGGGCGCGACCTATGCGCGCAAGCTCGACAAGGCCGAGGCACGGCTGGACTGGACGCGGCCGGCGATCGAACTGGAACGCAAGGTGCGGGCGTTCAACCCCTGGCCCATGGCCGAGGCGGTACTCGGTGGCGAACGCCTGCGCATCCACGGCGCCGTCGCGATCGAGGCGATGCGCGCGGCGGCCCCGGGCAGCGTGCTCTCCGCGGGCCGCGACGGCATCGACGTGGCCTGCGGCGAAGGCGCGTTGCGCATCCGCGTGCTGCAGCGCGAGGGCGGCAAGGCGATCACCGCCGCCGATTACCTGAATGCACGCCGCGACCTGACCGCATGAACGCCGGCGTCGCCGCGCGCGTGGCCGCGGTGCGCATCCTCGATGCGGTCGCGCACCGCGGGCGTTCGCTCAAGGCCGAATTCGCGAACGTATTGCCCGCGTTGCCCGATCCGCGCGACCGCGCCCTGGCCGAAGCGATCGTGTTCGCCGCCTTGCGCAACCGCGCGCGCTACGAGGCGGCGATCGCGGCCTGGGTGCCGCGCCCGCCCGGCCGCCGCGACGGTGAACTGCGCGCGTTGCTGTGGGCGGGGCTGGCGCAACTGGATGCGCTGGGCCTGCCGGCGCATGCGGCGGTCGATGCCACCGTCGATGCTGCGCGAGCGTCCGGGCGCGCGCACCAGGCCGGACTCGTCAACGCACTGCTGCGGCGCGCATTGCGCGACCCGTTGCCGGCCGCGGAAGCGGGCGACGGATGGCCGGAATGGCTGGCGCTGCGCATTCGCCGCGAGTGGCCGCAGGAGGCGGACGCGATCTTCGCCGAGAGCATGAAAGCCGCGCCGATGTGGCTGCGCGTCAATCGCCGCCGCGTTTCCCGCGACGATTACGCGCAACGCCTGCGCGATGCCGGCATCGAAGTGGTCGCCGACGAACGCCTTCCCGATGCGTTGAAGCTGGAACGCGCGCTTCCGGTCGCGGAGTTGCCCGGTTTCGACACGGGCGACGTGTCCGTGCAGGACGGCAGCGCGCAGGCGGTGGCCGATGCGCTGTTGCCGCCGCGCGGGGCGCGCGTGCTCGATGCCTGTGCCGCGCCGGGCGGCAAGGCTGCGCACCTGGCCGAACGCGATCCGACGCTGCGCGTCACCGCGCTCGACGTGGACGCACGCCGGGTGCGGCGCATGCAGGACGGCTTCGCGCGGCTCTCGCTCGATATCGAAGCCCGGACCGCGGACGCGACCGATCCGGCCGCATGGAAGGACGGAACGGCCTACGACGCGATCCTGCTCGATGCGCCGTGCTCGGCGACCGGGATCGTGCGTCGGCAGCCGGACATCCTGCTGCACCGGCGCGAATCCGATCTCGCCGCGCTGGTCGTGCTGCAGGCGCGGCTGCTGGATGCGTCGTGGGCGATGCTCGCGCCCGGCGGCGCGCTGCTCTACGCCACCTGTTCGATCCTCGCCGAGGAAAACGCGGGCCAGGTGCGGGCTTTCGTCGCGCGGCATCCCGATGCGCGGCTCGAGCCGCTGGATGCGCGTTTCGGCCGCGACACCGGTTCCGGTTCGCAGCGGCTCCCGGGCGAAGGCGGGATGGACGGTTTCTTCTACGCTCGCCTGCGCAAGCGCTGATCGGTTCCGACGGCCGGACGACGCGCGCTGCGGCTATCATCGCGCGGCGATGAATCCTCTTCCCGTTCCGCTCGAACCGCGCCAGCGCCGCGAACTGTGGTGGCTGCTCGCCATCGCCTTCGTCGTGCTCGCCGCCGGCATCGGCCTGCGCCAGCCCTGGCCGTCGGACGAACCGCGCTTCGTGCTGGTCGCCAAGCAGATGTGGGAATCGGGCGACTGGTGGTTCCCGCATCGCGGTTCCGAGCTCTATGCCGACAAGCCGCCGTTGTATTTCTGGCTGCTCGGCGGCGCGTATGCCCTCGTGCGGAACTGGACCTGGGCGTTCCTGCTGCCTTCGTTGCTCGCGACGATGGCGACGCTGGCGATGACCTACGACCTCGGCCGCCGGCTGTGGTCGCACCGCGCGGGCATGTGGGCCGCCGCCGCGGTGCTGTGCGCCCTGCAGTTCCTGTACCAGTCCAAGCGCGCGCAGATCGATCCGACCGTGGTCGCGTTCATCACCCTGGGCATGTACGGCCTGCTGCGCCACCTGCTGCTCGGCCCGAACTGGCGCTGGTACTGGCTCGGTTGCTTCGCCGCCGGGCTCGGCGTGATCAGCAAGGGCGTCGGTTTCCTCGCCCTGCTGGCGTTGTTGCCGTATGCGGCGATGCGGATGCGCGGCTGGCAACCGCTTGCGGACCCGGGTCGCGGCAACGGATGGCGCTGGGCATCGGGCGGAATCGCCTTCCTCGCGGCGATCGCGTCGTGGCTGCTGCCGATGGTGCTGTTCGCGCTGAACGACGGCGACGCGCAGCACCGCGCCTACCTCGACGAGATCCTGCTCCGGCAGACCGCCGGTCGCTATGCATCGAGCACGATCCACCCGCAACCGGCGTGGTATTTCCTCGAAGTCATCGTCCTGTTCTGGATGCCGTTCTCGCTGGCGTTGCCGTGGCTGGCCCCGCGCTGGCGCGATGCCTGGCGCGAACGCTCGGCAAAGGTCTGGCTTCCGCTCGGCTGGTCGCTGCTGGTGCTGCTGTTCTTCAGCCTCAGCCACGGCAAGCGCGACATGTACGTGCTGCCGATGCTGCCGATGGTCGCCCTGGCGGCGGCGCCGTACCTGCCCGTGATTGCCGCACGCCGCGATTTCCGCGCCTGGCTGTTCGCGCTGGTGGCGGCGCTGGCGCTGCTGTTGCTCGTCGCGGGCGCGTGGGCGCTGGCCGGCGAGCCGAAATTCGAGGCGAAGATCGAGGCCGAACGCGGGCTCGCCGCAGGGTCGGACGCATTGTGGTGGCTGCTCGCCGCCACCGGCGCGGCGATGCTCGCGGCGCTGGCGTTCGCGCGCAAGCACCTGCTCGCATCGGTCGCGACCGCGCTGGGTCTGATGACGGTGCTGATGTTCTGCGGCACCGCGGTGCTGCTCGACGATGCAAACTCCGCGCGCGGGCTGATGCGCGCGGCGCGCGCGCAGGCCGGTCCGGAGGCCGAGATCGGCCTGGTCGGGTGGCGCGAGCAGAACCTGCTGCAGGCGGTGGGGCCGACGGCGGAATTCGGGTTCCGCCAACCCTGGGACGAGCAGTTGCGCCGCGGCGTGGCGTGGCTCGCGCAGTCGCCGCGGCAACGCCTGTTGCTGGTCAACGAGGACGCGATGCAGCCGTGCATCGACCGTGCGCGCAGCCGCGTGTCCGGTCGCGCCAACCGCCGCGCGTGGTGGCTGGTGCCCGCCGCCGCGGTCGTGTCGGCGTGCGCGCCGGACACGGCGTCGGACCCGGCGCGCGAGGAAGACTGAGTGGACGCCGCCGCGCGCGATTGCGTCCTGTTCGCCACCGAGCGCTACGCATGGCCGATCCTCGCGCCGCTGGCGTCGGCGTTGCGCGATGCCGGCTACCGTCCGCACACGCTGGCCCTGGGCAACGCGCGCGAGGGCGGCCTGCCGCAGGTCGCGCGCGTCGACGTGCGCGCCGCGGCCCGGCTGCGCCCCTGGGCCGTGTTCAGCGCCGCGAACGACGCGCCCACCTTCCTGCCTGGCGCGAAGGTGCAGCTGTTCCACGGCTTCAACGTCGAAAAGCGCAGCGATGCGCGCGGCCACTTCCGCATCCGCGGCCTGTTCGACCTGTATTGCACGCAGGGTCCGGCGACGACCGGGCCGTTCCGCGAACTGGCGGCGAGGGAAGGCCACTTCGCCGTGGTCGAAACCGGATGGCCGAAGCTCGATCCGCTGTTCTCCGGCGAGCTGCCGTTGGCCGAGGCGCTGCGCGCACCGGCCGCGGGCCGGCCGGTGGTCCTGTTCGCGTCCACCTTCACCGAGAGCCTGAGCGCCGCGCCGCGCCTGTTCGACGCGATCGCCGCCGACGTCGCCCGCGGCGATCGCTACTGGCTGCTCACCCTGCATCCCAAGACCGCGCCGGAACTGGTCGGGCGCTACCGCGCGCTGGCCGGCGCGAATGCGCGCTTCGTCGAAGCCGAGGACCTCGTCGCCGCCGAACGCGCCGCGGACGCGCTGCTCGCCGACACCACCTCGGTGGTGTCCGAATTCGTGGTGCAGCGCAAGCCGGTAGCGACCTTCCGCAACCGCGCGCCGAAGCCGCACATGCTCGATTTCGACGATCCGGCGCGCCTGCCGGACATGCTGGCCGTCGCGCTGGATCCGCCCGCGGACTTGCGCGCGGCGATTGCCGCCTACGCCGACTTCATCCATCCCTCCCGCGACGGGCGGGCCTCGCAACGCGTGATCGCGGCGACCGAGGCATTGCTGCGCGGCGAACTCGGACGCCTGCGGCGCAAGCCGTGGTCGTCGTGGTTCCGGCGCCTGCAGGCGCGCGCCGACGCGGGTTACTGGACACCCTGATGGCGGTCGATGCGGTCATCACCTGGGTGGACGGTGCCGATCCCGCGCATCGCGCCCGGCTCGCGGCCTACCTGCAGTCGATCGGCGGCGCGCCGCCGCCGGCCGCGCGCGCGGCGCGTTTCCACGATGCCGGCGAAATCGACTGGTGCGTGGGCTCGATCCTGCGCCACGCGCCGTGGATCGACCGCATCTTCGTCGTGACCGACGCGCAGGTGCCGCCGCTGCTGTCGCGCATCGCCGGCACGCCGCTGGCCGCGCGCATCCGCGTGGTCGACCACCGCGAGCTGTTCGCCGGCTTCGAGCAGTACCTGCCCACGTTCAACAGCCGCGCGATCATCAGCCTGCTGTGGCGGATTCCGGGACTCGCCGAGCAGTTCGTGTATTTCAACGACGACTTCAGCCTGCTGCGCCCGGTGCGCGAAACCGATTTCTTCCGCGACGGCAAGGTCGTGGTGCGCGGCCAGTGGCAGGCGCAATCGCACCGGCGGCTCGGCCGGCGCATCGTGCAGGCACTGAAACGCCTGCGCGGGGCGCGCCCGGACCACGCCGGCAACCACGATGCGCAGGAACTGAGCGCGCGGCTGGCCGGCTTCGCGGACCGCTACTACCGCATGTTCCACAACCCCTATCCGATGCGCCGTTCCACGCTGCAGGCGTTCTTCGACGCACGCCCGGGGTTGCTTGAATCCAACGTCTCACACCGGCTGCGCTCGTCGGCGCAGTTCAAGGCGGAAGTGCTGGCCGCGCACCTCGAGATCGCGCGCGGCGAGGCGGTGTTGGACAACGCGCTGCGCACCGTGCAGCTGAAGCCCAGGCAGCAATACGCGCCGCGACTGCGCGCGAAGATGGCCATGGCCGATCGCGACGCGGGCGTCGCCTTCGCCTGCGTGCAGAGCCTGGAACTGGCGGATGCGGGGATGCAGTCGGAAATCGCCGCATGGCTGCGGCGGCACGCGGGCGAACCGCTCCAGGCCGATCAGCGCTTGTAGGGATTGGCGTCGATGTCCGGATGCGCGCGCAGCTGCCGCGAGAACCGCTTGTAGGTCCACTGGTACTGCGCCGGGTCGCGCCTGGCGATGCGCTCGACCGCGGCGTTCAGTGCATGCACGCCGACCCCCGGGTCCGTCGATGCGATGTCCGGGGGCGCCGGTTCCACGTGCACCACGAACGCGGGCGCCGCCGCCGGAGCGGTCGCCGGCAAGCGCTCGCACCAGGCGAACACCACGATCGCGCCGCTGCGCGCGGCGAGCCGCGACAGCAGGGTCATGGTCAGCGCGGGATAGCCGAAGAACGGCGCGTATTCGCCTTCGCCGCCCTTGGGTTGCTGGTCCGGCAGGATCCCGACCACGCCGCCCTCGCGCAGGGTGCGCAGCAGCTGGCGCACGCCGCTGGCCTCGGCCCGGACCTGGGTGACGCGCAGCGCGTCGTCGCCCGTGGCGCGCACGCGGCGCAGGAAATCCTCGCCGACGCGCGATTCCGGCGGTGCGTACAGGATCGAGATCGGCGTGCGCGCGGCCAGCCACTGGTTCAGCAACTCCCAGTTGCCGTAATGCGGCGCGGCCACGATCACGCCGCGGCCACCGGCGATGGCGGCGTCGAACAGGGCTTCGCCCTCGCACGCGCGCACCAGCGCGAGGTTGCCGCCCTGCGCGCGGGTCCAGAAGCGCAGGGTTTCCAGCAACTGGCGCGCGGTCGTCGCCAGGACGCGCGCGCGCAGCGCGTCGCGTTCGGCCGGCGCCATGCCGGGGAAGGCGATGTCCAGGTTGCGCAGCGCGATCGTGCTTTCGCGGGCGCGGGTCGCGATCCAGAGCCGTGCGACGAGCGCGGCGATCCAGCGGTGCCAGCGCCACGGGATCCCTCCCGCGACGCGGGCGATCGCGAACAGGAGGGCGGCGGCGAAGCGGGTCATCCGCCGCATTGTAGGAGCGCCGAGGTCGCGCCCCTTCGGTGCGCTCCTACAATGGAGCGATGCTCGCCCTGATCCAGCGCGTCACCGAAGCCCGCGTCGTCGTCGAGGGCGAGACCGTCGGCGCGATCGGTCCCGGCCTGCTCGCGCTGGTCGGGATCCAGCCGGGCGATGGGGCGGTGCAGGTGGCGCGCATGTGCGAGCGCCTGCTCGGCTATCGCGTGTTCGCCGACGAGGCCGGGCGGATGAACCGCTCGCTCGCCGAAAGCGGTGGCCGCCTGCTGCTGGTCAGCCAGTTCACGCTGGCCGCGGACACGTCGTCGGGGATGCGGCCGGGCTTCAGCACCGCCGCGGTGCCCGCCGAAGCTGAACGGGTGTTCTCCGAACTGGTCGCCGCCTGTCGCCAGCGCCTGCCCGCGGGGGTGGAAACCGGGCGTTTCGGCGCCCATATGCTCGTCAGCCTGGCCAACGATGGCCCGGTGACCTTCCTGCTGCAGGCCTGACCCCCGGAACCCGGGCGGTCGCTGCGGGTATAATGCAGGGTTCCCTTCCCACCTTACCGATGGCGCGCCCCATGGCCAACGAACGGCAGACAGCCCCGCAGTCCGACATCAAGCTCCTGATCAGCAAGGGGCTCGAGCAGGGCTATCTGACCTACGCCGAAGTCAACGACCACCTGCCCGACGACATGGTCGACCCGGAGCAGATCGAAGACATCATCGGCATGATCAACGGCATGGGCATCGAGGTGCACGAGATCGCGCCCGATGCCGAGACCCTGTTGCTGGCCGGCAGCTCCGCCGGCGGCCGCGAGGTCGACGACACCGCCGCCGAGGAGGCCGCGGCCACGCTGTCCGCGCTGGACGCCGAGGGCGGCCGCACCACCGACCCGGTGCGCATGTACATGCGCGAGATGGGCACGGTCGAGTTGCTGACCCGCGAAGGCGAAATCGCCATCGCCAAGCGGATCGAGGAAGGCCTGAACCAGATGCTGACCTCGCTGGCCAGCTTCCCGTGGTCGATCCAGATGCTGCTGGAGGACTATGAGCTGCACAAGGCAGGCAAGAAGCGCCTCGCCGAGATCGTGGTCGGCTTCAACGACGTCGAGGAAGAGGAACCCGTGCCGGTGGTCGAAGCGGCCGCGGTCGAATCCGACGACGACAGCGAGGACGACGCCGACGACGCCGAGGAGGAGGCGGGCCCGACCGGCCCCGATCCCGCCGAGGTCGCGCGCCGCATGGAAGGGCTGGCCGCGTCCTACGCCAGGTTCCAGAAGACCTACGCCAAGAACGGCGCGAGCGCGAAGCCGGTGCTGAAGCTGCGCGGCGAGATGGCCGAGCAGTTCATGACCCTCAAGCTGCCGTTGCCCCTGACCGAAACCCTGGTCAGGAAGCTGCGCGACATCCTCGGCGAGATCAAGGACCACGAACGCCGCATCCTCGACCTGTCCACGCGCGTGGCCAAGATGCCGCGCAAGGACTTCATCAAGGCCTGGGAAGGCAACCAGACCAACCTCGAGTGGGTCGACGAACTGCTGAAGCGCAAGCAGAAGTGGGGCTCGGCGCTGCGCGAGGTCAAGGACCAGATCATCGCCGAGCAGGAGGCGACCATCGCCATCGAGCAGGCGATGCGGGTCACGCTCGAGGACATCAAGGAAATCAGCCGCGCGATGGCCTATGGCGAGGCCAAGGCGCGCAAGGCGAAGAAGGAGATGGTCGAGGCGAACCTGCGCCTGGTGATCTCCATCGCCAAGAAGTACACCAATCGCGGCCTGCAGTTCCTCGACCTGATCCAGGAAGGCAACATCGGCCTGATGAAGGCGGTAGACAAGTTCGAATACCGCCGCGGCTACAAGTTCTCGACCTACGCCACCTGGTGGATCCGCCAGGCCATCACCCGCTCGATCGCGGACCAGGCGCGCACCATCCGCATCCCGGTGCACATGATCGAGACGATCAACAAGCTCAACCGCATTTCCCGCCAGATGCTCCAGCAGTACGGCCGCGAGGCCACGCCGGAGGAGCTGGCGAAGGAAATGGACATGCCCGAGGACAAGATCCGCAAGGTCATGAAGATCGCGAAGGAACCGATCTCCATGGAAACCCCGATCGGCGACGACGAGGATTCGCACCTGGGCGACTTCATCGAGGACACCAACGTCGAGTCCCCGATCGAGGCGACCACCAACACCAACCTCACCGAGACCGTGCGCGACGTGCTCGCCGGGCTCACCCCGAGGGAGGCGAAGGTGCTGCGCATGCGCTTCGGCATCGACATGAACACCGACCACACCCTCGAGGAAGTCGGCAAGCAGTTCGACGTCACCCGCGAGCGCATCCGCCAGATCGAGGCCAAGGCGCTACGCAAGCTGCGCCACCCGAGCCGTTCGGAAACGCTGCGCAGCTTCCTCGACATCGAGTGAGGCGCCGCCGCGTCGCATGAAAAAGCCCGCCGGAAGGCGGGCTTTTTCGTGGCGGGTTCAGCGCGGCGGCGGAACCGGCCGCAGCGGGTGCGCCTCGGTGTTGAGCACCATGCGTTGCGGGTCCAGCGTTTCGGGGTCGGCGTACAGCAGGTAGAAGTACTTGAAGGTCTCGGCCAGCACGAAGCTTTCCATGTCGTCGGCCTGCTGCTTGGTGATGACGCTGTCGAGCGCGGCGTAGCCGGCGTCGGTGCGCGTGTAGCGCACGAAATCGTCGAACATCGTGCGGCCCATGTCGCGCCAGGCCCGGTCGCCGGTGGAACGGTACAGGTACCACGCCGACTCCACGATCTCCGGGCGCAGCGGGTAGGCGGCCGCGGTGACCTGGTTCTTGCGGTAGTCCCAGGCCTCGGGCTCGATGCCGTGCACCTGCCACATCGCGAACGACGACCGCTGCAGGCGCGCGGCTCGCCCGACGTCGCCGGAGTACGCCAGCAACCCGGGCATGAACGCGTCCAGCGCGCCGTATTCGTGGCCGGTGCGCGCGCCGCTGTCCATGTCCACCTGCCCGTACCAGAGCCCGCCGTCGACGTCCTCCGGCAGGTAGCGATTGGCGGCGGCGATGCTGGCGTCCCACATCGATTTGCAATCCGGGTCGCCGAACAGCCTCCAGCACTTCCACAGGTATTCGTAGTAGGAATCGATGCGCGCGCCGATGTGGCTGCTGGTGCTGGTCCACTTCCCGGTGTCGGCGTCGAAACGCTCGCCGACGAGGCCGATCTTCGAGCGGCGCTTGTAGGTCTCGACCAGCGCGCGCTTCGCCTTCTCGTAGTACACGGGGTTGCCGGTCAGGCGCGAGAGGGTGCCGTACTCCAGCAGCAACGTGCCGGCCTCCTTTCCAGCACAGTGGGATCCGAAGCTTGGAATTCACGTGACTTGAAGTCGCGGC